>Ga0182738_1001057_pt1 | contig 35687 bp, 32 predicted proteins | sample eDN5th30CBELigMG_FD_128876 | JGI IMG/M metagenome (GOLD analysis project Ga0182738, IMG submission 128876) | Enriched Miracle-Growth compost microbial communities from Emeryville, California, USA - eDNA 5th pass 30_C BE-Lig MG (version 2)... ...
CACCTGGTCGAGCAGGCCCACAAGCGCGACATCCTCAGCCACATCATCCGCGAAAGCGGCTGGCACCAGGTGCTGGTGTTCACCCGCACCAAGCACGGCGCCAACCGCCTGGCCGAGAAGCTGGTCAAGGACGGCCTGGCCGCCGCGGCCATCCACGGCAACAAGAGCCAGTCGGCCCGCACCCGGGCGCTGGAAGGCTTCAAGCAGGGCAAGGTCACCGTGCTGGTGGCCACCGACATCGCCGCGCGCGGCCTGGACATCGACCAGCTGCCGCAGGTGGTCAACTTCGAGCTGCCCAACGTGCCGGAAGACTACGTGCACCGCATCGGCCGCACCGGCCGGGCGGGCGCCGCGGGCGCCGCGGTGTCGCTGGTCGACGCCAGCGAGATCAAGCTGCTCAAGGCCATCGAGCGCCTGATCAAGCGGCCCATCGACCGCCACCCGTTGCCGCAGGGCTGGACCGCCCCGCCCGCGTCGGCCGCCGACCGCGACGATGACGACGACCGTCCGCCGCGCGGCCACGACCGGCGCGGCGCGCGCCCGGCCGGGCGCGGCCAGGGCGCAGGCCATGGCCACGCCGGTCACGCCGGCCAGGGCCGCGGCGGCCACGCCCAGGGCCAGGGCCGCCACCACGGCCAGGGCGAGCGCGCCGCCCCGCAGGGCGGCGCCGCGCGGCCGGCCGGCGGCGGCAACGGCGGCCGCCCGGCGGCCGGCGGCCCGCGCCGCCGGCCCGCCCTGCTGCAGAAGTAGACCCGGGGCGATGCGCGCCCACCGGCGCGCGCCGCCTGCCATCGGTCCCGGCGCGGGCGGCACGCCGCCGCCCGCCGGGGCCGGACGGAGACCTTCAATGACATTGAGCACCTGGCTTGCCTTCTTCGCCGCGTCCTGGGCCATTTCCTTCTCGCCCGGCGCGGGCGCGATCTCGGCCATGTCCTCGGGCCTGCGCTACGGCTTCGCGCGCGCCTACTGGAACACCCTCGGGCTGATCCTGGGCATCATGTTCCAGGTGGCCGTGGTCGGCCTGGGCCTGGGCGCCCTGCTGGCGGCTTCCGAACTGGGCTTCGCCGTGGTCAAGTGGCTGGGCGTGGCCTACCTGATCTACCTGGGCGTCAGGCAGTTCCGCGCCGACGCGCCGCCGGTGGACGCCGCGCCCGGGCGCGCGCCCGAGCCCGCCTCGGTGCGCGAGCTGGTCGTGCGCGGCTTCCTGGTCAACGCCAGCAACCCCAAGGGCACGGTGTTCCTGCTGGCCGTGGTGCCGCAGTTCCTGGAGCCGGCTTCGCCGCTCGGCCCGCAATACCTCATCATCGGCCTGACCCTGGCCTTCACCGACCTGGTGGTGATGACCCTGTACACCGTGCTGGCCGCGCGCGTGCTGCGCCTGCTGCGCGAGCGGCGGCACATCCGCTGGATGAACCGCTGCTTCGGCGCCCTGTTCGTGGCCGCCGGGCTGTTCCTGGCGACGCTGCGCCGCGGCGCCTAGCGCGCCGCCCATCCCGGCAGCGGGATGGCTTGCCGCCGCCGCGCGCCGCCACGCGGCGGCGGCCCCCGCCAATACCCATAACTGGGTATTGGCCGCGCGCCCCGGCCTGTGCGAGAGTCGGGGCATCGGGGACGTGCGGGAACGGTCGGGCATGCAAGAGCGCGGCGGCGAGACGGATGGCGCCGGACGGGACGTCCGATGCCGCGTGCTGCTCGTCGAGGACGAGGAACCGCTGCGCGACCGCTTCGCCCGCATCCTGGCCTCCTGGCCGGCGGGCCTCCTGGTGGCGGCCTGCGCCACGCTGGACGAGGCCATGCGCATCCTGCGCGAGCAGCCCATCGACCTGCTCGTCACCGACCTGCGCCTGCCCGACGGCCACGGCACCCAGGCCATCCGCACGCTGCGCGCGCTCAACCCGGCCGCCGACGCGATGGTGATATCGGTCCTGGCCGACGACCGCACCGTGATCGAGGCCATCGAGGCCGGCGCGGCCGGCTACCTGCTCAAGGACGCGGCCTCCATCGAGCTGCTGGAAGCCATCGAGGAACTGCGCGCCGGCCGCTCGCCGATCTCCTCGTCCATCGCCCGCATCATCGTGCGCCGCCTGAACGCCCCGGCCAGCGCGCCGCGCCCGCCGCTGGCGCAGGCGCTCACGCCCCGGGAGACCGAGATCCTGTGGGGCATCGCCAAGGGCTTCACCTATGCCGAGCTGGCCGAGCAGCTGGGCATCTCGCGCCAGACGGTGCCCGTCCACGTCAAGAACATCTACCGCAAGCTCGAAGCCGGCAACCGTTCGGAAGCGGTGTTCGAGGCCTCGCGCCGGGGCCTGATACGGCTTTGAGCCGGCGCGCCGGCGCAGCACTGCGCTGGTGCGCGCAGGCAGCCAGGGGCACCGGCGCAGTGCCGCCATGGCGGATGCCGAGCGCCGGCCCGCCGGGCGCTCGCCGCCATGGCCGGTCCGCGCCCGGCCTGCGCAGGCGCGGGCCGCCGCGCAAGTAAAGCCACGCGCCGCCGGCCCCACCTCCTCCATGGCCGGCCTTCCCCAGCCCTCCCTGCCCGTAGCAATCGGAGCCTGCCCCGGTGGCTTTACTTCCGCCTCCCGGCGGCGCCCCGGCGCATTGCGCGCGTGCGAACCGCGTTTTCCGGCCCCGACTGGCACGCCGCTTGCGTAATACACAAGTGAATCCAGTCTTGGATTCATCGCGGTGCAGGCCCGCCTGCCTGGCCGCGGCGACAACCGGAAACCGACGCCATGCCCACATCCATACAGAGACTGCACAGCAACGCCCGCATGAGCCAGGCCGTGGTGGCCAACGGCTTCGTCTTCCTGGCCGGCCAGGTGGCCGACGACACCGGCGCCGACGTGGCCGGCCAGACCGCGCAGATCCTGGCCAAGATCGACGCGCTGCTGGCCGAGGCGGGCGCCGACAAGCGCCGCATCGTCAGCGCCAGCATCTGGCTGGCCGACCACCGCAGCTTCAACGACATGAACGCCGTGTGGGACGCCTGGGTGCCCGAAGGCGCCGCGCCGGCGCGCGCCTGCGTGGAATCGAAGCTGGCCTTTCCCCAGTACACGGTGGAGATCGGCGTGATCGCCGCGCTCTAGCCCCGGCGAGCCCGACCATGCATACGATGGTTCTCGGCGCCGGCGTCGTCGGCGTGACGACCGCCTACTTCCTGGCGCGCAGCGGCCGGCAGGTCACCGTGGTCGACCGGCGCGGCGACGTGGCCGAGGAAACCAGCCGCGCCAACGCCGGGCTGATCGCGCCCGGCCATTCCTACACCTGGGCCTCGCCCAGGGCGCCCAAGATCCTGCTCAAGTCGCTGTTCGTCGACGGCCAGGCGCTGCGCCTGAAACTGCGCGCCGACCCGGCCATGTGGGCCTGGGGCTGGCGCTTCCTGCAGAACTGCACCGACGAGCGCTCGCGCCTGAACACCACCCGCAAGCTGCGCCTGTGCCGCTATTCGCAATCGGTGCTGCAGGCGCTGACCGCCGAACAGGGGCTGGACTACCAGCGCCTGAGCCGGGGCCTGCTCTACCTCTACCGCGACGAGGCCTCGTTCGCGCGCGGCCGCGCCAACATGGCGGTGCTGGCCGACGGCGGCATGCCGCTGGAGATCCTGGACGCGCAGGCGGTCGCCGCGCGCGAGCCGGCCCTGGCCGAGGCGGCGCGGCGCATCGCCGGCGCCATCTACTGCCCCAGCGACGAGAGCGGCGACGCGCGCCTGTACACCCGGGCGCTGGCGGCGAAATGCCGCGAACTGGGCGTGGCCTTCGAGTTCGGCCGGGATATCGCAGCCCTGGAAGCCGAGGCGGACCGCATCGCCGGCGTGCGCACCGACCGCGGCACGCTGGCCGCCGACGACTACGTGCTGGCGCTGGGCAGCCATTCGCCGCGGCTGGCCAGGCCGCTGGGCTACCGCCTGCCCGTCTATCCGGTCAAGGGCTATTCCGTGACCTTCCCGGCCGGCCCGGACCACCGCCCGCCCGACGTGGGCGGCGTGGACGAGAACAACCTGGTGGCCTGGGCGCGCTTCGGCGACCGGCTGCGCTTTACCGCCACGGCGGAAATCTGCGGCTACGACACCGGCCACCGGCCGGACGACTTCGCCCACATGCTGCAGGCCGGGCGCGAGCTGTTTCCCGACGGCGCGGACTATGCGCAGCCGTCCTACTGGGCCGGGCTGCGCCCCATGACGCCGGAAGGCCTGCCCATCCTGGGCCGCAGCCGCCACCGCAACCTCTACCTGAACACCGGCCACGGCCACATGGGCTGGACCATGGCCTGCGGCACGGCGCAAATCGTCGCCGACCTCATGGCCGGCCGGCCGCCCCAGCACGACCTGACCGGGATGACCCTGCAATGACCGCCATCGCCACCGCCGCCGCGCACAGCGAAATCCTGCCTTTCACGCTGGACGGAGGCCTGGCCGCGCGCGCGGCCATCGGGCTGATCGTGCTGGCCACCGACCACACCATCGAGCACGAATGGCGCCGCATGCTGGACGGCGACGGCATCGCGCTGTACCAGACGCGCCTGCTCAATTCGCCCACCATCGAGCCCGCCCTGCTGGCCGAGATGGAGGCGCGCATCCCCGAGGCGACCGCGCTGCTGCTGCCCGGTGAGCGCCTGGACGTGCTGGCCTTCGGCTGCACCTCGGGCGCCATGGTGATAGGCGAGGAGCGCGTGTTCGACGCCATCCGCACGGTGCGCCCCGGCATCGCCTGCACCACGCCCATCACCGCCGCCGTGGCCGCCCTGGATGCGCTGGGCGCGCGGCGGATCGGGCTGATCACGCCCTACGTGGCGTCGATCAACGCGCTGTTCTCGGACTACCTGGCCGCGCGCGGCTTCGACGTGCCGGTGGTGGGCACCTTCGACCACGGCAACGACAACGAGGTCGCGCGCATCGACGCCGGCTCGGTCGGACGCGCCGTCATGGCCGTGGGCGCGCGCGCCGACGTGGACGCCGTGTTCGTGTCCTGCACCAGCCTGCGCGTGGCCGAGCGCGTGGCCGGCTACGAGCGGCAGCTCGGCAAGCCGGTGATCTCCAGCAATTACGCCATGGCCTGGCACGCGCTGCGGCTGGCCGGCGTGGGCGACGCGCGCCCCGAGTTCGGCCACCTGTTCACCCTGCCCGCGAGCGGGGGGCGGCCATGAGCGCGCCGGGCAACCCCAAGCGCGCATCCCCGGGCGCGCGGCGCGCGGGCAGTCCGGCGGACGCGCCCGGCCTGCCCGCCGAGCGCGCCGCCAAGCGTTCCGGCACGGCCGTCAACGGCGTCTACGAAAAGCTGCGCGACATGGTGCTGCTGTTCCAGATCCGCCCGGGCGAGCGCGTCAACGAAGTGGAGCTGGCCGAGCAATTGGGCGTGAGCCGCACGCCGCTGCGCACGGCGCTGCACCGCCTGGCCGCCGAGGACATGCTCGGCCTGGTGCCCAACCGCGGCTTCTACGGCCGGCAATTGCGGCGCCAGGAAGTCTTCGACCTGTACGAGCTGCGCAACGCCATCGAGCAGCGCGCCATCGCGCTGGCGGCCGCGCGCGCCAGCGAGCAGGACATCGCCCGGCTGCGCGCGGACTGGCTCTCGGCCATGGACCGCGCCGGCGGCCTGGACACGCACAGCCTGGTGATCGAGGACGAGCGCTTCCACGTCGGCCTGGCGCTGCTGTCGGGCAACCAGGAAATGGGCAAGACCCTGCAGGCCATCAACGCGCGCATCCACTTCGTTCGCTGGATAGACATGGAGACCCGCCGCGACGCCATCTACGAGGAGCACCTGCGCATCCTGGACGCCGTGCAGGCGCGCGACCGCGGCCGCTGCCAGGACCTGATCGAATCGCACATCTCGCATCGCATGGACGAGATCGTCCAGGTGATACAGGCCGGCGTGATCCGCCTGTATGCCACCTGAACCGCGTCCAGCGGCCTTCGCCACCCACCCGCCTTCCAGGGAGATCACCATGGCTTTCCACGTACCCCGTTCTCTTCTGCTGCCGCTGCTGTTCGCCGGCGCCGTCGCCGGCGCGCAGGCCCAGCCGGTCCGGATCGGCGCCATCCTGCCCCTGACCGGGGCGAGCGCCAGCATCGGCGAGGACCAGCGCCGCGGCATCGAGCTGGCGGTCGAGCAGCTCAACGCCGCCGGCGGCGTGCTGGGCCGCCCCTTCGCAGTCCTGATCGAGGATTCGGGCGGACGCGCGCCCACCGCGCTGGACGCCGCGCGCAAGCTCGCCTCGGTCGACCGCGTGCCGCTGGTGCTGGGCGAGTATTCGTCGGGGATTTCCATCCCGGTGGGCCAGTACCTGGTCAAGGAAGGCATCACCCACGTCAACATCGGCAGCTCCAGCCCCAAGATGCGCGAGATCGGCGCCACCTCGTTCAGCGTCATCGGGCTGGACGACGTATCGGCCAAGTTCGCCGCCGAGGACGTCAGGGCCGCCGGCCACGCGCGCGCCGCCTTCATCGCGCCCAACAGCGCCTACGGCCAGGGCGTGGCGGCGGAGTTCAAGAAGAACTTCGAGGCCGCCGGCGGCAAGGTGGTCGCCGAGCTGCTGTACACCCCCGGCCAATCCACCTACCGGCGCGAGCTGCAGCAGACCGCGCGCCTGCAGCCCGATGTCTACGTCTACAGCGCCTACGGCCAGGAGGCGGCCGTGATCAACCGCGAGGCCTACGACCTGGCGCTGAACAAGACGCCCTGGTACGGCATCTACCTGACCATGTGCACCACCGACACGCCCGCCCAGATCGCCAACGGGCAACTGGGCATGGAAGTGGGCGACATCGGCCCCAAGGGCGAGGGCTACCGCCAGGCCTACCGGCAGAAGTACCAGGAGGATCTCAAGTCCGCCTACGGCAGCTACGCCTACGACGGCGTCATGCTGGCGGCGGCCGCCATCGCCCGCGCCGGCTCGGCCGAGCCGGCCGGCGTGCTGGCCGCGATGGCCGAGGTCGGCAAGGACTTCGAGGCCGCCACCGGCCCCATCGCCTTCGACGCCGACGGCCAGCGCGCGGTGCAGCCGTACAACCGCGTACGCTACCAGGACGGCGTGGTGGCGCGCTGACGCGCCAGGCAGCGACCCGCACCGGAGCCCGCATGCTGCAATTCGTCCTCGACACGCTGCTGCGCACCGCCGACCTCGCGCTCGTCGCGCTGGGGCTGAGCATGGTGTACGGCCTGGCGCGCTTTCCCAACGTGGCGCACGTGCAGTACGCCCTGGTCGGCGCCTACGCCGCCTACGCCGTGCAGGCCATGGGCGGCAACCTGGCCGCCGGCGTGCTGCTGTCCTGCCTGGCCACCGGCGCGCTGGCCGTGCTGCTGGGCATGGCGGTGTTCGACCGGCTGCTGCGCGCGGGCCCGGCCTACGCCATGATCGGCTCGCTGGCGGTGTCCATGCTGCTGATCGCCCTGGTGCTGGGCCTGGCCGGCTCGGCGCCGCGCAGCTACCCGCTGGCGATCGCCGCGCCGATGGCGCTGGGCCGGGCGCGCATCGCGCCGCTGCAGCTGGCGGCGATCGCCGCCAGCGCGGCCATCGTCGGCCTGTACGCGCTGATGCTGTTCCGCAGCCGGCTGGGCCGGGCGCTGCGCGCCATCGCCAGCAACCGCGCCCTGGCCTCGGCTTGCGGGCTGAACGTGGCCGCCTGCACCGCCGCCACCCACTTCCTGAGCGGCATGCTGGCGGCCTTCGGCGGCGCCATGCTGGCGATGAACACCGGCGCCCACGTCAACCTGGGCAACGACCTGCTGCTGCCGGTGTTCGCCGCGGCCGTGCTGGGCGGGCTGGGCAATCCGCTGGGTGCGGTGTTCGGCGCGCTGCTGATCGCCGCCACGGAAACGGCTTTCACCAGCGTCAACGTGGGCTGGCTGTGGGGCGAGCCAGTGGGCTTCCTGCCGGTCGGCTACATCGGCGCGGCCTCCTTCGCCATCCTGCTGCTGGCGCTGGTGCTGCGCCCGCACGGCCTGTTCGACCGGGAGGTGCGCCGTGTCTGAGTTCCTCATCCACCTGGCCACGCTGGCCGGCATCTACGCGCTGATGTCGCTGGGCCTGAGCGTGCAGGCCGGCATGTCCGGACTGCTCAACTTCGGCCACATCGCCTTCGCGGGCATCGGCGCCTACGCCGCGGCGATCGCCGCGCAGGCGGGCTGGCCGGCGGCCGCCGGCATCGCCGCGGGCATGGCCGGCGCCGCGCTGCTGGGCCTGGCCATGGCCCGGCTGGGCCGCCAGCTGGGCGCGGACTACTGGGGCATCGCCACGCTGGCGCTGGCCGAAATCGTGCGCCTGGCCGCCACCAACGAAGGCTGGCTGACCGGCGGGGCGCAAGGCATCAGCCCGGTGGACTCGGCGCTGGCCGGCCTGCCCGGCGTATGGGACTCGGCCGGATTCCTGCTGTGCAGCGCCGCCGGCGTGGCGGCGGGCCTGTGCCTGGCGCGGCGCATCGGCGGCGGCCGCCTGGGCCGGGCCCTGCGCCTGATGCGCGAGGAGCCGCAGCTGGCCGCCTGCCTGGGCTACGACCTGACCGCCCTGAAGACCCGCGCCATGGTGCTGGGCGCGTGCATGACGGCCTGCGGCGGCGCGTTGCTGGCCTACTACACGCGCTTCGTCGGGCCCGACTACCTGACGGCGGCCGAGACCTTCCTGATCTGGACCATGGTCGTCCTCGGCGGCCTGGGCAGCCATGCCGGCGCGGTGCTGGGCGCGCTGCTGGTGCAGGCCATCCACGCCGCCGTGCCCTTCCTGCGCGACGCGCTGGGCGCGGGCTCGGACGTGGCGGGCGCGCTGCGCCTGGGCCTGGTGGGCCTGCTGCTGCTGGCCTGCCTGCTGTGGCGGCCGCAGGGCCTGCTGCCGGAAAAGCCCGGGAGGGTGCGATGAAGATCCTGCTGTCCATGGAAGGGGTCGCCAAGTCCTTCGGCGGCAACCATGTGCTGCAAGGCGTGGACGCGGCAGTGCGCGAGGGCGAGATCGTCGGCCTGCTGGGCCCCAACGGCTCGGGCAAGAGCACGCTGCTGAACCTGGCCACCGGCTTCGCCCGGCTGGACCGCGGCGCCATCCGCATGGACGGCGCGCGCATCGACGCGCTGCCCACCCACCGCATCATCGAGCGCGGCATCGCGCGCACCTTCCAGCTGCCGTCCATGCCCACCCGCATGTCGGTGCTCGAAGTGGCCATGAGCGCCTCGCTGTCGCACCACGGCTTCTGGGCGACGCTGCTGCGCCCGCCGGCCGCGCGCGCGGCCGAGGCCGATGCGCGCCGCCGCGCCGGCGCCCTGCTCGACGAACTGCTGCTCGCGCGCGTGCGCGACCTGCCGGCCAGCGCGCTGTCGGGCGGCCAGAAAAAGCTGCTGGGCATCGCCTGCGCGCTGATGCGCCGGCCCCGCCTGCTGATGCTGGACGAGCCCACCGCCGGCGTGCACCCGGGCCTGCGCGGCGAGATCGCCGCCGTGCTGCGCCGGCTGCGCGACGAAGGCATGACGCTGGTGGTGGTCGAGCACGACATGGCCTTCGTGCGCGAGGTCTGCACGCGCTGCGTGGTGCTCGACCGGGGCCGCGTGGCGGCCGACTGCCGGCCCGACGAACTGGCCGGCCATCCGCGCGTGCTGGAAGCCTATCTCGGCCAGTCCGCGGCGGCGCCGCACAGGGAGGCGGCATGATAGAAGTTCGGGACCTGGTCGCCGGCTACACGCGCGACGTCGACATCCTGCAGGGCGTGACCCTGTCGGTCGGCCGCGCCGAGATCGTCACCCTGCTGGGGCCCAACGGCTGCGGCAAGTCCACGCTGCTCAAGTGCATCGCCGGCTACCTGCCGCCACGGCGCGGCACGGTGGCGATAGAAGGCGCCGAGGTCGGCCGCCTGCCGGTGCACCGCAAGACGCTGGAATGCGCGCTGGGCTTCGTGCCGCAGACCGACAACGTGTTCCCGGCGCTGAGCGTGCGGGAGAACCTGCAGATCGGCGGCCACGCCATGGAACGCAGCCAGTACGCCGAGCGGCTGGCGGAGATCCTGGCGCTGTACCCGGTGCTCGCGCGCAAGCTGCGCGCCCCGGCCTCGGCCCTGTCCGGCGGCGAGCGCCAGGTGCTGGCGCTCGCCCGCGCGCTCATGCCGCGCCCGCGCACCCTGCTGCTGGACGAGCCCTCGGCCGGGCTGTCGCCCAAGGTGCTGCACGAAGTCTTCGACGCCATCCTGCGCCTGCGCAGCCGGGAAGTCGTCGCCATCCTGATGGTGGAGCAGAACGCCGTCCAGGCCCTGGGCATTTCCGACCGCGCCTACGTGCTGTCGCTGGGCAAGGTCGCCCTGTCGGGCCGCGCCGACGAACTGCTGCGCGACGACGCCATGCGCGAGATCTACCTGGGCGCCCGCCCGCAGCAGGCGGCGCGCGCCGGCGAGGCGCCATGACCCCGCGCCGCTACGAGACCTACGTGATCGCGCTGGCGCCGCTGCTCAACAGCCTGAGCGGCATCGCCATCGACCTGTACGCGCCCAGCCTGCCGGCCATCGGCCGCGAGTTCGGCGTGCCGGTCGCCACCGCCCAGGCCACCATCACCGTCACCCTGGCCGCCTACGCCGCCGGGCAGATCGCCTTCGGCCTGGCCGCCGACTGCCTGGGCCGGCTGCGCGCGCTCTTTCCCGGGCTGGCCCTGTTCCTGGCCGGCAGCCTGCTGGCAGTGGCTGCGCCGTCGATCGAGCTGCTGATGCTGGCGCGCGCCATGCAGGGCTTCGCCATCGGCGCCTGCCAGGTGGTCGCACGCGCCCTGCTGGTCGACAACGTGAGCGGCGAGCGCTTCTACGCCGCCGTGGTCTATCTGAGCCTGGCCTGGGGCCTGGGGCCGGTCGTCGCCCCCTTCGTCGGCGGCTACGTGCAGGAATGGGCCGGCTGGCGCTGGAACTTCGTCCTGTACGCGGCCTACGGCGCGCTGCTGCTGGCCGCCAGCCTGGGGCTGAGGGAGTCGCTGCCCGCGGCGCGGCGCATGCGCGTGCGCGACGCCCTGGCGGGCTATGCGCGGATAGCCGCCAGCGGGCGCTTCCTGTGCGCCGCGCTGGCCCTGGGCGCCAGCCTGGCGGCCTTCCTGGCCTGGAACGTGGCCGGCCCCTACCTGGTCCAGGACGAGCTGGGCAGGCCACCCAGCGACTTCGGCGCGACCGCGCTGGCGGCCGGCGCGGCCTACCTGGCCGGCACCCTGCTCAACCGCCTGCTGATCCGCCGCTACCGGGCCGACGCGCTGATCCTGGCCGGCCTGGGCCTGTTCGCAGCCGGGGCGGCGCTGCCGCTGGCCGCCCCGGGCCTGCACCTGGCCTGGCTGCTGGGCGGCGTGGCGCTGGTCAACTTCGGCCAGGGCCTGCTGTTCTCCAACGTGGTGGCCAAGACGCTGATGCTGTTTCCCGACCGGGCCGGCGCCAGCGCCAGCCTGTTCGGCTGCCTGATGATGATTTGCGGCGCGGCCGGGTCGGCCGCCATCGGCCAGGCGCCGATACGCGGCAACGCGGCGATGGCGGCCGTCTTCGCGGCCCTGCTGCTGGTGCAGGCCGGCGCCGTGGCCGGGCTGCTGCGCCCCCGGCGGCGCGCCGGCGCAGCGCGGGCGGCGCCATGACCGCCGGCCGCGAGCTCGACGCGCGCAGCCTGGACCACGCGACCCTGGCGGCGCTGCGCCGCCGCGCGGTGATGGCGGTGCTGGCCGGCCGGCGGGTGGAGGACGTCGCCGCCGCCCTGTGCCTGAACCGGCGCACGGTCTTCCGCTGGATGTCGCGCTACCGGCAGGCCGGCATGGCGGGCCTGGCCGCGCGCCCCATTCCCGGCCGCCCGGCGGGCCGCGCGAGGCCGCCCGGTTAAAATGGCCGGGCCATGAACATTCCCCAAGAAGTCGCGCGGCGACGCACCTTCGCCATCATCTCCCACCCCGACGCCGGCAAGACCACGCTCACCGAAAAGCTGCTGCTGTTCGCCGGCGCGATCCAGATCGCCGGCAGCGTCAAGGCGCGCAAGGCCTCGCGCCACGCCTCGTCGGACTGGATGGAGATCGAAAAGCAGCGCGGCATCTCCGTGGCGTCCTCGGTCATGCAGATGGAATACCGCGACTGCGTGATCAACCTGCTCGACACCCCGGGCCACCAGGACTTCTCCGAAGACACCTACCGCGTGCTGACCGCCGTGGACGCGGCGCTGATGGTCATCGACGCGGCCAACGGCGTGGAGCCGCAGACCATCCGCCTGCTGCAGGTCTGCCGCGCGCGCAACACGCCCATCATCACCTTCGTCAACAAGCTGGACCGCGAAGTGCGCGAGCCGCTGGACCTGCTGTCCGAGATCGAGGCCCACCTGGGCATGGACGCCGTGCCCTTCTCCTGGCCGGTGGGCATGGGCAAGAACTTCGGCGGCGTGTTCGACGTCCGCAACGACCGCATGCGCGTGTTCCGCCCCGGCCAGGAACGGCGCGGCGCGGACGAGGACCTGATCCAGGGCCTGGGCAACCCCGAGATCGCCGAGCGCTTCGGCCCGGCCTTCGAGCAGGCCCGCGGCGAGATCGCGCTGATCACCGAGGCCGCGCCCGCCTTCGACCACGCGGCCTTCCTGGCCGGGCGCCAGACGCCGGTGTTCTTCGGCTCGGCCATCAACAACTTCGGCGTCCAGGAAGTGCTCGACGCCCTGGTCGACTACGCGCCGCCGCCCGGCGCGCGCCACGCGCTGCAGCGCGAGGTGCAGCCCGACGAGCCCAAGTTCTCCGGGGTGGTGTTCAAGGTGCAGGCCAACATGGACCCGGCCCACCGCGACCGCGTGGCCTTCGTGCGGGTCAGCTCGGGCCGCTTCGAGCGCGGCATGCGCCTGAAGGTCAGCCGCACCGGCAAGGAAATCCGCCCCAACAACGTCGTGTCCTTCCTGTCGCAGCGGCGCGAGCTGCTCGACGAGGCCTACGCGGGCGACGTCATCGGCATCCCCAACCACGGCGTGCTGCAGCTGGGCGACGTGCTGACCGAGGGCGAGACCCTGCAGTTCACCGGCCTGCCCTTCTTCGCGCCGGAGCTCTTCCAGGCCGTGGAGGTCAAGGACCCGCTGCGCACCAAGCAGCTGCGCACCGGCCTGGCCCAGCTCGGCGAGGAAGGCGCGATCCAGGTGTTCCGCCCGGTGGCCGCCGGCGGCGCGCAGCTGCTGGGCGCCGTCGGCCAGCTGCAGTTCGAGGTGGTGGCGCACCGCCTGAAGGCCGAGTACGGCGTGGATGCGCGCATGATGCCCTCGCGCTACAGCATGGCGCGCTGGATCACGGCCGAGGACCCGCGCGCGCTGCGCAAGTTCATGGATGCCAATGCCGCCCACATCGCCTATGATGTGGTGGATGCGCCGGCCTTCCTGATCGGTTCGCCGGCGCAATTGCGGGTGGCCGAAGAGCTCTACCCGGACGTGCGCTTCCACGCCATGCGCGAACATGGCGGCCACGTGTTCGGCGCCAAGGCCTGACGGCGCCCGCTGCACAGAGAATCAGATGTCCTGGCGCCTTTTGTTCCTTACCCTTTTGCTGGCCGTCGGCGCGGCGGCCTTCGGCGGCGTGCAGCTCGGCGACTGGCTGGTCGCCCACGCGCCCATGGCCGCCCCCCCGCCCGGCCAGGACGCCGCCGACCCCGACCGCGTCGTGCTCGACGCCAACGGCCGGCCCTACGTGGCCCAGCCGCCGCAGCCGCGGGTCGACGGCACGCTGGGCGTGCCCGAGGGCCCGCGCGGCGCCGAGTGGCAGGTGCCCACCGTGTCGCTGTTCGACACCGTCACCGATCCGTCGGTCAGCCTCGCGCGCGACGGCCTGTCCGAGGCCGAGGCCCGGGAACTGGCCGAGGCCAGCTCCGCGCTGCCGGCCGGCCCGGCCGACGTGGTCACCGTGGACCTGGTGCGGCCCGGCGAGGGCAGCCGTCCGCAGGCCATCCCCGGCCAGCCGCCCATCGTGCCCATCGTGCCCGGCCTGCCTCCCCCGCCGGACAGCGCCGCCGTGGCCCAGGCCGCGCCCATGCCGCCGGCGCCCGGCCAGCCCGCCGCCCCCGGCCAGCAGGACTGGCGCGACGCGCTGCGGCGCGACCTGCAGCAGTGCGCCTCGCAGGGCTTCTTCGACCGTCCCAGCTGTTCCTGGGCGGCGCGCAACAAGTACTGCGCGCCCAACCGCGCCTGGGGCACCATCCCCGAGTGCCCGCGCCGGCCGTTCGACTGATCCTCCGCGCCCGGCCGTAAAGCGCCCACCACCCGCGCGCGAGGCCTGCGCCGCCACCGCTTCGACCGACCGCCCACCAAGTTAAAAAGGCGCCCAGTGGGGCGCCTTTTTAGCGACCGATGCGGCCTCAGGCCGGATCCATCTGGCTCTGCAGGTAGTTCTGCAGGCCCACCTGGTCGACCAGGCCGATCTGCGTCTCCAGCCAGTCGATGTGCTCCTCGGTGTCGTCCAGGATGTCCTGGAACAGGTCGCGCGAGACGTAGTCGCGCACCGATTCGCAATAGGCCATGGCTTCCTTGACGGTGGCCTGCGCGCCCTGCTCCAGCTTGAGGTCACAGGACAGGATCTCGGGCACGGTCTCGCCGATCAGCAGCTTGTGCAGGTCCTGCAGGTTGGGCAGGCCGTCGAGCATGAAGATGCGCTCGATCAGGCGGTCGGCGTGCTTCATCTCGCCGATCGACTCGTCGTATTCGTGCTTGCCCAGCTTGTTGAAGCCCCAGTGGCGCAGCATGCGGGCATGCAGGAAGTACTGGTTGATGGCGGTCAGCTCGTTGGTGAGCTGCTTGTTGAGGAACTGGATGACTGTCTTGTCGCCTTTCATGGGGAACTCCTGATCGTTGGCGGGCGCTGCGGGCAAGGCATTGCCGGCCGGGGGCGAAGCGGGCAGGCGCGCGCCTCGGCGCCTGCGAACTTCGGCAGCCTAACATCGCGTCCCGCGCCGGGGCTAGGCCGCGCGCGCATTTGGTTAACGGCGCTCATAGCGCGATCGCTAAGCGACTGGCGAATGAGAATGCGTATGCGAGTCCGACAGGCCGCAGGCCGGGCCACGCGGCGACGCGGCCTGGCGGCGGATGCGCGAGCCGTTTGCGCGGCGCGGGCAGGCGACTGGCGGCGCTGATCGCCCGGCCGCCGTGCCCGGCGGCCGGGCTGCAGGCGCGACAAGGCGCAGTTGCCTGATTGCAACAGACAGGGGACAGGGCCGGGACAGCCCTTGGGAAGGGGACGGAAAAGCCGGACCGGAAGCGGCTCAGGCCGCTTCGGCGATCACCACGACGGGCAGGGGGAAGCCGTGGGTCGCGTCGCTGCCCGGGCGGGCGGCGGCGCAGGCTTCCTGCTCGGCCGCGCTGCAGCCGCCGGGCAGGTACTGGCTGGCGGTTTCCGCGCAGCAGCCGCAGCAGCTGGCCACGCCCAGCTCGAAGCTGAGATCCGAGAGCGTGACGGCGCCTGCGGCGACAGTGGCGCGCACCTGGCGTTCGGTAACGGCATTGCAGACACAAACGTACATGAGAACGATTATTGAAAATTATCGGCAAAAACGCAAGCCGGGGTTGTCGGCCAGGTGGCGCGCCGCCCCGATGCGTGTGACAATTGGCAATCCGCGACGCCGTTTGCGCGGCCCTGCCGGGGCCGCGGCCTGCAGCCGGCGCCCTCCCGACCCGACCCCCACCTGAAAGGAAAAGCGCAGCAATGGGCGCAGCAGTACGTGGCTGGCTAATCCCCATCGCGACGATTTTCCTCCTGCAGACCTCCTCGTCCTTCCTGAACCGGCTGGTGCCCATCATCTCGCCGGCGCTCACGCGCGAGTTCGGCTGGAACGAGAACCTGATCGGCTATTTCACGGCGGCCAACAACTTCGGCGCGCTGGTCATCCTGCTGACCGGCATCTCGCTCATGCAGCGCACCGGCAGCATCCGCGCACTGCAGCTCAGCCTGCTGCTGGGCTCGGCCAGCGTGCTGCTGTTCTTCTTCCCGGCGCTGGGGCTGGTGCTGCTGGCCTGCCTGCTGCTGGGCATCAGCCAGGGCGTGGCCACCCCGGCCGGCAGCGACGTGCTGCAGCGCTTCAGCCCGCCGCAGAGCCGCAACCTGGTGTTCTCCATCAAGCAGGCCGGGGTGCCGCTGGGCGGCGTGATCGCCGGCCTGATCGTGCCGCCGCTGGTGCTGCTGGCCGGCTGGCGCGGCGCGCTGGCCGGCTGCGGCCTGCTGGTGGTGGGCGCGGTCTGGCTGAGCTGGCGCTGGCGCGAACAGATCGACGAGCCGGCGCACAGCCGCCGCGCCCGGCGCCCCGAGCACCGCGGCATACGCAGCGTGACGCTGCCGCTGCGCTCGCTGGCCGAGCGGCCCGGGCTCATGCAGATGTCCTGTGCCGGCCTGCTGCTGGCGGGCAACCAGGCTTGCTGGTTCGCCTTCACCGTCACCTACCTGATCGCCAAGCTGCATTATTCGCTCGCCCTGGCCGGGGCGGTGTTCGCGGTCATGCAGGCCAGCGGCGCGATCGGGCGCATCGCCATGGGCTGGGCGGCCGACCAGACCGGCAACGCGCGCGCCGTGCTGATCGCCTCGGCGGCGATCTCGGCGGTGGTCACGCTGCTGCTGGGCCTGAGCACGCCGGCCTGGCCGACCTGGACCATCCTGGCGCTGGCCGCGGTGGCGGGCATGGGGGTGTCGGGCTGGAACGGCGTGCACTTCGCCGAGATCGCCCGGCGCTCGGCGCCGGGCCGCATCACCGAGACCACGGCGGGTTCGAGCATCATGTTCAACACCGCCAACATGACCGGCCCCGGCCTGTTCTCGCTGGTCGCCGGGCTGACCGGGCACCTGGACTACGCGCTCTTCATGGCGGCGGCCTTCAGCGTGGGCGCCTTCGCGCTGCTGGTGAAGGTGCGGGATCCGTCCGACGCGTGACCGTCAGCGGGCCTGCGCCTGGGCCTGCGCCTTGCGCACCGTGGCCGGCGCGATGCGCAGCGCCTCGCGGTACTTGGCCACCGTGCGGCGGGCAATCACGATGCCGCGCTCGGCCAGCTGCTGCATGAGCTGGTTGTCCGACAGCGGCGCGGCGCCGTTCTCGGCGGCCACCATTTCGCGGATCAGGGCCTGCACGGCGGTGGCCGAGGCCGCGCCGCCCGCCTCGGTCGCCACGCCGGCGCCGAAGAAGCGCTTGAGCTCCAGCGTGCCGTAGGGCGTCAGCATGAACTTCTGCGTGGTCGCGCGCGAGATCGTCGATTCGTGCAGGCCCAGCTCGCCGGCGATGTCCTTGAGGATGAGCGGGCGCATGGCCGCCGGCCCCTGCGAGAAGAAGTCCTCCTGGCGCTCGACGATGGCCTGGGCCACGCGCAGGATGGTGTCGAAGCGCTGCTCGACGTTGCGTATCATCCAGCGCGCCTGCTGCAGCTGCGACTGCAGCGCCGCATGGCTGGCCGAGCGCTGGTTGGCCAGCACCTGGGCATACAGGTTGTTGATGCGCAGGCGCGGCATGACCGCGGTGTTCAGCGAGGCCTGCCAGCCCCGCCGGGTGCGGCGCACGATGACATCGGGCACGGCGTAGTCGGCGGCCGGCACGGTCCAGGCGCGGCCGGGCCGCGGGTCCAGGCGCACGATCAGGGCGTGGGCGGCGCGCAGCACCGCGTCGTCACAGCCCAGCGCCTCGCGCAGCCGGGCCGGGTTGCCGGCGGCCAGCAGCGGCAGGTGCGCGCACAGCTTGCGCGCGGCGGCCAGCACCTGCGGGTCGGCCGCCTCGGGCAGGCGCTGCGCGTCGGGATGGCGCAGCTGCAGCAGCAGGCACTCGGCCACGTCGCGCGCGCCGATGCCGGGCGGGTCGAAGGACTGCAGCAGGGTCAGGGCCGCGCGCAGCTCGTCGATGTCGGCCTCGAAATCGTCGGGCAGCCAGCCGAGGATTTCCTCCAGCGGCGAAGCCAGGAAGCCGTTCTCGTCCAGCTCGTCGATGAGCAGCGCGGTCAGCGCCGCGTCGCGCGGGCCGGCGCGCGTCACGGCAAGCTGGCCGAGCAGGTGCCCGCGCAGGGTATCGGGCTGCGAGGCCTCCGGAAAGCCCGGGTCGTCCTCGTCGTGGCCGCTGCCCTGGCCGCTGCCGGAGGCGGGCAGGGACTCGGCGTAGCCCTCGCGCTCGTCGGGCTCGGAGCCGGCCTCGCGCTCCTGCGCGCCGGGCTCGGGGGCGGCCTCCTGGCCCGCGCCGTCGTCTCTCTCCAGCAGCGGGTTGTCGGCCAGCGCCTGGGACAGCTCCGCCTCCAGGTCGAGCGTCGACAATTGCAGCAATCGTATCGATTGCTGCAATTGTGGCGTCAGCGCGAGGTGCTGGCTGTGTCGTAGTTCTAGGGAAGCACGGCTCATGGGTACAATATTTTGCATGATGACGCCGACATCGCCCGACCGGCTGCGCCAGGACAGCCGACTGCTGGGCCGCACGCTGCTCAACCTGGCCACCCCGCGCTTGCTCCTGCGCGGCGGCGTCATCGTGCTGGCGATCATACTTTGGCTGGCGGTCTGCCGCTGGCTGCTCGCCTTCGGCGCCACCCTGCGCTACGACAGCCTGCTCACGCTGGGCGAACAGACCGTCGACCTGCTGCGCCGGATCAACCCCTACCTGTGGTGGGCCGCGGCGGCGCTGGTCAGCCTGGCCGCCTTCTTCGGCCTGCGCGCCTGGCTGGCCTCGGACATCGCCGCCGGCCACGCCCGGCCGGTCGAGGCCGGGGTGCTGGGCGAGCTGGCCGCGGGCCTGTCGGCCGACTCGCTGAACGTGCTGGGCTGGATCTGGCGCGACCGCGGCGAGCCCCTCACCATCGGCGACCTGATCGCCACGCGGCGGGAAATCCGCAGCGGCCGGGTCGCCAAGATGTACCTGGCGCGCGAGCAGGAAAGCGCCCTGGCGCAGGCCGGCGTCGCTGCCGCGCCCGCCCCCGGCGCGGCGGCGCCCGGGCACGCGGCCAGGGCCCCGCGTGCGGCAGCCGCCGCCCGCACCCCCGCCGCCGGCAGCCAGCCCTTCCGCCCCGAGCCGCAGGCGGGCGTGGAACCGCACCTGGGCCCGCTGGACGGTCCGCGGCCGGCGCCCGGCCCGGGCGGGCGCGCCTAGGGCTCCGCAGGCCGCCAGGCGCCGGCCGCGGGCATGCGTTGCGGCGCCCTCGACAGGCATGGAGGCCCATCCGGGGCCACGCTGCGATTGCGCGGCCGGCAAAAATATGTTTGACTTACGGCTTATGGCCCAGACTCGTACCCCCCTCGAGTTCACCGCCGGGAGCATCAGCATCCCGGGCGCCGGCCTGCGCGCGCTGCGCGTCGCCCTGCTATCGCTAGCGCTACCGATCGGTTGCCGGGCCTAGGGCCCCGTGGCAGTCCGGCAGCCGCTTGCCACCCGCATTCCCCCTGCATTTCCTTTTTCCGGAATCCGTCGCCCTGCCGGGCCGCACGCCGCGAGCGCCATGCCGGCGCGCCCGCCGCGGCGGGTTCCCAAGATGCCCGAGGTAACACGATGACGATGCTCAGCAACCCCGCAGCCAAGTACAAGCCCTTCGTCCCCTTCGCCCAGGACTACGCCGAGCGCACCTGGCCCAGCCGCCGCATCACCGCGCCGCCCATCTGGATGAGCACCGACCTGCGCGACGGCAACCAGTCGCTGATCGAGCCCATGAGCGTCGAGCGCAAGCTGCGCTTCTTCGAGCAGCTGGTCAGGATCGGCTTCAAGGAAATCGAGGTCGGCTTCCCGGCCGCCTCGCAGACCGACTTCGATTTCGTGCGCAAGCTGGTCGACGAAAAGCGCATTCCCGAGGACGTCACCATCATCGTCCTGACCCAGTCGCGCGAAGACCTGATCGAGCGCACGGTGCAGGCCGCCGCGGGCGCGCGCACGGCCATGGTCCACCTGTACAACGCCTGCGCGCCGGCCTTCCGCAAGATCGTCTTCAACATGTCGCAGGACGAGATCAAGAACATCGCCGTCACCGGCACGCGGCTGGTCAGGAAGTACATGGCGCAGCACCCCGGCACCCAGTGGCGCTACGAATACTCGCCCGAGGTCTTCAGCACCACCGAGCCCGAGTTCGCGCTGGCGGTCTCCGACGCCGTGGCCGCGGAATGGGACGCCACGCCGCAGAACAAGATGGTGCTCAACCTGCCGGCCACCATCGAGGCCACCCCGCCCAACCTGTACGCCGACCAGATCGAGTGGATGCACCGCAACCTGGCCCGGCGCGACAGCATCGTGCTGAGCGTGCACCCCCACAACGACCGCGGCACGGCCGTGGCCGCCGCCGAGTTCGCCGTGATGGCCGGCGCCGACCGCATCGAGGGCTGCCTGTTCGGCAGCGGCGAGCGCACCGGCAACGTCGACCTGGTCACGCTGGCGCTGAACCTCTACACCCAGGGCGTGCACCCCGGCCTGGACTTCTCCGACATCGACGAAGTGCGCCGCTGCGCCGAGTACTGCAACCAGCTGCCCGTGCACCCGCGCCATCCCTATGCCGGCGACCTGGTCTTCACCGCCTTCTCCGGCTCGCACCAGGACGCCATCAAGAAGGGCTTCGCCCAGCAGAAGCCCGACGCGCTCTGGGAAGTGCCCTACCTGCCGATCGACCCGGCCGACCTGGGCCGCAGCTACGACGCGGTGATCCGCGTCAACAGCCAGTCCGGCAAGGGCGGCGTGTCCTACCTGCTCGAGCAGGAGCACGGCCTGGCGCTGCCGCGCCGCCTGCAGATCGAATTCAGCCGCGCCATCCAGCGCGTGACCGACGAGACCGGCCGCGAAGTCACCGCCAGCGCCGTCTACGGCATCTTCAGCAGCGAATACCTGGAGCAGCACACGCCCTGGAAGCTGGTGCGCCACCGCATCGACGGCGACCCGGGCGCGGGCGAGGGCGAGCACTTCAGCATCGAGGCCGAACTGGAATACAACGGCGAGCGCCGCATCGTGCGCGGCAAGGGCGACGGCGCGATCTCGGCCTTCGTGGCGGCGCTGGACGTGCCGGTGCGCGTGATGGACTACCACGAGCATTCCATCGGCACCGGCACCGACACGCGCGCGGCCTGCTACGTCGAGATGCGCGTGGGCAATTCGCCCACGGGCTTCGGCGTGGGCATAGACCGCGACATCGTCACGGCGTCGTTCCGCGCGGTGCTCAGCGCCGTCAACCGCCACCTGGCCGGCGAAGCGGCCGCGCGCGCGGCGCAGGCGGAAGCGGCCTGAGTCCCACCAGGCCTGCCAGGACGCACGCAATGGCGGCCGCCTGGATGGCTGCGGCCGGGGCGAACAGTACGGGCTCGCCCCGGCCGGGAACCGGGCGGCGGGGCAAGCGCGCGCCGGATAGGCGAGGGACGAAGGGAGGACGCCATGCTCATCGCCCAGATCAGCGACCTGCACGTCCTGCCGCCGGGCGAAAAGGCCTACGGCGTGGTCGCCACCGACACCTTCCTGCCGCCGGCGCTGGCCCGGCTCGCCCGGATGCGGCCCCGGCCCGACTGCGTCTTCCTGACCGGCGACCTGGTCGACCTGGGCCGGGCCGCCGAATACCGCCACCTGCGCGGCATGCTGCGGGCGCTGGACCTGCCCTGCTACCTGATGCCGGGCAACCACGACGACCGCGCGCGACTGATCGCCGCCTTCCCCGACCACGCCTACCTGGCGGGCGAGGGCGGCTACATCCAGTACGCCGTCGACGACTATGCGCTGCGCGTCCTGGCGCTGGACACGGTGGTGCCGGGCCACGGCCACGGCGCGCTGTGCCCGGCGCGGCTGGACTGGCTGGAGCGGCGCCTGGCCGAGCAGCCGGACCGGCCCACGGCGGTCGCCATGCACCACCCGCCGTTCCGCACGGGCATCGCCCACATGGACGAGATCGGCCTGCTGGAAGGCGCGCCGCGGCTGGAATCCATCCTGCGCAGCTACGACAACGTGGTGCGCGTGATGTGCGGGCACGTGCACCGGACGATGTTCCGCAGCTTCGGCGGCACCGTCGCATCCACCTGTCCGTCGCCCGCCCACCAGGTCACGCTGGACCTGCTGCCGGACGCGCCGGCCACTTTCACGATGGAGCCGCCGGGCCTGCACCTGCATGCCTGGGAGGATGGGGAACTGGTCACCCATCACGTGGCGATAGGCGACTACGAGGGGCCGTATCCGTTCTAGCGGAACTTGGGGCCTGCGATTGAGCAGGCCGGGCCGGGCGCAGGCTGGCGCTGCGACGGACCAGGGCGCCGCCGCCGGGCGGTCACCAGGCCGAGCCGGCCTCCCAGACCACGTCCACGCCCTTTTCCTGTGCGCGGCGCAGCATGTCCAGCAGGGGATAGGCGCGGCGCTGCAGGCTGACCGGCTCGGACACCGGGTGCGGCTTGGGCTGGTCCTCGTCCTCTTGCTCGTCGGGCGCGGGCGCCAGCGCGATGGCGCGCTCGATGCCGGAGATGGCCGCGGGCAGTTGCTCGGGCGTGAATACGCCGCGCTCGGGCACGGGATCGACGGACTTGCCGGCCGCGCGCAGCAGCACGAGCGCATGCTCGGACAGCATCAGGACGTCGGCGGCGGCTTTGGAGCGGAAGGTCAGCAGCATATCGTAGTTTCCTCGCTGGACGGATTCATACACTAACCCATGCGCGCAGGGGGTGCCAACCGGCATGATGGACCGGTCGCCGCCATCCGCTGCCCGCTCCATGACCGCCCTCCGCCTGCCGTCGCGCCACCTGCCGCAAGGGCGCATCCTGGCCATCCTGCTCGCCGCAACCGCCGCCTGCGCGGCGTGGCCGGCGGCCCGCGCCGCCGGCACCTGCCCGCCGGCGCAGATCGGCCAGCCCTGCCCCGCGCCGGGCGCCGCGTCCATGGCGCCGGACGAGCCCGCGCTCAACCTGGGCGCGGGCAACCCCGTCCACATCGTCACCGGCAACAAGACGCGCCGCGACACCGACATGCCGGCGCTGCCGCAGGCGCCCGGCCTGGAGATCGTGCGCCACTACAACGCGCTGGACCCGCGCAGCGGGCCGCTGGGCGGCGGCTGGGCGCTGTCCTACGAGACCCGGCTGTACTGGCGCGGCGGCGCGGCGCAGGTCGTGCAGGCCGACGGCAGCCGTTTCGCCTTCGGCCCCGAGGACGGCGCCGGCTCCTGCGCCGCGCAGCAGCCGGCGGCCGGGCGCCTGCAGCGCGACGGCCCCGGCTGGCACTGGCTGTGGCCGGACGGCCGGCGGCTGGACTTCGACGCCGCGGGCCGGCTGATCGGCATCGTCCATCCCTCGGGCATCGCCGTGCGCATCGAGCGCGATGCGCGGCCCGGGCCCACGCAGGGCGAAATCCTGTCGGTGGCCGACGGCTCGGGCATGACGCTGCGCATGCACTACGAGACCGACGCGCAAGGCGCGCGGCTGGCGCGCATCGACACGCCGCTGGGGCGATACGGCTACAGCCACGAACCGGCCGGCGATGGCTGGCGGCTGACGGCGGCGCGGCGCCCGGACGGCATGCTGCGCCGCTACTTCCACGACGCCGCGCTGCAGGGCGGCGCGCCGGCGCACGCGCTGACCGGCGTCGCCCTGCAGGACGCCGACGGCCGCACGCTGCCCCTGGGCGGTTGGGCCTACGACGCGCAGGGCCGTGTGGCGGTGGCCGGCAGCCCAGCCGCCGCGGCCGGCCGCATGCGGCTGCATTACCAGCCGCCGCAGCCCGGCCGCGACGGCGTGACGCGCGTGGAGACGGCCGCGGGCACGACGCTGCTGCATACCGCGCAGGTGGCCGGCCGCTACCTGCTGCGCAGCGTCGAAGGCCCGGGCTGCCCGGGCTGCGCCGAGCCGGGCAGCCGCGCCGACTACGACGACCAGGGCCGGCTTGCGCGCATCAACGGCCTGGCCATCGAGCGCGACGCGCAGGGCGGCATCGCCGCGCTGGCGCGCGAGGACGGCGGCTGGCCGGGCCTGCGCCTGCGCTACGGGGCAGTTGCACGGACAGGGCCGGCAAGCGGCAGCACGCTGGTCGCATGGTCTGCCAGGGCAGGTGGGGAACGCCGCGTCCTGGACGCGGCCGGCCGCACGCGGCTGCGCCTGCATGAAGGCGGCGACCGCTGGCGCTACCGCCACGACGCGCGGGGCCGGCCCACGCAAGTGCGCGCGGAAACCCGCCGTGCCCAGGCGCCCGCGCTGACGCTGGGCTTCGCCTGGGACGCCGCCGGGCGCCTGGCCGCCGCCGCCCATCCGCACGAAAGCGAATACCGGCGCTACGACGCGCAAGGCCTGCTGCAGGGCCTGCGCGTGATGCGGCCGGCCACCGGCGACGGCAGCGCGGCCCTGGCCTACGAGGAAAGCTACCGGCGCGACGCGCAGGGCCGCATCCTGCGCCACCGCCTGCCCGAGGGCGGCACGCTGGACTACGCATGGGACGGGCCGCTATTGGCGCGCATCGCCTGGACCGATGCCGCCGGCCGCACCCGCGTGCTGCTGCGCCGCCCGCGCGGCGGCGGGCCCGGCTACGAACACGGCAACGGCCTGCGCACCCTGGGCTGGCTGCGCGCGGGCCGGCTCGCCGGCCTGGCCGTGGGCCGGCCCGAAGGCGGGCTCGTGTTCGCCCAGGCCCTGGCCTACGACCCGCAGGGCCGCATCGCGCAGGAAAACGTGCACATCACACCGGAAAGCATGCTGGGAAAGAAAAACGGTGAAGGCCGCTTCGGCGGAACCACCGCATACGCCTACGATGCGCAGTCCCGGCTGGCCATGGCAGTGCATCGCCGCCCGGGCGGGCCCAAGGGCACGCAGGCCGTGGACGCAAGCAAAGGCGAAGGCGGGACCGCAAGCACGCACGGGGAAAGCGACCGCAGCGCGGATGGCAGCGATGATCCGAGCAGATCGCGCGGAACGGATCGGGCCGGCGCAGACGCCGCGACGGCCCGCCGCTTCTACGCCTGGCGCGGCGACGGCTCGGCGCTGCACGCCGCCGCGCCGCGGCGCGACGCGTCCGGGCTGCCTGCGTCGCTGGCCGGCCGCAGCCTGCACTACGACGCCCTGCGCCGCCTGCAGGCCGTGCGCGCAGGCCCGCGCCTGCTGCAAAGCCAGCGCCACAACGCCCACGGCCAGCGCATCTTCCGCCGCGACGCAGGCGGCGACACGCACTACCTGTACGTGGACGGCCGCCTGGCCGCCGAGGCGCGCACCGCGGCGGGCCGGACCGGCATCGTGCGCCGCTACGTCCACGCGGGCTGGACGCCGGTGGCGATGATCGACTATGCACGGCCGCAGCCCGTCGGCGTCCCGGGCCCGTCCGGCGCGGCGCGCGCCGCCTGCCCGCACGCCGCAGGGCAAGCGCCCGGCCCGGCCTGCCCTGCGCAGGCATCTGCGACCCACCCCCCCACCCGCCTGGCCGCCGGCGCCCCCGTTGCCCGCGTCTACGCCATCCACGCCGACGCCGTCGGCGCGCCGCGCGCGGTCACCGACGAGGCCGGGCGCGTGCGCTGGCGCGCCGACCTGGACGCGCTCGGCCGGGCGCGCCGCGTCGCCGGCGACCTGCGGCTGGACCTGCGCCTGCCCGGCCAGGTCCACGACCCCGCCACCGGCTGGCACCACAACGGCCTGCGCACCTACGACCCCGCGGCCGGCCACTACCTGGAGGCCGACCCGCTGGGCCCGCTGCCCGGCAGCCAGGCCTACGGCTACGCCGCCCAGCAGCCGCGCCGGCTGGCCGATCCGCTGGGGCTGCTGCTGTACGCCTTCGACGGCACGCGCAACGACCCCTCCTCGCTGACCAACGTCTGGCTGCTGTCGCAGGCCTACGCCGACGGCCCGGTGCGCTACCAGCCGGGGCCGGGCCGGCCCGGCCGGATGGACTGGGACGCCATCGCCGCCGAATCCGCCGCGCGCATCCTGGCCGTGCAATGGGAAAGGCTGCTGGCCGACCTGTCCGCGGCGCGGCTGGCGGCCGGGCCGGTGGCCATCGACCTGCTGGGCTATTCGCGCGGCGCGGCGCTGGCCCGCCACTTCGGCAACCTGATCGCCGAGCGGCTGCGGCGCGGCCGCTTCTGGCTGCGCGACCCCGGCCTGGGCGTGGTCACCGCCTGCGTGGACCTGCGCTTCATGGGGCTGTTCGACACGGTGGCGCAGTTCGGCGTGCTGGGCAGCGGCGACGCGGCCTACGACCTGACGGTGGCCGACGCCTGGCAGTGGGTGGCGCACGCGGTGGCGCTGCACGAGCGGCGCTGGCTGTTCCCGCTCAGCTCGCTGGACGGCTCGCCGGGCGGCAACGCCGTCGAGGCGCCCTTCGTCGGCGCGCACGCCGACATCGGCGGCGGCTACCTGCCCGAGGCCGGCGCGCCCGCCGACGAGCAGGGCGACCTGTCCGACGTGGCGCTGAACTGGATGCACTGGCAGGCGCGCGCGGCCGGCGTACCCGTCGAGGACCTGCCGCCGCCGCAGCGCCGGGTGGACCGCCCGCTGCTGCACGACCCGCGCCCGGCCGGCCTGCGCCGCGACGACCTGCCCGGCGGCCTGCCCAGCGACAGCGACCGCCGGGTGGACGACGCCGCCGGCGACCGCCTGGTCGCGCGCCAGGACAGCCACCCGCGCTACGGCGCGCAGGCGCGCCGCGAGGCCGAGGCCTTCATCGACCGCCTGCCCGGCTGGATGAACGCCCAGGGCACGGTGGTGGGCCGCGTCGACATGCAGGCCTACCGGCGCTGGCTGGAGCGCGAGCTGGGCTACGCGGGCGCGCCTTGACGCGCGGCCGCGGCGCTTCGCGCCGGGCCGGCCGACTCGGACCGGCTGCTTCGGGACCGGGCCGGCGCAGGCCCGCCGGAGCGAATCAGCTATCATCTGGGACCTTACGTACCGCCATCCCCTTCCACGCCGGCCGCGTGCGCGCCACGCGCCGCACGGCTTTCCGTCCGAATTCCCCCATGCTCCCCGAGCAACAGCAAAAACTCGTCTCCCGCATCCAGGCGGCCGTCCAGGCCCTGCTGCCCGGCGCCCAGGCGCAGGTGCTGCTGGAGCGGCCCAAAGTGGCCGCCCACGGCGACGCCGCCAGCAACGTGGCCATGCAGCTGGCCAAGCCGGCCAAGCGCAACCCGCGCGAGCTGGCCCAGGCCATCGCCGACGCGCTGATGGCCGACCCCGAGGCGCGCGCCCTGATCGACGCGGCCGAGGTCGCCGGCCCCGGCTTCCTCAACTTCCGCGTGGCCAAGGCGGCGCGCCAGGCCGTGCTGGCCGAGATCGCCGCGCGCGGCGAGGCCTACGGGCACGCGCCGCGCAACGGCGAGAAGGTCATGGTCGAGTTCGTCTCGGCCAACCCGACCGGCCCGCTGCACGTCGGCCACGCCCGCCAGGCGGCGCTGGGCGACGCCATCTGCCGCCTGTACGAGGCGGCCGGCCACGAGGTCACGCGCGAGTTCTACTACAACGACGCCGGCAACCAGATCCACAACCTGGCCGTCAGCGTGCAGGCGCGCGCGCGCGGCATCGCGCCCGATGCGCCGGACTGGCCGGCCGACGGCTACAAGGGCGACTACATCGCCGACATCGCCCGCGACTACGCCGCCGGCAAGACCGTGCAGGCCGCCGACGGCGAGCCCGTGACCGCCAGCGGCGACGTGGACGACCTGGAGGACATCCGCCGCTTCGCGGTGGCCTGCCTGCGCCGCGAGCAGGACCTGGACCTGCAGGCCTTCGGCCTGGCCTTCGACAACTACTACCTGGAAAGCTCGCTCTACACTTCCGGCCGGGTCGAGGACACCGTGCGGCGCCTGATCGCCGGCGGCCACACCTACGAGAGCGAGGGCGCGCTGTGGCTGCGCACCACCGAGCTGGGCACCGGCGACGACAAGGACCGCGTGATGCGCAAGTCCGACGGCGGCTACACCTATTTCGTGCCCGACGTCGCCTACCACGTGACCAAATGGGAGCGCGGCTACCGGCGCGCGGTCAACATCCAGGGCAGCGACCACCACGGCACGGTGGCGCGCGTGCGCGCCGGCCTGCAGGCGCTGGGCCTGGGCATCCCGGCCGACTACCCCGCCTACGTGCTGCACAAGATGGTCAAGGTGATGCGCGGCGGCGAGGAGGTCAAGATCTCCAAGCGCGCCGGCAGCTACGTCACCCTGCGCGACCTGGTCGACTGGGTCGGGCGCGACGCCGTGCGCTTCTTCCTGATCCAGCGCCGCGCCGACACCGAGTTCGTCTTCGACGTCGACCTGGCCCTGTCGCAGAGCGAGGAAAACCCCGTCTACTACGTCCAGTACGCGCACGCGCGCATCTGCTCGGTGCTGGCCCAGCCCGGCGTGGACGCGCAGGCCGTGGCGCAGGCCGACCCGGCCCTGCTGGACGCGCCCACCGAGCTGGCGCTGATGCAGCGCCTGGCCGAGCTGCCGGCCATGGTCGGCCTGGCCGCGCGCGAGCTGGCGCCGCACCAGGTGGCCTTCTGGCTGCGCGACTGCGCGTCCGACTTCCACGCCTGGTACAACGCCGAGCGCCTGCTGGTCGACGACGCGGCCCTGCGCGCCGCCCGCCTGCGCCTGGCCGCGGCCACGCGCCAGGTGCTGGCCAACGGCCTGGCGCTGCTGGGCGTGTCGGCGCCGGAACGGATGTAACATCGCCCCATGGCCAAGAGCAAACGTTCCTCCAGCCAGCGCCAGGGCGGCGGCAGCACGCTGTACGGCGTCCTGGCCGGCCTGCTGATCGGGCTGATCGTGGCGGCGGCGGTGGCCTTCTACGTGACGCGGGCGCCCATGCCCTTCGTGGACCGCGCCACGCGCGAGCCGGCCCGCCAGCCCATGCCCGACCCGCGCAACGCCCCCGATCCCAACAGCGCGCTGTACGGGCGCGACGGCCCGGCCGGCACGCCGTCCAGCGGCCCGACGGCCAGCGCGCCCGCGCCGCTGCCCGGCATCACCCCCGCCCAGCCGCCGGCCCAGCCTCCCGGCGACGCGCTGGGCGACCTGATCGCCACGCTGCCGCCCATGGACGGGCCCGCCGCGCCGCCGTCGCCGCGCGACCGCCCGGCCGCCCCGGCGCCGGCCGCGCCCGCGGCGGCGCCCGCCCAGCCCGGCGCGCCCGGCGCCACCTATTACCTGCAGGTAGGCGCCTACCGCGGCCAGCAGGACGCCGAGGCCCTGCGCGCGCGCATCCTGCTGCTGGGCATGCCGGTGGAGATCCAGCGCGCCGAGGTCAACGGCCAGCAGATCAACCGGGTGCGGGTCGGCCCCTTCGCCCGGCTGGACGACATGAACCGCAGCCGCGCCCGGCTGGGCCAGGAAAACATCGTCTCAACCGTGGTCCGGCAGTAGGGCGCGGCGCTCCGGCCGGGTGGAACTCGGCCGCGCCCGCCCGGTCTGACCGCCTTTCACCAGGAATCCTTCCATGCTGCATCCCCTGCTCTCCCGGCTGCTGGCCGCCGCATCCCTCGCCCTGGCGTTCGCCTTCGCGCCCGCGCAAGCCCAGAACGCCCAGGGCCACGTCACGCTCGACCCCGCCCAGCCCGGCGACACCCCGGGCAAGATCGAGGTGCTGGAGTTCTTCTCCTACGGCTGCCCGCACTGCAACGCCATGGAGCCGCTCGTGCAGTCCTGGGCCAAGGGCCTGCCCGACGATGTGGTGCTGGTGCAGGTGCCGGTGGGCTTCAACGCCGGCATGAAGCCGCAGCAGCAGCTGTATTACGCGCTGGCCGCGCTCGGCCGCATGGACCTGCACGAGAAGGTCTTCCAGGCCATCCACCAGGAGCGCAAGCGCCTGGTCAGCAAGGACGACATCGTCGACTGGGTGGCCGCGCAGGGCGTGGACCGCAATACTTTCGCCTCGGCCTTCGATTCCTTCGGCGTGCAGTCGCGCGTGACGCGCGCCGACCAGCTGATGCAGGCCTACCGCATCGAAGGCACGCCCACGCTGGCCGTCGCCGGCCGCTACGTGACCTCGCCGAGCATGACGCACGGCTACCAGCAGACCATCGACGAGGCCGACCGCCTGGTCAAGCAGGTGCGCAGCGGCAAGTAAGGCTCGCGGCCCAGGCGGCGGCGCGGCCCGGCGGCCGCATCGGGCCGGGTCCCGGCCGCCCCGGGCCGGGACGCTTCTTCAGGCGGCCGCTTCCTGCGCGGCGCGCTCCAGCGCCTGCGACAGGTCGGCGATCAGGTCGTCGACCGACTCCAGCCCCACGTGCAGCCGCAGCACGGCCTGGTCGGCCGGCTGCCAGTAGGCGTGGCCGGCCAGCGCGCCCGGCGTCACCCACTGCACCAGGCTTTCGTAGCCGCCCCAGGAAAAGCCGATCTCGAACAGCTGCAGCGCATCGGCGCACACCCGGCCGGCGGCCGCGGGCAGCTTGAGCTGCACCGACAGCATGCCGTTGGAGCCCGTGCAGTCGCGCTGCCACAGCGCATGGCCGGGGTCCGACGGCAGCGCCGGGTGGTAGACGCGCGCCACCAGCGGATGCCGCTCCAGGAAGTGGCACACCTGCAGCGCGCTGCGCGCCTGGTGCGCCATGCGCACCGGCATCGTGCGCACGCCGCGCAGCGCCAGCCAGGCGTCGTCGGCGCTGATCGAGTTGCCGATGGCGTACTGCACGGTGTCCAGGCGCGCGGCCAGGGCCGGGTCGTCGCCCACCACCACCGCGCCCAGCATCAGGTCGGAATGCCCGCTCACGTACTTGGTGCCCGCCACCACGCTGACGTGCGCGCCCAGGTCCAGCGGCCGGTAGATGTAGCCCGAGCCCCAGGTGTTGTCGGCCACCACCGTCAGGCCGCGCCGGCGCGCCGCCTGCGCCAGCGCCGGCAGGTCCAGCATCTGCAGCAGCAGCGAGCCGGGCGATTCCAGGTAGACCATGCGGGTGTTGGGCCGCACCAGCGCGTCCAGGTCGTCGCGCCCGGGTGCGAAATACGTCAGCTCGATGCCCAGCCCGCGCAGCAGCGTCTGGTCCAGGTGGCGCAGCGGGCCGTAGACGCAGTCGGCCACCAGGGCGTGGTCGCCGGCGCGCAGCAGCCCCAGGAAGACGGTGGTGATGGCCGCCAGCCCCGACGGCGCCAGGAAGGCGCGCGCGCCGTTCTCCAGTTGGGTGAAGACGTCTTCCAGCGCGCGGTGGGTGTCCATGCCCGAGCGGCCGTAGGTGATGGCGCGCTCGCCGTCGCCCTTGAGCTTCTGCGCGCGCTCCAGCGCCTCGATCGAGGCGAAGCGCACGGTGCTGGTGCGGATGGCGGGCAGGCTGACCGGCGCGGTGCCGCTGGCCGGGTCGTAGGGGGCGCTGCCGATGTGCAGCAGGCGGGTGTCTAGGTGATGCGTCACGCTGGCGTCCTTGCTCGGTGGCGGGGGGGTGTGGGTTCAGGCATCGACCCAGGTCGTGGTTTCTTCCAGCGGTGCGCGGCGCGTGCGGTAGCCGTTGGCGGGATGCGACGGATCGGCATAGCCGAAGGATATCGCACAGACGATGCGCCTATCCGCGCCGATGCCCAGCAGCTCGCGCAGCAGCGGCGCGTACATGGCCAGCGCCGCCTGGGCGATGCTGGCCACGCCCAGCGCCTGCGCGGCCAGCATGAAATTGGACACGTAGCCGCCGCAGTCCACCGCGCCGTAGGTGCCCAGCGCCTCGTCGCTGGAAATGACGGCCACGTGCGGCGCGCCGAACAGCCGGAAGTTCTCGCGGTGCTGGCGGTGGTAGGCGGGGCGGTCGCCGCGCGCCACGCCCACCGCGTCGTACAGCTGGAAACCGCATTCGCGCCGGCGCTGCAGGTAGACGTCGCGGTATTCGCGCGGGAAGGGAAAATCCGGCTCGGACGCGCCGCCCGCCTCGAAGTGCGCGACCAGCGCCGCGCGCAGCCGCTCGGTGCCCTCGCCGCAGGCGACGTGCGCGTGCCAGGGCTGGCAGTTGCTCCAGGACGCCGTGCGCCGCGCCAGCTCCAGGATGCGCGCTATCGTCTCGCGCGGCACCGGATCGGGCCGGAAGGCGCGGCAGCTGCGGCGGTCCTGCAGCAGGGCCTGCAATGCCGCGTCGGGCGAGGACCGGGGCGCGCCGGCTGGCGAAAGAGGGGGTGCGCTGCCGGGTCCGCCGGTCGAATCCATGGTCCGTCCTCGTGGTACAAGAGGGACCAACGATAACGGAATAACACGCACGCCGCGCACGGCTCGGACGCGGCGCGCCGGCCGCCCGGCCCATGGGCCGGGTCCGCCGGGTCCGCCGGGCCGGCCGCATCGCCCGGGCCGCGCCATGAAACCCTTGCGTCCTCCCTTCTCGCTGCTCACCCTGCAGGTCTTCATCGCCGTCGCCCGGCTGGGCAGCTTCACGCGCGCGGCCGAGGCCATGCACCTGACGCAGAGCGCGGTCAGCAAGCACGTCGGCCTGCTGGAGGACCGGCTGGGCGTGTCCCTGTTCACGCGCGCCGGCGGCGTGGCGCTGACCGAGCCGGGCCAGGCCTTGCTCGACGAGGTCGAGCCGGCGCTGGACCAGATCACCCGCGCGGTCGAGCGCATCGGCCGCCGCGCGCCGCCCTCGCCCGAATCGGTCGCCTTCCTGGCGCCGCCGGCGGTGCTGCAGTACTGGCTGGTGCCGCTGCTGCCGCGCTTCGCCGCCGAGCATCCCCATATCGACCTGCGCCTGAGCCCTCGCCTGGTCAGCTCGCGCGCCTCGCGCACCGACCTGGACGCCGAGATCCGTTTCGGCAGCGGCATCTGGCAGGGCGTGCGCGCGCAATACCTGTTCGGCCGCGAAATGTGCGTGGTGGCCAGCCCGGAGCTGTGCCGCAAGCGCGGCCTGCGCGACTACGCCGACCTGCAGGGCCTGCCGCTGCTGCGCCACGTGCTCTACCCGACCGCGTGGGCGGAATGGAACGCCACCCTGGCGCCGGGCGTGGCGCTGCAGTCCGACGCCGGGCGCGGGCAGGAATACGACCACTACGCGGTCATGCTGGAAGCCGTGCAGGCGCAGCTGGGCGTGGCCATCATGCCGCGCCTGCTGGTGCGCAAGTACCTGGCCTCGGGCGAGCTGGCGGCGCCTTTCAACGAGGTGATGATGGGGTCGAGCGGCTATTACCTGGTGCTGCGCGACACCGCCTCGCCCAGCGCGGCGGTGCGCACGGTGGGCGACTGGCTCAAGGCGCGCGCCGACGAGCTGGCCCAGGAATGGCTGGCCGCGGCGCGGCCGCCGGTGGCCTACGCGGACAAGGGCTAGCGGCCGCCGTCCGGCACCAGTCCCACCAGTTCCCGGCAGGCGCGGTGCACGTGGCGGCGCGCCGCCGTGCTGGCCGCCAGCATGCGCGCGAAGCCGTGGATCATGCCCGCCGCGCGCCAGTGGGCCACGCGCGCGCCGGCCGCGGCCAGGCGCCGCGCGTAGGCCTCGCCCTCGTCGCGCAGCAGGTCGGTCTCGGCCGTGACCAGCACGGCCGCGGGCAGGCGCTGGGCGGCCGGCCACTGCAGCGGCAGCGCCAGCGGATCGGCCTGCGCCGGCGCGGCGCCGCCCAGCAGCGCCTGCCAGTAATACTGCATGGCGGCTCGCGTCAGGCCCGGGCCGTCGCCGTGGGCGCCGACGCTGGGGCTGGCCAGGTCCGGGTCCAGCGCGGGGTAGAACAGCAGCATGCGGTCCACCCGGCCCGGCGCCTCGCGTTCGGCGCGCAGCGCGCAGCCCAGCGCCAGGTGGGCGCCCGCGCTGTCGCCGCCCAGCGCCATGGGCCGCGCGCCGTCGGCGCCCAGCTGCGCGGCGTGGCGCAGCAGCCAGCCCATCGCGTCCCAGCAATCCTGGTGCGGCGCGGGGTGGGGGTTTTCCGGCGCGCGGCGGTAATGCACGCTGGCCACCAGGTAGCCGGTGCGCTCGGCCAGCTCGGCGCACAGCGTGTCGTGGGTGGCGATGCTGCCCACCACCCAGCCGCCGCCGTGGAAGTAGGGCATCAACCGCGGCCGTTCGGGCGCGCGGGCGCTGCGGTACAGGCGCAGGGGGATTTCGCGGCCCGGCCCGCCCACGCAGGCGTCGGTGCGCCGCATGCCGGCGATGCGCCGCGCCGGCATGCGCTGCGCCGACAGCTCGCTGACCAGCCGGCGCCGCTCGGGCTCGGGCAGCTTCCAGTTGCGGCTGTCGGCCTCGACGGCGGCGACGTCCCGCAGCACCTGCTGCAACTGCGGGTCGATGGCGGCTTGCATGGAAAACGGCTCCGGATTCTTCTTCGCGCCGCCCTGGCGCGGCGCCGGCACGGGCGGGGGTCGTCGGGACGCGGGGATCAGTTTCCGCTGATGCCGCGGCTGCGCACGATCTCGCCCCATTTTACGGTTTCGTCGGCGACGAACTTGCCGAACTCGGCCTGGCTGGGGCCGCCCACCGACACGCCCTCGCCGGCGAAGCGGTCCTTCAGGTCCTGGGCGGACAAGGCCTTGGCCAGCTGCGCGGCGACCTGGCCGGCCACCGGCGCAGGCACGCCGGCCGGCATGAACAGGCCGAACCAGTTGACGACGTCGAAGCCGTCCACGCCGCTTTCCTGCATGGTGGGCACGTCGGGCAGGGCGGGATTGCGCTGCGCGCCGGTGACGGCCAGCGGGCGGTACTTGCCGGCCTTCACCATGGGCAGGGCCGAGCTGGGGTTCTCGAAGATGCCGGTGACCACGCCGCTGACCACGTCGGCCGTGTGCGCCGAGCCGCCGCGGTAGGGCACGTGGGTGATGGGCACGTCCTCCATGGAGGCGAGCAGCTCCATGGACATGTGGCTGAGCGTGCCCTTGCCGCCCGAGGCCAGCGTGACCGGCTTGTCCTTGCCGCGCGCGGCCTGCAGCAGTTCCTGCACCGACTTGTAGGGCTGCACCGAGCCCACCACCAGCAGCAGCGGGTTGGACACCACCAGCCCCACCGGCTGGAAGTCGCGCGCCGTGTCGTAGGGCAGCTTGCCCGGGAACAGCGCGTTGTTGACCGCGAAGCCGCCGCCGGCCAGCAGCAGCGTGTAGCCGTCCGGCTCGGCGCGCGAGACGAACTCCGTGCCGATGCGCGTGTCGGCGCCCGGCTTGTTCTCGACGATGAAGGACTGGCCGGTGTTCTGCGCCAGCTTCTGGGCGGTGGCGCGCGCGGCGATGTCGGCGATGCCGCCCGGCGCATAGGGCACGACGACGCGCACCGGCCGCTCGGGCCAGGCCTGGCCGAGCGCGGGGCCGGCGGCGGCCAGCAGGGCGAACGCGCCGGCAAGATTGGCGCAGGCGGCGCGCAGCCGCGACGACGCGATGAGGGTGGGCATGGGGAGTCTCCTTGTGCCTTCGTGGCGTTTTTTTGCCGCCGGGCCGCCCCAAGGCAAACAGCCCCCCCCGGGGGGGCAGCAAGCCGACGGCGCAGCGTGGGGGCGTTTTCTGTAGCGTCTTCCTGCCGAAGACTATGGCACAAGTCGAGGGGGCCGCGGATGAAGAGTTGTCATCGCGATTCCGCGGCGGAATGCAGTTAGGCGACGACGAAGCGGATCACCCCGTCGCCGTCCATGCGGCGCTTGAGCCTGCCCTCGAAATACAACGCGTGCAGGTGCGCCAGCGCCTCGCCCATGGCGAAGGTCAGCTGGTGCAGGTCCAGCTTGCGCTTGAACATCAGCGGCACGATGTCCGACGTGCTGCGCGGCTCGCCACAGGCCTGCAGCACCTCGTCCAGGCGCTCGGCGTGGTGCGCCTGCTGCTGGGCGATGCGCTCGTGCAGGCCGCGGAAGGGCCGGCCGTGCGAGGGCAGCACCAGCACGTCGCCCGGCAGGCCGGCGTAGCGCTCCAGCGACGACAGGTACAGCGGCAGGGGATTGCCCTCGGGCTCGTAGTCGAACACGCTGATGTTGGTGGAAATGCGCGGCAGCACCATGTCGCCGGAGATCAGC
>Ga0182738_1001059_pt1 | contig 35596 bp, 39 predicted proteins | sample eDN5th30CBELigMG_FD_128876 | JGI IMG/M metagenome (GOLD analysis project Ga0182738, IMG submission 128876) | Enriched Miracle-Growth compost microbial communities from Emeryville, California, USA - eDNA 5th pass 30_C BE-Lig MG (version 2)... ...
AAAAGCGAAGCTGAAGGTTGCAAGACTGCATGCCAGGATAGCGGACTCCCGCAGGGACTTCCTGCACAAGCTCTCGACACGGCTGATAAACGAAAACCAGGTGATCGCCATCGAAAGTCTCGCCGTCAGCAACATGCAGAAAAACCGCTGTCTCTCGAAGTCGATCAGCGATGCAAGCTGGTCGGAATTCGTGCGGCAGCTTGAATACAAGGCGCTGTGGTATGGACGTGAATTGATCGGCATTGACAAGTGGTATCCCTCGTCAAAACGCTGCTCCGGGTGCGGACATACCGTAAAGGCCATGCCTTTGAAAGTGCGCGAATGGACGTGCCCGGAGCGCGGCACGATGCACGACCGCGACATCAATGCAGCGCGTAACGTTTTGGCCGCCGGACTGGCGGTGTCAGCCCATGGAGAAACTGTAAGTCCTGTCTGCATGTAAATGTGGAAGGCCAGGTTCGGTGAAGTGGGAATCCCCTTCCTTTAGGCAGGGGAGCAGTCAAGCATTACTCCCATGTGCTATGCACCAGACATTGAGCGAGTGTCACGCGAGCTCCAGAATGGAAGGAAGGAATACTTCGGTAACCAGTATGGACTGCCCATGCAGTGTGAATAGGGAGCGGCGCGCCCACAGATTCGCCGGCTTTACCTGCAACTTGCGGCAGGCGCGGGTGAAAAGCGGATGAGCCGCCGTCAACTTCTTGAAGCGGAGCGGTGTACGCTTGACGATAGGGTTGGTAAACAATACTGTCCCGAGCGACTTGTTGCCAAGTCCGATCAGGCTGCGCCATGCGCCGCGCAAATCTTGCCTGGCCACCACGGAATGGGCAAATACCACTGGCGTCTCGCCGCAATATAAATACACTTCCCGCACCAGAGCCAGTTCATTCCGTCGTAAATTCATCACGGCCAGCTCATCGCCGCAGGCCGCCGCCAGCGACTGGAACACGGGCTTGACGCTGAACTCACCACAGCAGCGGCGTTGAATAAGCTGGGTAAGAGAGCCGCGATTCTGCAACCAGCTACGGGCGCGGGGCGATATGGAAGAGAGGGCAGGATGCCAGTCCGACAGCGGGGCAGCATTCATTCCGGAAGAGCTGAAAAGGGTGAATTATGCCGCATAATCCAGCCCGGCTGAATCCCCAGCGGCATGCTGAGCGGAATTGGAATTCAAGTGAACTGTAGCCGGACTTTTCCCACGGGGCATGCTCGGTAATTCCCTTTGCGAACAAACTGGTAGCCATCCTGAAGTCCGAGGCACCTGAAAAGAGAGATGAATAGACGATTGAATCCATGGATCATGGAACTAGATTATTCATTTCCGCAACTGGCAACCACCCAGGCGTCCGCATTCAGCAACCAAGTCAATAGTGGTATGGCTTGTTTCATCAATGAAGGCAGTTGGCCCTCCTTCTCTATAGAAATACCCACCGGCCTCGCTTTTCCTGAATGCCAGTTCAGCAGAGAACGAAGCGCCGTCATTCTTCATAAGCCCGACACGTTTTGCGGTTTCGGGTGACATAACTCCGTCTGCTTTATTCAAGAAAAGGCTGTGATATAGGACGGCGGCAAGTCCCGATATGACAGTCCCAGTAACCAGTATGGCAACAACAGTAGGAATAAACGCTCGTCTCATCATTACATTAATACTCCTGAATCTGCCAACCCTTGTTGTTCAATAAGTTCAATTAAGCCGCACGCACTCGTCATCACAATTCTTTCATTCCAGAATACATAATTTGTCTTTTACCATAAAAAACCATGAAAAGTGGAATGCGAAGAAATTTCATGAAAATACGACCTATCGTAATAAGGCGAGTCGGCGAACTGAAGGTGCTTAGAGGCGCGGGTGATAAATCCAGGGGCAAGGTGTGAGGGATTTTCTGAATGAGTAGTGGGCGTGATAACGGATGATATGGCGGAAAGGCGGGAAATTTCTTGATCTTTTGCAGGATTGTGCTTGTCACCGAGGATTCATTGGCGGGCACAGCAACAACTGGAGACGGGCGAAAGCCCGCATCCAGCGCATCCATTCCCGTATCGGCAACGCCCGCCGCGACTACCTGCACAAGGCCACGACCGCTATCAGCCAAAACCACGCGATGGTGTGCATCGAGGACTTGCGGGTGCGGAATATGAGCAAGTCCGCCAAAGGCAATGTCGAGAATCCGGGAAGAAACATTCGGGCCAAGTCTGGCCTGAACAAATCCATCCTCGATCAGGGCTGGTTCGAGTTCAGGCGCCAGCTAGACTACAAGCTGGCGTGGAATGGCGGCTATCTCATTGCCGTGCCGCCGCGGAACACGAGCCGCCCCTGCCCGTGCTGTGGCCATGTATCAGCCGATAATCGCCAGACGCAAGACAGGTTCGAGTGCGTGGAATGTGGTTTCGAGGAAAATGCCGATGTTGTCGGGGCGATCAACATTTTAAGGGCGGACACGCCCGGTTCGCCTGTGAAGTGAGCGGTGCAGCAATGCCGCCAGCAGCAGGAACCCAACGAAGCGACTCAGTGCGACGTGTCGCACTGAGCGCCGTAGGAATCTCCCGACTTTAGGCGGGGGAGGATGTCAATTGCGCCTCTCCCTCGCTTAGCACAGGGAGCGCAACCGCAGGAATATCCCTGCCCTTGTCTGCCGGCAGATTGCGCACCGTGCGAATGAACTGGTAGCCATCGATGTGGGGCATGATGATGTCACTGACGATCACATCCAGCCTGTGCGCTTGCAACTTGAGTTAGCGCAAAACGGGAGTGAGCAGACTTATGGACAGGGATAACGAGAACTGGCGTTCGCTTTGGACGCTTGAAATGATTTCGCGAATCGCAGTGCATCAATCCGGCGTCACGGCGAGAGTGGCGCGCTCGCCAGATGATCCAGGGAAAGACCGTATCTCGCTTGAAAATACTGCTAACGTGGATTTGTCACGCTGGGATCTGGACGAGCTTGGCGATGAAGTAATGGCGCTCTGGTTGGAAGGAAATTTTGAGCGTGTTTGAAGGATGGTCAGGATTATTGCCTTAAGGGGCGATCCTCTTTCTGGTTTCACTCGGACGCGAATGCGCCAATAAGGGAACGCAGCGCGCCCATCAAGGTCAGCGCCCATATCAGCAACGCGAACCAACCCCAATAATGGGGAATAACAGCCAGGGATTCATCCCCTGCCGCTTTCGCCAGGGCAAGCGTGCAGGCTGTGTACATTCCCATCGGAAATACTCTGCTCCATGCCGGAGGATCATAAACCTGATATTGCCGGCCCAACGCCAGCCTGGACCATGGAAAGACTTTGACGCACAGCGGTACGGGGCCGGCAATTCCGACACGCGTGAATTTACGAATATCCATGATCATCTGGTAGGGAATCCACAATGTGCCGACAACCCAGGCAAACAGGGTCATCCACAATGCACACTCCCGTATGCCGTTCCATGCGGGGAGGAGGGGCAAATGCGTGACAAAATCCGCGCCTGCCAACGTAATGATTGCGGCAGCACCCATGCAGATCCAGTAAGGAGCGTCCCAGTCCGCAAGTTCGAACCTCCTGAAAAACAGGCAATAGGTTACCAGCGACACGATCACCAGGTACAGGATGAATCCGAGGGCCCAGAACGCACCCACTGCAAGGTAAACATAACCAGGCGGTGTTGCTATCGCCTCGATCAGATGAGTCGCAAGCAGGGCGACCGAGACTGTGCCCACTGCAACCAGCAGTGTCGCACCGCTCACGATTTCGTGGATGGGTTTCGAGCGCGCGGAGACGAGATTGAGGACAATAGAATAAATGCACATGAACCAGCCAATCAGCGCCATCAGCCAAAGCGACGCTGCCAGCACAATGGCATGCTCGAAGACAAACAGTTGCATGCCAATCGTATTGGTTCCCACCACGAATGTCAGAAACAGCCAGGCGCGCCGCAGTGTCAGGAAATCCGTCTTCAGATCCGGCAGGAAAAATGCCATCCGCGCAACGAGGACGGTGCACAAGGCCAGATAGATAACCAGATTCAGTACGAAGAGCGCCTTTGCTATGATGGAAAAACCCATCGCTTCAAAGGCAAGCGATACGATACCGGTCGCCATCACCATGGCAAAGTAGGCGGGATGAAAATTCTTTACGCCGTTAGTGATGATGGCGCCATATCGGCTCATGATAGCGCCTGTTCATAAGGCGGAAATGATCAAGGTTTTCGTGAAAGCAGCAGCAATAACATCGGTACACCCAGCAAAGCGGTCAATACGCCAACGGGCAACTGTTGTGGCGCCCATAGCGTGCGCGCCAGCGTGTCCGCCAGCGTGAGAAAACTCCCGCCCAATAATACCGCCAGGGGCAGCAGCCAGCGAAAATTGCTGACCCCCAGCAGGCGGACCGCATGCGGCACGATCAGGCCGACGAAACCGATGACCCCCGCGAGCATCAACGCTGCAACGGTGGCAAGGGAGGCGCAAAAATAAATCCCTATTTGCAACGGTAGCACAGCCACACCCAAAGTTCTTGCCTTCATTTGACCCAATGTCAGGACGTTCAGGCTGCCGGAAAAAAGCAGGCTCACGGCGGATACGAAAATGAGCGTTATCCAGGCAGGCAACGGTTCTTCGGCACGCGAAACGTCGCCCATCAACCAGAACAGCATGCCCTTGACATCGCTCGCCGGCGCAAGGGTAAGAATCAGCGTTGTGAGCGCTCCGCAGCCAGCGGACAACACCACACCGGTCAGAAGCAGCCGGTAAAGATTCCAGTTGCCTGCGCGAAAACTCAGGCCGAATACAATGGCAACGGCTGCCAACGCTCCCGCCAGGGATGTCAGATTCGTCAGCAAAGTTCCCCACCCGAGGAGCATTGCAAGGAGCGCACCTACGGCTGCGCCTCCGGAAACCCCCAGGATATACGGATCGGCGAGGGGATTGCGCAATAAAACCTGCAACAGCGCGCCCGCCAGCGCCAGAAGGCCGCCACAGGCAAAGGCGGCCAGCACCCGTGGCAAGCGGAGTTGCCAGATAATCTGATGGAAGATGCTTTCGGTTGAAGACAGCAGCGCCTGAACGACGCTTGAAACCGGAATATGCACGCTGCCGAACAGCAAGCCCGTGAAAAGGCTTCCCATAGCAAGCAAACTGAAAAGAATCAGCAGCAGAGGGTAGGAATATCTGGCGAAGGCCGGCCCTAAGGTCATGCTGAAGTCATGCGGAGGTCATTTCGATGCGCAGACGTGTCCCCCGTCGGAATGAAGCGAGGACGAACAGTGCAACAATTCCTGGTTTCCGTCGGGTCGTTTCAGCACGGGCAGCATGAGCATGGGCTGCTTTTTGCTGCTTGCCACCCTCTCGCCCTCCCTATACCCCCACCTCTGACTGCTATCGCAGGCTGATGACGGGCCACCCGTTTTTTTCCGCATGTGCCCTGAGTGTTGCGTCAGGATCAACCGCCACCGGGCGGGTCACCTTTTTAAGGAGTGGCAGATCATTCAACGAGTCGCTGTAAAACCAGCTTTCCAGGAAAGATAACCAGGTCAGGTTATGATGGTCCAGCCAGCTTTCCAGGCGCACGATCTTGCCCTCGCGGAAACAGGGCGGGCCGGAGACCCTGCCCGTGAATTCGCCATCCCTCTGCTCCGGTTCGGTCGCGATGAGATGGTTTATGCCGAACGCCCTTGCAATCGGCCCCGTCACGAAACTGTTGGTTGCCGTAATGATGACGCACAAATCGCCGCCAAGCATGTGCCGATTGACGAGCTTGCGCGCCTGTGGCGTGATCAGGGGCAGAATTCTTTTTTCCATGAAATCCCTGTGCCAGGCATCCAACTGGCTGCGCGGATGACGCGACAGGGGCTTCAACTGAAAATCAAGGAACTCCTGGATATTCAGAGTGCCGGCCTTGTACTGCTCGTAGAATTCGATATTACGGGCCTCATGGACTTCGCGGTCGAACACCCCTTGCTCGATCAGGTGCTGTCCCCACTGGAAGTCGCTATCGCCTGCGAGCAGGGTATTATCGAGGTCAAACAGAGCGAGATTCATGGGGCCGGCTGCAATAGCTCGCGTACCAGCGGAACAGTTATTTTCCGGTGACTCGCCAGTGAATATTTATCCAGTTCGTCAAGCTTCGCCATCAGGGAAGTCAAATCGCGCCGCTCATGCCGCAGCAGGTAGTCACATACCTCCTGTGGCAAAGCAAGGCCGCGGCTGCTGGCGTGGTTTTTCATGGCTTCCATTTTTTCCTCATCAGTCAGTTCGTGAACCTCATACACCAGGCCCCATGCAAGGCGCGTAAGCAGGTCTTCGCGCAGCTTCAACTGCGCGGGAGCGACAGAACCGCTTACCAGCAGGAACGCTTGCCCTTCGTCACGGATGCGATTATAAAGATGAAATAGTCCGATCTGGGCATCGACGCCAAGGCGATCCACGTCGTCCACCATTACCCAATCCGCCTCGCTGCCATTCGCAAAAGACGTTCTCTCGCCACACGCGAAATAAAGCGTGTTCATGTCATTGCGCATGCACGCACTGGCCACACCCTGCAGCAGATGACTTTTTCCGCAACCCGTTCCACCCCATAAATAAACAAAATGCTCCTGCGCCCGTGCCATTAGAATGTCATCCAGGGTTTGCAACAACTCGGCATTGCGGCCCGGCACGAAATTGGACAAAGTTGGTGGCGGAGGGATTATGTCCAGCGGCAATTGCTTCATCAACGAGGGGACTGTTACTGGATATCAGGATAAGAAACAGGCGATACGGACGCAGACGCAGATCGGGGTATCGTCCGAAAAACTGCTATCAAACTTCGAACGGTCAGGGAAACGGTGTCGAGGCTCCGTGTCAGGTTCCTTGTGCGCCATTTGCGGTAAAATTGCGGCTGCAAACGCCACTCTATCTGTAACAGGACGAGAATTCAACTTGACCACATCCAAGCCCCGCGAAGAAAACCTCGCTCCACTCTCTTACCGCGCCGCCGGCGTCGATATCGACGCCGGCGAACGCCTGGTGGAAAACATCAGGCCCTATGCAAAACGCACCCTGCGCCCTGAAGTGTTGGCCGGCATCGGCGGCTTTGGCGCACTTTTCGAAATTTCCCGAAAATTCAGCCACCCGGTACTGGTAGCGGGTACGGACGGGGTTGGCACCAAGCTGAAGCTTGCGTTCGAATCTGGCAAACACGACACGGTCGGAGTCGACCTGGTTGCGATGAGCGTGAACGATATTCTGGTGCAGGGAGCAGAACCCCTGTTTTTCCTGGATTATTTCGCGTGTGGAAAGCTGGACGTGGATACCGCCACCCGGGTAGTGAAAGGCATTGCCGCGGGATGCGAGCAGGCCGGATGCGCCTTGATCGGCGGAGAAACCGCTGAAATGCCGGGCATGTATCCGGAAGGCGAGTATGATCTTGCAGGTTTTGCTGTCGGCGCGGTCGAGAAGGATCGAATCATCACGGGCGCAACCATCGAGGCGGGCGACGCCGTGCTGGGACTTGCTTCCAGCGGTGCCCATTCAAATGGCTATTCCCTGATCCGCAAGATCATCGAAAAAAATAATGCGGATTTGTCCGCCGATTTCCATGGCAAGGCGTTAATAGATGTAATCATGGCGCCTACCCGGATTTATGTGAAGCCTTTGCTCGAACTCATCAGACATGTACCGGTTAAAGGCCTAGCGCATATCACCGGCGGTGGTCTGCTGGAAAATATTCCGCGCATCCTGCCCGAAGGCCTTACGGCAGTACTGAAGAAAGAAGCCTGGGAGATGCCTCCGCTTTTTGCCTGGCTGCAGCGGGAAGGCAATGTGGCCGATAGCGAAATGCACCGCGTTTTCAATTGTGGCATTGGCATGGCCGTCATCGTGGCGCCGGAGTATATGGATGCCGCCATGCAGGTGCTGCAATCAACGGGGGAAATCGCGTGGCGCATCGGCACCATTCGCGGACGGCGCGCGGACGAATCCCGAACGATCATCGAGTGAGCAGCGTGAAGCACTGAGGCACATACGAAGCTGAATCCCCTGCCGATCCATGAAGTCCCTTGTAATCCTTATCTCCGGTCGCGGCAGCAATATGCAGGCTCTTATGGAGGCAAATCTTCCTGCCCGGATAGCTGCGGTCATCAGCAACAAGCCGGAAGCGGCAGGTCTCGATATCGCGCGCCGCCGCGGCTATGAAACCATTGTGCTGGACCAAAGGTCATACGCAGGTCGCGAGGTGTTTGACCAGAAACTTGCGGAGGTCATCGATGCCTACGCACCCGACCTCGTCGCCCTGGCCGGTTTCATGCGGCTGTTGGGGGATAGTTTTGTCAGTCGCTATGAAGGCAGGCTGATAAACATTCATCCCTCGCTGCTGCCCGCTTTTCCCGGTCTGCATCCCCATAGGCAGGCGTTGAAGGAAGGTGTGAAGGTGCATGGATGCACAGTGCATTTTGTCACCGCCGAAACAGATCGGGGTCCGATCATTATACAGGCGGCTGTTCAGGTTATACCTAGTGATACCGAGGAAACGCTGGCCGCACGCGTACTGCAACAGGAACATCGTATTTATCCCGAAGCCGTGCGCTGGTTTATGGAAGACCGGCTAAAGCTCTCCGATAACAGTGTTGAGGTGAGCGATGCCGATTTCGACGATTCTATTTTATATTCACCGGGATTATCCAAATGAGATTTTTATTTCTAACCCTGTTGTCGGGAGCAGTTTTTTTTGCTTTTCCCGCTTTTTCCGCTTGCAATGCCTGCGGCACAGAAGTGCCCTCGCGGGTCGATATCAGTTATTCGGTTACATCCGGAAGCCTGGAAGCGGACATGAATGACACGCTGAAAATCACTCAGGAAAATGGCGAGCGCCGCTACAGTCTGTACAGCGAAGGCAAGGCCAAAGGCCTGCTGGCGCTGACACAACCGGACAGTCTGGTGCGTGACAGTGAAGGCATCATCACGACACAGGGGACACTGCGACCGGAACGGTTTTCGGATCAGCACGGAAACAAGGTGCCCAAAGTGGCAATTTTCGACTGGGGCAAGAAACTGATCACCCTTCAGCATAAGCGCGGGGAAGAGCAAAAAGCGCTGCCTGCCGATGCCCAGGACAAGCTGAGTCTGCTCTACAGCTTCATGTTTACTTCCGCCCCCGGCAAAATGGTAAACCTGCACGAAACCGACGGAAAACACCTCGATCCAGTGCGCTATGCGGTCAGCAAGGAAACACTCGATACTCCAATGGGCAAGCTCGAAACGATCGTGCTCACGAAGCAGTTGGAAAAAGAAGGGGATCGGGATAAAAAAATCTGGCTTGCCGTCGATCACCATATGCTGCCGGTCCGCGTCGTGGCCACCGAGAAAATCGGTATTGTGACGGATCAGATGGTGACAAAAATAAGTTATGGAGGGTCGATGAACGGCATAAAGCAGGGCCGCCTGCAATAGGCTCGGCTGCGGCAAACCTGTAAAATCACCGGGACGCTGAAGCGGTTGTGCGGGCAGCACGTACCTGCCCGGATGCCCCCTTTGTGCCTGCCTGTCCTGCCATAGGGCTGCTTTGTATCTGCTTTATGCCCGCTTTGTACCCGCTTTGGGCTTTCCAAGCAGTATCGATAATCGATGACAATGCGTCTTACCCCTGCTCATCTCGACATGGCGACTGCTGCACTGCGCGCCGTGCTTCCACTGCAACATCCGGCTGATTCGCTACTGCGGCATTTCTTCCAGGACAATCGGAAACTCGGCATGAACGATCGCGCGTTCATTGCTGAAACCGTGTTCGGTATTCTGCGCCACCGTTTTTTTCTGGAACGCGTCGTGGAAATTGCCACACCCCGCTCGCTCCTGCTGGCTTACCTGGCGAAATTCTCGGGAATGAACTTGCGCGAGCTGGCGCCTCTGGTGAGTGAAACAGAAGCAAAACGGCTTGCGGAAATGAAAGCCGTGTCGCTGGAATCGCAGCCACTTGGCGTCCAGGCCGAATTTCCGGAGTGGTTGTTGGAAAAACTGCGGGAATTCATGGACGATGGCGCGATCCTTGACCTGGGCCGCTCACTGCAAGCACCCGCGCCCCTCGACCTGCGGGTCAATACGCAGCTTGCGAGGCGCGAGGAAGTCATCGAGTTGTTGAAAAAAGATGGAATCGAAGGCACGCCGACGCCCTACTCCCCGATCGGCATCCGCCTCACCGGGAAGCCGGCGATCAACCGGCATGAAGTGTTCATGAGCGGTAAGGTCGAAGTCCAGGATGAAAGCAGCCAGTTGCTGGGTTATCTGCTAGCGCCCAGGCGCCGGGACATGGTAGTGGATTTCTGCGCGGGAGCGGGAGGAAAGTCGCTGATGCTGGGTGCGCTGATGTGTTCGCAAGGGCGCATCTATGCTTTCGATAATTCGGAAAAGCGGCTGAACAATCTCAAGCCCCGCCTGAAGCGCTCCGGCTTATCGAACCTCCATCCTCAGCTTATCGTCAATGAAAACGACATAAAGGTGAAACGGCTGGCGGGAAAAATCGATCGGGTGCTGGTGGATGCGCCTTGCAGCGGGCTCGGGACCCTGCGGCGAAACCCGGATCTGAAATGGCGCCAGTCACCGCAAAGCCTGGAAGAACTCAAGCGCAAGCAAGCCGCCATTCTGTCATCTGCCGCCAACCTGCTCAAACCGGGTGGCAGACTGGTTTATGCCACTTGCAGCTTTTTACCCGAAGAAAACCGGGAGATCGTCGAGAATTTCGTTGCGAATAATCCTCGCTTCAGCCTGCTGAATTGCACCGAGTTGTTGCACCAGCAAAAAATTCCGCTCGACCCCGGTGTGTTTATGCAACTCCAGCCCAGGCTGCACGGTACCGATGGTTTCTTTGCCGCCGCGCTGGAATCAGGAAAGGGTCAAACATGATGTCATCAGGCTGTAGCACCTCCATGAAGCAATATCTGGCCGGCTGCCTTGCCGTACTTCTGACAACCTCTGCCGCAGCGTTTGAACCCCCTTCCTATCGCAAGCCCCCTCCAGTCCTGTCCGCTTCCGGCACGGTGCAAGTTGCTTTCACGCCTGGGCATGATGCGGGGAAGCTGATTGCGGATGCCATCGATGATGCCCGTACCCAGGTTCTGGTCCAGGCTTTCAGTTTCACCCATCGCAGAATCGCCGATGCTTTAATTGCAGCCAGGCATCGCGGAGTGGATGTGAAAGTCATTGCCGACAGGGACCAGACCGAAAAAATTCCGACCAGTCTGATTGCAAGAATGGCATCACAGGGTGTGCCGGTATTCATGGACTCGAATCATAGCAGCGCCCACAACAAGGTGATGCTGATCGATGCAGGCAGCGCGCAGGCTACACTGATTACCGGCAGCTTCAATTTCACCCATGCGGCGCAGCACAAGAATGCGGAGAACGTGCTCGTAATGCGCGGGAATTCCGCCCTGGTGGACCTTTACCTGGAAAACTGGCAGGATCATTTCAGGCATGCGCGGCCTTACCGCTGATTCAAGTGTTCAGACATGCGAGCATGTGCTTCCCTGAGCCGAAACGCGGGTATGGGGAAACGGGCATGGGGGGAAAGTAATCTACGCGTGCTAGAATCCAGCACCCGCCCATCCATTGCCGGCCGTCCATTTCCCTGTTTCAACGGATGCACTTCGACATTGAATTCCACAGCCTGCTGAACAAACTGCTTTTCCATGCGCAGCAAGTCCCCGTCCTGTGGCAGCTTGCTGTGTTGACTGCAAGCATGGGAATGGCGTGGTTGTTGCAAAGGCAGTTCATGCGGCGCGCTCCGGCGCGTGTCACCGCCGGCGGGGCGCTAACCATCAGCGCACGCAGCCTGAGCCGGCTCCTGTTTCCATTTTTTGCGCTGGTCTTTACTGTCGTCGGCAAATGGGCGCTGGACTATTGGTATCCCACGCACCTGCTCAATGTCATTATCCCGCTTCTGTTCGCGCTCGTCCTGATCCGAGCCGCGGTCTACATGCTGCGCAAGGTGTTTCGCCGCCAGGAGTGGCTGCGCCCGTGGGAACGATTCATCGGCTGGGCGGTGTGGACAGGATTCGCGCTTTATATCACAGGGCTTTTGCCTGAAATTCTGGCCCTTCTCGATGACATTTCACTGCATGTCGGGAAGCAGCGCATTTCGATATTGCTGATCGCGCAGGGTTTCATCGCGTTCACCGTCAGCATGCTCGTGGCGCTGTCGCTTGCGACTTCGGTTGAAACGCGCATCATGATGGCGAGGGCGCTGAACATCAACCAGCGTGTCATTCTGTCGAAGATCAGCCGCACCATTCTGATCGTCATAGGAGTGATGGTTGCGCTGCCCATGATCGGCGTGGACATTACGTTTCTGTCCGTGTTTGGTGGCGCACTCGGCGTCGGACTCGGACTGGGACTGCAAAAGATAGCGAGTAACTATATCAGCGGGTTTATCATCCTGCTGGACCACTCCCTCCATCTTGGCGATATAGTCACGGTGGATAACCGCAAAGGTGAAGTAACCTCGCTTACCACGCGGTATGTGGTACTCAAAAGCGAAGAAGGCACCAATATTCTCATCCCCAATGATGTTTTCATTACTTCGGCTGTCATCAACCATCCCTACTCCGATCGCCGATTGCGCCTTGTCTTTCCGATGCGGATCAGCTACGACAGCCCGATCGAAGCCGCGATGAAAATCATGTCGGAAGCGGCAAAGAAGCGCCAGCAGATATTGGCCGATCCTGCGCCCGCAGTGTATCTCAAGGAATTCGCCGATGGCGGGATCGTTCTGGAACTCGTCGCGTGGGTGACAGAAGCGGAGAAGAACCTGCCCGCGCTGCGCTCCGACATCAACCTCGATATCTGGCGGACATTCGGAGAAAACGGAATCAAGCGTTAGCTAGAGGCTTTTCAGCTACACTTCAGCCACAACATCCCGTTATCGTTCATAGCTTCTGCCCGTTCTACCGTCGGATTGGGAATTGTCCGGATTCCCGGCGCGGATGATAATATTGTTCCGGAAGAAAATCCGTGATATCCGAACTGTTATGGGCGCCCTGGTTTTTTATACCGCTATCTATTTCCTTGGCTATTACGCGGCCCACATGTTGAACGAGCTGTCCGGCCGAAAGCTGATCGCAAATCGCCGCATGGCGGGCCTGGTTCTCGCTCTGCTGGTTGGAACAGCGCATGGCTACAAGATCATCAGCAGTCCGCCGCCTCATCATGGAGACGGAGCGGGTTTTGCATTCGGCCTGTACGTGCTCCTGCCTCTGGCCATCATTACGATAGCTGTCCTCTATCTCAACTGGCAGGATCGTCAGGATGATGAACGTTGATTTTATTGGAGCATATGACGATGCTGGCAGACGATGTGATCTACGGGGTGTTACAGGAATGTCTTAGCGTTGAATCCGCCTTGACTCTTCTTGCCCCGCTAAAGGCAGGCTTTTCACCGCTGCTCCTTCGAATCTGCTGATCACGTCTGTAACAAAATGCTCGGAAAAGCCTGCCATAAAAGACCAGAATATCAGTTTTGCATATTCTTTGTGTCCTTCTCCATGTTGCTCGAAGATCGACAGGAAGCTTTCGGAGGATGAATTGCTGTCAGGCAGAAAAACGGGAAACAGATCGCCGGACAGCAAACCGGAAAGAAAAAGTATAAAAAGCAAAAAAGCCAACACACCCCCAACCAGGGGAGAAAGAGCGGTGTAAACCCAGGATTCCGCTATCAACTCCAGATCGAACAAAGTCAAATCTTTCAGGCGGCGTTGCAGACCGACAAATCCGCCAATCACGCCACTGGCGAATACGAGCAGCGGCACTATATAGATCGACTCCCTCAATAGGGCAGCAGCGGTCAATGAGAGCCCATAGAGAATGACCAGTGCGATGAAAAGACGCCGCGTAACAGAAATCAGCAGTCGGGCAGGAATATTATTTGACTTGACGGCTTCCGTGACAGGGTTATCTGGCTCATCCATATGGAGCGCGGCTTTATGCGGTTTTTTTCTGGATGAACTCGATCTTATAGCCGTCAGGATCTTCCACGAAAGCGATCACGGTGACGCCGTGCTTCATCGGGCCTGCCTCGCGTGTAACCTTGCCGCCCCGCTTCTTCACTTCCTCACACGCCTGGTAGGCATCATCGACTTCGATCGCAATATGCCCGTAACCGGTGCCCAGGTCATATTTGCTGGTGTCCCAGTTGTGGGTGAGCTCCAATACCGTTCCCTCAGCCTCATCCTGATAACCGACAAATGCGAGGGTAAACCTGCCCTCGGGATAATCTTTCCGGCGCAGCACTTTCATTCCCAGCACTTCGGTATAAAAGGCAAGCGACTTTTCCAGATCGCCCACGCGCAGCATGGTATGAAGTATGCGCATTCAGATTTCCACCATCTCAAAATCTTCCTTGCGCGCTGAACATTCGGGACAGGTCCAGTTCATCGGAACATCCTCCCACCTTGTTCCGGGCGGAATACCTTCCTGCGGAGACCCTTCGGCCTCGTCATATACATAACCGCAAATCAGGCACATATAGCAACGGTAGACACGCACTTCGGTCGTTTCGGTGGTAGTCATGATGAATAAGGGTATTTGGGTTAAAATATTATTTTACGGTATTAGTTCATGTCTCAGCCACCCCCCATCGTACTTTCTTTTGCTGCCAGCGATTCCACCGGGGGCGCCGGTATTCAGGCTGATATTCTCACTCTGGCGAGCATGGGATGCCATCCCCTTTCGGTCGTCACTGCCGTGACGGTGCAGGATACGGCCGGAGTAGATGATGTAATGGCGCTGGACGCAGAATGGGTGACGGATCAGGCACGCGCGGTTCTTGAGGACATGCCCGTGCATGTGTTTAAAATGGGTTTGCTGGGCAGCGTGGAAATTATTGCAGCGATTGCCGAAGTGGTTTCGGATTATCCCAACATTCCGGTCGTGCTGGACCCTGTGCTTGCCTCGGGCCGCGGCGATGAACTCGCCAATGAGGAAATGGTCGCTGCCATGCGGGAATTGCTGCTGCCGCAGGCAACCATCATCACGCCCAACAGCCTCGAAGCGCGGCGGCTGGCGCAGGATTACGAGGATGAGTCCGATATGCCGGATTTGCATCAGTGCGCAGCCCGATTGCTTCGTTTGGGATGTGAATATGTATTCGTTACCGGAACCCATGAAAACACTTCACAGGTGGTGAACACCCTGTACGGAACTACTGGCATCGTGCGCACGGATGCGTGGAACCGCCTGGCTGGCTCGTATCATGGATCAGGTTGCACACTCGCCTCTGCTATCGCCGCCACGCTTGCCAATGGATTGTCTATTGCAGAGGGTGTATATGAAGCGCAGGAATACACCTGGCAGTCACTGAAAGCCGGGTTCAGGCCTGGAATGGGACAACATCTGCCAGACAGGCTATTCTGGGCGCGTGATGAGAACAGTGTCGAGGATCGAAATCAGGCGATGTAGCGCTGCCCCGCGGCGAGAAATAACCGGTCTATATGCAATCACGCCAGATACAGGAGATACAGCGCATCTGGTCGCGATGACACGGAACGCGCTTGCCGGAGGTACGCGACTGGTTCAATACCGCAGCAAAACCATGAATGAGGAGTTGCGTCGGGAACAGGCGCGCTCGCTCGCTCATCTCTGCCGTCAGTTTGACGTTCCCCTCCTCATCAACGATCATGTCGATCTTGCTCTCGAGGTCGGGGCGGATGGGGTGCATCTGGGACGGGAAGATGCACCCATTTCTCAAGCCCGGCTTAAGCTGGGCCACGAAAAGATCATCGGGATTTCCTGCTACAACGAACTCGAGTCCGCCATCGAAGCCGAGTGCAATGGAGCGGATTACGTTGCTTTCGGGGCTTTTTTTACTTCCCTCACAAAGCCCGATACCGTGCCTGCTTCCGTTGATCTGCTACAGCAGGGAAATCTTGAGATCGGCATTCCCATTGTCGCCATAGGCGGCATCAATAGCGATAATGCCCTGGAGTTGATCAGTGCCGGTGCGGATGCTGTAGCGGTCAGCAACGCTCTGTTTGGCGCACGAGATATCCGCTCCGAGGCCGGCAAGTTTTCCAGGTTATTCAAGCGTCAACCGTTTCATTCCTCATTGTCAAGGACCAGCCAATAATGTCACGCAACCAGCAATTGTTCGAGCAGTCGCAAAAATTCATTCCCGGGGGCGTCAACTCGCCGGTTCGCGCCTTCAAATCGGTCGGCGGTACGCCGGTTTTTTTCAGAAGAGGTGAGGGAGCCTATGTATGGGATGCGGATGACAAGTCCTACATAGATTATGTCGGTTCCTGGGGCCCTCTGATTCTGGGGCATGCCCATCCGGAAGTGATTGATACGGTCTATGCGGCAGCAAAAAACGGTTTGACTTTTGGGGCGCCCACCGAGGCGGAACTGGAGATAGCGGAACTGCTGTGCCGGCTGGTGCCCTCCATTGAGCAGGTGAGGCTGGTAAGCTCCGGGACGGAAGCCACCATGAGCGCGATCCGTCTTGCGCGGGGTTATACCGGCCGGAATCGCATCATCAAGTTTGAAGGCTGTTATCATGGCCATGACGACGCCCTGCTGGTGAAGGCAGGCTCCGGCGCCCTGACTTTCGGCCATCCAAGTTCCGCGGGTGTTCCCGCTGAAACGGCTTCCAGCACGGTTGTGCTCGATTACAACGATCTCGCCGGTGTTGAACAGGCTTTCGGTCAGTTCGGCGCCGAAATCGCGGCCGTCATCGTCGAGCCCGTGGCGGGCAATATGAATCTTATCGCACCTCGCCCCGGCTTTCTGCCGGGTTTGCGCGAGTTGTGCACGCGCCACGGCAGCGTGCTGATCTTCGATGAGGTGATGACAGGCTTTCGCGTCGGACTGGAATGTGCCCAGGGACTTTACGGAATAAAACCTGATCTCACCACGCTGGGCAAAGTGATCGGCGGCGGTATGCCAATGGCTGCGTTTGGAGGCCGGCGAGAAATCATGCAATGCCTGGCGCCAGTGGGAGCCGTCTACCAGGCGGGTACGCTTTCGGGAAACCCGGTTGCGGTCGCTGCCGGTCTCGCTACATTGAAGCTGGTGCAGGTACCGGGGTTCTACGACAAACTCGCCGCGCGTACCCGCGAACTTACCGAAGGACTGGCCGCAGCCGCCAGGAAACATGGCGTAGTTTTCTGCGCGCAGGCGGTAGGCGGCATGTTCGGCCTTTATTTCCGGGAAACGCTACCTGAAAGTTACACTGAAGTGATGAGCTGCAACCGCGATGCTTTCAATGGTTTTTTCCACGCCATGCTCGAGGAAGGTATTTATTTCGCCCCGTCAGCATTTGAAGCCGGATTTGTTTCCGCGGCACACGGCGATGCTGAAATCAGCAAGACCCTAGCCACTGCTGAACAAATCTTCGCGCGGGAATAAAAACAGCGGGCAGTGACCGTGATAGCGAGGCAGTATCTTCCTCTGAAGATACTGCTCTGCGCACACAGGTTTAGACTTGACTGCTGGAGCTGGGCCGCATTTTACCCGGCTCCCTCCCTCTGGCCTTGCCAGACTACAGATCATGCAGACTGAGTCCTGCTGATCGCGTCCTGCGCCTTATGGTTATCCCGGGCATCCAGATTTTATCAGCAGCACCCTCTGCGATAACTTCTGACTCCCCGACTTTTATTACTTGCGCAGACCCTCAATAAACTCGGACACCGCCTGCATTTCTTTTTCGCTCATCCGCGTTGCGATCACGTGCATAACCTTGTTCGCATCGTTTGCCCGCTGTTCTGTCCGGAAGGCGCGCAATTGGGCAGCAGTATACTGTGCATGCTGCCCGGCGAGCCGGGGATAAACGGGAGGAATGCCGGCACCATTGGGGGAATGGCAACTGGAGCAGGCGGGAACACCGGTTTCAAGATTTCCGCCCCGGTATATTTTTTCCCCTTCCTCGGCGAGTTCCTTGTTGCTAGCCACCCCGGGCTGGGGTTTCTGCTTGGCGTAATAAGCCGCGAGATTCCTTACATCCTCATCGGAAAGCGGCGCAACCATGGCTGACATCACCGGGCTTTCACGCTCTGCCGGCTTGCCGTCCTGCGACTTGAAATTATTGAGCTGCTTGATGATATACTCGGCATGCTGTCCAGCCAGATTCGGATTTTCAGGAATCATGCTGGTGCCGCTCGCACCATGGCAGGCGACGCAAACCTGGGTGGCGATTTCCTGACCTTTAGCCGCATCTCCTGCCGTTTTGACAGGTTGAGAAGGCGTTTCCGCAAAAACGTGGCTGGACAGGGTCAATGCAGCCGATGCGATAATCATCGAAATTAGCTTGATGCCTTGCATTCCTGGGACTCCGAAGAAAGTAATTGGTATTTTGATTTGACAGCGCATTTTAAGGCAAAGGCCGTATAACAACAACAATAACAATAACAATGACATTATCCGCAATGAGAGTCTTATTTTTTCTATTGTTGTTTATCAACCTCGCTTTCGCGTTATATATCCAGCTTGAGTCAGACGAAAGCAGGACTCCCCTCCCAGCAGAGCTTCAAGCGAAAACCGGGCCCTCATCGAAGGCCCCGTCACCGCCATCCATTTGCCTGGAATGGGAAGCCTTTGCCGAACCGGATGTGGTTCATGTCGAAGCCGCCATTTCCCGTCATAATCTCGATGGCAAATTGAAATCCCGGACCATGGGCATGGCACCCTACTATTGGGTACACATTCCCCCGCTCACAAACAAACAACATGCCGAACGAAAGATAGGAGAGCTCAAGCGGCGCGATATTACCACCTACCAGATCGTGGAAGGCGACAGCAAGTGGAATAATGCGATTTCGCTGGGATTCTTTGAAAAAATCGAGGACGCTCGCGCCTTTCTGGCAGCCCTGAGGGCTAAACGGGTCGTATCCGCCATTATCGGGGCAAGGAATGTCGAACAGGTCAAATTCGTCGCGGAGAGCTCCTCACCGGACCTGGAAGAGCAACTGGAAAAGTTGAAGGCGGAATTTCCGAATAGCCGTATCACCAAAACCACTTGCGAGCCAAGTGCAGGAACGCATGGCAAGACGAATACGGCGGCGCAATAGTGCAATAGAGAGCCTGGAAAAATCCTTGAACGCAGAATGCTCTTTTCCCGCCCCGCCTGCTTCTTCCTCCTGTCATACTCATGGATGTGTGATTTTCAGCGAAGTATTCTTCCGCTACGGTTTTTCTGACCTTGCTGCGGATCAGCAGGTCTTGCAATAAGATATTCCCATCCTCATCATATAAGCTTTTCATTCATATTTATCGGCTCATGGTTTTGGAATCTGTATGACGGTGCATCTCAAATCCCCTGATGAAATAGAGAAAATGCGGGTAGCGGGCAGACTTGCATCGGAAGTGCTGGATTACATCACACCGTTTGTCAAGCCCGGAGTGACGACCGATGAGCTTGACAAGCTGTGCCATGATTACATGGTGAATGTGCAGGATACCATTCCTGCGCCTCTCAATTATGCCCCTCCCGGCTATTCGCCTTACCCGAAATCCATCTGCACCTCGGTCAACCATCAGGTTTGTCATGGTGTACCGGGGCATAAGAGACTCAAATCCGGGGATATCGTCAACATCGATGTAACCGTCATCAAAAACGGGTATCACGGTGATACCAGCCGGATGTATCTTATCGGCGAACCCGGCATCCAGGCAAAGCGCCTGTGCAAGGTAACCTATGAAGCGATGTGGCAGGGTATTGAAATCATCAAACCCGGAAAACGCTTGGGGGATATCGGCCACGCCATTCAGCAGTATGCGGAAGCTCATGGATACAGCGTGGTGAGGGAATTCTGCGGTCATGGAATCGGAGCAAAATTCCATGAAGACCCTCAGGTACTTCACTACGGTCGCACCGGCACGGGACTCGAACTCAAAGCCGGAATGATCTTCACAGTCGAGCCGATGATCAATGCCGGCAAGCCGCAGATTCGCCAATTGGCCGATGGCTGGACCGTTGTCACAAAGGATCACAGCCTGTCGGCGCAATGGGAACATACCGTGCTCGTCACGGAAGCAGGATACGAGGTGTTGACCCAGTCGGATGGCACCCCACCGCAACCCGCCCTTCGTTCCTGACGACAATGAAGGGGCTGAATGCAAAGTCTTTCAGCCACGAAGCGGTCAGGCAGAAGCTGCTGCGCGGCCGTGAGTCGTTGCAGCGTCGCTACCACGAGAACAGAAACAGCGCAGCCCTGCTGCGGGATCACAGCCGCCTGGTAGACGGCATTCTCCGCCAGGTATGGCATGAAATGAACATGCCCGGCTCTATCGCCTTGCTGGCTGTGGGTGGGTACGGCCGAAGACAGCTTTTTCCCTATTCCGACATCGACCTTGTGGTATTGCTTCCGGACAAAGGGAGGGCCACCGAGGAGATGGACAATGTGCTCGGGAGGTGCCTGGAGCACTGGGTAGGATTGCTGTGGGATATCGGCCTGGATATCGGCCATAGCGTACGCACTGTCGCGGAATGTGGCGAAGAGGCAGCCAACGACATTACCGTGCAGACCAGTCTGCTTGAAGCCCGCCCTCTTGCCGGCAACCCCCATCTGTTCGATCGGTTCCTGCAGGTGATGGAAGCCATGCTCGCACCCCGGAAGTTCTTCGTCGACAAGCAGTTCGAACAGCAGCAGCGTCATAAGCGATACCAGGACGCACCCTACAAGCTCGAGCCGAACATAAAAGAGGGCCCCGGCGGATTGCGCGATCTGCAAAACGTACTGTGGATCAGCCGTGCCGCCGGATTCGGAAGAACCTGGCCGGAACTGGCGAAAAAAGGCTTCATCACCCGCCGCGAGGCCAGGCTCATCCAGCGTCAGCAGGCAGTGCTGCAAGACCTCCGCATCCGGTTGCACTACCTCGGGGGCAGACGCGAAGACCGCCTGTTATTCGATTACCAGAATTCCCTGGCCGAAGAACTTGGCATCGCTGGGAAGCCGCCGCGTCGTCCCGAAGAGATGCTGATGCAACGGTACTACCGCGCCGCGAGATCGGTGACGCAGGTCAATACCATTTTGCTGCTTACCCTGCATGCGGAAATCTTTCCGGACGAGGAGGCGGTGACAACGATCATCAACGAACGATTTCAGAAGCGCGGCAACCTGCTGGAGATACGCGACGAGGATATTTTTGAGCGAAATCCCGGCGCGATACTGGAAAGTGTTCTGCTACTGCAACAGCATCCCGACCTCAAAGGCCGAAGCCCCGCGACGTTGCGAGCGATGTGGCGATCGGCGCCGCTCATTACGGCTTCATTTCGCCGTGACCCGCGTCATTGCGCCATGTTCATGGAAATACTGCGTCAACCTCGGGGGCTGACACGCGAACTCCGGTTGATGAACCGCTATGGCATTCTGGGACGCTACATTCCCGCTTTTGGCCGAATTGTCGGCCAGATGCAATATGATCTCTTCCATATATATACAGTGGATGAGCACATCCTGATGGTCGTGCGAAATCTGCGCCGCTTCATGGCGCCCGAATTCGCCTATGAATACCCGCTCTGCAGCAGACTCATCAATGAATTCGAGCGGCCTGAAGTACTCTATATTGCCGGATTGTTCCACGACATTGCCAAAGGTCGGCAAGGGGATCATTCCGCGCTCGGCATGGTTGACGCGAAGCGCTTCTGTGAACGCCACCGGATGCCCCTTGAAGATACCGAACTGGTCGTCTGGCTGGTGGAAAAGCATTTGTGCATGTCCGCCACGGCACAAAAAAAAGACATAGCGGATACGGACATCATTGCGGATTTCGCCACAAGTATGCGGGATGAGCGGCATCTCATCGCGCTTTACCTGCTCACGGTTGCGGATATCCGGGGTACCAGTCCCAAAGTATGGAACGCATGGAAAAGCAAGCTGCTTGAGGATCTGTTCCACCGCACCCGGCAGTATCTTTGCGGCCAAATGGCGCTTACCGATATTTCACTGGAAAACCGCAAAAAAAAGGTGCTGCAACTGCTGCATCCGGATCAGGAAGCGATGCGCGCCTACGAGCGGTTCTGGTCGGGACTCGATTCCAGCTATCTGATGATGCACGATCCCCGGGAAATTGCCTGGCACACCCAGCATCTGAGCCAGAGGATGAAGTCACCGGTACCGATAGTCAAAACACGTCCCACCGAAACCGGGGCAGGGGTAGAGGTATTGGTTTATACGGCCGACCGGAAGGACCTGTTTGCCCGCATCTGCGGTTTTTTCGATCGTATCGACTACAATATCGTCCAGGCAAAAATCCACACGACCCGCGAGGGGTATGCACTCGACAGCTTTCTGGTACTGGATCCCTTCAATGTGGCAAACCATGACCCGCGGGAGCTTCAGTTCATCGAGCAGGAGCTGACACAGCAACTGGAGCAGCAGGCTTTACTGGCGCCCCCCGTGAAAGGACGCCTGAGCCGCCACCTCAAGCATTTTCCGATCACGCCGCAAGTCAGCATCGAGCCAGACGACAGTGGCGCCTATTATGTGCTGTCCATCACGGCGGGCGACCAGCCCGGATTGCTCTCGCGCATTGCGCAAGTACTCGTGCGGTTTGGGTTGAACGTCCACAGCGCCAGGATAAACACATTAGGCGAGCGTGCCGAAGATACTTTCCTGATTACAGGAAGTATTTTGAGCGACTCCAGGTCAGTGATCCAGCTCGAAGCAAACCTGATAAAGGTGCTGCACACGTCACCGCAACCGGAAGCCTCCGAAAAAGCGCCCGAAAGGCCTTCTGCCGGAGACCGGGTTACCCCGCACTGATCTGCGCTGGTTCCTTATTGGACTCGGATGTCTCAGGTTGCAACTCGGCTTCCGAATATCCGAGACGTGCCCGTAACAGGTGTGCGGCTTCCACCATTTGCTTCAAGGCGGTCATGACTTCCCCCCATCCCCGCGTCTTCAGCCCGCAATCGGGGTTGACCCATAATTGATCAGGATCGATCACCTGGCAGGCTTTCTCCAGCAACTCCAGCATCTCCCGTGCGCGAGGAATACGCGGGGAGTGTATATCATAGACACCCGGGCCGATCTCGTTGGGATATTTGAAAAGGCCGAACCCGTCCAGCAACTCCATGCGTGAACGCGACGTTTCGATTGTGATTACATCCGCATCCATGTCGGCAATGGCGGGAAGGATGTCATTGAACTCCGAGTAGCACATATGGGTGTGTATCTGGCTATCATCCCTTACGCCCGAGCTGGCGACACGGAAAGCATGCGCCGCCCATTCCAGGTATGCGTTCCAGTCGCATTTTTTCAATGGCAGGCCTTCGCGAAAAGCGGGTTCGTCGATCTGGATAATCGCAATGCCCGCCTTCTCCAGATCCACAACCTCGTCCCGAATGGCAAGGGCGAGTTGCAGAGCGGTGACAGAGCGTGGCTGGTCATCGCGCACGAACGACCACATCAGCATAGTGACGGGACCGGTCAGCATTCCCTTGACCGGCTTTCCGGTCTGGCTCTGCGCATATTGAATCCAGTCGAGCGTCATGGGTTCTGGACGGTAAATATCTCCGTATAGAATGGGCGGTTTCACGCAGCGCGAGCCGTAGCTTTGCACCCATCCATTCTCCGTAAAGACATAACCCCACAACTGCTCGCCAAAATACTCGACCATATCGTTGCGCTCGGCCTCGCCATGCACCAGCACATCGAGCCCGATTTCTTCCTGCTTCCCGATCGCCAGTCGTATTTCGTCGCGCATCGCTTCAAGATATTGCAAATTGCCGAGTTCTCCCTTCCTGAAAGCCGCGCGTGCTTTGCGTATCTCCGCTGTCTGAGGAAATGACCCAATGGTTGTAGTAGGCAAAGGCGGGAGCTGCAGTCGCTGCCGTTGCAGTTTCTGCCTGATCTTGAACGGACTCTTGCGCCGGCCATCCTGTTCAGTCAGCCGATTCAAACGGTCCTGCACCACTGGATTGTGAATGCGCGATGACTCCCGCCGCGCCCGTCTCGCCGCGGTGGAGGCGTCCAGCTGCTGGCGTATCGACTGCTCACCCTGATTCAGCCCTTGCCCCAGGACAGAAACTTCTTTTAATTTCTGTACCGAGAATGCCAGCCAGTTTCTTATTTCAGCCTCCAGGCTGTTTTCCAGTTCCAGATCCACCGGACAATGCAGAAGCGAGCAACTGGGCGCAATCCAGAGCCTCTCCCCGAGGAGGGATTGGGCATGCGACAAAACGGAGAAGGCGTGGGCAAGGTCTGTCCGCCAGATGTTACGCCCATCGATAATGCCCAGGGACAGTACTTTTCCAGCAGGGTAATCCTCCAGAAAAATACCGAGTTGACCAGGTGCCCGACACAGATCGATATGCAGGCCCTCCACGGGCAGCCTCTTCAATCTCGTGGCATGATTGTTCACACCATCGAAATAAGTCGCTAAAAGAATTTTAGGAAGCCCGGCAACTTCCTGCGGGTCATCGGGTTCCGTCGCAATTTCTGTCCCATGTTCCCCATGTTCCTTTGAATGCGAGTTTGTCTGTCTGCACAATTCAGCATAGGCGTGATCCAGACCATGCAGCCAATCCTCATTCAGGTCGAGGGCCAGCACCGGCTCGTCGAGCTGTACCCACTCCACGCCAAGCGATGCAAGTCGGGCGAGAATATCGCGATATACCGGTAGCAGTTGTGGTAACAAATCCAGGCGGCTGAATTCCTTTGCGTCCTGCCGGCCAACCTCTTTTCCAAGATACAGGTAGGTCAACGGCCCGATCAACACAGCTTTAGGCTTGACGCCGAGCGCCTGCGCTTCGGCAACTTCCCTGAAGAGTTGCTCGGAACCTATGCGAAAGCAGGTGTGCGCATCGAATTCCGGGACGATGTAATGATAGTTGGTGTCGAACCACTTGGTCATCTCCATCGCAGGCTGATCAGCAGTGCCGCGCGCCATGGCGAAGTACAGGTCCAGCTCCGTTTCACCCGTGCCTGCTCCGAAGCGTGCAGGTATTGCACCCAGCAGTGCGGTCATGTTCAGCATCTGGTCGTAAAGGGCGAAATCGCCCGCAGGAATGAGGTCAATACCTTGCTCGCGCTGCAAAAGCCAGTGCCGCTTCCGCAATTCCGCTGCCGTGATTTTCAGTTGCTCATCACCGGTATCGCCGCGCCAGTATGCCTCAAGCGCGCGTTTCAGTTCCCGTTGTGCGCCAATGCGCGGAAACCCCAGGTTATGTGTCAGTGCCATTGGTCATTCTCCTTGATCGTTCGGTCCACTTCAATGTAGTTCTGTGGAGTGATTGACGATTTTGTGGCAGACCCGGTTATGAATCAAATGAAATGTTGTAACATATCAATGAATATAATTCATAACTTCTACGTGACGATGACTTCTCTCTCTCTGCTCGAACTCCGACACCTGCGCACCCTCGCAGCCCTGGATGAAACAGGCAGCGTCTCGCGTGCGGCAAAACGCGTGCATCTGACCCAATCGGCCTTGTCGCACCAGATCAAAGTGTTGCAGAACCATTACGGCTTGCCGATAGTGCGCCGCCAGGGACAAAGCATCGAACTCACCGAAGCGGGAAAGCATCTGGTCACATTGGCGCGCAGGGTACTTGAGGAAATACAGGCTACCGAACGAAATCTTGCCAAAATGTCGGAGCATGCCTCGGGTAGCTTGCGCATCGTGCTGGAATGCCATACCTGCTTCGACTGGCTGATGCCGCTGATGGACGCCTTCCGCCAGAACTGGCCGGAGGTCGAGCTCGATCTGGTTTCGGGATTTCACAGCGATCCCATCCAGCTTCTGGAAGAAGGCGGCGCGGATGTGGTGATCGGATCGGAGCAGGTCGAGCGACGCGGTATCGTTCACCACCCGCTCTTTCGCTTCGAAATTCTCGCAGTGCTGGCGCCGGAACACCCGCTACGCGCGAAGAAAATCCTGCATGCACGTGACTTTGCCGGAGAAACGCTGATTACCTATCCCGTGCCGGAAGAGCGTATCGATCTTATCCGCAACGTGCTGAAACCAGCCGGCGTTCAGCCTGAGCGGCGCACAGCCGAGCTCACGGTGGCGATCCTGCAACTGGTCGCCAGTCGGCGGGGGGTTGCGGCGCTACCCAGTTGGGGACTTAAAAACTATGTCGAGCATGATTATGTGACCGCGCGACGGATCGGTTCACAGGGACTGTGGAGCGACTTGTACGCGTCAACGCTGGCGGAAACCGCCACCCGGCCCTATCTGCGCGATTTTCTGGTTACTGCAAGGAATACGTGCTTTGCAACGCTGGATGGAATCATTCCCCTGGAGCTGGCGGAGCAGCAATAGGCGCCGGAGAGGTAACAGGGTAGAGAAGAAGTTGAGGAGAAGAAGTATAAAGAGGATAAACGGGACAGGCAGGCGGGGTATAAGGAATAAGCAAGCGCCTGGGCTTGATCGGTAAACTGGCAGGTCCTGCGGATGATGGAGGACCTGCCAGACAGAAGTTTCCCCGGAATTTCCTCAGTGCAGCGTGACCGGCTCCTCTTCTTCGCAGGCGAGATCGGCGCAATACTTCTCATAAACGCCATCCAGGAACCCCCATAGCGCCTCACATGCACGCATGGTCGCGGCAAGCACCTCGGCCTGCTTCTCGGGGGTGTCCGCAAACCGCTCGATCAACATCCATTCAGCCTGGGAATGATATACATCCGCTTCCTCGTGAACGCTGAAGAACTCATAGCTTGAAGGATCGCTCATTCCGTAGTATCTCTCCAGTCCATCAATTTTTACCGAAGCGATGGAAGGCACCTGCGATTCAAAGGCGTGCAACGCGGCAAGACCTGCATAGAACGGCTGATTCAGGCAGATGTCGCGGAAGGTGGAAACCAGCCGTGCTGTTCCGGGCAGGGCAGAGGCCTGCGCAAGGTCCTTGTCGCTCGAACCCAGAGCCAGGGCGAAATTCTTCCACAGGGCCGGATGGTTCTTGTCACCATGCTCTTCACTGATGAGGTTGTTGAGCACTTCCTGGCGCACGCTGATGTCTCCGCTATTGTCTTCGCTATGAAAATGCGGCGTATTGAAATGTACAGCGCTCAGATAGGTCGGCTCAGCCAGCACGTTGTGAAAATATTGTTCGGCATAACCGCGCAACTGCTCCTGGGTGAGCTTGCCTGCCGTCCAGGCCTGATAAAAAGGATGCTTCAACAAGTGCTTCGCATCGATGATGGAATCGACTTTTTGTTTGAAAGATGAGTGAGTTGTCATGGTTTTCCTCTAAAGCAGAGATGGTAATTCAGAGAATTTCCGGAGTAATCGGTTTGCATATCATCTACAAATAACGCGCGTAAGTCAAATTCGGTTCATTTTCTCGTACTGAAATCCTTCAGAATCCTTCAATTTTTACCGTCTCTTGGCGTCAAAAAGAGCGTAATACCCATACCCAGCATCGGCTGTGATGGCTTGGTTAAGGTGGCCTCTATTAAGGGCCTCTATCATGGTGCTTCGAGGATGAGCCCTTCCGCTACCCTTGGCAGGACTCATGTTAGATCAGCGCCTTTTCGATGGGGCGGGTGACCGCCGGTGCCGCGGTGAGGGCGCAGCCGGCACTCGCCGAAATCATTGCTGCCACAGCCAGCCACTGAACCCAGGTCAGCTGTTCTCCTAAAATGAGATAGCCTGCGAGAGCGCCGATAGCTGGCGCGCTGCTGATGATGACCCCGAACGTGCGGCTGCTGAGCCTCTCCAGCGCCTTCATTTCCAGCATGTAGGGAATTGCGCTCGACAACAATGCCACCACAAGGCCGAGCCGCAGAACAGGGCTGACAAGGAGTTTCTCTCCTGCCGCCACTATCCCGAAGGGCAACGTTACCGCACAGGCAGTCGCCATCCCCAGTGCCACCGCCGTCTTGCTTCCCAGTTCGGACGCCCGTTTTCCGAACAGAATGTAGAGCGCCCAGCACCCGGCCGCGCCGAAGGCAAAAGCGATCCCGAAGGGATCCAGTCGTGCCTGGCTGCCGGGCCAGGGTATCAGCATTAACAAGCTCGCCACAGCAAGCGCGAACCAGAAGAAATCCCGGATCGAACGCGAAGTCAGCAGGACAACCGAAAGGGGACCGCTAATCTCGATCGCGATGGCTACTCCAATGGGGAGGCGCTCGATTGCCAGGTAAATAAGGAGGTTCATGCTCCCTAAGGCAAGTCCGTAGAGTGCAAGGAAGGTGGTTTGCCGTTTCGTCAGGGGAATCTTCCAGGGCCGTGATATCGCCAACAGGATCAAAGCCGAAATACCCGTCCTGAGCGCTGCAACCCCCTCGGGTCCAACCAGCGGAAAGAGGCTCTTTCCCAAAGCCGCTCCCAGATTGGTGGACAACTGAGCCACGACTATCGCCAGACCCGCGAAAGCCACTTTCTGATCCATCATTGCCGCCAATGTTTCCCCGGAGCATATGCGTCTTATTAAGACTCGAATTCTGTGATCTGACGTTTTCAGATTTAATTCAGGTCAAAAAAGCGCTCCTCCTTGTTCTGGAATCAACGGGCGAAACAATTCTTCCCCCTGATTCGCCACCTTACCCACTGCCGGTGTTACAGGCCATGCTTGCATCCTGCCAGCATCAAAGGGCTTGAGCAGGGATAGCAGGATTTCATCCCTCCTCAGATCCGGGTCAAGCCACGTATCCCATGCATCCTGTGAAAGTATGACCGGCATCCGCTCATGAATCGGCTGCATGAGCGCATTGCATTCTGTCGTGATGATGGCACAGCTCTCTTTCGTCTCTCCCGTATCGGCGATCCAGGTTTCCCATATGCCGGCAAACGAGAATGGTGCGCCGTCCCGGCTCGATATAAAATACGGCTGCTTGCGCCTGCCCTCCGTTTTCCATTCGAAGAACCCGGAAGCGGGGATCAGGCAACGCCGCTGGCGGAAGGACTGCCTGAACGTGAGTTTCTCGGCCACCGTCTCTGCCCTGGCATTATTCAATACCGGCAGCTTCTTCATATCCTTGATCCAGTAGGGAATGAAGCCCCAGCGCATCATGGAGCCCATGCGGCCACTGTCAGTATCGCGCACGGCGAGTATTTCCATGGTTGGCGCAATGTTGTAGCGGGGTTTCAGTTCCGGCATGAACGAAGCGCGGTACCAGTCTGCCAATACAGGATCAGGGTGATTCAAGCCGTAGCGTCCGCACATTTTCAGCTATCCTTCCAGAACAGGTTACACTTTTTTCATATTGCCTCAGGCCGCACCTCTTGGCAAACATTCGGTTCATGACATCCCCCTGCTCCATCTTCATAGGGCTTCAGTCTCCGCTCCCTACGCCACACCTGCCCCTGCTGCATCCCATTCCTGCAGGGCCGCCTGTTCCTGGGTGTTTATCCCTGGTAACGCCTCTTCCCGGTTACCCCTTCGGGCATACCCTCGAACGGGCTTCCGAATGGCCGCCAAGGGCTTGTTGCTGGTACAATCCTGATGAGCTATCGGGTGCAGGAATCATAATCAGGATTTCCAGGATTTTGCACCTTTCACTCAGGCCGCGCGCCTTCACTTTGCAAGCCTTTTATCGGGCTGAAGATTTATTCAACGCTTTTCTTAGCTGAAACGCGCTTTACTTTCTCAAGCAGGGTTGCCATGGATGAGCAATCGAGCCTGCTGGCGCTGTTTACCAGCAGCTTTCTTGCTGCCACGTTGCTTCCGGGCGGCTCGGAAGCAGTACTATTTGGCGTGCTGACAGCTTACCCCGAGCTTTATTGGCCTGCTCTGGGACTTGCTTCAGTCGGCAACACCATGGGGGGCATGAGTTCCTATGCGATAGGCCTCTTGCTGCCCGATGAGAAGTCTCTGCTTAAAAGATTGGGGGGAAGCACGCGGGGTTTGATCTGGGTACGCAAATATGGCAGCCCGGTCCTGCTGCTCGCCTGGGTGCCTGTCATCGGGGATGTGCTATGCGTGGCAGCAGGATGGCTTCGGATTAACTGGATATCGACCATGCTGTTCATGGCCGTAGGAAAGTTTGCCCGGTACTGGGCCATCGCCGCTGCGATCAGCCTATAGACAATCTATGGACGACCATGGACAAAATATATGGTCGCTTCAGTCCCGCTTCATGAGGCACAAGCGCCATCGATGGGCTCAGGGGGCGGGCCATCATTGGCCAGCATTCCCCTCGTCGATATCAATCACTCGGATCAATTTGTCTGGATTTATTTTGCTTCGGCACTTTCCAGCAGCTTCTGCAGCTCACCGCTCTGGTACATTTCGGAAACAATGTCCGAACCTCCGACAAACTCTCCATTGACATAGAGCTGCGGGATGGTAGGCCAGTTTGAGTAATCCTTGATGCCTTGACGAAATTCCGGTTCTGCGAGCACATCCACTGCGAAAAGATCATCTACGCCGCAAGCGTTGAGGACTTTTACTGCGTGGGCCGAAAAACCGCACTGCGGGGCTGTCGGCGAACCTTTCATGTAGAGTACCACGGGATGCGTGGTGACTTGTTGCTTGATGATTTCCTGCGTATCCATATCTGACTCCTCAAAAATGTTAGCTCTGCAAATCGGATTATCGAGGAAAGCCCTCCAAGGCAGGCAATTCTTCGATTGTCATTGCATTTTAGCAGCTTCTCCCGGGAAACTCCTAAACCATCCACCGCTTACCCGCATTATTCCAGCAAGATCGGGATGGGAGAATACCTCCCTGAAGCCTGCTTCGCTCAGGAGGCGTCTGCAAGCTTCCGCCTGATCGTAACCGTGCTCCAGCAGCAGTGAGCCTTTGGGCGCCAGATGAGCGGGAGCGGAACCAATAATCGACCGGATGCAGTCAAGACCTTCTCCCTGGGCTACGAGTGCGATCTGCGGCTCAAAGCGCAGATCGCCCTGGGCCAGATGAGGATCGCCCGCCGCTACATAAGGGGGATTGGATACGATCAGATCGAAGCTTTCGCCAGCCACCCCATCGAACCAGTCTGCCTCCATAATACGCACATTATTCAGTTTGAATCGCGCGGCGTTGGCGTTGGCAACGGCGACCGCGGCGGCTGAAACATCGACTGCGGTAACCTCTGCCAGCGGACGGTGCCTGGCCAGGGTCAGCGCGATAGCGCCGCTACCCGTCCCCAAATCAAGAATTCTGCACTGGCGATGCTGAGAAATTCGCGCCAGCGCGAGATCGATCAATAATTCGGTTTCGGGTCGGGGAACGAGTACCGCAGGCGTGACGTTAAACTCCAGACTGTAGAATTCACGCATGCCCGTCAGATAAGCAACCGGTTCCCCCAGGGCGCGCTTGTCTGTCAGCAGGTAAAACGCTTGCGTCTGCTCGGTGGTCAGTTTCTGCTCGGGATGAGCAAGAAGGTAGGCATGATTTACGTTGAGGATGTACTGCAACAGCATCCGCGCGTCGATATCGGCAATATTCCGGCGGGCTTGCCCCAGCGCTTCGAAAATTGTGATGGACGGCACCGGAACGAAAAATCTACTCCGCCATTGCCGCCAACTGCTCGGCCTGATGCTCGGCCAGCAGCGCGGAGCAAAGCTCGCTCAAATCCCCATCCATGATCTGCTCGATCTTGTACAGCGTCAGGTTGATGCGGTGATCCGTTATCCGCCCCTGGGGAAAATTGTAAGTGCGGATACGTCCTGAACGGTCACCCGTACCTATCAGGGATTTGCGCGTTGCCGCCTGTTTGCTTTGCTGCTCCTGCATCTGCTTGTCGCGAATGCGCGCAGCCAGCACACTCATCGCCTGCGCCTTGTTTTTATGTTGGGAACGGCCATCCTGGCATTCGACCACGATCCCCGTTGGCAGATGAGTGATGCGCACGGCAGAATCAGTCTTGTTGATATGCTGGCCTCCCGCTCCGGAAGCGCGAAAAGTGTCGATTCTCAACTCGGCAGGATTGAGCGCGACATCCTCGATCTCGTCTGCTTCGGGCATCACCGCAACGGTGCAGGCGGAAGTATGGATGCGCCCCTGCGTCTCGGTCGCTGGCACCCGCTGCACCCGGTGCCCCCCCGATTCAAACTTGAGTCTGGAATAGGCGCCTTCACCGCTGATTTTGGCAATGATTTCCTTATACCCACCGGCGTCGGACGGGCTTTGCGAAATGATTTCCACCTGCCAGCGCTGTCGTTCAGCAAAGCGTGCATACATGCGAAACAGGTCGGCCGCAAACAGCGCAGACTCGTCTCCGCCGGTACCGGCCCGGATTTCCAGAAAAATATTGCGCTCATCGTTCGGGTCTTTGGGCAGCAATTGCTTCTGCAATTCCGCGCCATAGCGCACCAGCCTCTCTTTGGCATCCCGTATCTCGGCATCGGCAAACTCGCGCATCTCAGCGTCAGCAGCCATCTCCTGCGCGGTATGAATATCCTGCTCGCTTTGCAGATAAGCGTTATACAAGTCGACCACAGGCGCAATCTCCGCACGCTCGCGCGCCAGCTTGCGGTATTGATCGAGATTGATCATGATGCTTTCGCTGCTCAGCAGACGATTCAACTCCTCCAGGCGCACGCTGAGTTGCGTGAGCTTGGCAGCTATACTTTTGTTCATTCTGAGGGATGAAGGTGATACAGGCGACTGATCAGGTCGACCAGATCGTCACGCTCGTCCTCAGCGGCGTGGTTGAGCGCGTAGGAGGGTAAATGGAGAAACTTGTTGGTAAGCCCGTTGCTTAAGGATTCGATGATTTTCTGCGGATCCTCACCTTTGACCAGCAGTTTTTTTGCACGTTCCAGTTCATGACGCCGGTAACGCTCCGCCTGGTCGCGCAAGGCGCGTATGGTGGGCACAACATGGCGCGATTCCAGCCAGTGCATGAAATTGATCACGTTCGAGTCGATAATCGCCTCTGCCTGCGCCACTGCCCCCTGCCGGGAATCCAGACCTTCCTTGACGATATCGGCAAGATCATCCACCGAATAGAGGAACACGTCATCCAGTTCCGCCACCTCGGGCTCCACGTCCCGCGGCACAGCCAGATCCACCATGAAAATCGGTCGGTGCTTGCGTGCCTTGATCGCCCGCTCCAGCATGCCCTTGCCGAGAATGGGGAGCGTGCTCGCGGTACAGGTGACGACGATATCATGAAGCGCCAACTGGTCGGGAAGTTCGTTCAGGGTGATGACTTGCCCATTCAACCGGTGCGCCAGGACCTGCGCCCGCTCGACAGTCCGGTTGGCAACGGTAATGCGCTTTGGATGACGGGCAGCGAAATGGCTCGCGCAGAGCTCGATCATCTCGCCCGCACCGATGAATAACACGCGCTGCTCGCCGATGTCCCCGAAAATGCGCTCCGCCAGGCGGGTGGAGGCCGCCGCCATGGAAACGGAATTTGTCCCGATTTCGGTGGAGCTGCGAACTTCCTTCGCAACAAAAAAGGTGCGCTGGAACAGCTTGTGCAACAGCATGCCAAGCGTGCCTGCATGCTCAGCCGATTTCACCGCATCCTTCAACTGGCCAAGTATCTGCGGTTCGCCCAGCACCATGGAATCCAGTCCGCTGGCAACGCGAAATGCGTGCTTTACAGCTTTTTCCCTTGGCAACCTATAGAGATATGGCTCAAGCTCACGAGTCGGCAATTGGTGAAAATCCGCCAGCCAGTGGGTAGCTTCGTCCGGCTTATCGGTACTGCAATAAATCTCGGTGCGATTGCAGGTGGAAACAATCGCCGCCTCTCTCACCGGACGATGGCTTACCAGATGGTGCAACGCATCCTCCATCGCATCCGCTGGAAACGACACCTGCTCGCGCACATCCAGCGGCGCGGTCTGGTGGTTGATGCCAAAAGCAAATAACTGCATCGAAGACACGTTGGCTCAGTACCGGCTGAATTTTGAAATTTCGTGATTATAGTATTACAAGCATTTGAATACCAACAATTGGAAGAGTTTCGGGTCCAGAAAAAAATATGGGAACAGTGTCAAGCGGGCTCAACAACCCGCGTCAGAGGGAAACTTCATGATTGATCAAGAGGCAGAGCTGCAAGCTTTCTCAATGCTGTTACTCCGCCACCTTCAGGGCGAGCATCATTCGCAACCTGAGAATCTTTTCCCGGTTACTTTTACTTCCAGGTTCTCCGGCTCGAGGTGTCAAAGCATCTTCAAAATTTTTTATTTTTTAAATGTGACATACCGAACAGTATGAGCTGCTGAAAAACGCTAATCTGATTTCCAATGCCGTAATGATTTACTGAAATAACGGCAAATCATTTCAACAACAGTGAATCATCTCTTAAATTTCGTAGAAAAAGGAGATCGACTTTATGAATAAGGATCAAGTGAAAGGAACCGCGAAAGACATCGCAGGAAAAATTGAGGAAGAGGTCGGAAGGGCGACAGGAAGTAAAGAGCATGAGGCTAAGGGCCTTGGCAAACAAGTTGCCGGCAAGGCGCAGAAAAAGTATGGAGATGCCAAGGAAGCCGTGAAGGATGCGGCGGACAAGCTTTAAATTAACTTTCCAAGCATCCCCTCCCGCTCGACCAAAAACCCGCATTGCGGGTTTTTGGTTATTTGATTCAGCCTGCCAGCCTTCCCCCCTTTTTTCTGAAGAAGACCTGCATCACTTCCAGGATTGCTGGCTTTATAGATATAGATATATCTCAAGGAATCAGGGCAGGATGTCCCATCCACTTCGCTCGTTTTTCAGTTTCCTGCTGGCGCCTCTTGATAGGATAGAGGTCATGGATACTGCCGAACCGTCCTATGCACATTATAAATTCTGTAACAAACCGCCTATACAATCGGTACTTGCATTCATTTTAAGGAGTCCCGATAAATGGCCAAATATGTTCCCTATGTAAGAACCGAACAAGGTTACATAGAACGAAGCTCTTACGCTATTTTCAACTCCCCGGATAGCAGTTCCAGTTGTTGCCTGCCTCCTTATATATATGAAGAACAACTTGTCGGATGGCCTGAATCGAAGGTGTACTGGGCTGCCAAAGTTGGACCGAGCGTGGGGCTGGCTCCACTCGATCTCTGTCCGGATCACATTGCCGACCGATAATAGTCCCACAATAAAACCGAAGCGATGGCATGTCGGCAATACGTGAACCGAAGTTGTTTATTCGTTCGAGGATAGCTTTTCGCTGAGCTCTTCAAGAAAACCTTGCTGCCCGGGGCGGATGCGCTGCTTTCCTTCGGGAATGTCAAACCACTCCGCCCGATCCACCTCCGGAAACTCCCGGATTCTGCCGGAGCCTTTCGGCCATTCCATGCTGAAGGCATTTGAGATCAACCCGGAGGGATCCCAATCGCTTTCCGTAGCCCAGGCATCCACCCGCTTTCCGCTGGGTTGCTTGCGTGACGTGAGCGAAAGGAAGGGGCCGGATGGACGATGCCCGGTTTCCTCGAAAAACTCCCTCAACGCAGCCTGCAACGGCTCTTCATCCTCCTCGTATTCACCCTTTGCGATCGACCACGCGCCGAGATCCTTGTTTTTCCAGAACGGACCTCCAGGATGGACAAGCAAAACTTCCAGCCGACCGTTTCGTCTGCGATAGGGCAAGATACCCGCGCTTTTCTTACCCATACCTGTCTGACAGGCAATCCACGCTCTTTTTCAGCGGAAACATTTATCTCAATTGCTCTGAGAAACCTCGGCGTTCAGGTCGGGGAGGAAAGAAGCGCAGCCAACAGGCTGCACTAATGGTTGGGAATGCAATATCTCACACTGTGCTGCTTTATAATGTGAGACATGGACATCAAGCGTGCATATCGGTTCCGGTGCTACCCGACGCCCAAGCAGGAAGTG
>Ga0182738_1001060_pt1 | contig 35578 bp, 27 predicted proteins | sample eDN5th30CBELigMG_FD_128876 | JGI IMG/M metagenome (GOLD analysis project Ga0182738, IMG submission 128876) | Enriched Miracle-Growth compost microbial communities from Emeryville, California, USA - eDNA 5th pass 30_C BE-Lig MG (version 2)... ...
GCGGCGTTGCGCGCCACGTTCAGCAGGGCCTGGATCAGGCGCTCGGCGTCGCCGCGGATCTCGGGCGCGGAGGCGTCGTAGTCGCGCACCAGCGCCACGTCGTGGCGGAACTCGGCCTGGATCAGGGCGTAGACGCGCTCGCAGATCTCGTGGATGTTGATCGGCCGGGTGTTCAGCGGCACGCGCTGCGGCGTGGTCAGCCGGTCCACCAGCGCCTGCAGGCGGTCGGCCTCGGAAATGATGACCTGGGTGTATTCGGTGAGGGCGGCGTCGGGCAGCTCCGCTTCCAGCAGCTGGGCCGCGCCGCGCAGGCCGCCCAGGGGATTCTTGACCTCGTGCGCCAGGTTGCGCAGCAATTCGCGCTGGGTTTCGATCTCCTGCAGCAGGCGATGGTTGCGGTCGGCCAGCACGCGGTGCTCGATCTCGCGCACTTCCAGCAGGGCCGGCCAGCGCTGGTCGGTCAGGGCCACGGTGGTGGCGGTCACCTGCACCGAATCGTAGCCGCGGCGCGCCGAGGCGAGCTGGCGGCGGTCGGCGAAGCGGCCCGCGCAGGCCTGCTCGATGGACTGCTGCAATTCCTCGTCCTCGTCGAACAGCGTGGCCGCGCGCAACCCCAGCAACTGCCTGCGCGACCGGCCGAACAAGTCTTCGGCGGCGGCGTTGGCGTACTCGACCTTGCCTGCCCCGGAGAGCAGCAGTACCGAAGTAGCCAGCAGGTCAAAGGCTTCGACGTTCATGATGCGTACTACCCGTGGGGACCGGCCATCCCGTTTCCATCCCGATGCCGCATGATGCGGCGTGCCGGGGCCCGGCCGGCCGCCGGCGCGGGAACGGTCCCGCGCCGGCGCCCTGCCGGTCCGGCGGCATGCCTGCCAGGATCGGCCGGCATGCCAAGCGCATAGGAGGCGAACGCCCCGCTACAGGCTGTAGTACATGTCGAACTCGACCGGATGCGTGGTCACGCGCATGCGCTGCACTTCCTGCATCTTGAGTTCGATGTAGGCGTCCAGCATCCCGTTGCTGAACACGCCTCCGCGGGTCAGGAACTCGCGGTCCGCGTCCAGGGCTTCCAGCGCCTGCTCCAGCGAGGAGCACACGGTCGGGATCTTGGCGTCTTCTTCCGGCGGCAGGTCGTACAGGTTCTTGTCCGCGGGATCGCCCGGGTGGATCTTGTTCTGCACGCCGTCCAGGCCGGCCATCATCAGGGCCGAGAAGGCCAGGTAGGGGTTGGCCAGCGGGTCCGGGAAGCGGGTCTCGATGCGGCGCGCCTTCGGGTTGCCCACGTAGGGGATGCGGATCGAGGCCGAGCGGTTGCGGGCCGAGTAGGCCAGCTTGACCGGCGCTTCGAAGTGCGGGACCAGGCGCTTGTACGAGTTGGTGCCCGGGTTGGTGATGGCGTTGAGCGCGCGGGCATGCTTGATGATGCCGCCGATGTAGTACAGCGCGAACTCGGACAGGCCGGCGTAGCCGTTGCCGGCGAACAGGTTCTGGCCGTCCTTCCAGATCGACTGGTGCACGTGCATGCCGGAGCCGTTGTCGCCGACCACGGGCTTGGGCATGAAGGTGGCGGTCTTGCCGTAGGCGTGGGCCACGTTGTGCACGACGTACTTCAGCACCTGGTTCCAGTCGGCGCGGCGCACCAGGGTGTTGAACTTGGTGCCGATTTCCAGCTGGCCGGGCGCGGCCACTTCGTGGTGGTGCACTTCGACCGGCACGCCCTGCTGCTCCAGCAGCAGGCACATTTCCGAGCGCATGTCCTGGAAGGAATCGACCGGGGGCACGGGGAAGTAGCCGCCCTTGACGCGCGGGCGGTGGCCCAGGTTGCCGCCTTCCAGCTCCAGGCCGCGCGACCACGGGGCTTCCTCGGACTTGATCTTGACGAAGCAGCCGGACATGTCGTCGTCCCAGGCCACGCCGTCGAACACGAAGAATTCGGGCTCGGGGCCGAAGTAGGCGGTGTCGCCCAGGCCGCTGGACTTCAGGTAGGCTTCGGCGCGCTTGGCCAGCGAGCGCGGGTCGCGGTCGTAGCCCTTCATGTCCGAGGGCTCGACCACGTCGCAGGTCAGGATCAGGGTGGACTCTTCGCGGAACGGGTCCAGGCGGGCCGTCTCGACATCCGGCACCAGCAGCATGTCGGAAGCCTCGATGCCCTTCCAGCCGGCGATCGACGATCCGTCGAAGGCCTGGCCGGATTCGATCTTGTCTTCGTCGACGACGCTGGCCGGCACGGAAACGTGCTGCTCCTTGCCGGCGGTGTCGGTGAAACGGAAGTCGACGAACTTCACTTCGTGCTCGGCGATCTGTTTCAGAATGTCTTGCGGGGTGGCCATGTCATCTCCAGGGTAGATAAAGTGCCGGTAACTTTGCCCGGCTGGCGGAAAAAGCTGTAAGCAATATATGTGCCAGGCCCCGTTGCGGGGAAGGAAGGTCCAAACCGGAGCAAAGACGCACCATACAGGTGCCTATTATGCATCCCATGCACCATACTGGAACATCAATCCAGGAATAGTTCCTGCAGGTCGTTCAGGAAGCGCCAGCCCAGCGGGGTGGCGCGCAGCCGGACCGGATCCGGATCGAGCAGCCCGCGGCCGACGGCCGCATCGATCTGGTGCATGATGCCGGCCAGGTTCAGGCCGGTGCGGTCGGCATAGTAGTGCGTCGGCACGCCCTCCTTCAGCCTGAGGGCGTTGAGCATGAACTCGAAAGGCAGGTCGCCGGCCGGCACCGCGCGGCTTTCGGCGACGTGCCCTCCGCCGCCGGCCAGGGCCTTGTCCATCCAGGAATCCGGGTTGCGCACGCGCGCCTCGCGCACGATGCGGTCGGGGAAGGAAATCTTGCCGTGCGCGCCCGGGCCCAGGCCCAGGTAGTCGCCGAACTCCCAGTAATTCAGGTTGTGCCGGCAGCGCGCGCCCGGCCGGGCGTAGGCCGAGACCTCGTAGCGCGCCAGGCCGGCGCCGGCGGCGCGCTCCTCGATGGCGTCCTGCATGGCCGCGGCCAGGTCCTCGTCGGGCAGCGCCGGCGGGTACTTGGCGAAGACGGTATTGGGCTCCAGCGTCAGGTGGTAGAGCGACAGGTGCTCGGTGCCCCAGGCCAGCGCCTCGTCCAGGTCGGCCAGACAGGCTGCCAGGTCCTGGCCCGGCAGCGCGTACATCAGGTCCAGGTTCACGCGCGGCACGGCGCGCATGGCCATTTCTATCGCGGCGCGCGCCTGGGCGGCGTCGTGCACCCGGCCGAGCGCGCGCAGGCGGGCGTCGTCGAAGCTCTGTATGCCCAGCGAGACGCGGTTCACGCCGCTGGCGGCGTAGTCGCGCAGGCGCCCGGCCTCGGTCGCGCCGGGGTTGGCTTCCAGGGTGATTTCGGCGTCCGGCCACAGGTTCAGGTGCGAGCGCAGCAGCGACAGCAGCTCGTCCATGGCCGCCGCCGACAGCAGGCTGGGCGTGCCGCCGCCGATGAACACGGTGTGCACCTGGCGGCCCCAGACGGCCGGCAGGGCCTGCTCCAGGTCGCTGCGCAGCGCGGCCAGGTAGCGCGCCTCGGGGATGGCCTCGCCGGCCGGGGCGGCGTGGGAATTGAAATCGCAGTACGGGCATTTGCGCACGCACCAGGGCACGTGCACGTAGACCGACAGCGGCGGCAGCGCGCCCAGGGAGATGCCCGAGACGCCGGAAAGGCCGGAAACGCCGGGGATCGCGGAAACGCCGGAAACGCCGGACGCCTGGGCGGCTTGGCGGCGGCCGGCGGCTGCGATGGGAATGATGGTGGCCATGGGCGGCGCGGAAAATGCTTCGGAAAGACGGATGCCCGCTCAGGCCCCGTGCGCGCCGCGACCCGCCGCGGGCTGGCCGCCCAGGCGGGCGAGCAGTTCGTTCAAGGCCCGCGCGCGGTGGCTGGCGCGGTTCTTCTCGGCCGGATCGAGCTCGGCGGCGCTGCGCCCCAGCCCGGGCAGCAGGAACAGCGGATCGTAGCCGAAGCCGTTGCCGCCGCGCGGCGCGGCCAGGATCTCGCCGTGCCAGACGCCTTCGCCGAAGACGGGCTGCGGGTCGTCGGCGAAGCGCACCAGCGCCAGCACCGCCACGTAGCGCGCGCGGCGGTCGGCGCGGCCGGCCAGCTCGCGCAGCAGCAGCTCGTTGTTGGCCCGGTCGGATTTCTCGCCGCCGGCGCGCTGGGCGTAGCGCGCCGAATGCACCCCGGGGGCGTCGGCCAGGGCCGCCACGCACAGGCCGGAATCGTCGGCCAGGGCCGGCAGGCCGGTATGGCGGCTGGCGTGGCGCGCCTTGGCCAGGGCGTTCTCGATGAAGGTGGGGTGCGGCTCCTCGGCCTCGTCCACGCCGAGCTCGGACTGGGGCACCAGGGCGATGCCCAGCGGGCCCAGCAGCGCGGCGAACTCGCGCAGCTTGCCGGGGTTGTTCGAGGCCAGCACCACGCGGTGCGGGCCGGGGCCTGCGAACAGGCGGTCCGTCGTGTGTTCCATGCCGGAATTGTATCGGCACGGCCCTTGCCAGGACCGGTTCACGCGGGTGAAATATCGCCCGGTCAGACTCCCCCGACCTGCTTGCCTCTTGCAGCCCTACGCATGACCAGCCTGTCCGATATCCTAGAACGGCACCTGCTGACGCCGCTGTTCCAGCCCGTGGTAGACATCGGCCAGCGCAGCATATACGGCCACGAAAGCCTGATCCGCGGGCCCGCCGACAGCCCCTTGCACGAACCCGACGCCCTGTTCGGCGAAGCCCGCCGGCACGGCCTGCACCCGCAGCTGGAGCTGGCCTGCTCGCAGGCCGGCGCCAACCGCTTCAGCGCCGGCGCCTGCACGGGCAGCCTGTTCGTCAACGTGTCGGCCTCGGCCCTGCTGCACTATTGGGCGCAGTGGGGCCACAGCCTGCCCGAGCGCCTGCTGCAGCATTGCGACATCGCCCCGGACCGCCTGGTGCTGGAGCTGACCGAGCAGGACTCCATCCCGGGCGCCCTGCCCATCCTGCTGGAAGCCTTCCGCCGCCTGCGCCGCGAGGGCGTGCGGGTGGCGCTGGACGACTATGGCGTGGGCCATTCCAGCCTGCAGCTGTGGGCCGAGGTCGAGCCCGACCTGGTCAAGGTGGACCGCTATTTCTTCGCCGACATCAGCCGCGACGAACGCAAGCAGAAGATGGTGCGCGCCATCGCCAACGTGGCGCAGTGCTTCGGCACGCCCCTGGTGGCCGAGGGCATCGAATCCGCCGCCGACCTGAGCGTGGCGCAGGGCCTGGGCATACGCTACGCCCAGGGCTGGCTGTTCGGCCGCCCCTCGTCCGAGCCGCTGGCCAGCCTGCCCGAGGGCCTGCGCCGCAGCCTGGACGCGCAATTGCCGCAGCTGTCGCTGGGCAGCCGCCTGGGCACCGCCGCCAGCCTGCGCGTGCAGGCGCCCACCGTCAGCCGCGACAGCCACACCAACGACGACGTGCACCGGCTCTTCATGGAGCACCGCGACCTGCACGCAGTGGCCGTGGTCGACCCGCTGCAGCGCCCGGTAGGCATCATCAACCGGCGCGACTTCTCCGAGCGCTACGCCCAGCGCTACACGCGCGAGCTGTTCGGGCGCCATCCCTGCACCACCTTCATGAACCCCGCGCCGGTGCTGGTCGACCAGGACACGTCGATCGACCAGCTCAGCCACGTGCTGATCTCGGAAGACCAGCGCTACCTGGTCGACGGCTTCATCATCACCGCCGACGGCCGCTACGACGGCCTGGGCACCGGCGAGGCGCTGGTGCGCTCGGTGACCGAGATGCGCATCGAGGCGGCGCGCTACGCCAACCCGCTGACCTCCCTGCCCGGCAACATCCCGATCAGCCAGCACATCGTCGCGCTGATCGAGGCCGGCGAGCCCTTCGTCACCTGCTACTGCGACCTGAACAACTTCAAGCCCTTCAACGACGTCTACGGCTACTGGCGCGGCGACGACATGATCCGGCTGTGCGCCGACATCATCCGCCGCCACAGCGACCCGCAGCGCGACTTCGTCGGCCACGTGGGCGGCGACGACTTCGTCATGCTGCAGCGCAGCCCCGACTGGCGCGCCCGCATCGAGTCCATCATCTCGGAATTCAACCGCCGCGCCATCGACCTGTACGACGACCACGGCCGCGCCCAGGGCGGCATCGAGGCCGAGGACCGCTATGGCGTGGTGCGCTTCTTCCCCTTCGTCTCGCTGGGCATCGGCGCGCTGTGCGTGGACCCGGCGCAGCACCAGCGCCTGCGCCCCGAGGACATCGCCTCGGGGGCCGCCCAGGTCAAGCACAAGGTCAAGCACGGCAACCTGGGGCTGGTGGTCGAGGACTACATCCAGCCGCAGCGGCAGACGGTGTAGCGCCGGGGGACCGCCAGGCGGCGGCAGGCGCGGTCTGCCGCCGCCCTCCCCGGAGTCCGGGCCGCGGCGCGACGCGGAACTGAAAAAGAAAGCCCGGCCTAGGAAGCGAGCAGCGCCGGAACGGCCTGCGGGCCGGCGAGTTGCTGCGGTCCGGCGCCGGCCGCCTCGGCGTCCTGCGCCTCGGCGCCGACCTCCAGCAGATGGCCGTCGCCGGCCTGCCGCGCGGCTTCGCCCGCGTCGATGCGGAACACCGCCACCGCCTCGCGCAGCAGCGCCGCCTGCTCTTCCAGCGAGGCGGCCGCGGCGGCGGCCTGCTCCAGCACCGCGGCGTTCTCCTGCGTGGCCCGCTCGGCCTGCGCCACCGCCGCATCCACCACCGCGATGCCCTGGGCCTGCTCGGACGAGGCCTCGGAGATGGAGGCGATCAGCGCCGACACGCGGTCGACCGAATCGACCAGGTCCCGCATGGTCGCGCCGGCCTGGGTGGCCTGCGCCGCGCCCGCGTCCACGCGCTGGCCGGCCTCGGCGATCAGGTCGCGGATCTCGCGCGCGGCCTGGCCGCTGCGCTGGGCCAGCGCCCGCACCTCGTTGGCCACGACCGCGAAGCCCTTGCCCTCGGCGCCGGCGCGAGCGGCCTCGACCGCGGCGTTGAGCGCCAGGATGTTGGTCTGGAAGGCGATGCCGTCGATCACCCCGACGATGTCGGCCACCCGGCGCGAGCTGTCGCTGATGCCTTCCATGGTCTGCACCATGTCCTGCACCGCCTCGCCGCCGCGCCGGGCGGTCTGCGCGACGGCGCCGGCCAGCTCGCTGGCCTCGCGCGCGCTGGCGGCGTTGCGCCCGACCATGCCGGCCAGCTCGGCCATGGTGGCGGCGGTTTCCTGCAGCGCGCCGGCCTGGCCGGAAGTGCGGTCGGACATGTCGGCCGTGCCCTGGGCGATCTCGCGCGCGCCGACGTGGATTTCCTCCACGCCGCCACGCACCGCCGCGACCGCGCGCACCAGGCCCGCCTGCATGCGGCGCATGGCCTCGTACAGGGCGCTGACCTCGTTGCGCCCGCGCAGCGACAGCGCGGCGGTCAGGTCGCCGTCGGCCATGCGGTCGAAATGGCGGCCGGCGCCGGCCAGCGGGCGCAGCATCGCCCGCACGAACACCAGGCGCGCGGCCACGGCCACCGCCAGCGCCAGGGCGCACAGCGCCAGCACGACGCGCAGCGACAGGTCCAGCATGCGGCCCACGCCGGCGACCCCGGCCTCGCCCTGGCTGCGGCCGTAGGCCTGGTAGCGCTGCACGCTGGCCAGGAATTCGTCGGACAGCTTGGGCAGCGGGCCGGAGGCCAGCTGGTTGAGCACGATGCCGTTCCAGCCCTCGATGGCCTTGACCATGGGCAGCAGCGCCTGGTCGCGCAGGGCGGCGTAGTTCTCGAGCACGGCGCCGTAGAGCCCGGCGCCCTCGCCTTCCTCGTCGGGGTTGGCGGCGAAGGCCCGGTAGCTGCGGTGGGCGCGCTCCAGCAGGCTGCGCGCCTGCGCCAGCGAGGCGTCGCGCTCCTCTTCCATGCCGCCTTCCATATAGGTCTTGGCGTCGGTCAGCATGGCGCGCGCCTGGAACAGGGTGATCGCCGCATCGCTCAGGTCGCCGGCGCGCTCGATGTTGCCGCGGCCCAGGCGCTCGACCCAGTCGCGGCTGTATTGCATGACCTGCAATCCGCCCGCGCCGCCCAGCGCGAACAGCGCGACGAAAAGAAACAGGACGGCCGACAGGGCCGTGGCGATACGAAGATTGTGCAGCATGGATTCTCGTCGATCTCGCCGGCATGGCGACCGGCCGATTATGGGCGGCGAAGGTGGCGGTTTGTTTACATTGCAGCGCAGCAACCATGCCGCGCGGCATAGGGGGCCGACCCCGCCGGCAGCCGCCCGGCCCCCCTGTCGGCCCCGCCCTGCCGGCGGCCGCGGTCGCGGGGCTGCGCCCGGCTTAGTCCCTCCTGAAGCCGGCATTCCACAATCCCTAATTGGCAAGCAGGCCGCATTGGGGCAAAGTCCCGGTGTTTTTGCCCGGGGATTTCCCCCGGGCAGGAAAACCCCCCCGGGGACTTCTTTTCCCTAACACCGAGCCGTTCTACATGTCATCCGCTTCCGATTCGCACCAGGACATCCGCGACGCCATCCGCGACCTCTGCAGCCAATTCCCCGCCGAATACTTCCGCAAGATAGACGAGGAGCGCGGCTACCCCGAAGCCTTCGTGGACGCGCTCACCCAGGCCGGCTGGCTGGCCGCCCTGATCCCGCAGGAATACGGCGGCTCCGGCCTGGGCCTGACCGAAGCCTCCATCATCATGGAGGAAATCAACCGCGCGGGCGGCAACTCGGGCGCCTGCCACGGCCAGATGTACAACATGGGCACGCTGCTGCGCCACGGCTCGGAAGAACAGAAGCGCACCTACCTGCCGCGCATCGCCAGCGGCGAGCTGCGCCTGCAGTCCATGGGCGTGACCGAGCCCACCACCGGCACCGACACCACCAAGCTCAAGACCACCGCGGTGCGCAAGGGCGACCGCTACGTGGTCAACGGCCAGAAGGTCTGGATCTCGCGCGTGCAGCACTCCGACCTGATGATCCTGCTGGCGCGCACCACGCCGCTGGACCAGGTGCAGCGCAAGTCCGAGGGCATGTCGATCTTCCTGGTCGACCTGCACCAGGCCATCGGCAAGGGCATGGAGGTGCGCCCCATCCCCAACATGGTCAACCACGAGACCAACGAGCTCTTCTTCGACAACCTGGAAATCCCCGCCGAGAACCTCATCGGCGAGGAAGGCAAGGGCTTCAAGTACATCCTGGACGGCCTGAACGCCGAGCGCACCCTGATCGCCGCCGAGTGCATCGGCGACGGCCACTGGTTCGTCGACAAGGTCACCGCCTACGCCAAGGAGCGCGTGGTGTTCGGCCGCCCGATCGGCCAGAACCAGGGCGTGCAGTTCCCCATCGCCCGCGCCCACATCAACGTGGAGGCCGCCAGCCTGATGCGCTTCGAGGCCTGCCGCCTGTTCGACGCCCACCAGCCCTGCGGCGCCCAGGCCAACATGGCCAAGCTGCTGGCCGCCGACGCCTCCTGGGAAGCGGCCAACGCCTGCCTGCAGTTCCACGGCGGCTTCGGCTTCGCCAACGAATACGACGTCGAGCGCAAGTTCCGCGAGACCCGGCTCTACCAGGTTGCGCCCATCTCCACCAACCTGATCCTGGCCTACGTCGCCGAGCACATCCTCGGCCTGCCGCGCTCCTTCTGACCCTTCCTCCACGCCCCGGGAACCGACCATGACCGTCCTCGCCGCCCCTGCCCCCGCTGCTGCCGCGGCCCCCGCCGCAGCGCCCGACCACCCCAGCGCCGTGCTGGCCGCCTTCGCCGCGGGCCTGCAGTACGAGGACATCCCCGCCTCCGTGCGGCGCCGCGCCGAGGACCTGCTGCTCGACGGCCTGGGCTCCATCCTGGCCGGCGCCAGGACCGCGCCCGTGACGGCCATGGCCGCCTTCGCGCGCGCCATGGGCCCGGCCCAGGGTCCCAGCGACGTCCTGGTCGACGGCGGCACCAGCAGCCCGCTCTTCGCCGCCCTGGTCAACGCCGCCGCCTCGCACGTGGTCGAGCAGGACGACGTGCACAACGGCTCGGTGTTCCACCCCGCCGCCGTGGTGTTCCCGCCGGTGCTGGCGGTCGCCCAGGAAATCGGCGCCTCGGGCCGCGACGCGATCACGGCGGCCGTGGCCGGCTACGAGGTCGGCATCCGCATCGGCGAATACCTGGGCCGCCCGCACTACCGCATCTTCCACACCACCGGCACCGCCGGCACGGTGGCCGCCGCCGCCGCGGTCGGCCGCCTGCTGGGCCTGGACGCCGAGCAGATGCTGCACGCCTTCGGCTCGGCCGGCACCCAGGCCGCCGGCCTGTGGGAATTCCTGCGCGACGCGGCCGACTCCAAGCAGCTGCACACGGCCAAGGCCGCCGCCGACGGCCTGACCGCCGCCTGGCTGGCGCGCGCCGGCTTCACGGGCGCGCGCCGCATCCTGGAAGGCCCGCAGGGCATGGCCGCCGGCATGTCGCAGAACGCCGACCCGCGCCGCCTGGTCGACGGCCTGGGCAGCCGCTGGACCCTGGCCGAGACCTCGTTCAAGTACCACGCGTCCTGCCGCCACACCCACCCGGCCGCCGACGCCCTGCTGCAGGTCGTGCAGCAGAACGACCTGGCCATCGGCGACATCGCCTCGGTGACGGCGCACGTGCACCAGGGCGCCATCGACGTGCTGGGCCCGGTGGTCGACCCCGGCTCGGTGCACCAGTCCAAGTTCTCCATGGGCACGGTGCTGGGCCTGATCGCGCGCCAGCGCCGCGCCGGGCTGGACGACTTCGACCGCGCCTTCGGCGACGCCGAGGTGGCGGACTTCCGCGGCCGCGTGACGATGGAGCTCGACCAGGAAGTCGACCAGGCCTATCCGCAGCGCTGGATCGGCAAGGTCACCGTGCGCACGACCGACGGCCGCACCCTGCACGGCCGCGTCGACGAGCCCAAGGGCGACCCGGGCAACACGCTGTCGCGCGCCGAGATCGAGGACAAGGTCCTGCGCCTGGCCGCCTACGGCGGCGTATCGGCCGAGCGCATGCGCGTGCTGATCGACCGCATCTGGAACCTGGACACCGACGCGCCGGTGGGGTCGCTGCGGGTCTGACGGTCGCAGCGGGCAGGAAAAAGCCGGGCCATTCCGCCCGGCTTTTTCTTGGCCGACAGCCTCCCTAGGCGCGGCCCGGCGCCGCCTCCGGATACCCCGTATCCACCATGATCTCCACCAGCGCCGGCTGGCCGCCGGCGACCGCCTCGCGCACCGCGTCGCCGATCTGCCGCGCGGCGTCCACCCGGCAGGCGCGCATGCCGAAGCCCTGCGCCACCGCCACGTAGTCGATGGGCGGGTCGTTCATGTCCATGGCCACGAAGCGGTCGGTCTTGCGCAGCGCCAGCAGGCGGTCCTTGATGATGCGGTAGCTGCGGTTGTTGACGATCACGTAGGTGATGGGCAGCCGCAGGTGGGCGGCCGTCCACAGCGCCTGGATGCTGTAGAGCGCGCTGCCGTCGCCGATCATCGCCACCACCGGCCGGGGCGCCTGCGCCAGGGCGATGCCCACGGCGCCGGCCATGCCGAAGCCCAGCCCGCCGCTGGCCAGCCCGTAGAAACCGTGCCGGTCGCGCACCGGCAGCAGCTTGGCCAGGGTGGCGGCGGAAGTCAGCGCTTCCTCGACCACCACGGCCTCGGGCGGCAGCGCGTCGACCACGGCCTGCACGGCGTAGTCGGGGGCGATGGGCGACTGCGCCGCGGTGGCTGCGATCTGCTCGTGCAGGCGCAGGCGCTGCGCCGACCAGTTCGACTGGGCCAGCGCCTGCAGCCGCTCGCGCGCCTGGCCGGCATGCTGCGCGTCCTGCAGGGCCTGCAGGCGCGGCAGCAGCGCGTCCAGCGTCTCGCGCACGTCGGCGCACAGGGCCATGTCGGTGGGATAGTTCTTGCCCAGCTCCCAGCTGCGCTCGGTCACGTGGACCACCGGCAGCGATTCCGGCAGCGGCTCGACCGGGCTGTAGGGCGACATGCGCAGCAGGTCGGCGCCCAGGCAGACCAGCAGGTCGTACTGTTCCAGCGTGGCGCGCACCTTGGGCTGGCTGCGCGTGATGTCGCCCAGGAAGGCCGGGTGCTCGACCGGGAAGCGCGCGTTGTAGGGCACCGGCTCGTGGTAGACCGCCGCGCCCAGCAGCTCGGCCAGGCGCTGCGCCTGGCCGAAGGCGTCGCGCCGGGCCAGCTCCTGGCCGGCCAGGATGACCGGCCGGCGCGCCGCCAGCAGCCGCCGCGCCAGCGCGTCCAGGGCGTCGTCCGACGGCCGGGTGGACAGCTCCACGCGGGTCGGCCGGCCGAGCGAGAACTCGCCCTCGTCGTCCAGGATGCTGCCCGGCAGGCTGATGAACACCGGCCCCATGGGCGGGGCCAGCGCGATCTTGGCGGCGCGGTGCACGATGCGCGGGAGGTCCTGCACGCGCTCGACCTCGACCGCCCACTTCACCAGCGGCTGGGCGACCGACACCAGCGGTTCGTACAGCAGCGGCTCGGTCAGGCCGTAGCCCTGCTCGTACTGCCCGGCCGTGACGATCAGCGGCGAACCGGAGAACTTGGCGTTGTACAGCGCGCCCATGGCATGGCCCAGGCCGGGCGCGCAATGCAGGTTGCAGGCGGCCAGCCGGCCGCTGGCGCGCGCGTAGCCGTCGGCCATGCCCAGCACGATGCTTTCCTGCAGGCCGAGCACGTAGCGCAGCTGGGGAAAGTCGGGCACCGCCTCCATCAGAGGCAGTTCGGTCGTGCCGGGATTGCCGAACAGGTGCGTCACGCCCTCGTCGAGCAGGAGTTGCAGGAAGGCCGAGCGGCCGCTGATTGGCTTCACAGACATGGATGGCCCACAGGGATGCGAACCGGGCGCGGTTCGGAGGGCGCACAGTGTGCCACCGGCGCGCGGCGGCGCCATGCCGATTCAGGGTTTACCCCCGTTTCCGAATCCCTAAGGCAGCGTTGCGCAGAAACGAATTTACCTGCGGCGATGCACTGGCCGAAGATATGGCCCCTCCGATGCCGGCGGCTGCGCCGGCCCGGATTACAAGCACATCAATACGGAGACACTCCCCCATGCTCTCGAAGACACTGAGCGCCTGCCTGCTCGGGCTGTGCGCGTCGCTCGCTTCCGCCGGCGCCCACGCGCAGGCCGCGGACGCCTGGCCGGCCAAGCCCGTGACCATCATCGTCGGCTTCCCGCCGGGCACCTCCACCGACGCGGTGGCGCGCGTGCTGGCCGAGCAGTTCAACAAGAAGTACGGCCAGGCCTTCATCGTCGAGAACCGCGCCGGCGCGGGCGGCAGCATCGGCGCCGGGGTCGCGGCGCGCGCCAAGCCCGACGGCTATACGCTGCTGCTGTCGGCCACCGCGCCGATGACCATCAACCCGCACGTCTACAACAACCTGAACTACGACTCGCTCAAGGACTTCGCCGCCATCGGCCAGACCACCTGGCTGCCCTACACCCTGGTGGCCAAGCCCTCGCTGCCGGCCGACAACCTGGCCGAGCTGGTCGCGCTGGCCAAGCGCGAGCCGGACAAGTACACCTACGCCACCACCGGCATGGGCACGACCAGCCACCTGATCGTGGCCATGCTGTCGCAGAGCACCGGCATGAAGATGGTGCACGTGCCCTACGCCGGCTCCAGCCAGGCGCAGACCGACGTGGTCGGCGGCAGCGTGGACGTCACCTTCGACACCATGGTGTCGTCGCTGCCGCTGGTCAAGGCGGGCAAGCTCAAGGCGCTGGCGATCAGCACCGACACCCGCTCGCCCATCCTGCCGGACGTGGCCACGGTGGCCGAGCAGGGCTTCCCGGGCTTCAACACCGGCGCCTGGCTGGGCCTGTTCGCGCCGGCCGGCACCCCGGCCGACGTGGTCGACAAGATCAGCGCCGACCTGCGCGTCTTCCTAGCCGACCCGCCGGTCCACAAGCGGCTGACCGACCTGGGCTCGGAAGTGCGCAGCAGCAAGACGTCGGCCGAGTTCCGCCAGCTCATCGAGCACGACTACAAGATGTGGGGCGAGCTGGTCGAGCAGACCGGCGCGCGCACGCAGCGCTGAGGCCGGAAGCGCCCCCGCAACGCCGGCATACCGGCCAGCCCGCCGCCGGGCTGGCCGCCAATGTGGAACACGACATGACTACGCAAGCCGCACCGGCCACCAGCCGCTACAGCGCCGCCGAATGGCAGGCCCGCGTCGACCTGGCGGCCTGCTACCGCCTGATGGCGGCCTTCGGCATGACGGACCTGATCTACAACCACATCACGGCCCGCATCCCCGGCACCGACGACGAGCTGCTGATCAACCCCTACGGCCTGATGTACGAGGAGATCACCGCCTCCTCGCTCATCCGCATCGACATCGAGGGCAACATCCTCGACAACCCCAGCCAGGAATACGGGCTGAACGCGGCCGGCTACGTGATCCACAGCGCCGTGCACGCGGCGCGCCACGACGTCCAGTGCGTCATCCACACCCACACCCGCGCCGGCATGGCCGTCTCGGCCATGCAGTGCGGGCTGCTGCCGCTCACCCAGACCGCCATGCGCTTCCACGGCATCGGCCGCCACCCCTACGAGGGCGTGGCGCTGCGGCTCGAAGAACGCGAGCGCCTGGTGCGCGACCTGGGCCAGCGCGACTCCCTGATCCTGGACAACCACGGCCTGCTGGCCGTGGGCGCCAGCATCGCCCAGGCCTTCAACACCATGTACTGGCTGGAGATGGCCTGCAAGGCGCAGGTCGACGCGATGCACTCCGGCACCCCGCTGCTGGTGCCGTCCGACGACATCGCCGCCGACACCCACCGCCTGTACCAGCCGGGCACGCGCCGGCCCTTCGGCGAAATGGAATGGCCGGCGATGCTGCGCTACCTGGACCGCCGCGATCCCTCCTACCGCGACTGAGCGCGGGCCCTCTCCTCCTTCCCGCGGCCTTCGGGCCGCCCCGCATCGTGGCCTGGCGGCCGCGCAAACGGCGCCGGCCGCGGCAGGCCCGTGGCGCGAACTGCCTTATGATCGGGTCGCGCCGGACGGCCGCGCGCCCTGCCGCCCCGGTGTGGCGGGCCCGCCCGGCCCCGCAACGATGCAAAAAGGAGGAGCGCATTCCATGGCGACACATTTCGACCTGACCGACATGCAATTGCTGGTGAACATCGTCGACGCCAGCAGCCTGACGCGCGGGGCCGAACGGTCGCACCTGTCGCTGCCGGCGGCCAGCAACCGCGTCAAGAACCTGGAGGCGACCCTGAACACGCCTTTGCTGTACCGCAGCAACCAGGGCGTGACGCCGACGCCGTCGGGCGAGGCCTTCGTGCGCCACGCCCGCATCGTCCTGCGCCAGCTGGAGCACCTGCGCGGCGACATCCGCGAGTACGCCCGCGGCGTCAAGGGCCAGGTGCGGGTCTACGCCAACACCACGGCCATGAGCGAATTCATGCCGGCCGTGCTCAGCCGCTACCTGGCCGACCACCCGGACGTCAACGTGGAGCTGCGCGAGCGGCCCAGCCACAGCGCCGTCAAGGCGGTGGCCGAGGGCTCGGTGGACATCGGCGTGGTGGCCGGCATCATGCAGGCCGAGAACGTGCGCTTCCTGCCCTACCACACCGACCGCCTGGTGCTGGTGGTGCATCCCGGCCATCCCCTGGCCGGCGAGGCGGGCGTGGCCTTCGCCGACACCCTGGGCGAGAACTACGTCGGCCTGCCGGAATGGAGCGCCATCCACACCTTCCTGCTGCAGGCGGCGGGCATGATGGGCTTCCCGCTGCGCTTCCGGGTGGAAGTGGGCAATTTCGACGGCGTCTGCCGCATGATAGAAGCCGGCGTCGGCATCGGCGTGGTGCCCGAGCGGGTCGCCCGCCGCTACGCCAGCGCGCTGGCCCTGTGCATGGTGCCGCTGCTCGACAAGTGGGCCGAGCGCAAGCTGCAGATCTGCGTGCGCGAACCCGACCGGCTGCCCGCCTTCGCGCGGGACCTGGTCGAGCTGATGGTCAGCGACGCGCACGACGGCCTGGAACGTGACGCGCCGCCGGCGGACCCGGCGAGCTGACCGCTGCGGGCCGGCCGCCGCGCGCCGGCCGCCGGGCTGGACCGGCCGGCCGGCACCACTTATCCTGCACGCTGGCAGTCGGGAGACACGACACGGCATGGACCTGCGACAACTCGAACTCTTCCTCGCCGTGGCGGAAGCCGGCGCGTATTCGCGCGCGGCCATGCGGCTGTCGCTCAGCCAGCCCATGCTCAGCCGCCAGATCAAGGCGCTGGAGGACGAGCTGGGCGTGGAGCTCTTCCACCGCACCGGCCGGGGCGTGACCCCGACCGAGGCCGGCGCCCTGCTGGGGCAGTACGCGCACGGCCTGGTCGACACCGCGCGCAGCGCGGTCGCCGCGGTCAAGGCGGCGGGAGCCGCGCCCAGCGGGCCGGCGGTGATCGGCATGCCGGCCTCGATCTCGACGGTGCTGGCCGCCTCGCTGATCCGGGAATTCCGCCAGGCCTATCCCGGCATCGCGCTGAAGATCATGGAAGGCTACAGCGGCCACGTGCTGGAATGGCTGGCCACCGGCCGCACCGACATCGCCGTGCTGTACGACGCGCCGCGCCTGGCCATACCGGCGCTGCCGGCCGAGGCCCTGCTCACCGACGAGCTGTTCCTGCTCGGCCCGCCCGGCGACCCGGCCGGCGTGGGGCGCGGGCCGGTGCCGGCGGCGCGGCTGGCGCGCATCCCGCTCATCCTGCCCAGCCGCCCGCACGGCGTGCGCGTGCTGGTCGACGAATCGCTCGCGCGCATCGGCTGCGCGCCCAACGTCGAGATGGAAATCGACGCCATGCACTCCATGCTGCAGCTGGTCGAGGCCGGCCTGGGCTACGCGGTGCTGTCCTATTCCTGCGTGGCCGGGCAGATCGCCCAGGGCCGCATGCGCATCTGGCGCATCGTCGAGCCCACCATCACGCGCTCGCTGGTGGTGGCCACGTCCACGCAGCGGCCCTGCACGCGGGCCGTGCGCACCCTGGGCACCCTGCTGCGCCGCCAGATCCAGGACCTGGCCGCGCGCGGGCGCTGGGCGCCCGAGCCGGACGTGTTTTCCTAGGGCGCAACCCCGGCGGGCCGCGACTGGCTGCCCGCCCCCTTTTGCTTCGCCGGCTGCCGGCGGGCGCCTTCTTTCAGCCGGCGCGCGGGCGCACCTGCACGCCCGCCCAGGTCTCCACCAGCCGGGCCACGTCGGTGAAGTCGGCGTCCGCGCCGTAGGCCGCCCGGGTCAGCACCAGCATCTCGCGCACCGCCGCGCCCACCACCATGGGCACGCCCATGGCCTCGGACTCGTCCACGCACAGCCGCACGTCCTTGTAGGCCAGGGCGGCGGCGAAGCCGATGTCGAAGGTGCCGGTCAGCACCGCGCGGGGAAACTTGTCCTGGGTGGCGGTATTGCGGCCCGAGCCGGCGTTGATGACGTCCAGCATGATGCGCGCGTCCAGGCCGGCCTTGACCCCCATGGCCATGACTTCGGAAGTGGCCGCCACCGCCGTGGCCGAGAGCATGTTGTTGGCCAGCTTCATGGTCTGGCCCAGCCCGGCCTTCTCGCCCAGGTAGAACACGGGGCCGAAGTGCTTGAGCACGGGCTCGACCTCGTCGAAATCGCCGCGCGGGCAGGACGCCATCACCGCCAGCGTGCCGCGCTCGGCGCCGCCCACGCCGCCGCTGACCGGCGCGTCCACGTAGACCATGCGGCGCTCCGCCAGGGCGCCGGCCAGCGCCGCGGCCATGCGCGGGCCGGTGGTCGACAGGTCGATCACCCGCCTGGCCCGCTTGCCCTCGGCGACGCCGTCCGGCCCGAGCACGACGCGCTCGACGATGTCCGGCGTCGGCAGGCTGAGCAGCACCGTGTCGACCTCGCCGGCCAGCTCGCGGGCGCTGGCGCAGCGCCGCGCGCCCTGGGCCAGCAGCGGCGCAAGCGCCGCCTCGCTGCGGTCGTGCACGGCCAGGCGGTAGCCCGCGTCCAGCAGGCGCCCGGCCATCGGCCCGCCCATGTTGCCCAGGCCGATGAAACCGTAGGTATGGCTATCCATGAAAGATCCTCGTGACGCATGAAACGGGTACTGCTCGATCCGGGACGCAGCGGAGCCGGCTTTACCGGTCCGCCAGCGTCGCCCCCTGGGATGAGCCCGGACACGAGACAGTCCCTGCGGACTGTCTCGTGCCTGGCGAATCCGAGCGGCTTGCAAGCCGCGAGGTGGAGGCGCGCGTAAGCGCGTAAGGGGGAGTCACATCTAGCGGGGCATCAGGCCGACCTGGGCGGCGATGTCCGCCACGCGCTTGACGTCCTGCGCCAGCAGCTTGGCGAAGGGCTCGGGGCCGCGCTCCTCGGGCGCCGGCGCGCGGGCGGCGAGGTCCTGCAGCCGGCCCTTGAAGTCGGGGCTGTCGACGGCCTCGGACAGCGCCCGGGCCAGCTTGTCCACCACCGGCTTGGGCATGCCCTTGGGCCCCACCACCCCGTTCCAGATGGCCAGGTCGAACTCCGGCAGCCCGCCTTCGGCGAAGGTGGGCACGTCGGGCATCTGCGGCAGGCGCGCCGGCGCCGACACGGCGATGGCCTTGATGCGCTTGTCCTGGTGCAGCGGCATCATCGTGACCGTCTGGTCGATCACGCTGTCTATGGTGCCGGCCATCAGGTCGGCCAGCGCCGGGCCCGAGCCGCGGTACTGGATCAGCTCGCCGGGGACCTTGGCGATGTGCAGGAACATGCCCTCGGCCAGGTGGGCCGTGGTGCCCGGCCCGCCCGAGCCGAAGTTCAGCTTGTGGCCGCCGCCGCGCATGCGCTCGAGCATGCCGGGCAGGTCCTGGATGCCGCTCTTGTTGCTGACCGACAGCACCATGGGCACCGTGCCCACCGTGCCTATGGTCTGCAGGTCGCGCACCACGTCCACGCCGGCCTTGGGGTGCAGCAGCGGGATGATGGCCAGCGACATATTGCTGAACATCAGGGTATGGCCGTCGGGGTCGGACTTGAGCAGGCGCTGCATGCCGATCAGGCCGCCGGCGCCGGCGGTGTTCTCCACCACCACGGTCTGCTTCAGGACCTTGCTGAGCTCGTTGCCGATCAGCCGGGCCAGGGTGTCCAGCGTGCCGCCGGGGGCGACGCCGACGATGATGGTAATGGGCTTGCTGGGGAAATTGTCTGCCGTATCGGCCGCCGACGCCGTGCCGGCGATCAGCAATGCGGCCGCGCAGCGCGTGATGAAGCGCAACATGCCTGTCTCCTGTTTTCCTGGGCGGTCGTGGCCGCCCGTTATCTAGCTTCGCTTGCTTCGTCTTCGCCGGCCGCCCGCCCCGATGGGGAGGGCCGTCCGGCTTGGGTTCATGCTAGCGATGAGCAGTGCAACAAGCGCCCACGGATGCCGCATACCAGCCTTACTGTTTCGGCATAGCTCGGCAACGGGGAGACAGGCTGAGGATCAGTCCGCGGCCAGGGCCGCGCGCTGCATCTGTACCAGGCGGGCGATGCCGCCTTCGGCCAGGACCAGCATCGCGTCCAGCTCGGCGCGGGTGAACACGGCCTCCTCGCCCGTGCCCTGGACCTCGACGAAGGCGCCGCCGCCGGTCATGACCACGTTCACGTCGGCATCGCAGGAGGAGTCCTCCTCGTAGTCCAGGTCCAGCACCGGCCGGCCGCCCACCAGGCCCACCGACACCGCCGCCACCGCGTCGCGGATCGGGTCGGCCTGGAGATCGCCGCGCCGCCGCAGCAGCGCCACGGCATCCGAGGCGGCGACCCAGGCGCCGGTGATGCTGGCGCAGCGCGTGCCGCCGTCGGCCTGCAGGACGTCGCAGTCCAGGTGCAGCGTGCGCTCGCCCAGCGCGGCCATGTCGAAGACGGCGCGCAGGCTGCGGCCGATCAGGCGCTGGATCTCCTGGGTGCGGCCGCTCTGCTTGCCGCGCGCGGCCTCGCGGTCGCCCCGGGTGTGGGTGGCGCGCGGCAGCATGCCGTATTCGGCCGTCACCCAGCCGCGGCCCTGGCCCTTCAGGAAGGGCGGCACCTTGTCCAGGACGCTGGCGGTGCACAGGACGTGGGTGCGGCCCATCTTCACCAGCACCGAGCCTTCGGCATGGCAGGTATAGCCGCGTTGGAAGGAAACGTCGCGCAGGGCGTCGTCGCGGCGGCCCGAGGGACGCGGGGCAGTCTGGGACATGGGGAAACTCCTGGGTTCGGACGCGCCGGATTGTAAGGCCGGCGCGCGCGGGAAGAAGCGCACGATGGGCCGGCGCAATCGGGTATCCTGCTGGATCGGCCGGCAGCACGCGATTGCCGCCGCCGCGCCCGCGCTGCCGCCGCATCCTGCCGGCCCCGCCCTTTCCGCCCAGCCTCCCTACGCCATGCCAGCCAGACTGCCGCTACGCCGCCTCGCCCGCCTGCTGCCCGCCCTGTGCGCCTGTTCGGCCCTGCTCGCCGCCCAGCCCTGCGCGGCGCAGCAATCCGGCGAGGTGCGCTACGACTTCCGCGAGCGCATCTTCACGCCGGTGACCGCCCGGCAGGGCATGGTCGCCTCCGACCAGGCGCTGGCCACCCAGGCGGGCGTGCGCATCCTGCAGCGCGGCGGCAACGCCGTCGACGCCGCGGTGGCGGTGGGCTTCGCGCTGGCCGTGGTGCTGCCCAACGCCGGCAACCTGGGCGGCGGCGGCTTCATGCTGATCCACGACGCCGCCGGCGGCCGCGAGATCGTGCTGGACTTCCGCGAGACCGCGCCGGCGCGCGCGCGCGCCGGCATGTTCCTCACCCCCGGCGGCGACGTCGAGGCCGGCAAGTCGCTGTACACCCACCTGGCGGTCGGCGTGCCCGGCACCGTCGCGGGCCTGGTCCACGCCCAGCGCAAGTTCGGCAAGCTGCCGCTGGCCGCGGTCGTCGCCCCGGCCATCGACCTGGCGCGCAAGGGCTTTCGCGTCAGCCCCACGCTGGCCGAAGTCTTGCAGGTCGAGCGCGAGAACCTCGGCCGCTGGCCGGCCAGCCGCGCCGTCTTCTTCAAGGAGGTCAGGCAGGCCCTGCCCTGCAGCCAGCCGCCCTGCGCCGAATCCACCACGTCGGAGCCGCTGGCCGCGGGCGACCTGCTGGTCCAGCCCGACCTGGCCAACTCCCTGCAGGCCATCGCGCGCGACGGCGCCGAGGCCTTCTACGAAGGCGAGATCGGCCGGCTGATCGCCGCCGAGGCCGCCCGCCACGGCGGCCTGCTCACCCGCGAGGACCTGCGCGCCTACCGCGCGGTCGAGCGCGAGCCCGTCTCCGGCGAATACCGCGGGCTGCGCGTGACCTCCATGCCGCCGCCCAGTTCCGGCGGCGTGCACATCGTGCAGATGCTCAACCTGCTGCAGCGCTACCCGCTGTCGGACTACGGCGCCGGCAGCGCCCAGGCCCTGCACCTGATGGCCGAGGCCATGAAGCTCGCCTACGCCGACCGCTCGCGCTGGCTGGGCGACCCCGACCACGCGGACGTGCCGGCCGCCGGCCTGACCTCGCCCGCCTACGCGGACGAACTGGCGCGCGGCATCGACCCGCAGCGCGCCACGCCCGCCGATCGCATCGCCCCCGGCAACCCGCTGCCCTACGAAAGCCCGCAGACCACCCACTACTCCGTGGCCGACGCCGCCGGCAATGCGGTCAGCACCACGTACACGCTGAACCTGAACTTCGGCTCGGGCATCGTCGCGGCCGGCACCGGCATCCTGCTCAACAACGAGATGGACGACTTCTCGGCCAAGCCCGGCGCGGCCAACGCCTACGGCCTGACCGGCGGCGAGGCCAACGCCATCGCGCCGGGCAAGCGCCCGCTCAGCTCCATGTCGCCCACCATCGTCTACCGCGACGGCAAGCCCTGGCTGGTCACCGGCTCGCCGGGCGGGGCGCGTATCATCTCGACCGTGCTGCAGGCCGTCGTCAACGCCGTCGACTTCGGCATGAACCCGGCCGAATCGGCCGCCATGCCGCGCATCCACCACCAATGGACGCCCGACTACCTGCGCGTGGAGCGCGGCCTGAGCCCCGACACCACGCGGCTGCTGGCGCAGATGGGCCACGACGTCCGCGTCATGCCGACCATGGGCAGCACCCAGACCATACAGATAGAGGAAGGCCGCTTCCAGGGCGCTTCCGATCCCCGCAACCCGGACGGACTCACCGCAGGATACTGAACATGATCAGCAGCATGACCGCCTTTGGCAGCGCCCAGGCGGAATTCGACGACATCACGCTGGCGCTGGAACTGCGCAGCGTCAACAGCCGCTTCCTGGACCTGTACTTCCGCCTGCCCGAAGAACTGCGCCAGGCCGAAACCCCGCTGCGCGAGCTGCTATCCGGCGCGCTGGGCCGCGGCAAGGTCGAAATCCGCGCCAACTTCTCGCGCAGCGCCTCGGCCAACGCCGTGCGGCTCGAGCCCGAAGCCCTGCGCACCATCGAATCGCAGCTGGCGGCCGTGCGCGCCGTCTTCCCCGACACCCCGGCGCCGCGCCTGGTGGAAATCCTCAACTGGCCGGGCCTGCGCCCCGCCGAAGGCCCCGACCCGCAGGCCTGGACCGCCGCCTGCCTGCAGGCCGCCGGCCAGGCGCTGGAACAGATGCAGGCCGCCCGCGTGCGCGAAGGCCAGCGCCTGGCGGCCATGATGCTGGACTGCGCCGGCCAGATCGAGGCCATCGTCGCCCAGGTCGAGCAGCGCCTGCCGGCGCTGCTGGCCGAGCACCGCGAACGCCTGGCCGCCAAGCTGCGTGAATCGGTGGAAGCTGCCTTCCCTGGCGGCTTCGCGCACATCGGCGGCACCGAGCTGTCCGAACGCCTGTCCCAGGAAGCCACCCTGTTCGCCCTGCGCATCGACGTGGCCGAGGAACTGTCGCGCCTGCGCTCGCACCTGCAGGAGCTGCGCCACATCCTGTCCGACGACGCCCCCGCCGCCCGCGGCGGCAAGCGCGGCGGCAGCGCGGGCAAGCGGCTGGATTTCCTGTTCCAGGAAATGAACCGAGAAGCCAATACGCTGGGGTCCAAGGCGGGCGGGGTGGATGTCACGCGGGCGGCGATGGATTTGAAGCTGCTGATCGAGCAGATGCGGGAGCAGGCGCAGAATATCGAGTGAGGCGGACCTGTCTGCTTGCGCTGCGTCAGCGGGACCGTTGCTGAGACAAGCCCTCTTCGGCGACGAGATAAGCAGAAAAATAGTGTATTGACACGACGCAATAATAGTGAAATAGTTATGCGCAATATTAGTGCATTGGTCCACCCATGGCCACCTCCAACGAAAAGCTTGCCGCCTCCCTCGAACAACTCAAGGCCATCCAGGATAGCGGTCAGCGAGTCGTTCGAAGCCTCGCCCTGTCGCGAACCCATCGGGAGCGCCTGAGCAAGGCGGGATATCTCCAGGAAGTCATCAAAGGCTGGTATCTACCAGCCCGGCCGGACCTATCCCTGGGCAGCATCGAAGGCAGCAGCGCCGCCTGGTTCGCCGGCATGCGCGACTTCGTCGCCGGCTACTGCGAGAGCCGTTTCGGCGAAAACTGGCACCTGAGCCCCGAACTCTCCCTGTTGCTGGGATCGGGCGAACGCACCCTTCCCCGGCAACTACAGATCTGGTCCACCGCGGGCAACAACCAGTTGGTCCAGTTGCCCCACGGCTGCTCCCTGTTCATCTATCGAGCCCCCGCACTCCTGCCTGCCGAACCGAGCGCGGAGGATCAAGGCATTCGTCTCGTGAGCCTCGCGGATGCGCTCATAGCAGCGTCTCCGACGTTTTTCGTGCAACAGCCCTTGGCCGCACGCATTGCCCTGGGGATGGTCGACGACACCTCGGCGCTGCTGCAGCGGCTGCTCGACGGCTCCCACTCCGTCATCGCAGGCCGGCTGGCCGGCGCATTTCGCGCCATGGGCAGGGCAGACTTCGCGAACCACATCACCGACACCATGCGCGGCGCCGGCTATACCGTCCAGGAGGTGTCGCCATTCGACGCGCCGCCGGCACCGCTGCTTGCCGACCGCGCCGCCTCGCCCCACGCACAGCGCCTGCGCCTGAACTGGGCGGCCATGCGCGAATCCGTGGCCGCGGCTTTCCCTGCTCCCGGCCCCCTGCCCATCGACCAGGCGCAAGTCCTCAAAGACATCGAGGCGCGCTACGTGGCGGACGCCTACCACTCATTGTCCATCGAGGGTTACCACGTCACGGCGGACTTGATAGAGAAGGTCCGCAACGGCGCCTGGGATCCGGAAGGCGCCGATCGCCAGCAGCGCGACGCCATGGCCGCCAAGGGGTATTTCGAGACCTACAAGCTCGTCAAAGACTTCGTCTCCAGGACGCTGCAGCAGCCCTCGGAACAATCCGGGCTGCAGGGCCTGCGCGAGGCGATGAGCGCGTGGTATCTGGCGCTCTTCAGCCCCAGCGTGCAAGCCGGCTTGCTCAAGCCTTCGGACCTGGCCGGATGGCGCAACAGCCAGGTGTTCATCCGCGGCGCCTTGCATGTCCCGCTCTCCAAGGAATCCGTGCGCGAATGCATGCCCGTGCTGTTCGAGCTCATCGAAAGCGAGCCGCACCCGGCCGTCCGGGCCATCCTCGGGCATTTCCTGTTCGTCTTCATCCACCCCTACATGGATGGCAACGGCCGGCTGGCCCGCTTCCTGATGAACGCAATGCTCGTCACCGGGGGCTATGTGTGGACCGTCATCCCCGTGCAGCGGCGGCAGGGCTATATGCAGACGCTGGAGCGCGCGAGCTCCCATGGCGAGATCGAGCCGTTCGCGGACTTCATTGCGCAACTGACCCGGGAGCAGGCATTGCACCCACTGCCGCGGCCGGACTGATCAGGCCGCCGTGCGCTGCCTGGAATGCCGTGCGCACGACGCATACAGCGTTTCGGTGATGTCGCGCCGGCTGTTCTCGGTGCGCTCGACCATCCCGATCACCCGCGCCATGTTGACATGCTCATGGCCCAGCGGCAGCACGCTCAGCTCGCTGTCGTTCTCCCAGCTGGCGTGATGCAGCCGTGGCAGCAGGGTGACGCCGACTTCCTGGCGCACCAGCTCGACCAGCGTCTCGATGGAGTTCAGCTCCAGGAATTCCTCGACGGGCCATTTCAGGCGCCGCAGGGCCTGATCGATGAGCCGGCCGGTTCGTTCGCTGCGGTCGAACCGCAGGAACGCCCTGCCGGAGAGCGCCTCGCGCGCCGAGCGGGCCGCGCACGAGGCCGGCGCCACCGCCACCAGCGGCTCCTGGTACATCGCGGTGAAACGCAGGCCCTTGGCCGGGCGGGCCGATTCGACCACGATGGCCGCGTCCAGCTCGCCCGACAGCACCCGGCTCGATAATTCGGCCGCCTTGCCTGCGAACACCCGCACGTCCAGCGCCGGGTGATCGCGCTTGAGCTGCGAGACGGCGCGCGACAGGATGCCCATGCACGAGACAATGGCGCCGAAGGCCACCGAACCGGCCAGTTCGCCCGGTTCGGCATGCCGCATGCGCAAGCGGTCGTAGTGCTCGACCAGCCGCTGGATCTCGGGCAGCAGCTCACGGCCGGCCGGGCTCAGCACCGACATCCTGCCGCTGCGCTCGAACAGCGGGCGCCCCAGTTCCTGTTCCAGGGCGCGCATCTGGAAGCTGACGGCGGCCTGCGTCAGCGACACCTGCTCGGCCGCCTCGGAAAACGAGCCATGGTGGGCGATCGCCAGGAAGGTACGCAGATTGCGCAGGTTACTCATAAAAAATTCTTGTCGATATGGCAAGAAAACTAAATTGATTTCATTAAAGCACGGGAGTACCTTGACCGCACATATGCCGCGGTCGCACTCAATGCGAATCGACTGGCAGGCCGCCCGGTACGGATACGGGCGCAGCCCAACCAGCACACGGCGACACCACGAGAAGTAGGCAGGAGGGACTTCATTGCCTAACAACTCAAGGGGAAGTTCATGCAAGGGAAACAGTATTCGGGGGCGCGCGTGCGCGCCGCCCGCGGCGTGGCGTTCGCCCGCCAGGCAGGCCGGTCGCTGCGCGCATTGGCCTTGGCGCTGGGGCTGGGCACGGCCATGGCGGCCCAGGCCGCCTATCCGGAGCGGCCCATCCAGATAGTGATCTCATTTCCGCCCGCCGGGGCCGCCGACGTGATGGCCCGCGCCGTGGGACAGAAATTGTCGGAAGAGCTCAAGCAGTCGGTGGTGGTCGAGAATCGCCCGGGCGGCGGAGGCGGCATCGGCATGACGGTCGCGGCGCGCGCGCAGCCCGACGGCTACACGGTGTACCTGGCCGCGGTGACCAACCTGGCGATAGCCGCTTCGATCTACAAAAGCCAGCAGTCCAACCTGGCCGCCGATTTCGTGCCGATCGGCGGCGTGGGCATCGCGCCGCACGTGCTGGTGGTGCCTGCCACCCTGCCCGTGAACAATGTGGCGGAGCTCATCGCCTACATCAAGAAATCGCCCGGCCAATACAACTTTGCCTCCCAGGGGACCGGCACGCTGTCCCACCTGGAGTCGGAGCTCTTCACCATGAAGGCCGGCCTGGACATGGTCCACGTACCTTACAAGGGCAGTTCGCAGGCCCTGCCCGATGTGATCAGCGGCAGGTCGAGCATGTTCTTCGACAGCATCCCGGGCTCGATGGCGCTGGTCAAGAGCGGCAAGCTCAAGGCCCTGGCCGTCGGCTCCAGCCGGCGGGCCGCGCTGCTGCCCGATGTGCCGACGCTGGGCGAAGCCGGCTTGTCCGGCATCGAGGCCGACAACCTGTTCGGGCTCGTCGCGCCCAAGGGCACGCCCCAGCAGGCGATCGACACGATCACCGCGGCGCTCGAGAAAGTGCTGGCCCTGCCCGATCTGAAGTCGGCGCTGGCCGCGCAGGGCGCCGAATTGCGCTTCATGCCGGCGGCCGCGCTCGGCGCAGCCATCGTCCAGGAAACCCGGAGCTGGGGCGAGGTGGTCAGCGCGGCCAAGGTGGAGCCGCAGTAAGCCCGCGCGGCAACGGCGGGCAATAGCGGCCTATCCCGGAAACAGGCGATCCGGGATCGGCGATATCCAAGATCATCCGAAGGCATCGATGAGCATGACCGAACAATCCGCCGGTTTCTGGGCGTTTCCCTATCCTTCGCAACGTATGCCGGTGCTCGCCGACAACGTCGTCGCCACCTCGCAGCCGCTTGCCAGCGCCGCTGGGCTGCAAATGCTGGCAAAGGGCGGGAACGCGGCGGACGCGGCCCTGGCCGCGGCAATCGCATTGGCCGTCGTGGAGCCGTGCATGAACGGCATCGGCGGCGACGTCTTTGCCCTGGTCTGGGACGGCGGCCGGATGCATGGCCTGAACGCCAGCGGCCGCGCGCCCAGGGCCTGGACCCCCGAGCGCTACGAAGGACTGGACGGCATGCCGATGCGAGGCTGGGGCTCGGTGACCGTTCCGGGCGCGGTCTCGGGCTGGCGGGCGATCTGGGAACGTTTTGCGTCGCTGCCGTTCGAGGATGTGTTCGAACCCGCGATCCGCCTGGCGCGCGACGGCTACCTGGTCTCGCCGACCGTCCATCGGCAGTGGCAGGCCCAAGTGGCGGAACTGTCGCCGCAGCCGGGTTTCGCCGATGCCTTCGCGCCGGGAGGCCGGGCTCCCCTGCCCGGCGAGCGGTTCGTATGCCCGGGCCAGGCCGACACCCTGGAAAAGATCGCGCGCTCGGCGGGCGCCTCGTTCTACCACGGCGAACTGGCGGCGGCCATCGCGGCGCACGCGCGCGCCACGGGCGGATCGATGGACGAGCAAGACCTGGCCGAGCATCGCGCCGACTGGGTCGAACCGGTGCGCACGGCCTACCGCGACCTGGAACTGGTGGAGATCGGCCCCAACGGACAGGGCATCGGGGCGCTGATGGCCCTGGGCATGCTCGACAGCCTGGGCCAGCCGGGGACCGCGGATTCGGCCGAGGCCCTGCATGCCCAGATCGAGGCCATGAAACTGGCTTTCGCCGACATGCATGCCTACGTCGCGGATCCCGCGGCCATGCGCGACGTGCGGGCGGAGCATCTGCTGGATCGCGGCTACCTGGCGCGCCGCGCCCGGGCCATCGACCCGGCGCGGGCGTCCCATCCCGGCGCCGGCCGGCCGCACCAGGGCGGCACGGTCTATCTCACTACCGCCGATCGCTCGGGGATGATGGTTTCCTTCATCCAGTCCAATTTCAAGGGCTTCGGTTCCGGCGTCGTGGTGCCCGGCCGGGGCATCGCCCTGCATAACCGCGGCAGCGGCTTCAGCACGCAGGCAGGCCATCCCAACCAGGTCGGGCCGGGCAAGCGGCCCTTCCACACGATCATCCCGGGATTCCTGATGCGCCGGGGGCAGCCGTTCTCGACCCTGGGGCTCATGGGCGGTTCGATGCAGGCGCAGGGACACGTGCAGATGGCGTGCCGCCTGGCCGGCTACGGGCAGAACCCCCAGGCGGCCATCGACGCGCCGCGCTGGCGGATCAAGGACGACAACCGCGGGGTGGCGGTGGAATGGAACATGCCGGCCGAGACCGTCCAGGGGCTGCGCGAGCGCGGACACGAGGTGCAGGTCGCCCGGCGCTTCTCGACCGATTTCGGCGGCGCCCAGATGGCCATGCGGCTGGACGGCGGCGGCTACCTGGCCGCTTCCGATCCGCGCAAGGACGGCCATGCGGCGGGTTTCTGAAACGATTCACACATCAATGACCAGGAGAAAGTCTTGAATTTCGATTTGGTGGTGCGTAATGCCAGGCTGGCAGGCCTGGATGCGAAGGCCGAACTGACCGATATCGGCGTCAAGGACGGCCGCTACGCGGCGATCGGCCCGCGGCTGGCCGGCAAGGGCGCCGAGGAAGTGGATGCCGCGGGCAAGGTCGTGTCGCCCGGGTTCGTCGAGACCCATATCCACCTGGACAAATCGTGCACGATAGACCGCTGCGCCTGCGAGGGGCGCAGATCGCCGCACGACGCCATGGAGCGCGTGTCGGCGGTCAAGCACACCTTCACCGTCGAGGACGTGAATGCGCGCGCCCGGCAGACGCTGGAGCGCTGCATCCTGCATGGCGCGTCGCTGATGCGCACCCACGTGGACGTCGATCCCAAGGTCGGCCTGCGCGGCTTCGAGGGCGTCAAGTCGCTGATCGAGGAATACCGCTGGGCCATCGACATCGAGATCTGCGTCATGCCCCAGGAAGGCCTGACCAACAACCCCGGCACCGACGAGCTGCTGATCGAGGCGATCGAGGGCGGGGCCCGCGTCATCGGCGCCGCGCCCAACCTGGATACCGATCCGGCCGCCCAGATCCGGCGCATCTTCGACATCGCGCGCGAATTCGACATCGATATCGACATGCACCTGGATTCCGGCGCCAGCGCCAGCCGGCTGGACACGCTGCTGGTGTGCGAGCTGGCCGAGAAATACGGCTGGGGCGGCCGGGTGACGATCGGACACGTGACCAAGCTGAGCACCATGCCCCTGCCCGACGTCGAGCAGGTCGCGCGCCGCATGGCCGATGCCGGCGTGGCGCTGACCGTGCTGCCGGCCACCGACCTGTATCTTTCGGGCCGGGACCAGGAATTCAACGTGCGGCGCGGCGTGGTGGACGCCAACCGGCTGACGCGGCTGGGCGTCAATTGCTCGATCAGCTCGAACAACATCAGGAATCCGTTCACGCCGTTCGGCGACGGCCAGTTGATCCGGCAGGCGAATATGTACGCCAATATCCAGCAGCGGGGCATGTCCGACGACCTGGCCGATATCTGGAGCATGTTCACGACCCGCTCGGCCAGGATCATGCGGCGCGATGGATACGGCATCGCGCCGGGCAATGCCGCCGACTTCGTCGTGGTGGATGCGTCCAGCAGCGTGGACGCCCTGCGGGAAATCGCGCCCACGCTGATGGGCTTCAAGGCCGGGCGCCGGACCTTCACGCGCCAGCCCGCGGTCCTGCACCGGCCTTGAGCCGCCGGTCCGGCCGCCCTGCCCGGCCGCCGGCGGCTACGCCGCGGCGGCCTCCCGGCCCAGCGTGGCCATGTCGATCACGAAGCGGTACTTGACGTCGTTCTTCTCCAGCCGGGTATAGGCCTCGTTGACCTCCTGCATGGAGATGACCTCCACGTCGCTGACGATGCCGTGCTCGGCGCAGAAGTCCATCATCTCCTGGGTCTGCGCCATGCCGCCTATGCCCGAGCCGGCGATCGAGTGGCGGCCGAAGATCAGGCCGGCGCCGGAAACGGGTTCGAGCGGGGTCAGCGCGCCGACCACCACCATGGTGCCGTCCAGCGCCAGCAGGCCCAGGTAGGGGTTGACGTCGTGGCTGACGGGGATGGTGTTCAGCAGCAGGTCGAAGCCGCGGGCGTGGGCGGCCATGGCGTCGGGGTCGGTCGACAGCAGCACCTCGTCGGCGCCCAGGCGGCGGGCGTCCTGGCCCTTTTGCTGCGAGGTCGTGATCATGGTCACGTGCGCGCCCAGGGCCTTGGCGAACTTCACGCCCATGTGGCCCAGCCCGCCCAGGCCGATGACGCCGACCCGGCGGCCCGGGCCGGCCTGCCAGTGGCGCAGCGGGGAATAGGTGGTGATGCCGGCGCACAGCAGCGGCGCCACGGCCTTGAGGTCCAGCTTGTCGGAGACCTTCACGACGAAGCGCTCCTCGACGGTGATCCGGTCGGAGTAGCCGCCGAAGGTCAGCTGGTCGCTGCCGCGCTCGCGGCCGTTGTAGGTCCAGGTGGCGCCTTCCTCGCAGTATTGCTCCAGGTCCAGCCGGCAGGCGGCGCAGGCGCGGCAGGAGTCGACCATGCAGCCGACGCCGGCGTAGTCGCCCGGCTTGAGCTTCTTGACGTCCTTGCCGACTTCGACGACGCGGCCGACGATTTCATGGCCGGGCACCATGGGGTACAGGGAGCCGCCCCAGTGGTCGCGCGCCTGGTGCAGGTCGGAGTGGCAGACGCCGCAGTAGAGGATTTCGATGAGGACGTCGCGCGCGCCGGGCGAGCGGCGCTGGAAACGGAAGGGGACGAGCGCCGAACCGGCGTCGTGCGCCGCATAACCACGAGCTTCTAGCATGGGGGATCACCGCGGGTGGGTTGGGGATGCAGGGATGATAGGCCCCACCATACCGCGGCGGAATGGCGAATCCTTGGATGCAGTATCAAGGAAACTTGAATAATCGCGATTGTTCAGCAGAACTTCATGCCTCGTGCGCCGATGGCCCGGTTATCAAGGGCAATCGGGCGGCCTACAGTGGCTCCCGTCCGATTCATCCGTTTCAGGAGCCCATCATGTCCAATCCCCAGACCTGGTTCATCACCGGCATCAGCAGCGGCTTCGGCAGCGAGCTCGCGCGGCAGGCCGTGGCGGCCGGCCATCGCGTGGTCGGCACCGTGCGCAGCGAGGCGCAGCGGGCCGCTTTCGATGCGCTGGCGCCCGGGCTGTCGCACGGCGCGCTGCTGGACGTGACCGACGAGGCGGCCGCGCGGCGCGTGGTCGCAGAGACGGTCGCGCGCTTCGGCGCCGTCGACGTGCTGGTCAACAACGCCGGCTACGGCCTGGAAGGCGCCGTCGAGGAAAGCAGCATGGCCCAGGCCCGGCACCAGTTCGACGTCAATTTCTTCGGCGCGCTGGCGCTCATCCAGGCGGTGCTGCCCGGCATGCGCGGGCGGCGCTCGGGCCATATCGTCAACATCACCTCCACCGGCGGCCTGCTGGCCTTTCCCGGGATAGGCATCTACAACGCCAGCAAGCACGCCCTGGAAGGCCTGACCGACGCGCTGCGCCAGGAGGTCGCCCACCTGGGCATCCGCGTCACCGCCATCGAGCCGGGGCCCTTCCGCACCCGCTGGGCGGGCGGGTCGATGGTGCACGTCGAGACGACCCTGGACGACTACCGGCCCAGCGCGGGCGCAATGCGCGCCTCGCTGGCCGAGCGCAACGGCCGGCAGCCGGGCGACCCTGCCCGCGCCGCGGCCACCATCCTGCGCGCGGTGGCAGCCGGCGAGCCGCCGCGGCGGCTGGTGCTGGGCCAGGCCGGCTTCAAGCAGGTCGGCGAGAACCTGGCCGCGCGCCAGGCCGAGCTGGTCCGCTGGGCCGACGTGTCGCTGGGCGCGGACTTCCCTGCCGGGGAGTAAGGGCGCCGTCAGATGCGCGCCGTGGGCCGCGCCGCGGCCTGCGCGGCGGCGCGGTCCGCCGCCTGCAGCATGTCGCGCCAGCCGCGGTCGGTGTCCGAGGCGAGGATGGCCTGGCCCAGCTCCTCGACCAGGCCGGGCGCCAGGACCTCGCCCAGGACCAGGCGGTACTTGTCGTACAGCGCCTCGGGGCTCATGGGGTTCTCAGGGCTGCCGCGCCGGTGCAGCTCCTCGTGCACGTATTCCTTGCCGCCGGCGGCCAGCGTGACCCGGGCGGCGTGCCGCAGCGGCGGGCCGCCGGCCTCGATGGCCTCGTCCACGTAGACCTCGATCCTGCCGATGAAGTCCATGATGGCGGGGTCGGCCAGCCGGTCCGGCAGGAAGGCGCGCAGGAAGACGTCGCCGTACAGGGCGAGCGAGGCGGCGCAGAAGTAGATGTTCATCTGCGCGGCGGTGGCGCTCTGGGCCTGGTAGGGCCAGGCGCAGTGGGCCAGCGTCATCTGGCTGACGCCGATGCGCAGGCGCTCGATGCCGGCGGCGTCGGCGCCGCTGTCCTGCATGAGCTTGCGCACGCCGTCCAGCGCCGCGTGGATGCTGGTCACCGAGGCGTAGGGCTTGTGGCCGACCGCCAGGGTTTCCCAGGTCTCGCCCAGGCCGCGCAGCGGCCGCGCCGCGTCGACCTGGCCGGCATGGGCGGACAGGAAGCCGCCGTAGTCCGCCTCGACGACGTTGGCTATGCCCGTGAAACCCTGCCCGGCCAGGCGCGCGGCCAGCACGCCGGCGTAGGCGGCCCAGCCGGCATGCGCGCGCTTGACCATGGCGCCTTCCTGGGCGGCCATCAGGCCGGCGCCCAGCGATCCCGCGATGCCCAGCGCGTCGCGGGTCTGCTGCGCCGTATGGCCCAGGAAGCGCGCGGCGGTGGCGGCGGTGACGAAGGCGCCGGCCGTGCCCTGGGGATGGAAGCCGCGGAAGAACAGCGGCATGGCGCTGGCGCTGCCCACGCGGCAGCCCGTCTCGTAGCCGGCCAGCAGCGCGGAATAGAAGCGCTGCGGGCCGCAGGACTCGTCGCCCTGCGCCAGCGCGAGCGCGACCGGCACGGCCAGCGAGCCGGGATGCAGGATGGATTCCTTGTGGATGTCGTCCAGCTCGAAGCCGTGGCCCGCCGTGGCGTTGGCGAAGGCGGCGGCCGCGGCGTCGGCCGTCTCGTCCAGGGCGAACAGCCGCGCCGGCCCGGCGGCCGACTGCTGCGCCATGGTGCGCGCGGCCAGCCGCGACCAGGGCAGCGTGCTGCCCTGGACCATGCAGGCCATCGCGTCCAGCACGCACAGCTTGAGCTTGTCCAGGCAGGCGGCGGGCGCGCGGCCGATGTCGACGGCGGCGGAGAACGCGCTCAGTTGCCCGGTCGCGTCCGGGACGGCGGGGGAAGTCTTGCTGCTCATTGAATGGCGATTCCGTTGTCTTTGACCAGTTGGCCGACCAGGCCGGATTCCTTTTCCACCTTGGCCTGGAGCGCCTGCGGCGTATCGTCGCCGTGCAGGACCATCAGCTCGTCGAACTTGCGCCGCACCGTTTCGCTGGCCAGCGCCTTGTGCACGGCTTCGTGGATGCTGCGCACCACGTCCTCGGGCATGCCGGCCGGGCCCCACAGCCCGTACCAGGACGAGAACTCGAAGCCGGGCACCGCGCCTTCGGCCACGGCGGGCACGTCCGGCAGGATGCTCAGGCGCTTGGGGCTGGTCACGGCCAGCGCCCGCAGGCGCCCGGCCTCGATGTAGCGGATCGCGCCCGGCACGGGCGAGACGCCCGCCGTGACGTGCCCGCCCATGATGTCGGTGAGCTGCTGGGCGGCGCCGCGATAGGACACCACTTCCATCTTCATGCCCAGGTCGCGGTTGAGCAGTTCCTCGGCCAGGTGGCTGGCCGTGCCGATGCCCGAGGTGCCCCAGAACAGCTTGCCGCCCTTGGCCGCGGCGTCCTGCAGGTCCTTCAGCGTGCGGTAGGGCGAATCGGCGGGCACGGCCACGACCAGCGGCACTTCGCCGATCAGGGCGATGTGGGTGAAGTCCTCGACCGCGTCGTATTTGGCGTTCGGGTCGACCCGGGGCAGCGACACCTGGCTCGATGCATGGAAGAGCAGCGTGTAGCCGTCGCGTGCGGCGTCGGCGACGTGGCGCGAGGCCAGCATGCCCGAGGCGCCGGGCTTGTTCTCGACCACCACCGGCTGTGATAGATTCCTGCCCAATTCTTCCGCCACCAGGCGGGCAAGCGTGTCGACCGATCCGCCCGGGGTATAGGGCACGATCATCTGGACGGGACGCTCGGGCCACTGCGCGTACGCGGTGCTGCACAGGCAGGCGAAGGCCAGGCAGATCGACAATATTCTGGTTTTCATGCGTGTCTCCTTGAAAAGCAGCCGGCATTCTGCGTCCGGTCCCCAACCGAGGGCCAATACCTTTGTCGTCAGGGAAAGTTAGCGAATCGCTATCGGCGCCGATCGGCCTGCGCGCGATCGAGATACGCCAGTTGCGCTATTACGTCGCAGTGGCGCAGGCGGGCAGCTTCCGCAAGGCGGCCGAGGAGCTGAACCTGTCGCAGCCGCCGCTGTCGGTGCAGATCCGCCAGCTGGAAGAGGCGCTGGGCGTGCAGCTGATCGAGCGCAACGCCGCGGGCCTGCGCCTGACCGAGCCGGGCGCCGTGTTCCTGGACCACGCCCGCGAGATCCTGCACCGCCTGTCGCGCGCGGTCGCGGAGACGCAGCGCGTGGCCGAGACCGGCGCGGGCGCGCTGCGCCTGGGCTGCGTGACCAGCGCCCAGGTCAGCCTGCTGCCCTCGGTGCTGGCGCGCCTGCGCGCATCGCTGCCCGACGTGGCCGTCGAAGTGCTGGACATGCCCACGCGCGAGCAGCTGCAGGCCCTGGCCGACGGCGCGATAGACGCCGGCATCGTGCAGCTGCCGGCCGACGGCGCCGGCATCGCCGTGGCGCCGCTGCTGGCCGATCCGCTGGCGCTGATCTACGCCGACCCCTTCGGATCGCTGGACGCGGTCGGGGACGACGGCCTGCTGGAGGCGATGGCCGCCCTGCCCTTCGTGGGCTTTTCGCCCGTCCATGCCAAGCAGTTGTACGAGGCCCAGCTGGCTTGCTGCCGCGCGGCCGGCTTCATGCCGCTGACCCGGCACCGGGTGCGCAACGCCTACGGCCTGATCCGCTACGTGGAGACGGGGCTGGGCGTGTCGCTGATCCCCAGCACCTACCAGGCCTACCTGGCGCGCGGCACGCGCTGCCGCCTGCTGCCGCGCGCCCACGGCCAGCTGGTGCTGGGCCTGGCCTGGCTGCCCGACCGCGTGTCGCCGGCGCTCGGCCGCGTGCTGTCGCTGCTGTTGCCGGATGCGCACAGGCCCGGGGCCGGCGAAGGCTGAAGCTAGGCCCCGCCGCCCCACACATCGCCCGCCGCGGCGAAGATGGGCTTGGCCCAATCCGGCACGCTGCGCAGGTCGGCGTGCGCCACGGTGCGGCCCTGCTCC
>Ga0182738_1001062_pt1 | contig 35542 bp, 34 predicted proteins | sample eDN5th30CBELigMG_FD_128876 | JGI IMG/M metagenome (GOLD analysis project Ga0182738, IMG submission 128876) | Enriched Miracle-Growth compost microbial communities from Emeryville, California, USA - eDNA 5th pass 30_C BE-Lig MG (version 2)... ...
CCGCGAGCGTGCAGGTCGGCGACGCGCACACGGCGGACTGCTGGAAGGTCACACCGGGATGAGTAGCCAGCCGCCGGCAGGTCGCGCGCAGCCGTTGCTGAAGGTCGAGCATGTGCGCAAGCACTTCGCCCTGACCAGGGGCATCCTGTTCACCAGGGTGCTTGGCCACATCAAGGCGGTCGACGACGTCTCGTTCGAGATCCCGGCCGGCAGGACGCTCGGCCTGGTCGGCGAATCGGGCTGCGGCAAGACCACCACGTCGCGCATGATCCTCAACCTGGAGACTCCGACCGAAGGCCGTATCCTGCTCGAAGGCCAACCGATCGAGGGCCTGCAGGGCGAGGCGCTGCGCGCCTATCGCGCCAAGGTGCAGGCGGTGTTCCAGGATCCGTGGTCGTCGCTCAATCCGCGCATGAAGGTCGGCCGCACCATCGCCGAATCGCTGATCGTCAATGCCTGGGGCGGCAAGGCGCAGATCGCCGAGCGGGTGCGCGAACTCCTGCTGCAGGTCGGGCTGCGGGCCGAGCAGGCCGAACAGTATCCGCACGAATTCAGCGGTGGCCAGCGCCAACGGGTGGCGCTGGCGGCGGCCCTCGCCTCGCGGCCGCAGCTGATCGTGCTCGACGAGCCGGTCTCCGCGCTCGACGTGTCGATCCGCGCGCAGATGATGAACCTGCTCAAGGACATCCAGGCGCAGGACAACGTGGCCTACCTGCTGGTGGCGCACGATCTCGCCACGGTGCGCCACATGGCCGACCATGTGGTCGTGATGTATCTCGGCAAGATCGTCGAGCAGGCGCCGACGGCCTCGCTGTTCGAGGAGGTCCGCCATCCCTACACCAAGGCGCTGTTCTCGGCGGTGCTGGTCGCCGGCGCGGGGCAGATGGCAGGCGAGGTCGAGCTTTCGGGCGAGGTCCCATCGCCCCTCGATCCGCCGTCGGGCTGCCGCTTCCATACGCGCTGTCCATATGTCATGCCGCATTGTGCGCAGGTCGAGCCGGCGCTGCGCGAGGTGTTGCCCGGCCATGCCGTGGCCTGTCATTTGTTCGAATAGGAGAACGCGTCGATGTCGAAGCCGCCGCATGGTCCCCTGCAGGGCGTCAAGGTCGTGTCCTGCTCCACCGCCCAGGCGGGCACGGTGCCCTACATGCTGATGGCCGATCTCGGCGCCGACGTGATCAAGATCGAGACGCCGGACGGCGGCGACGGCTCGCGCCGCATGACGGTGCTGCCGGGCATGCCCAGCACCTTCTTCGAGACCAACAATCGCGGCGTGAAGAGCGTCACGCTCAATCTCAAGACGCCGGAGGGCAAGGCGATCCTGCACAAGCTGGTCGCCAAAGCCGACATCTTCGGCCAGAACTTCCGGCCAGGCGCGGCCGAGAAGAACGGCTTCGGCTACGAGGAGCTGCGCAAGATCAATCCGAAGCTCGTCTATATCTCGATCTCCGGCTACGGCACGAAGGGGCCGAACGGCCATCTGCCCGGCACCGATTCGATGGCGCAGGCGCTGGGCGGCATCGCCGAGGCCTATTCCATGCCGGGCCAGAAGATGCGCACCGGCATCGCCTCGGTCGCCGACGAATCGACCGCTATGCTGGCGTTCGGCGGCGCGCTGGCGGCGCTGACCCATGCACGCGCCACCGGCGTCGGCCAGAAGGTCGAGCTGTCGCTGCTCGGCTCGCTGGTGCGGCTGATGGGCTGGACCTTCACCACCACGATGTGGCGCAACAAAAATCCGGTGACCGGCCAGGCGCGCATCACCGGCACGGCACAGCGGCCCGGCATCAGCGCCAGCTTCAACGATCGGGACGGCAAGCCGCTGGTGTTCCAGCTCACCGGGCCGGACAACTGGAGCGACGCGATGACGGCGCTCGGCTTCCATCAGCGCATCGAGCAGGCAGGGTTCGCGGATCTCGGCGTCATCATCGACAACGATGCCAGGCGCAACGAGCTGCTCGCCCTGCTCGACGAGCTGTTCGCGACCGGAACGCGCGACGACTGGGTGGCCAGGCTGCGTGGAGCGGACATCGTCTCGGCGCCGATCAACACCATGCTCGAAGCCTCGAACGACCCCGACGTGCTCGCCAACGGCTATGTCACCGAGATCGATTACCCCAAGCATGGCAAGCGCCTGAAGATACATGGCACGCCGTGGCAATTCTCGGAGACCCCCGCCAAGCCGGGCATCGCGCCGGAGCTCGGCGACCACAATGAGGCCGCGTTGACCGAGCTTGGCTACGGTAGCGCGGACATCGCGGACCTGCGGGCGCGGAAGATCATCTGAGCGGCGGAGCCGGCATGAAGCTGAAGGGCAGGATCGCGCTCGTGACGGGCGCGCAGCAGGGCATCGGTGCGGCCATCGCCCTGGCGCTGGCGGACGAAGGCGCCGATGTCGCCGTCACCTGGCATGACGACGAGAAGGCAGCCGATGCCGTCGCCCAGCGGGTGCGCGAGAAGGGCCGCAAGGCGGCGCTTTTCCGGGTCGACGTCTCCAGGCTTCCCGACATCGGGATGATGGTCGCGGAGACGGTGCGCCAGCTCGGCACGCCGGACATCCTGGTCAACAATGCCGGCGTCTATCCACGGGTGCCGCTGCTCGAGATGCGCGAAAGCGACTGGGACTTCGTGCTCGACATCAACCTCAAGGCCGGCTGCTTCGCGACCATCGCCGTGGCCAAGGCGCTGATCGCGGCGAAGAAGCCGGGCGCGGTGGTCAACCTCGCCTCGTCGGCCGTGCGCGGCGCGGTGCGCGGCGTGCACTATAGCGCGAGCAAGGGCGGCGTGGTCTCGATGACCCGCGCCCTGGCCCTCGAGCTGGCGCCCCACGGCATCCGCGTGAATGCCATCGCCCCCGGCCTCACCGACACCGCCCAGCCGCGCTACGGCAACAGCGACGATGAACTGGTCGAGATGGCGCGCAACACGATCCCGCTCGGCGGCAAGCTGCTGACGCCCGACCAGATCGCGCAGACCGCCGTGTTCCTGGCCTCCGATGCGGCGAGTGCCACGACCGGCCAGGTGCTGCACGTCAACGGCGGCTCCTATATGCCGTAGGTCTTGCCACGACCGACTCTCTTGGACCGCGAGCTCCAGCTCGCTCATGATGATGAGCGGAAGCTCGCGGTCCAAAAGAGCAGGTCGGCTCTACCCCGTTTGCGCCATCCCGAGCGTAGAGAGGGGTCCATGTTGATCGGATAGATCCCTCGCTGCGCTCGGGATATCACCACGGGGCCGATGAAGCCTTGTCGGCCCGGCGATTGACCTTGCCTTGTCGGCAATCGCCAGCGCGCGGCGCTGCGCCAGAGTTGGGAAGGCGTCGCAAGCCTTTTGCGCGCACTGCCACCTTGCGCCGATTCGGAACGGCGGCGCAAGCGATGGCCGATGCCGCCGCCCGCCAGATGCCCGCCCTCAGCCAGCCGTCACTTCGGCGCCAGCACCATGACCATCTGCCGGCCTTCCATGCGCGGCATCGACTCGATCTTGGTCACCGGGTCCATTTCCCCGCGCACGCGGTTCAGCACCTCCATGCCGAGGTTGGCGTGGACCATCTCGCGGCCGCGGAAGCGCAGGGTGACCTTCACCTTGTCGCCTTCCTCGATGAACCGCTTCATCGCCCGCATCTTGACCTCGTAGTCGTGCTCATCGATGTTCGGGCGCATCTTGATTTCCTTGACCTCGATCACCTTCTGGTGCTTCCGGGCCTCGTGCGCCTTCTTCTGCGCCTCGTATTTGTATTTGCCGTAGTCGGAAATCTTGGCGACTGGCGGAACGGCGTTGGGCGAGATCTCGATCAGATCGAGGCTGGCTTCCTCGGCCATTTCAATCGCCTCGCGTGTGCTCAGCACACCGACCATGTCGCCGTTTTCATCGATCAGGCGAACTTGCGGCGCCTTGATCTCGTTGTTCACGCGCGGACCATCGCGGGTCGGCGCGCTCTGTTGTGCAGGTCGAGCTATGGCTTGCTTCTCCTCTGTCAAAGCCCTTGCAGGGGCGGATATGAGGCCGCGGCCGCCCTAGAAGGGCGGCCGAGCCTCGCTTGAAAGTGTAGTGACGGCGGCCCCCAATTCAAGGACCTCCTGCTTTTCCGAGCCCAGACGGCGTACCGCCACCGTCTGGTTCTCCATGTCGCGCCGGCCGACCGCGAGGATCAGCGGAACGTGGGCCAGCGAATGCTCGCGGACCTTGTAGTTGATCTTCTCGTTGCGTACGTCGGTCTCGACCCGCATGCCGGCGGCCCGCAGCTTCGCGGCCACTTCGTCGGCATAGCCGTCGGCGTCGTTGACGACCGTCACCACCACTGCTTGCGTCGGCGCCATCCAGAGCGGGAAGCGGCCGGCATAGTGCTCGATCAGGATGCCGATCATGCGCTCGAAACTGCCGAAGATGGCGCGGTGCAGCATGACCGGCCGCTTGCGCGAGCCGTCCTCCGCCACATATTCCGCGCCGAGCCGCTCGGGCAGCACGAAATCGACCTGTAGCGTGCCGCATTGCCAGTCGCGGCCGATGGCGTCGCGCAGCACGAACTCCAGCTTGGGGCCGTAGAACGCGCCTTCGCCTGGATTGAGGATCAGGTCGAGCCCGGCCGCCGTGGAGGCGGCCTTCAGCGCGCCCTCGGCCTGGTCCCACACCGCGTCGGAGCCGGCCCGCACCGGCGGGCGGTCGGAGAATTTCACGAAGTAGTCCGGGAAGCCCAGGTCGCGATAGATCTCGCCCAGCAGCCCGCAGAAACGGATCGTCTCGCTTTCGATATCGGCTTCCGTGCAGAAGATGTGGGCATCGTCCTGCGTGAAATTGCGCACGCGCAGGATGCCGTGCAGCGCGCCCGACGGCTCGAAGCGATGGCACGATCCCATCTCGGCCATGCGCAGCGGCAGCTCGCGATAGCTGCGCAGGCCCTGGTTGAAGATCTGCACGTGGCAGGGACAGTTCATCGGCTTCAGCGCGAAGACGCGGCTTTCGCCTTCCGTCGCGCCGTGGCCCATGAACTCCTTCAGGCCTTCCTCGTTCTCGGCGAGATACATGTTCTGCCGGAACTTCTCCCAGTGGCCCGACTCCTCCCACAGCTTGCGGTCGACGAGTTGCGGCGTCTTCACCTCGACATAACCGCCCGCCTCGAGCTTGCGCCGGAGGTAGCCCTCGATCGTGCGCCAGAGCGTCCAGCCCTTGGGGTGCCAGAACACCATGCCGGCGGCCTCTTCCTGCTGATGGAAGAGATGCATCTCGCGGCCGATCTTGCGATGGTCGCGCTTCTCCGCTTCCTCGATCCGATGGAGGTACGTCTTCAGATCCTTGTCGGAGAAGAACACCGTGCCGTAGACGCGCTGGAGCTGGGCGTTCTTCGCGTCGCCGCGCCAATAGGCGCCCGACACCTTCGTCAGCTTGAACGCCTTGCCGAGCCTGCCCGTCGAGGGCAGGTGCGGACCGAGGCACATGTCGAGCCAGTCGCCCTGCCTGTAGACCGAGATCTCCTCGTCCTTCGGCAGCTCGTCGGCCCACTCCGCCTTGAACTTCTCGCCGTGGTCGACGAAGTACTGCTTGATCTTCGGCCGGTCCCACACCTCGCGCGTGATCGGCAGGTCGCGGTCGACGATCTCGGCCATGCGCTGTTCGATCTTCGCGAAGTCCTCCGGCGAGAACGGCTGGTCACGCACGAAGTCGTAGTAGAAGCCTTCGTCCGTCGACGGGCCGAACGTGATCTGCGTGCCGGGATAGAGTTCCTGCACCGCCTGGGCGAGGACGTGCGCCGCATCGTGGCGCAACAGCTCGAGCGCTTCCGGGTCGCGCGACGTGACGATGCCAATTTTGGCGTCGTGATCCACGACCGTGGAAAGATCCTTCAGCTTGCCGTCGATCTTCACGGCGAGCGCGGCCTTGGCGAGGCCGGGACCGATCGATGCGGCGATGTCGCCGCCGCTGACCGGCTTGTCGAATTTTCGGACCGAACCGTCCGGCAGGGAAACATTGATCATGGCAACCACCTGGGAAGAAGATTTCGAACACGACCGATCGCCCGACGCGGGGCGTCGGCGGCCAAAGACCGGGAGGCGGCACAAAGGCTCGCGCCCGGCCGAATCAAGTTCGAACGGTGGTCAGTGTCGTCGGAGCGGGGAAAATCAACCGGCCCATGCGCTGGGAAATAGAGACGCCGGGCATCGCCGTCAAGTCGGCTCCTACATCCGCGTGCCGCTCCAGCTGAACGGAATGGCCGTGCCGTCGGGCTGATAGGAGCCGGTCAGGCTGCGCTCGCCGCGCGACTCGAGACGGAAATGACCCCGGATCGGAAAGTCGGCGTCGTCCGGCTGGGCGAAACGCCCGGTCCAGACATCCTGGTTGTAGCCGACCGAGCCGGTCAGCGTCGCACCGGTCCCGTTCGTCTTCCAGGTCCCCGTCAGATCGCCGTTGCCGCCGACGAAGATGGTGAGGGTGCCGCGGCAGGGACAGTTCGTGCCCATGGGGCCTTCCCATGTCAGGCTCCAGACGCCGAGGAAGTTGCCGGCGTTGCCGGTTGGCGGCCCGAGGAACTGGCCCGTGGGCCCGCCTGCCGGCGGCCCGGACACCTGCGCCTGCACCGGGACTGCCGCGAGAAGGAAGAGGGCAAGCGCATGGCGCAGGATCGGCACGGTCAGCCTCATTTGTCCGATAGACGTTCGTAGAGCGCCAGCAGGCGCGCGTTGCCCGGGGCGAGCGCATAGCGCCCGCGAATGTGCTGCTGCGCGGCCAAGGCGAGCTCGCCGCGACGCTCGGCCGTCAGGGAGAGCGCGCTGTCGATCGCCCGGGCCAGCGAATCGGCATCGCCCTGGGTCGCCAGCCAGCCGGTGATGCCCGGACGTACGGCCTCGGCGGCGCCGCTGCCGTCGGCGGCGACGACCGGGCGGCCCATCGCCTGCGCCTCGATCAGCGCGCGGCTGAATCCCTGCTGCAGCCCGCCGGTTGCCACAAGCACGTCCGCCAGCATGTAGGCCGCCGGCATGTCCTCGACATAGGGGCCGAGCTGCACGCGGCCCTGCAGCTCGGCGTCCAGGATGGCGCGTTCGAGCTCTTTCTCGAAGGCCGTCGGTGCGCCGCTCGATCCGAGCAGCAGGCAGAATACGTCATCGCGGCCGAGGCGCTTGATCGCCTCGATCAGGGTCAGGCGATCGCGGCCCTCGCGCGTGGCACAGAGCAGGACGAAGCGGCCGTCGGGAATGCGCAGGTCGGCGGCGAGCCGGATGACGCGGTCGACACGGATCGCCGCCGGATTGAAGCGATCGAGATTGATCCCGGGCTCGATGGTCTCGAGCCGGTCGGCCGTCGACGGCATCTGCGCAAGCGCATCGCGGGCGACGTGGTCCGACACCGCGATCAGCGCGTCGGCGCGAGCCTGGCGGCGCTCGACGAAGCGGTCGGTCGCGCTCGCGCCGACGAAGGGCCGATGCAGGGTGGCGATGCTCTTGACGCCCAGCCGCCGCGCCACCGCGCGCGCCACCCATACCGTCGCGGGCGTGCGGCCCTGCACGACCGTCACGTTGGCGCCGCGCAGGCGCGCCGCGAGCCGTGCCGGTAGCGACAGGCGAGCCCATAGCGGATGCCGGCCGTTGGGCAGGTCGAGGTGCTTGCCGCGCAGGCGCAGCAGCTCGGGCACCAGCAGGCCGCCCGCCGACGCGACAGTCGCCGAGCCGCCGGCTGCGATCACGGCATGCGCTGCATCGAGCGTGGTGCGGGCGAGGCTGCCGCCGGCGAGCGACGGTACGATCTGAAGCAGATGCGGAGGAGACACGGCTGTGGCAGGTATCATGACATGAGCGACGGAGATAGGGTGCAGCGGCTGGTCCGCCCCGACGGCAATACGGTGGCCTACGCGAAGACCGAGGGCCGCGCGCCGACAGTGGCTTTCCTGGGCGGCTTCCGCTCCGACATGACGGGCACCAAGGCGATCGCCCTGGAGGGCTGGGCGCGCCGTACCGGCCGCGCCTATCTGCGCTTCGATTATCTTGGCCACGGCCAGTCGTCGGGCCGCTTCGAGGACGGCACGATCGGCCGCTGGCTCGACGATAGTCTTGCGGCGGTCGACTCGCTGACCACCGGCAGGCTCGTGCTGGTCGGATCGAGCATGGGCGGCTGGCTGTCGCTGCTGGTCGCGCGGCAGCGTCCGGAACGGCTCGCCGGCCTCGTCCTGATCGCGGCGGCGCCGGACTTCACCGAGCGGATGCTGCTCCAGAAGCTGTCGCCCGAGGATCGCATCCTCCTGCAGCGCGAAGGCCGGCTGGAAAGGCCGTCGCAATATTCGCCCGAACCGTCGATCTTCACCTGGAAGCTGATCGAGGAGGGCCGCAACCACCTGGTGCTCGACAGGAGGCTCGCGCTGCCCTGCCCGGTGCGGTTGCTGCATGGCCAGAGCGATCCCGACGTGCCGTGGGAATATTCGCTGCAGATCGCACGGCATCTCGAAGCGCCCGACGTCGTGACGACCTTCGTCAAGGGCGGCGATCACCGCCTCAGCACGCCGGCCGACATCGCGCGCCTGATCGCGACCGTGGAGGAACTCGCCGTTTAACCTCCATGTCCGTCTCCTTCGCCGGCTGGCTCCGCTTGAGCCGTCAAACCGCATCGAAAATGCGTCAAATTTCTCGATGGAGAATGTGCAGCCTCGCGTTTTGTTGCCCTGTGCGAAGCAAAGGACCTCACGCCAGCTCCGCGGCCCGTGTCTGTTCGTTCGGTGAGATCCTTCGCTCCGCTCAGCGTGGCGAGGATGAGCGCGGAGGACAGTCCACACGCCTCGTCAGTCCGAAGGTGCAGATTCGTTAGAATCTTCTACCCCGGATTAGTCCAAGAAAGGGGAGCAGGTCAGTCCCGACACCGTCAGCCTGAAACATAAGCCCAACCGATATTCCCAGCGGCAAACCCCGTTTGCTCCTGTTGCGCGCCGATGACAGCCTCAAATCCTCACCAGTTACCGGAACGTTGTTTCGGGAAGGCACGAGGAGCGAAACATGAGGCGGTACGTCAACGCCTGCGCATTAATTTTGGCAGCGCAACTGATACACTTGGGCTTTCTATCCGCAAGGGCATCCGCCCAGGACTGGAACTGGCGACCGGAAAAGCCCGTCCGATTGATTCTGCCCTATACGCCAGGCGGCACGGCAGATGCCCAGTTGAGGCTGTTGCAGGAGCCATTTCAGGCGCTGACCGGGCAGCTACTCATCGTCGAGCCGCGTCCCGGCGCTGCCGGTCAAATCGGCACGACTCTCGTGGCCCGGGCGCCGGCCGACGGTTACACCCTGGTCATGGGCACGCTGGGCAATTTCGTCACTGCCAAGGCGATGAATCCCGACGTTCTCTACGATCCGGTCAAGGACTTCGCACCAGTCATCATGGTCGCGGAAGTGCCAAATCTTCTGGAAGTAAATCCATCCCTGCCGATCCATTCCGTCAAGGAACTCGTCGAGTATGCGCGGGCCAATCCGGGACGCATCCACTTTGGCACAGCCGGCGTTGGCGCCTCCAACCATCTGTCGGTCGAGAAGTTCAAGCAGATGACCGATACGAACCTTGTTGCGGTTCATTATGGGGGCGGTGCCGCGGCTCTCAACGACATGATCGCCGGGCATATCGGGCTGATGATGGATTTCCTGCCGAGTTCATTGCCCCACGTACGTTCCGGCAAATTGCGTCCGCTGGCCGTGACCTCGCCAAATCGGTCACCGATACTTCCCGACGTGCCGACTGTCGCTGAAGCTGGCGTGCCAGGCTACAGCGTCACGTCCTGGACGCTAATCGCAGCACCCGCCGCCACCCCTGTGGAAGTCGTCTCCTCGCTCAACAAAATCTTTCAGACGATCCTCGATACTCCGGCGGTCCGTGCCCGCTTCGAAGAGCGGGGCGCCCAGATCCTTGGTGGTCCGCCAGGGGACGCGCGCAAGATCATCGCCTCGGAAATCAATACCTGGACCGACGTCCTGCGCAAGCTCAACGACAAAAAGTAGTAGAGATAGAGGGGTCCGAGAGATGTCTGTTTCCCTGGGTATAGACATTGGCGGCACGTTCACCGACCTGGTGCTGCGCGGCGACACCAATGCCACTTTGAAGGTGCTCACGACGCACCAGGATCCATTGCAGGGCATCGTCGCCGGCGTGGGGAGGCTACTGGCCGGGCACGATATTTCGCCTTCCAGGGTCACGCGCGTTGTGCATGCGACGACTCTGTTCACCAACGCTCTCATTGAACGCAAGGGAGCCAGGACGGCGCTGGTCACGACGAAAGGCTTCCGCGATCTGCCCGCAATGGCACGAGAGCGGCGTTACGACCTGTACGACCTCGAGCTAGTGACGGCGCCAGTGCCTTTGGTGCCGACAGATCTCCGCTTCGAGGTCGACGAGCGAATCAAGGCAAACGGCGAAGTAGTGAGGGAGCTCGACCTACCGGGGTTGCGGCGGTGCGTTTCGGATGCCGTCACGCAGAATGCCGATGCCATCGCTATCGTGTTCCTGCATTCTGACCTGCATCCGGAGCACGAGCGGAGGGCGGTCGCCTACGTCGCCGAGCATTTCCCCCACCTCTCGGTTACGGCCTCGCACAGCATCGTGAGCGAGGTTCGGGAGTACGAGCGCGGTTCGACGGCCATCGCCAACGCCTTCATAGCGCCGCTGGCGCAGAGCTATCTCGACCGCTTCAGCACCTCGATGATCTCACTCGGTATTGGAACGGGTGCGCCAGTCCTCATGATGCTGTCCAATGGAGGACTGACACATGTGGCAGAGGCGCGGCGCGCCCCGGTACAGCTTATTGAATCCGGGCCGGCTGCCGGCGCGCTCGCGGCCGCTGCCCTCGCAGGCTCGGACGATTCCAGATTGCTGGCGTTCGACATGGGCGGAACGACCGCGAAGCTCTGCGCGGTGGAAGGCGGTCAACCCGAGGTGGTCTTCGGCTTCGAAGTGGCACGGCAGGCGCGCTTCGTCGAGGGCAGCGGCCTGCCGATCCGCATCTCGACCGTTGATCTCATCGAGATTGGCGCAGGCGGCGGCAGCATCGCCCGTCGCGATTCGATCGGCCTGCTGAAGGTCGGTCCCGAGAGTGTCGGTTCGGAGCCCGGTCCAGCCTGTTACGGCCGCGGCGGCGCTTCACCCACTGTCACGGACGCCAACCTCCTGCTGGGCTACTACGATCCGACATCGTTTGCCGGTGGTGACCTGAAGCTGGACATCGGCGCCGCCCGTGCGGCCATTGGCGGGCTTGGGCGAACCATGGATCTCGATGCTGATTCCACCGCTTGGGGCATTCACGAGGTCGTCACCGAATCGATGGCTGGTGCGGCGCGCAGACATCTCGCAGAGCGTGGCCGCGACGCCCGCGGCTTCACACTGGTCTGTACCGGCGGCGGGGGGCCTGTCCATGGATACGGACTGGCGCGCAAGCTCGGCATTCGCCGCGTGATCGTCCCGGCCGACGCGGGAGTGGCATCGGCGATCGGCATGTTGTCGGCACCGCCCCGGGTCGACCGTGTGGCGACGCTCGCCCGCAGGCTCGATGCCCTCAGCGTTCCCGAGCTCGAGGCCGCCTTTGTAGATCTCGAGGACCAATCCATGCGGTTGCTCCGGGACGGCGGATGGGCGGATCTACCTTTCGTGATAGATCGCATGATCGACGCCCGCTGCGTTGGCCAGGGTGCCTTCATGCCGGTGATGCTGACCCGACCGCCCTGGCCCTCAGACGATCGCTCCGTCATCGCGATGATCACCGACGCGTTCGTTGCGGCATATCGCTTACGATACAAGCGAACGCCGCCGTCAGTACCAATCGATCTTGTTCATATCCGGACGGTTATAAGCGGGGAACGGCCAAGCATCCCGCCGGCCATGCCACGAAAGACAGAAGGCGAGACGATGACGCACACGAGGCTCGCGCGCTTCGGTGGAGCGGCAATTGAAACCACGGTCTTTGAGCGAGCGGCCTTGTTGGCGGGTTTTCAGGCCCAGGGGCCAGCCCTCGTGGAAGAAGCCGGCTCGACCCTGGTTGTCGGCCCCGAAGGGCGGTTCAGCGTACTGCCATCAGGCAGCATTCTCGTGGAGATCGGTTGATGTCGCGTCTGTCCCCTTCCAATTCACTGGATGCGATTACTCTCGAGCTCGTCTGGACACGCCTGATCTCGGCCGTAGACGAAGCTGCCAAGACGGTCGTGCGAACATCCTTTTCGACGCTTTCGAGCGAGGTGAACGATTTCGCGTGCGCCCTCACCGACTCGCGGGGCCTGTCGCTCGCCCAGAATACTGGTGCTGTGCCGGGGTTCCTGGGCACCCTTCCCGCTACGGCCCGCGCCATCATGGCAGAGTTCCCCCCCGAAGGGATGCAGGACGGCGACGTCTACATCACCAATAACCCATGGATTGCGACCGGCCATCTCAACGACGTCAGCGTCGTGCAGCCGATCTTTCACCAGAAGCGCATTGTGGGATATGCGACGGCGGCCGCGCACATGCCCGACATCGGCGGCCGCATCCGCTCGACGGAAGCGCGCGAACTGTTCGAGGAGGGCTTCCACATCCCCCCGATGCGCCTGCTTCGGGGCGGCATCATCGATGCGTCCCTTATACGGCTGCTGCGGACCAACGTCCGTACCCCTGACCAGACCGAGGGAGACGTTGGCGCGCTCGTAACGGCTATCGGCCTGATGTCGGAGCGTGTCTGCCGAACGCTCGAAGACCACCGGCTGGACGGGCTGGACCATATAGCTTCGGAAATCTACGAGCGCTCCGAAGCGGAGTTTCGCCGCTCCGTCGCGGCCCTGCCGGACGGTACGTTCCGCTACGAGATGCAGACCGACGGTCTGGCGGATCCCTTCACCTTCGTGGCCGCCGTGACAGTTGCCGGCGACAGGATTGCTGTCGACTTTTCCGGCACGTCGCCACAACAGCCTCGCTCTCTGAACTGCGTTCTTACCTACACCTCCGCCATGACCATCTTCGCGGTCAAGACACTGCTGCTGCCGGAGGTCCCGCATAACGAGGGGATCATCCGCTCAATTGAAGTGACCGCGCCGCTGGGCTCCCTCCTCAACCCGAAATTTCCCGCGCCGGTCGGTGGTCGTGGTGCTACCGGCCCGTATCTGCCGGCGCTTGTTTTCGGCGCTCTGGCGGAGGTCATGCCGGAGCGCGTCCGCGCAGCATCGGGGTCGCCGCTCTGGATCCTCAATCTGTCGGGCGTCAATCGCGAGGGCCGGACCTTTGCCAATGCCTTCTTTTTCAACGGCGGCACCGGTGCTGGGCACGACTGTCATGGCGCGGACTGCCTGTCCTGGCCAAGCAACATTGCATCCACGCCGGTCGAGATCGCCGAACGCTCGGCACCGATCCTGATACACCGCAAGTCGTTGCGTGATGGATCGGGCGGATTGGGCAGGTACATTGGCGGCCGAGGACAGGAGATCATCATCGAATCGGAGATCGACGACCTCACTACCGTCTTCGTGACCGAGCGTATACGCTTCGGTGCGCCTGGCTTGACTGGCGGCGAGGCCGGGGCCTTGGGCGAAGTGCTGATCGACGGCATCTCGGTTGACACGCGAGTCCAGCACATCCTGGGTAAGGGCAGTGTCGTTACGCTGCGCACGCCGGGTGGCGGCGGTTACGGCGCCCCATTCGAACCAGCGGATGGGTGAGAGCCAAGCCAGACCGCGCGCGTCGGCGGCATTGGTGCAGCCGACGGCCGGTCGGGAAGCGGTCTTCATAACGAACGCGATCGGACCAGCTTCTCAATGGAGCCAGGAAGTCGTCGAAAGCGCCGAGTTTTCGTTTACTGAAGCCGATCCTGTCATTGTTTCAGAGGAGCGGCGCAACAGCGGCCGGGCGGTCCACCCTATCCTTGCGCTGGTCAGCCAGCAGAAATAAGTCAGGAGTGGATAGATTGGTGTGGATGGACAATGAAGCCCTATGCCTTGTCGGAACTGGAACTCCGCCATCTTATAGCGCTCAAGGCCGTCGCATCGGCCGGTTCCTTTTGGAAGGCGGCCGAACACCTGGGGTGCTCGCAATCTGCGCTCAGCCAGCAGATTGCCACCGCGGAAGCCGTCGTGGAGACCAAGCTTATCGAGCGCTCGCGCGGACGACGTAGCTCGTGCCTGACCGAGGCTGGCCGATTGCTTCTTGGACATGCGGACGCAATCGTCGCCCGACTGCGGGCAGCACACGCTGACATCACTGCCTTGGCGGAAGGAGCCGCGGGTACGTTGCGGATCGGCGTCTTCGAAAGCGTGGGAGCGCGCATCCTTCCGTCGGTGATTCGCGAATTCCATCGCAAGCTGCCCAATGTCCAGGTCAAGCTTGTCGAGTTCGCCAAGGATGACCAGCTGATGGTGCTCCTGGAGAGAGGAGAGCTTGATCTTTCGTTTGCTGTCCCGCCGCTGCCGGACGGCCCATTCCAGACGACGGCGCTCCTCGAAGATCCTTACGTTCTGGTCACGCCATCCGCCGGCTTGAAAGAATTGTCTGAAGATCCTGTGCCACTTGAAGCGCTCAGGTCGATTCCGCTGATTACCCCGGGAATGGGTCGAAAATTCGAAACACTGGAAAGGTTTATCGAGAGTCATGGGATTGCGCTCGATATCGTATTTCGATCCAATCAGAATAGCACCATTCAGGCGCTCGTCGCGGTGAACGGCTGGGCTGCCCTCGTGCCTAGGCTCAATTTGGACGACAACTGCCCGGACATCCATTTGTCTGGCCCAATTCGAGATTTGCCGCCTCGTTGGATCGTCCTGGCCTGGCACAAGGATCGATTCCGTTCGCGCGCCTCGAATACTTTCGAAGACACTGCACGACAGTTCTGCGCCAGCCTTGCTTCGCGCAAATCACCAAAGAAAAGCGCCTCGGGAAGCGGCATGAGGAAATCCGGGCGCCGGTGAGCGGAATGGGTGTCGGTACCCGATATCTCCGTTCCAGACCCGAACCCAATCATAAGTGCGAGTGATTGGTTGGTTTCGGAAGCCTGTTTGGACCTGTCCGAGCGTCGAATTAAGGTCCTCCTCGACCGTCGCGGAGTTTGGTTCGGAGTGAGGCAATGGCAGGAACGCTCGAAGGCGTGATCGTTCTCGATCTGACAACGCATCTGTCAGGACCATTTTGCGGCATGCAACTCGGTGATCTCGGCGCCGACGTCATCAAAATCGAGAGCCCACTGGGCGATCCCATACGCGGCTCGCCTCCGTTCATTGAGGGGGAGTCGGCGCCCTTCATGCTGTGGAATCGCAACAAGCGTGGTATCCGCCTGGATCTCAAATCCGAAGCCGATCTTGCCGTGTTCTGGAGCTTGGTGGACGATGCGGATGTAGTGCTCGAGAACTTCCGGCCTGGCGTTCTGGACCGGCTCGGTATCGGCTGGAAAGCACTGCATGAGCGCAATCCGCGGCTCGTGCTCGGGTCGATCTCGGGCTTCGGCCAGACTGGCCCTTCTGCTGGGCGTGGCGGCTTCGACCTGGTGATTCAGGCTATGTCGGGGCTGATGTCGGTGACCGGGCCCAAGGATGGGCCTCCCTATCGCATTCCCCTCGCAATATCCGATGTCGGAGCCGGACTCTACCTGACCATCGGCGTGCTGGCGGCATTGCAGGCACGGCACAAGACAGGCCTGGGCCAGTGGGTCGAGACGTCGCTCCTGGAAGCAACGGTCTCGCTCGGGGTCTACGAGGCGGCCAACTACCTGGCCACCGGCAAGCGTCCAGAGAAGCTTGGCCAAGGCCACCGCGGTTCCTCGCCGTACCAGGTATTCCGTACCGGCGATGGATGGCTCGCCATTGGCGCGGCGCAGCAAAAGTTCTTTCTCAAGCTCTGCGAGCTGATAGGCAGGCCCGAGCTCGCCGACGATCCGCGGTTCCGGACCAATGCGCTGCGCGTAGAGCACAATGACCAGATCGTAGCCATCCTGCAGGCCGAACTGGCCAAGCGCAGGACCGCCGATTGGCTGTCGGCTTTGGAGGCCGCGGGAATCCCTGCCGGTCCAGTTCTTTATCACGACGAGGTGTTCGCCGATCCGCAAATCCTGGCACGTGACATGATCGGCGAGGTTACGCATGCCAGGGCAGGCAGGCAGAAGACACTCGGCGTGCCGATCAAGATGTCGGCCAATCCGCCTGGGCTGCGTCGCGCTGCACCGACGCTCGGCCAGCATGACGACGAGGTGAAGCGGCGAAGGCCGGGGCGCAACGGGACGTTTCCGGCGGCCGGGTCCTGACAAGGCAACTTCTCATTCACGACGTCGCTCACATCTTCGGCGGCGTGCCGGGGAGGGCCGCGATGGCGCGCAGGCCTTCGCGATAGGTCGGATAGCGCAGCGTGACTCCGAGCTCGCGCTTGAGGCGGTCGTTCCGCACCCGGCGATTCCCGGCATAGAAGGAGCGGGCCATGGCGCTCATGGTCGGCACGGCCTGGTCCCACGGGATGATCGGCGGCGCGGGCACACCGAGCAGCGCGCAGGCATAGGCGATCACCTCGCTGTTGGATGCCGGCAGATCGTCGGCGACGTTGTAGATCGTGCCGGACGAAGGACGCGTCATCGCGGCGAGTGCTGCCGCCGCGACGTCCTCGACATGGATGCGCGAGAAGAGCTGGCCGGGCTTGTCGATGCGCAGCGCGGTGCCGGCTTTGACGCGATCGATGGCGCTGCGGCCGGGACCGTAGATGCCGGGCAAGCGGAAGATCGTGGCGCCCATGGCCTGCCACGCAGCCTCGGCGGCAAGCCGCGAAACACTGCGCGGCTGATCGGGGCGGGGCGGCGTCGTTTCGTCGACCCAGCCGCCGCCGTGGTCGCCATAGACGCCGGTGGTCGAGAGATATCCCAGCCACCGCGAGCCGCGCAGCTGTCCGGCGCTGGACCGGAGCGCAGGATCGCCCGTCGCGCCGGGTGCGATGGTGCACAGTACGTGGTCCGCCCCTGCGAGTGCGCGCGCCGCGAGCGGGGCGGTGCCGTCGAATGGATGTGCCTCGATTCCCGCGGCGGCCAGCCGCGCGGCCTTGTCCGGACCGGTCACCGTTCCCGCCACGCTCCAGCCCGCCGCCATCGCAAGTCTGGCGATCTCGAGGCCGCTGTAGCCCAGGCCGAAGATGAAAAGCCGTTTGGTCATCTTGTCAGGAACGCCGCCGCGAGGTTCTTTTCAACCATGGTGTTCTCCCGCGCGATTCTCTCGACGGCACTGGCGGCACTGGCGGTGCCGGCGTTCGCACAGAAGGTCGACCCGTTTGCGCAGGCCCCCAATCATCTGCGCCTCTACGCCGAATGCATGGAGCTCGCGCGCCGCGAGCCGCTGAAGGCGGTGCCGATGGCGGAGAAATGGAAGGCCGAGGGCGGGGGATTCGGCGCCCGCCATTGCATCGCGATCGCGCTGTTCGAAAGCGGCAAGTTCGTGCCCGCGGCGACCCAGCTCGAAGCGATCGAGCGCGACATGGGCGCCGACCGGCCGGGCGTGCGCGCCGAGCTGCTGGCGCAGGCAGGGCAGGCCTGGATGGAAGCCAACCAGGCGGAGAATGCCGCCGCCGTGCAGAGCCGCGCGATCGATCTCAAGCCGACCGATGCCGACCTCTGGGTCGATCGCGGGCTGAGCTATGCCGCCATGCGCGCCTGGCCGCGCGCCATCTCCGACTTCGATCGGGCGCTGCGGATCGAGCCCGACAAGGTCGAAATCCTCATCCTGCGCGCGGCGGCGTGGCGCAACGCCGGCGATCCGGCCAAGGCACTGGCCGATGCAGATCGCGTGCTGAAACGCGCGCCGGATCACTCCGAGGCACTGCTCGAGCGTGGCTTCGCCTTGCTGGCACGCGGCGATCGCAAAGCGGCCAGTGTCGAATTCGCCAAGGTCCTGAAAGCGGTCCCGCCGGGCTCGAACGCCGCCAAGCGGGCCGAGCTGGGCCTGCGCGGCGAGCAGCCCGGGAAAGAGGCCGCGCCTGCGGCCAGTCGTCTCGCGAAGGACCCATCGAGGCCCTAGCAAGCGGCGGGTCGGTCGGCTAAGACCAAGTCAATGCAACGCATCGCCCTCTCGCTCGCCATCCTGGTTCTGGCCGGGTCGGCGCTCGCCCAGTCGCCGCCGGCTGACACCGATTCGACGCAGCCGCCATCGTCCTATTATCCCGCGCCGCCGCCCCTGAAGGCGCCGCCGGTCGAGAAGGGCGCGTCGCTCAACAATCTGTCGTCGCCGCTGGCCGGCGGGCATCCTGCGCCGACGCGTACCGACATCGATTCGGAAGCCGAGGCGCACCTCTTCGCCCACGCGACCAGGATGGTCTGGGGCCGCTACAGCAAGATCAAGGGCGCCAAGCCCGGCGTCGCGTCCGTGACCAAACAGGGGCCGCTGTGGACGATCAAGGGCCGGCTCGACAGCGTAGCACCCGGTACCGAGGGCGACTGGGTCGCGATCGACGGCGTGGTCGAGCGCATCGCCGCCCACAACGTCTACATCCGGGGCGAGGTCGCCTTCCACGTCGCCAAGGTGCAAAACGGCACTGTATGCAAGGTGGGCGGCCTGTTGCACTTCCGGCGCTCTGGCAAATCGCATACCTGGCGCCTGGCCGAAGGCGACAATCCCTGCGACGGAACGCAGGAGAAGTTCGATCTCGTCTACGAAAAGCCTGCCGAGAAGCGCCCGGTTCCGGCCCAGGGCAAGCGGACCTAATTTCTTGCCTGAGCGCGCGCGTCCCGCCCGCGCATGATCATGGTGCGGGCGGGATGCCCGCGCTCCGGCAAGCCTGAAGGCACAGGACGAGGACGCCTTCGCTACGCTCGCGATGACGAACGAAGCTTCGCGATCTCGCTGCGGGCGAGGGCGTCGGCGCGTTCGTTCTCGACGTGGCCGCTGTGGCCTCTCACCCAGGTCCAATTGAGCTTGTGCGGCGCGCTTGCCGCTGTGAGGCGCTGCCACAGCTCGACGTTCTTGACCGGCTGCTTGTCGGCGGTGCGCCAGCCGTTCCTCTTCCAGCCATGGATCCACTTGGTGGCGCCATCCATCACGTACTTGCTGTCGGTATGGACCCGCACGACGCACGGGCGTTTCAGCGCCTCGAGACCGGCGATCACCCCCATCAGCTCCATCTTGTTGTTGGTCGTGCGCGCGGCGCCCCCCGACAGCTCGCGCTCGATCTTGCCCATGCGCAGGATGGCTGCCCAGCCGCCCGGGCCGGGATTGCCACTGCAGGCGCCGTCGGTGAACAGATCGATCGCCGGAAGCTCGCTCATAGCCCGTAGTCCGCGAGCGATTCCACGCCGCGATGGAAGCGGAGCTTGGCGAGATATTCGTTGGGGTCCTTGCGCTTGACCAGTGCATCGGGCGGGGTGTGCGCCCAGTCGTAGAGTCGCGTCAGCATGAAGCGCAGCGCCGCGCCGCGTGCGAGGATCGGCAATGCCTGGCGTTCGTCCCTGCCGAGCGCACGCACCCTGTCGTAGGCCTGCAGCAGCGCCCGCGCCTTGGTCGCGTTGAACGCATTGTCCGGCTCGAAGCACCAGGCGTTGAGGCAGATCGCCACGTCGTAGGCGAGGAAGTCGTTGCAGGCGAAATAGAAGTCGATGATCCCCGACAGCCGGTCGTGCAGGAAGAAGACGTTGTCGTTGAACATGTCGGCATGGATGACGCCTGCGGGCAGCGCCTTCGGCCAGCCTGCCTCGAAGAAGTCGAGCTCGGCCGCCAGCTCGCGATCGAGCGCCGGATCGATGTGGCGGCGCGAGCCCTCGAACACTCGCCGCCAGCCGGCCACCGACAGCGCGTTGGGGCGCTTCAGCGGGAAGTCGCGCCCGGCCAGATGGAAACCGGCCAGCGCCTCGCCGACGGGGCCGCAATGCTTCCCGGTCATGCGGCGCGGCCACATGCCCTGCAAAAAGCTCGTGACGGCCGCAGGCTTGCCGGCGAGCGTGCGCAGGGCGTTGCCGTCGCGGCCATGGATCGGCCGCGGGCAGCTGATGCCGCGCTCGGTCAGATGATCCATCAGGCCGAGGAAGAACGGCAGGTCGCGGGGATCGACGCGCTTCTCGTAGAGCGTGACCATGTACTGGCCTCGCTCCGTGGTCAGCACGTAGTTGGTGTTCTCGACGCCTTCGGCGATCCCCTTGAAGGAGACCGGGCTGCCGATGTCGTAGTCGGCGAGAAAGGCCTCGAGCTCCTGGTCGCTGACTTCCGTGTAGACGGCCATCAGGCAACCAGCTGGCGGGGCAGCTTGAAGACCACGCTTTCCTCGGTCGTGCGCACTTCCTCGACGGTGACGTCGTAGCGCTGGCGGCAGGCGGCGATCAGCTCGTCGACCAGGAGCTCCGGCGCGGAGGCACCCGCGGTGATGCCGAGGCGGCCGGCATTGCCCAGCCATTCCCAATCCATGTCGGCGGCGCGCTGCACCAGGCGCGACCGGGAGCAGCCGTAGTTCGCTGCGACCTCGACGAGGCGCATCGAGTTCGACGAATTCGGCGCGCCGATCACCACCAGCGCGTCGCAGCGCTCGGCGATCGCCCTGACCGCAGCCTGACGGTTGGTGGTCGCGTAGCAGATGTCTTCCATCTTCGGGCCCTGGATCGCGGGAAAGCGACGGCGCAGGGCAGCGACGATGGCCGTCGTATCGTCGACCGACAGGGTGGTCTGGGTGGCGTAGGCGAGGTTGCGCGGGTCGGGTACGTCGAGCGTCTCGGCCTGCGTCACGTCCTCGACCAGCAGCACCTTGCCCTCGGGCAGCTGGCCCATGGTGCCGATCACCTCGGGATGACCGGCATGGCCGATCAGGATCACGGTGCGGCCCGAATCGGCATGCCGCTCGGCCTCGCGATGCACCTTGGAAACCAGCGGGCAGGTGGCATCGACATAGAGCAGGTTGCGGCGCGACGCCTCGGCCGGCACCGCCTTCGGAACCCCGTGGGCGGAGAAGACCACCGGCCGGTCGTCGGGCACCTCGTCGAGCTCGTCGACGAAGATCGCGCCCTTGGCCTCGAGGCTCTCGACCACGAAGCGATTGTGGACGATCTCGTGGCGGACGTAGACCGGCCGACCGTAGCGCGATAGGGCGCGCTCGACGATCTGGATCGCGCGATCGACGCCCGCGCAGAAGCCGCGCGGACTCGCAAGCAGGATCGTGAGCGGCTTCTTGGCGTGGATCATGAGAAACGACTGTGCTGCAGGTCCGCTCGCTTGCGGGCCAACCGACCATTGCCTAGAGTCCGACGGCAACGCAACGGGGAAACAACATGACCGAGCCGGTCGTCGCCGCCAGGGCGCCCATCAAGACGGCGCTGGAGGCGGGCAAGGACTACTGGTGGTGTGCCTGCGGGCTTAGCCAGAAGCAGCCTTTCTGCGACGGCAGTCACAAGGGCAGCGGCCTCGTGCCGATGAAGTACACCCCGGAGAAGTCCGGCGATTATTGGCTGTGCGCGTGCAAGCAGTCGGGCAAGAGACCGCTTTGCGACGGCGCCCACAGAACACTGGCCCAGATATCGGCATGACCATCGGAAAATTCGCTTCGTTCGCACTCGCCGCTTTGGTGCTGGCCGGCTGCGGCAGCTCGGCCCGGGAACGGCAGGCGGCGTCCTACTGTCCGCAGCCGCTCACGGTGCAGGACGCCCAGAGCCTCACCCGCTTCAAGGAGGGCGCGGGCCGCGATCCGCGCGACGTGATGTTCGAAGCATCCCTCGTCAATGCCGGAACGAAGTGCGAGCTGGGCCGCAACAAGCTGGAAGTCGATGTCATCATGCGCATTGCGGTGAATGCCGGCCCGTCCGTCGGCGCCGGCGTGACGCGCGTGCCGTTCTTCGTCCGCGTGCTCGATGCCAACGGGACGGTCGTCCAGGGCAGCGACCAGCTCGCCGACTACAAGCTCAGCGCCGCGAGCCCGCGCGGTCTGTCGCAGGAGGAGATGGCCGTCACTCTGCCATTCTCGAACCTCTCGGATCTCGGCGGCTATCGCATCGCCGTCGGCCTGAAACCCACCCCGCAGGAACTCGATTACAATCGCCGCGGCGGAGCGCGGTAAGCATCGCTCCGACGGTCTTGCCTCATCGGACCGCGCGCGTCCCTGCGCGCTCATGATCATGAGCGCGCAGGGATGCGCGCGGTCCAATGAGCATGATCCTGCGGGCTGCCCTCCCGCGCGGCTCTACAGGAACCCCGTCGACAGCCACGGAATGGCGGCGACGGCGACCAGGCCGACGAGCAGCGCGCCGAGATAGGGCCAGATCCGCTTCATGCCGGCATCGGGCGAAACCTGGCCGATGGCGCAGGCGGCGTAGTAGCCGACGCCCAGCGGGGGTGCGAACAGGCCGACGCCCATCGCCAGGATCACCACCATCGAATAGTGCACCTCGTTGACGTGCGCGGCCTTGGCGATCGGAAAGAGAAGCGGCCCGAACAGCACGATCGCCGGAATGCCTTCGAGCACGCTGCCGAGGATCACGAAGGCCACGATCGAGATCATCAGGAAGCCGAAACCGCCGCCTGGCACCCCCGCCATCGCCTGCGCGAGCTGGCGCGAGAAGCCGGACTGGGTCAGCGCCCAGGCCATCGCGGTGGCCGTGCCGATGATGAACAGGATGGCGCCCGACAGGCAGGCGGTGTCCAGCAGCATCGGGTAGAGCTTCTTCCAGTCGAACTGCCGGTAGATCAGCAGGCCGCAGACGGAGGCATAGGCGATGCCGATGGTCGAGACCTCGGTTGCTGTCGCCACGCCCTCGACCACCGCCGAGCGGATGACGAAGGGCAGCAGCAGGGCGGGCAGGGCGATCAGGAAGGTGCGGCCGATCTCGCGCCGCGAGGCACGCTCGCCGACCGCCTCGTTGCGTGAGCGCCACCAGGCGACGAAGCCGAGCGCGATCGCCAGCACCAGGCTGGGCAGCAGGCCGCCGGTGAACAGGGCGGCGATCGACACGCCGGTCACCGAACCGATGGTGATGAGGACAAGGCTGGGCGGGATCGTCTCGCTCATCGCGCCCGAGGCCGACAGGATCGAGACCATCTCGCCGTCGTTCGAGCCGCGCCGCTTCATCTCGGGGAACAGAACGGGCGCCACCGCCGCCATGTCGGCGGCCTTGGAGCCGGAAATGCCCGACACGAGATACATCGCGCCCAGCAGCACGTAGTAGAGGCCGCCGCGCACGTGACCGAGCAGGCCCGCCAGGAAAGCGACCATCGCGCGCGCCATGCCGGTCATGTCGATCAGCAGGCCGAGGAAGACGAACAGCGGCACGGCGAGCAGCACCAGGCCGCTCATGCCCTCGTCCATGCGCGACACCACGACGGTGAGCGGCACCCGGGTGACGCACATCAGGAAGGCGATGGTGGCGGTGCCGAAGGCGAAGCCGATCGGCACGCCGAGCAGCACGCCCGCCGAGAGCAGCAGGACGAAGAAGAAGGCGAGGTTCCAGTTGCCGATCGCCTTGAGGCCAGGGGCCGCGAACCATAGCCCGCCGGCGATCGCGGCCAGCACGGCCACGGTCGCGAACAGCGGCACGAGACGCAGCCGCATCAGGCGGAGCACGCAGCTCGCCAGCATCAGCAGCACGCCGATCGGGATCGCGCCCGCGCGCACGATATTCGACAGGCCAAGCGCCGGCGTCTCGATATAGTATTCGTCGGCAGCGTATTCGGCCGCGATCGGCAGCAGCACGGCGAGGAACACCGCCGGCACGACGAGTGCCAGCACGTCGGCATGGTCGCGCCGCACCGGCGAGAGGTGGCCGATGACGGCGGTGAGCCGCATGTGCTGCATGCGCTGCAACGCCACTACCGAACCCAGCATGGCGAGCCACAGGAACAGGATCGAGGCGAGCTCGTCGCTCCACACGAAGGGATGATGGAAGACGAAGCGGCTGATCACGCCGGCGAGCAGCACGACGATCTCGACGAGCACCAGCGCCGCCGTGGGCAGTTCCACGGCGACGCGGAGGCCATTCTCGATACGGGCGATCATTGGGTGGGCAACTTCCGAAAAATGCCGTCATGCTCATCGTCTTCCGGACCGCGAGCTTCCAGCTCGCTCATGAATCCGGGCGGGCTGGAAGCTCGCGGTCCGGAAGACGATGAGTGACCGGCCCGTCCTTACGACAGGCTGCCGACGGCCTTTTCCAGGGTGCCCCAGGCCGCCGCGCCGAACTTGCCCTTCCACTCCTCGTAGAAGCCGGCTTTCTTCAGCGTGCCGCGGAACGCCGCGGCATCGGTATCGACGAACTGCAGGCCCTTGCCCTTGAGAGTGGCCGCGACGGTGTCGTTCATCCTGGCGAGGTCGGCGCGTTCGTCGAGGGCGGACGCGTTGAACTCCGCCTCGACGATCTCGCGCAGGTTGGCCGGCATCGCCTCGAACGACCTCTTGTTGGCCAGCATCCAGAAGCCATCCCACATGTGGTTGGTGATGGCGACGTACTTCTGCACCTCGTAGAGCTTGGCCGTATCGATCAGCGACAGCGGGTTCTCCTGGCCGTCGACCACCTTGGTCTGCAGCGCGGTGTAGACTTCGTTGAAGTTGATGGTCGTCGGCGAGGCGCCGAACGCCTTGAACATGCTGGTCCAGAGCGGGCTCGCCGGGACGCGGATCTTGAAGCCCGAGAGGTCCTCCGGCGTCTTGACCGGCTTGGTCGAGCTGGTGATCTCACGATAGCCGTTGTCGTACATCTTGCCGAAGGCATAGAGGCCGCGCTTGGCGATCTCGCCGCGCACCAGCGTGCCGAGCGCGCCGTCCATGGTCGGCCATACCTGGCTGTAATCCTTGAAGGCGAAGCCGACGCCGTTGATCGAGGCGACCGGCACGAGGGTCGACAGGATCAGGCCCGACAGGGTGAAGAATTCGAGTGCGCCCGAACGGAGCTGGCTCAGCATGTCGGTGTCCGAACCGAGCTGGTTGTTCGGGAACACCTGGATCTCGACCTTGCCGCCGGTCTTCTCCTTGATACGTGCCGCCGCTTCGGTGGTGCGGATGGTGAGCGGATGGCTGACCGGCGAGTTGTTGGCGTACTTGTAGCTGAACTCGGCGGCGTTGGCCGGACGGGTGCGGATCGCCACCAGCGGCAGGGCGGTGGAACCGGCGAGGGCTGCGGTCAGCAGCCGGCGGCGCGGCAGGCGGATCGTCATCGTGCGTTACTCTCCCGAAAGTTGGGGAGGTATTGCCGTCAATTGGCCGGCGCTGGCAATACCGGCGTGAGCCAGGTTCGCTCCTCGACGAGAATGCAGCGCTGCTCTTGCGCGAAGCGGAAATTGGCCATCGCCGCCGGGTCCGCCTTGAGTCGCGTTCGATAGGACTCATAGGCGGCCAGGCTGTCGAACGAGATCAGAGCATGTGCAATGTTGTTGGTACCTTCGTGAGGCATGAAGTAACCGATCAAGTCGCCGCCACATGCCGGGATGATGGTCAGCCAGTTGCGCGCGTAGGTTTCGAAGGCGTCGCGCTTGAACGGGTCGAGGACATAGCGAATTGCGCAAATGACGGTCATGGTGCCTCCTCCTATGGGACGACCCAGGGTAATGTCGTCCTGTTGGCGGATGTTTCGGCCCGCGCCGAACCGCTACACTGTGCGCGACACGCGAGGAGGGTCCCGTGAGTGCTTATGCAGACCGGCTGGAAGTTCTGGCGGCGGAAGCGGCGGATCGTTGCACCGGCTGCGGCAAATGCTTCGAAGCCTGCCCGACGGCGCGCGAGATCGGGCTCGATGCCGGCGAGGCGAAGATACGCGTGGCCGAGCTCTCTTCCTTGACGCACGGCGGTCCGGCGGCGGACGGGGTGATGAGGTGGCTCAACGCCTGCGACGGCAGCGCGCGCTGCACCGACGCCTGTCCGGAAGACATCAATGTCCGCCAATGGGTGACCATTGCCAAGATGAAGGCGCTCGAGACGGCGCGGCCACGCTCCGAAGGTGCGACGGCGGCAGCCAGCCGCTTCCGTCACATGGCGCAGGCGGTGCGGCTGCTGGCCAGCATGCAGCTTCCGTCGGAGACGCTGCAGAAGATCCTGGCGCCGGCCGAGAAGCGCACCGCGGACGTGCTGTTCTATACGGGCTGCAACGTGCTGCGCACGCCGCACATCGTGCTCAACGTGATGGACATCCTCGACGCGCTCGGGCTCGACTTCGACGTGGTCGGCGGCACGGCGCACTGCTGCGGCGTGTATCAGTTCCAGGAAGCCGATCTGCCGACCTACGAGCGGATGGGCCACCGCACGTTCCAGCGCTTCGGCCAGTCGGGCGCGTCGAAGGTGCTGACGTGGTGCCCGACCTGCACCAAGAACTTCGACGAGCTGGAGCAGGCGGTCGAGCCGGCCTCGTTCGACCTCGGCCATGTCAGCGAGTTCCTCGCCGAGAATCTCGAGGCGCTGAAGGGGCGCTTCAGGCCGGAGCAGCCCCGCCGCCGCGTGGTGATCCACGAGCATCTCGGCATCGGCGCGACTCTTTCGAGCATCGCCAGGCTGCTGAAGGCGGTGCCGAATCTGGAGCTGGTCGAGCTGCCGCAGGATTCGGGCTTCTCCTACGCCTGCGGCGGGCAGGCGGCGAAGTTCAAGGAGCGCGAGCAGGCGATTCATCGCGCGCTGGCCGAAGGCGCGGTCGCGGCCGGCGCCGACACGATCGTCACCATGTACCATTCCTGCCATCGCGCTCTGGCTGGTGCGGAGGTGATCTACCCGCTGAAGGTGGTGAACTTCACCGACGTGCTCGCCGAGGCGCTGGGCCGCGGCGGACATCCCGACTACTACCGGCTCTACAAGAAAGGCGGCGCGATGGACGAGGCGGTCGCCGCGGCGCGGAAGTTCCTGCAGGGCAATGGGGTGCGGGTCGACGAGAGCTCGGTGCAGTCGCTCACCGCCGACATCTTCAACGAAACCGGCCTCGGCGGCTCGCGCGAGGACTTCCGCGATGCCTTCACGGCACTGGCGCGTTCATCCTGACAGGACCGCGGGCTTCAAGGCCCGCGTGTCGCCCCCTCACCCCACCTCTCCCCTGATCGGGGGGAGGAGCATGAGGGCTTCTGGAACTTGACCTCGTCATGCGCCAGATGCCGGAAATCCCGCTCCCATTGCTCGGCGCCATCCCGGGTGGCGGCATAAACCGCACTGCCTACCGCTTCGCCCACATCGGTATGGAGGCCGGCCCAGGCGACAGGTTCGCCGCGGGACGGCGATGCGATCACGATGCAGTCCGTCCCGGTGCCGGTGATGGCAGTTCCCCGTTGCACCTCCTGGAATTCGATGACCGCGGCCGTCCTCGCCTGCGCGACGATGGAAATCGCCTCGACCATGGCGCCGTCGGTCAGCGGCACGGAAACATGGACCAGCGTGTTGATCGTGCCGGCATGCGGTCCGGACGCCCTGCGAGTGCCGACCCGTTCGCCGTTCGAGAGGCCCACGGTGGTCAGGCAGGTCGCCTCGACGGCGCCGGCATGGCGGTGGCATAGATGATGACGGCGGATGTCGCGCGACGTCATGAAGGCCAGCGCATTCGGAAGTCCGGACCGGGCCAGCCGCGCTTCCAGGAAAGCATGCGGGTCGACCGAGGGGCCGAGATCGCTGTTGCGGACCTCGACCCAGACGACATCGGTGGCGATCGAAAATCCCGGGTGGAGCAGCGACCATCCCAGCGTCCGTTGAGGTTCGGCAAAGCGGGCCGTCAGGAACGGCGGCGCGCAGTCGATGGTGAAGGCCGCATCGCCCGCGTCGGACAAGAATTACTTCTCCTTGACGGACAGCACCGCCCGGGCGGCGTCGGCGAAGAAGCGGACGTGGGTTGAGAGCAGCCCGTCGAAGCGGCCGTAGACCTTGTAGGTCGCCGGCTGCATGACGACGCCGATCGCGGCGGCGGCGGCGAGGTCCGCATTGCGCCGCGGGATCTCGCCGGCCTTCATGGCCTGGACGATCACCTCGCGCACGACGTTCACCGGATTGGGCGTGCCGTCGGGCACCTGGATCAGGAACGAGTGCTGGTTCAGCAGGTGATAGGCGAACAGAGGCCAGTCGCGATCGGCCCAGTCGCAATAGCAGCGGACGATCGCCTCCATCTTGGCCTCGAGACCCTTGAGCGGCTTGTGCGCGGCGGCCAGCGCCTCGGCCAGCGCGCGATGATGGCCGAGGAAGAGATCGAGAGCGAGCTGCTCCTTGCTGGGAAAATAGCGGTAGATCGTACCTTCGGCGACCGACGCCGCCATGGCGATCTCCCTGGTCGTCGTCTCGGCCACGCCGCGCGCCACGAACAGCGTGAGCGCGGCGCGCTCGACTCGCGCCTTGGTTTCCTCGGCCTTCCCCATCGGGCCATTTTAGGGGGCGCCGAGGGGCTATGAAAGATCGGACAGCCAGCGCCAGTCGACCACCCATTCGTCCGGTTCGGCCAAGCTTCCGAGCAGCAGGTAGAGGAGCAGCGCTTTCTGGATATGCATGATGCCCTCCTTGGAAGTGAGCGTACACTCATTATAAGTGAGTGTGTGCTCAATTTCAAGGGATGCCTTAATCGCGATGGACGGAATTGTCGCGGCCTTCTAAGGTCGCGCTACCTGGACGAACCCTGTGGAAGAGATCGCTCCCAACTCCTTGCCGGGGGAGGGAGCGGCGCCGAAGGAGCAACCGACCCCGGAAACTCTCAGGCAAACGGACCGCAGGGGGATTGGGTCTCTGGAAAGCGGCGGTGCCTCAAGCGCCGCCCACCGACGAAGTAAGGCCGTCATGCGCATCACGAGGCGCATAGCCGGCCGAATCTTTCAGGTCTCCGGACAGAGGGGGTCGCGAACGGCGCAGTCCTGCGTCGGGACAACGCGACTCTGTGGAGACCGTCTTGAGCGAACCTATCACCGGCCCTCTCGAGCGCACGCCGCTGCATGCACTGCACAAGGAACTGGGCGCGCGCCTCGTGCCCTTCGCCGGCTACGAGATGCCGGTTCAATACCCGACCGGGATCCTGGCCGAGCATGCTCACACCCGTACGGCGGCCGGCCTGTTCGACGTCTCGCACATGGGGCAGGTCCGGCTGACGGGGAAGACCGGGCAGAGCGCGGCCCGGGCGCTCGAGACCCTGGTGCCGGGCGACATCGCGGGCCTGCAGCCCGGCCAGCAGCGCTACACGCAATTCACCAACGAGAGCGGCGGCATTCTCGACGACCTGATGGTGACGTCGACAGGCGATCACCTGCTCGTCGTGGTCAACGCTGCCTGCAAGAACGACGACCTCGCCCACATGCGCAAGCACCTGTCGGCAAGCTGCGAGATCGAGCCGATGTTCTCGCGCGGCCTGCTGGCGCTGCAGGGGCCGCAGGCCTCGCAGGCGCTGGCGCGGCTGGCGCCGTCGGTCGCGACCCTGAAGTTCATGACCGGAGCCTTCGTCACGATCGACGGTGCGCAGTGCCATGTCACGCGCTCGGGCTATACCGGCGGCGACGGCTTCGAAATCTCGACACCGGCCGACAAGGCCGATCCGATCGCGCGCCTGCTTCTGGCGCAGCCGGAGGTGAAGCCGATCGGATTGGGCGCCCGCGATTCGCTGCGTCTCGAAGCCGGCCTCTGCCTCTACGGCCACGACATCGACGCCACGACGACGCCGGTCGAGGCGGTCCTGCTGTGGAGCATCGGCAAGGAGCGCCGAATCGAGGGCGGCTTCCCCGGCGCGTCGGTCATCCGGAAGCAGATCGCCGAGGGCGCCCCGCGCCGGCGCGTCGGCCTCCTGCCCGACGGCAAGGCGATCGCCCGCGAGGGTGCGGAGATCGCCGCCGGCGGCAGGATCGTCGGCAAGATCACCTCGGGCGGCTTCGCGCCGACCCTCGGGCGTGCCGTTGCCATGGGCTACGTCGAGAAGGCCCCGTTTGGAGACAAAGGGCCGGCCAACGGTACGAAGGTCGAGCTCGTCGTGCGCGGCAAGCCCGTGCCGGCCGAAATCGTGCCGATGCCCTTCGTCAAGCATGCCTACTACCGCGGATAGGAGACTCCGATGAGCGTCAAATACAGCAACGAGCACGAATGGATCCGCGTCGAGGGCGACATCGGCACGGTCGGCATCAGCCAGTACGCCCAGGAGCAGCTGGGCGACGTCGTGTTCGTCGACGTGCCGCAGGCCGGCCGCAAGATCGCCAAGGGCGAATCCGTCGCGGTCGTCGAATCCGTCAAAGCCGCATCCGACATCTACACACCTGCCGCCGGCGAGGTGACGGAGGGCAATGCCGCCCTTGCCGACGCGCCGGGCGACATCAACGCCGATCCGATGGGCAAGGGCTGGATCTTCAAGGTCAGGCTCGCCGACCCGGCGGACCTGGACGGGCTGATGGACCAGGCCGCGTACGACGATTTCGTGAAGGGCCTTGGCTGAGACCGAGTCGGGTTCATTGGACCGCGCGCATCCTGCGCGCGGTCCAATGAGCATGATGTACCACCCAATCTGGAGTGATTGATGCGCTATCTGCCGCTCACCGATGTGGACCGCCGCGAGATGCTGGCGGTCATCGGCGCAAGGTCGGTCGACGAGCTGTTCCGTGACGTGCCGCAGTCGGCGCGGCTCGGCGCCAAGGTGGCGGGCCTGCCCGACCATCTCGGAGAACTCGAGGTCGAGCGTGCCTTCCAGGCTTTTGCGGCCAGGAACGTGTCGCCATCGATGGCGCCGTTCTTCATCGGCGCCGGCGCCTATCGCCATCATGTGCCGTCGACCGTCGACTACATGATCCAGCGCGGCGAGTTCCTGACTTCCTACACGCCCTATCAGCCGGAGATCACGCAGGGCACGCTGCAGTACCTGTTCGAGTTCCAGACGCAGGTGACGATGCTCACCGGCATGGAGGTGGCGAACGCCTCGATGTACGACGGCTCGACCGGCACCGCCGAGGCCGTGCTGATGGCCAATCGGGTGACCCGTCGGCACAAGGCGCTGGTCTCCGGCGGCCTGCATCCGCAGTATCGCAGCATCATCCAGACGACCGCCCACTGGGAAGGATACCAGGCGGTGATCGGCAAGGCCGACGTCGAAGGCCTCGAGGACCTGGCCGCGGGCATCGACGGGGAGACCTCCTGCGTCGTCGTGCAGAATCCAAGCTTCTTCGGCCAAGTCCGCGATTTCGGGAAGCTGGCCGAGGCCTGCCACGCGGCGGGCGCGCTGCTGATCGTCGTGGTGACCGAGGTGGTGTCGCTTGGCCTGCTGAAGCCGCCGGGCGAGATGGGCGCCGACATCGTGGTCTGCGAAGGCCAGTCGATCGGCAACGGGCTGGGCTTCGGCGGTCCGTACGTCGGGCTGTTCGCGACGAAGGAAAAGTACATGCGGCAGATGCCGGGCCGGCTGTGCGGCGAGACCGTCGATGCCGACGGCAGGCGCGGCTTCGTGCTGACGCTGTCGACGCGCGAGCAGCACATCCGGCGCGAGAAGGCGACCTCCAACATCTGCACCAATGCCGGCCTCTGCGCCCTGGCCTTCACCGTGCACCTGACCTTGCTGGGCGAGGCGGGCTTCACGCGCCTGGCCGAGCTCAATCACGCCAAGGCGTCGGTGCTCGCCGACAAGCTCGCCGTCGTTCCCGGCGTTCAGGTCGTCAATGACAGCTTCTTCAACGAATTCGCCGTGCGCCTGCCCAGGCCGGCGGCGCCTGTCGTCGAAGCGCTGGCGGCCAGGCGGATCCTCGGCGGCATGCCGGTGTCGCGGCTGCTTCCCGACGATCCGTCCGTCACCGACCTGCTGCTACTCGCGGCTACCGAGACCACGACCGATGAAGGGATGAACGCGCTCGTCGACGGCCTGAAGGAGGTGCTGTGATGGACCGGTCGCAGGGCCGCACGGGCGGCATCGTTTCGGGCGGCGCGTCAGCGCCCGCGACCTTCACCGGCAATCGCGCGCTGCAGATCGAGGAGCCGCTGATCTTCGAGATGGGCCAGCCGGGACGCTGCGGCGTCGACCTGCCGGAACCGCCGAAGGTGCGGGATCGTCTCAACGGCCTGCGCCGCACGGGCGAGATCGGCCTGCCGGGCCTCAGCGAGCCGCAGGTGGTGCAGCACTACACGCGGCTCAGCCAGAAGAATTACGCCATCGACATGGGCGTCTACCCGCTCGGCTCGTGCACGATGAAGCACAACCCGCGCATCAACGAGAAGGTGGCGCGCCTCGCCGGCATCGGCGACCTCCATCCGCTGCAGCCGGTCTCGACCGTGCAGGGCGCACTGGAGCTGATCGATCGGCTCGCGCACTGGCTCAAGACCCTGACGGGCATGCCCGCGGTGGCGATGTCGCCGGCCGCCGGCGCGCATGGCGAGATGTACGGCATGATGGCGATCGCCGCCGCGCTCGAGGCCAAGGGCGAGCGCGCTCAACGGCGCGTCGTGCTGGCGCCCGAGTCGGCGCACGGCACCAATCCGGCGACGGCAGCGGCGCTCGGCTTCACCGTCAAGCCGATCCCGGCCAACGACAGCGGCCGGGTCGATCTCGCCGCTTTGAAGGCCGCGCTCGGGCGCGACGTGGCGGCGATCATGCTGACCAATCCCAACACCTGCGGCCTGTTCGAATCGGAGATCGTCGAGATCTCCAACGCCGTGCACGCGGCGGGCGCCTACTTCTACTGCGACGGCGCCAACTTCAACGCCATCGTCGGTCGTGTGCGGCCGGGCGATCTCGGCGTCGACTGTATGCACATCAATTTGCACAAGACCTTCTCGACGCCGCACGGCGGCGGCGGGCCGGGTGCGGGGCCGGTGGTGCTGTCGGCAGCGCTGGCGCCTTATGCACCCTATCCATGGATCGTGAAGAACGGCGACGCTTGGACCGTCGCCGAGGACGGTGCCAAGGTCGACGGGCAGCCGCTCGGACGCCTCAAGGCGTTCCACGGCCAGATGGGCATGTTCACGAGAGCGCTCGCCTACATCATGAGCCACGGCGCCGACGGGCTGAAGCAGGCTTCGGAAGATGCCGTGCTGTCGGCCAACTATGTGATGGCGGCGCTGAAGGACGTCATGACTCCGGCGTTTGACGGCCCGTGCATGCACGAGGCGCTGTTCGACGACGGCTTCCTCAAGGACACCGGCATCAGCACGCTCGATTTCGCCAAGGCGATGATCGACGAGGGCTATCATCCGATGACGATGTACTTCCCGCTGGTCGTGCACGGCGCGATGCTGATCGAGCCCACCGAAAGCCAGGCCAAGGAGGACCTCGACCAGTTCATCGGCGCGCTCCGCTCCCTCGCCGGGCGGGCGAAGAGCGGCACGGCGGCCGAGGCCTTCAAGGCAGCGCCTCGCTTTGCCCCGCGCCGCCGCCTCGACGAGACGCTCGCCGCGCGCAAGCCGGTCCTGCGCTGGCGCCCGAGCAACAGCTTCAAGCAGGCGGCGGAATAGCGCTCAAACCGCGGACTCGATGTCCGTCTTGGGAAAGCCGTCGCCCCTGAACAGCAACGGCACCTTAAGATTCCGCGCCATGGCATAGGCAAGGCAATCACCCATGTTGAGCCGAGCGGGATGTCCTCGGCCCTTCCCATGGCGCGCGGATGCGGCGAGTGCCTTGCGAATCTCGGCTTCGGTTATCGGCATATGCCGAACTCCCGCAACATTCATGAATTCGTATACGTCGGCGGCAGCCTCTTCGATCGTGACATGACGGACGCGACATAGCGCAAGAGTCGCCTCGAATACGGCGATTGCCGACGTAAGACCGCCGGCATTTTGTTCGAGAGCCTCGGTGAACGAATCGGCCTCCGGCTCTCCGTTGAGGATGGCGACGATCGCCGACGCGTCGACGAACATCATTCCTCGTCATTCAATGAGCCGTAGAACGCCTTGTCCGCCGTCAATCCGGTGAGGGGACGCTTTTGTATCCGGTCCTGGATTGGCCGAAGCCGATCCTTCAAAGGCACGGCTTCATCGAGCCGTCGCAGTTCATTCTCCAATGCCAGCTTGACCGCGTCAGTCTTGTTCAGTCCTTTGCGCGCGGCCAGCCGCTCGGCGAGACGGTTTACTTCCTCGCTGCGAATGTTTAACGGCATTGTTGATTGTGTTGTCGTCAACGCAAAATTGTCGTGTTGCGGCAAGGCTTCCTAACCGCACGAAGAGTCGGCAAGTTCGTCTCCATTCAATCGAGGCAGACCGACAGATGCGCGTTTTCACGACTCTCCCCCAGGAAGACCTGCGAAAGGTCGGGCCGGCCGCCCAGGCGATCGAAACCGACGGCTATACCGGCGTCAGCACGCAGGAGAACCGGCACGATCCGTTCCTTGCACTCGCCGTTGCCGGCGTCGCGACGAAGAAGATCGAGCTGCACACCGGCGTGGCGATCTCCTTTCCGCGCTCGCCGATGGTTGCGGCCAATATCGGCTGGGACCTCGCCGCCAGCACGGGCGGGCGGTTCACGCTGGGGTTGGGCTCGCAGATCCGCCCGCACAACGAGAAGCGCTTCTCCGTGCCGTGGTCGGCGCCGGCGCCTCGCATGCGCGAATACATCCAGTCGGTGCGCGCGATCTGGGCGGCATGGAAGGGTGACGGCAAGCTGAACTACGAGGGCAAGCACTACCGTTTCACCCTGATGACGCCGAACTTCGTGCCGGAGCCTTATGATGCCCCGGCGCCGCGCATCGGCCTTGCCGCCGTCGGGCCGGCGATGCTGAAGGTCGCCGCCGAGGAAGCCGATGCGGCGAAGCTCCATGTCTTCTGCACCCGGCAGTATCTCGAGAACCGGATCATGCCGATCCTCATCGAAGGGCTCGCCAGGTCGGGCCGCACGCGGGAAGATTTCGAGATCTCGGGCGGCGGCTTCCTTGTCACCGGCAAGGACGACGAGGCGGTCGCCCGGCTGTTCGACTGGGTGCGCTACCGCGTGGCCTTCTACGGCTCGACGCCCGCCTACTGGCCGGTGTTCGAAGAACACGGGATCGGCGATCTCGGCCGCAAGCTCAATGCCATGACCAAGGCTGGCCAATGGAACAGGATCGCGGACGAGGTTTCCGACGACGTCGTGCATCTGTTCGCCGCCGTCGGCCGCCACGACCAGATCGCCAAGGCGATCGAGGCGCGGTTCGGCGGGCTGGTCGATTCGGTCAGTGCCAGCGCCAGCGCGTCGAAGCCGGCGGACTTGCCGCCCGACCTGATTCAGGACATTGCCCGGCTTCCGACGCGGTACCGACCGGCTAGCTCTCCCTGATGAGCTTGCCGATCACTTCGCGCAGGATCGTCGGGGCCTCGCGCTCCCGAGGCGGCTCGGCTGTCGTCTCGTCACGGAAGCGCAGCGCGAGGATCAAGGCCACCCAGCCGCCGGCCTCGACCTGCACCAGGGCGGGCAGCGGATCGGCTTCGAGCGTCGCCTTCTCGATGTTGTCGGCGCGCGGCGTACGGCAGTTCTCGGCCGGCGAGGTGACCAGATATTCTCGGCAGGCCATCGGCCGGTCGGGATGGATCGAGCAGGATTCGTCCTCGAGGAAGGGGCAGGCAATGCCCTGCTGGAAGTAGGCCGCCCCGAGCGCGGCTCGTTCGGCCGGGGTGTGCGTGCCCATGCGGCCCAGCAGGTCGGCCGCCGCGAGCTTCTCGAGCGCGCTCTCGAAGCGGCCGCGGATCAGCGACCGGCGAGGTTCGGGCAGCGCGTCGACGAGCCGGGCGAGGGCGCGGGCTTCGCTGGGCGCGAGGGGAACCAGCTGCCGGCAGCAGGCGCCGCAGC
>Ga0182738_1001063_pt1 | contig 35516 bp, 38 predicted proteins | sample eDN5th30CBELigMG_FD_128876 | JGI IMG/M metagenome (GOLD analysis project Ga0182738, IMG submission 128876) | Enriched Miracle-Growth compost microbial communities from Emeryville, California, USA - eDNA 5th pass 30_C BE-Lig MG (version 2)... ...
AAATAGTTTAATAACAAGTAAATCTTTGCCTTTATAGGAGGACAATCTCGGGTTCTAAAAATCCAAAAAGAAGATATTTTGGTGATTTGGGGTGGATGAAGTTGGTTTGATGTGTGAGGTAAGAACTTGGTTCATCCCACTCAACTAAGGATTAGAAATGGAAGAGTACGATGAGGAAACATTCTTTGTTAACGAACAGAGAGGTTCGTCAAATCAATTTATCCACAAAAGTTTGAATAAATTAAGAGCGCACCAGATCGTTAAATTTGCGCAATTAGGAATTTAAATTTTCTTTGGATAGCAAAAGAAAGGCTGAAAATAGAGGAATTCATTTCCAGACTGGAAACAGACGATTTGATTCTTTGAAAAAGATTTCAAACAAATGATAATCATTTCTGAGATTTGGAAAAATTACAGATTTCACATCATTCTTTCCTTGTTCGTTTATTTTATCAAAAGTCTGCGGAAATTTAAAAGGAATTTTTGCGCTAAATATATTTATTGTTTATCAAAAGATATTCTCCTTACATAATAATAGCAATAACCTCTAGAAATATGCCTTGAATGGATTAAGATTCAGAAAGTTGATAAAACGCAAGCAAGGGTCATAAAAACTTTGGAATATCACCTTGGATCGATTAGTTTAAAAACTTTGAACCTTAGAAATGTTCTCAATTCAAGAGAGACAGGTCAGGCCTTCTTTTGGGATCACTCGATCTGGTTCATCAGCTGATGATGGGATTTGAGGCTTTTATTTACCAGCGAACTTCATTAAATAAGCAATATTCAATTATTCATGAGAAAGGACACCCCTTCGATTTCACACGATTCAAATCTCATTAAGGAGGGAAAAAACGAGCAAATAAAAACATACAAGAAATCATAAAGTCCTTTAAATCAAGTTTTGTTGACATTTGAGAATGTGAGCGAGGCGTGAATCCGAAATAAAACTGGTCAAGTTCAAACAAATATTGAGTTTTAAAAGAAAGGAATTCTTCATTCGAGGAGAAAGCTTTAATGGATATTTTCTATTCTCCTGATTGAAAGGCTAAAAATTCAAATGGAATTACAAATTTCGTTTATTTCATTTTGGGGTTTTCGAGAAAAAGAAGATTTATTGTGAAAGGTTTCCTTGCTCACCAATTTTGTTCATTCCTCAATGTTTTTGATGCTGCTTCTTGCAATTTCAGAGTTTTCTATTGAAAAATTCATTGAATTTATTCAAAGTTATTTATTTTGAAGAATTTTAAGCTGAATTCCCAAGCTCTGGAAAGAAAATGAGATATTTGTTCAAATCAATTGACTTTTATTTCATAAAGCACGGGAAGGAAAAGATAAAAATTAAGTAGAAAACTAACTATTTCATACATTTACATCAGCATCATATTCAATAGAAACATGAAATTACATTTGATATGCCTAAAAAAACTGTCAATTGCAATGGATATGAAAGAAAACTAAAAACAATTCCTCTCATTATTCATCAACCCATTTGATTCTTGCCCCATCAACCCATTCTCCAGTTTTCTTTTCTCCGTTTGCTGTTGTAAATTCTCCTCTTCCATGTTGTTTACCTTTCTTCCAATTGCCACTGTATATTCTGCCATCTGCCCATCTGAAAGTACCAAAACCATGCTTCTTATCGTCTTCATATTCTCCGTCATAACACTTGCCATCATTCCAGCTGATCTTGCCTTTCCCGTGCATTTTATTATTTATCCAAGTTCCTTCATATATTCTTCCATCAGCCCATTTGTAAACTCCGTATCCATGGATGTTGTTGTTTTCAAACTCACCGTTATAGCAAGAACCATCAGCAAACAAGAGAGATCCTTTTCCATGCTTCTTACCTTCGACGTAATCACCTTCATACTTTGCTCCATCAGGCCAGGTTTCAACACCAAAGCCTTGTTGCTGGTCTTCCTTCCACTCGCCAATATATTTCGCCCCATTAAAGTGGATGTAAGTTCCTTGCCCGTTTGCCTTGTCATTGAGCCACTCTCCTTCGTAAATATCTCCATCAGCATGCACGAGCTTGCCTTTTCCGTTGGCCTTATCCTCTGCCCAATAACCTTCATAATATGAATTGTCAGACCATCTCTGAACCCCATAACCATCTCTCATGCAGTCCTTCCAGTGGCCTTTGTAGATGGCGCCGTTTTCGAGGGTTATTGGGGGAAGTTCCTTTTGATAGTTGATGCCTTTTGTTGTTTGAACAAGTTTCTCCGATTCTTCAACGCTCAGTGGAGCATTCTCCTCCGGAAACGCATAAACTGTTTTCTTTTCTTGCTTTGGTTGCTGCTGCGAATCTCCATACGTCTCATTTTTGATATTGTCAGTTGTGCTCTGGTTGGCGTCGCTAGTATGCTTATTTACGTGCCTAGCTTGAAATCCAGCCGTTTTGACAAGGGCGTCGTCAACTTGAGCAGCGAGTTTCACGTCTTGAGCGCTCTCGCTTGCTGTACAACAAATAGCTGAACAATTTGCTCCCATTTTGTGTGCGCTTGCAGAACTCTTTTTTCCAACCGAGTTTTTTCTGTTTCAGTTGTTTTTTGATTAGTTTAATAATTAGACTTGGCTTTGATTTATCTAGAGGCCAGTAAATATCTAGAGATTTGATGGATTATAGAAAATAATATTAGTAATCAAGCAAGTACACCGAATGTTTGTTCCCTATAAATTGGTTTCTCTGCCGGGACAACATTATTTTTTGGAAGTTTATTGTCATCAAATCAATGCTTTTTTGAGAATAAGAGATTTTTTTATTTTCTTGTCTTGATGAAAATCATTATTTGCTTTTGTTATATTATTGGTTTAAATACTTTTTGGTCATCTCCTATGCCTTTATTCAACTTCTCTTTTCTAATAAAATCATATAAATACCAAAATCCTGGATGGATCTTCAAAAAATAAACAACTCCATAAAAAGAGGAAGTGAAAATGCTTCCAAAAATGAAAGAAACTGAGCGAAAATTACATCAAAATCAATAGATACGTCTGATTGAGGTTTTGATGAGATTTTCATCGAGAAGTTCTCGAGATTCTCATCAATCTTATTTTTTCTTCAAAGAAAATCATCTGTTCCTTACCTTATCCAGGATCATTGCTCGACTCTTTAGGCTCCAAAAACTGAATTAATCAAGGTTTATTTATACCTGTTAAACCGGAATTTGCTGACAAAAGTACACATTCTGCAAGTCTTAAATGCAATTTTCCGGTTTAACAGATCACAATTGTTTTCGAAATTTGCCATTTGTTTTAGTTATCTTCAAATCAAAGAACTCATTTCGTGGCAGGAATTTCTTAATTCATGTTTGAGAATTTTGACTTGTTTAATGAGAAAGTGAGTTCAATTATCATTGAATGCAATTTTAAGTGGAGTATAAATTCAGTCAAAATCTTTATCAGAAAAAATTCTCTTAATTGATTCCTCTCTCCTTCTTGGTATTTTTGCATTTATTTTCTTTCATTCATGCTTTTCCACCTAATTTTTGGCTCAAATCTCCAAGGAAAGCACAGATTTTCTGATTTCGAAATTGAAATAACAGAAAAAAATTTTAACTTTTTGTTTTACTCAAAGGTCCTCCCCTATTGAAGCAACTTGAATGCCAAAAATCTCGTTTGAAAATGATGAAAAAATAAACACCAAAAGGATTGGAGAATCTCCCTCAGTCCAACACAAAAAAGTTCTGAAGTTTGAAGTGATTTTCAACAATTCATTAGAAAATAAACCACATTTTCCTGGCTCATCGCTTCAGCTCATTTCTTTTTTTAACAAAATTCATCCAGGAGATCTCTTTGGGAGCTTTTCCTTGTTGATTTGAAAATTGGGAAACTTCTCCAATAAAGGTATGGGTATTTACTTACACCAGTTCCTTTTTGTCTTTTTTGAAAGCTGAATCAATCGATGAATCTTTAATTTTCTGAAATTTGAATTTATTTCAAACCGAAATCTTACAAAGGAGCTTTGGTGAATCAACAAGAATGGGGAATTTCTCTAAAAACTTAATTGATTCTTCTCATTGGAGTTTTTTCATTTGAAATGCAAGAATCTTTGCTTTTTTGATGAATAAAATTGGTTCTTCCCAAATAAACTTCAAAAATTTCTTTTGAAGTACCTGAACTGAATCTATTTTTCGGTGCTTTCCCTTTTTAGAATTCTAATCACGCCTCTTTTTATTCGATCTTCATTCAAAAGGTTCGAATCGAACATTCTTTTTCGTGCTCATCCATTATTTTTCATTTCAAGTCATAATCGTCAGACATATTTCAAATTGTATCTATCGATGCATACTATATCTCTTATAAAAGCGAATTTAAGGAAGGGATTACTATCTCACAACACATTATTTTTTTTCATGCTCATATAATGAAATAATTGTTTACAAACAAACAAAAAATCTCCCCCCAAACTTTTATGCTGAGGAGCCATTCATTCTTCTTCTCCTCATCGTGTTTAGAGTCTGTTGTCGGCAGGATTTCCAGGGACAAAGTTTTTGACTTTCCAAGAGTTGAAGGCAATCAAGAAGCACATTCCCAAATAGATCAAAGATTCGACAATACCAAGGATGCCTTGGAATATATAACCATTGCTAAAGAGATATGAGACACGAACCCATCCATTATAGCATCCTCCAGAAATAATGCTGAATATGAAAAAGACAATGATTTCAATCAAAGAGATACCCCAGTAGAATCTTAATTCTCTTTCACTGTGGGTGAGGCCACGATAGCCCTTGTAGAATCCATATAAGGTCAAGGGCATAAAGATGAGCATATTCAAAATGGAGTACAAGACTCTGATTCCGCTATCCTGAACGGGGATCTGAGCGAGGGAGTTGATAAAATTGATTATGCTCACGATGAAGTTGAAGAAAAACACAAAGTTGAGTCTTCTCACAAGAGTTCTTGTCTCTGTATCGTCAAGTTCTTTCAAGTCGTAATGGATAATCTTGAGAAGAGGAGGGTAGTTGAAATTATCCCATTTAATGCTCGAGTTGTGTCTGCCTCCAGGAAGCTTGGATCGTGCATCATCAATAGTGTTGCGGATGACGCTGTTGCCAATGCTGGTGGCAGCAGATTTCGTAATAGAACTGCTCATATAGTTCATTTTTCAAGAACAAATTTCTTCTTTAACTTTTTAAATTTTCAATTGAGTTTTGTTTTTTTTATAAAGCTGATTTTTTCCTGCTTGATTTTATTTTATCAGTTAGAAATTACTAATTTTACTGTTTACTATATTTGGATAAGTGGATTTTTCCACTCACCTCGGCGAAGGAGTCAGTCTTTGTGATAATGGAGAATTTGTTTTGTTCTTATAACAAGTTTTTGCTTTTTTTAGTGTCTAAAGATGCTTTTTTGGGGCAATCCGCAAAGTGATGGCGGGAGTGGGTGTCAGATAAAGACTTTTTATATTGCGCGAATGTGGGCGAAAAAGTCTTTTTTTTCTCGCCAGGTTCTGTCTCTTTGCTGAGAGTGGACAATAAGAACAAATTCCTTTGGAAATCAGCTAGAATTTTGATATTGATAGTATGAACTATTTTAAAAGTCATTTATTTCTCAGAGACAAAAAAAATCACATGAAATCAATCGCATTTGGGAAAAATTGGCTCAAATTGACTTAATCTTGATTTCTGATTCAGAAATCAGAAGAAAATAGTTTAAGGCAATTAATTCATTGAGATGTGATGATTTCAAATGTTTTGGAAATGGGCGATCTGAAGCGTGGCAAAAAGCCTTTGAAAAACCACTTTCTGTCTTTTTGAAATAAAAAAAACAACTCTTTGTACAATAAAAATGATCACATTTGCGATCAAATTGAATGACGTGTTTTTCCCGATTTTTTTCAAATTTGACCGAAAACTTTTTATGAAAATTTCAGAATTGAATCCCCAAAGCCCCTGAAAATTTCGTCAAAGAGTTTTTCTTTTCCCAAAAGATGATGGGCATGTCTTGAAAATCTTCTGAAATTCAATTTTTCGCGAAAGTAATCCAAAAAGCTCTCATTTTCAAATCAACTCACCAGTCAATTTATTCTCCTCAATCAAACATAAGACCCTTCTCAGATCATCCAAAAAAAAAAAAATCATAAAGGCTCGTTGGTTCATTGTTTGGGGATCTTTTGATTTTGTCTCAAAGTCTTGGAAATTTCAAATAAAATTTTTGAGGAGTTTAGAGCTTTTAGTTCAAATTTCGTTCACTCTCTGTTGAGATTTTTTTGCTTGAAAGAAAAAAAAATATCAATCTCAAGAAAACTCAGAAAATTTCGAAAGAATTTTTCAGCTGAAAAATATTTTGTTTCTTCAAATTTTTGGTTTAATTAAAATCTGATTGATTTAATTTAAAAATAAATCTATTTGTGAAAATTTGCTAATTTCTTCAGAAAAAAATAAGTTTTGAAAATTAATTCATTTGTCACTTTTTGAATTCTTTTTTTTTTTAAAGTATTTAATTCAATTTTTTTTTTTTCAGAGTTTTTATTTTTTTTGGGTCAAGAGCGTTGCACACAAAATGCTCTCTCTTTTTCTTCAGTTCTTTCTACTTTTGAAAACATACCCAGTTCAAAAAAGGAACAAGACAGCATTAAACACGAAAACTCATTCTTCATTCATAGCATTTTTTTGGAGAAATTTTATTTAATTAATGATTCCAAACCTTTTCTCATTCTTCAATTTGATTGAGATTTAAAATAAAAATGTTCATTCTATCATTTGATCAAGATCCTTTGAGCTCAAATCAGAATGAATGCAAAGCAAAAACTTGTCAATTGTATGAATCGTGGATTTGATAAAAAGTCTTGTCCAAAAGAAAAATGAATTCATCTTTTGAACGAGAATTTCTCTATTCCTCTCTTTTCTCCCTCTTTCGCTGAGAGAGATATTTCATATCTCATTTCCTGATTCCCCTAATTTCCTCCCAAAAAAGAAAACTGATTGTTATTTAATCTTGATCGAGTCTCTCTCACTGAATTAAAAAAACTCTACTTTTAGATTTTGCAACAGTTTCTCAATACAGACAAGTTTCATTCTGAATAATAGTCCGAATACCTCATCTTAAATCAAAAACAAATAATCAATAAATCTTTTTCATCATGTTCAGAAGTCTAAGAGAAAGCAACCTTAACAACCTGAATTATTCTATCGAGAAGAATGCATCTGAATACCAAGTCCATGGATTGAGAACCCAAATCCTTGACTTGGAAAATAGAGTTACAAATCTTTCTTCAGAGAATGACAAACTTTCACTTGACCTCAGGGACCGCTACAATGATATTCAGATCTGGAGAGACAGGTATGATGCTTTGGAAAGAAACTCCAACGCAGCGGTCCAAGAACTTGCAGACAAACTTGAACGCCAGAAGAGGCAAGAAGTGGAAGAAGTCGTGTCAAAGTTAAACACAAGATTCAGTATCGAGATTACAAGCCTAGAGAATCAAAACAGACTCTTGGAAACTAGAATAGTGGATTATGAGAGCAAGATGACAGCTGTCAACGAAGAGATTAAGAGAGTCACCCAACTCAACATTGACCGAGCCAATGAAGTCGATCAGTGGAAAGTCAAGTGCGCAAATCTTGAAAAGAATGTCCACAATCGACTCGATGAATTGAAACTTTCCATTGATGTCCAGACTCGAAATGAAACTGATGCCATCACAAGAGAGTTTAATACCAAAATTCTTGAAGAGAGAAAGAACTACGAAACCCAAGTCAAAACTATCAAGCAGGCAGTTATTGACTTGGAAAACAAACTGAGGTTGGCTGCTGCTGAAGCCGAACGTCTCTCTACTGTCATTGCAGAAAGGGACTATCAGATCGACGTCCTCAAAGGCCAAATGATCAGCTTAGAAAAGCTCAAGTCTGAGGAGACTCACAATTTGATTGCTCAGTTTGAGGAGGAAAAGAGGGCTTTGCTTGAAAGGGAATTGAAAGCTCAAAATCTGAGATTTTCTGATGAGAGAGCAAGATATGAAATCAGAATGAAGGAGATTGGCCAGCATATCACTGACTTTGAAAGCCAAATGACCTACCTCTCGGTCGAACTGGATAGAGTTCAAAGTTTGCTTGAGGAAAAGACCCACGAGGCAGAGACTCTCAAGAGAGAACTCCAGAGAGTTGAAGAAATGAAAGTGAGAGAAATGCAAAACCTGCAGCAAAATTATGAAAATCTCAGAAGAAATGCGCTCCAGGTTTCTGACTTGGATGTTCGATACCAAGCAGAGAAAGCCGCTCTCGAAACGGAAATCATGCAGCATCGTCAAAAGATTGGAGAACTTGAGGTTCACATCAGAGAGTTGACTCAAGATAATGAGAAAGCCAAAGATAGCTATTATGAGCTCCAAAAAGAGACTGACAGTTTGAGACTCCAAGTCAAGGATTTGACAGCCGCCAACCCTAGACTCGAGAACGCTGATGAGTTGAAAAGAGAAAATGAGAAATTAAAGAATCTAAGTCTCGAGGCTCATGAGCTGAAACTCAAGTTTGATGTGGATAAGCAGAATTATGAAAGTCAAATCGTTCAGTTGAGAAAAATGGTTCAGGTGGGAAAGGCTGAAGTTGAGAATTTGTATAATCTTGTGAATGCAAGAAGACAAGAAAACGATCATTTGACGAAACAGCTCGGTGATTCTAGAAATCACATTGTCAAGCTAGAAACTCTGTATAAAGAGCTGGAAAACAAATTCATGATTATGGAGAAAAAGCATGACCACGTCTCAAAGGAGAGCCAAAGTTTAGCAAAAGCGAGAGACGCTCTCAAGTACCAAGTTGAACAAGGTAACGTCGAACTTGCTCATAAAAACAGGGAACTTGTCGAAAGAATCAGAGAAGTTGATCATTTAAAAGCTAAATACGAAGATGCCATCGCAAGTATCAAATTAAATAGCCGAATCTAGAGAGGTTGGAGGATCTGGATATTAGAGAGTCAATCTTTGGTCAAAACCATTCTTCTGAAAACAGACCAAGATGATTTATTCTCGCATAAAATTACTTTGATGTCAATAAAAGGAGGACTCTTTGGGAGTTGATTTAGAAAACAAATATGATTAGTTAGTTGTTTCAACTTTTGTTGTGATTTGCATAAAATAAGCATTCTTCTATTAAATTTTCATTCATACCTTTTAATTGTTTTAGACTAGAAAAAAATAATATTGAAAAATGCCAAAATTTCAATCATTTCTTGAGAAGCAAAGATTAAAATTTCAAGATTCCTCCCAACTCTCCTAAGATCAATTATCCTTGCTCCAACAATTGGGTTCTCTTAAGGTTGAGACAAAATTGGAAAAAGCCTCCTGGACAATTTCTCTTGACCTTTTTCTCATTTTTTCCTTTCATTTTTAGTTTTTTAATTGGTTTTCAAACAGAGTTTAAAAAGGCAAGAATGTCCACTGTCAAACAAAAAAAATCTGCAAAACCTTCTGTCTGTTTGAGTGAATTTTTCAATGAGCAATTTGGATAATTTTTAGAATAAATAAAGGATGGAATCTGAAAACTCTTTCTCAAAATCAATGATTTATTTTCTAATCTAGTCCTTACGTTCCAAATGAATCAAGGTCTCTCAAACAATTACTGCCAAACATCTCAAATAATAAGATTTTAATTTTTCTAAGCCGAGACTCCAGTTCCACATTTCTATTAGGGGAAATTTTTGGTTTTTCAAAAAAAAAAAGGATTTGAAGATTCTCTCAATTTAATTGAGCTTTGATAAAGTGACTCTGAAGTATTTCTCTGGAATTTTGGGGTCTGGTTCTCAATGTAAGAATATCTTCTCATATATATTTTTTTTAAATATCAAAAAATCATAAATTTAATCTAAATAACTCAAAGAAATATGCAAAAAAAATTTTCATCTATATCGACCATTTTGTTCGTGATTTTGTAAAATGAGAAAAGTCTCGCCAATTGAAAAATAACTTTTTCTCTTGAATCAAAAACACAATTTTTGGCCTCAATGTGATTCGCCTTTTTTGAGAAATTTCCCTCTCATTACAAATACAAAGAATACGATTTTTCAAGTTTCAAAGATGAATTCAGATCCACAATCCATTCATATGAAGCAGAAACCAGAACGTTAAAAAAAACATTTCAAGAAAAGAGAGGAGATAATTGAGACTTCACCAAATTAGAGAATTTTGATATTTCAGAAAAAAAAATTCGAATCGTAATTGCAAACTCTTCAATCATCTTCATTGTTTTATCATTCAAGAGTCAGAATGAAAAAAAAAAGAAGAATTTTAAAGCTTTTTTCTCTTTCTATATTTCAAAAATTCTCCATTTCCTTTTCCGGCTGAATTTTTTCATGTTTGCTCTCTGAAAATGGTGATTTTAGCGGGACGGAAATTGATAGAGACAGAATCAAACTCCTCCAAAAAAAACTCTTTCTTGAGAAATGAGAAAATATTTGTTGTGTCAATGAAATGAGACGAATAACCTCATTATGAATGAAACACACAATCGAAACTGTTTTTCTATGTATTTATGATCTCAATAACCACAATACCGAAAATAAATGATTGAATATGAAATTATAATTACTATAACAGATATAGAAAAGGCCAGTTTCTAACTAAAGTTTTTGTTTCGTTTTTGTCATTCGTAGATATGCTCTGAACATGATCTACCACAACAAAAAATTGATTAAAGATAGGTTGTTGTGACTTTGACGGTTTGGGTGTTGGATTTGAGATTGAAGGTGGAGGAATTCTTCTTTTTGGCCTCGATCTCGTCAATAACTCTTTGTTGGTCCTCCATCATTTTATTGAGCTTTTCAATTTCGCCCTTTCTGGACTCTCTCATCTCTCTCTTTTGCTCCTTCATTTCTTCCTTGATCTTTTTAGCTTGTTCCTTAAGATAAGCCTTCTTTCTTCTGTTTTTGGCATTAAACTTGGATTTGAGGAAGGTTCTTTTACAAATTATACAGACCGAAATCAAACAAATGCTTACGTTCTCTCGGCATCGTCAAAGACGACCATGACTTTCTCTTTCTTATTCTTCACCATCGCGATCTGAGAATCAATAAATTTATTTTTAAATTAATGGATTTTATTTTCAAGTTTACTTCTGAATTTAACCATAACCTCAGAATCAGTTTTGCTAAAAGAATTTCTACAAACAAACTTCAAAGAGAAAATATTCTTATTATTTAGACAAGACAAGGAAATAGAAATATATATATATATATTCAACAAGAAAATGAATTATTAGTGAGTTTGACATTTTTTGACCGAATTGAGGAGCATCTCTTTGTATGAGTCTGATCTGCTTTCCAGTGTTTTCAAATTGCTTTCGTCGATTCCGAAATCAAATTCTCTTTGGAAACTAGATCGCAACTCGAAATAATAATTAACATAAAGAGACATCTTGACTTTGACATTGTAGTCAATAAGCTCGAGGAAAAGCTTTTCGAGTTTCTGAATTTGCTCGATATTAAAAAATGGATGAATAAATGCAAGATAAGCATGAGACACATTTTTACTCTCCCAAACTTTGTCAGCAACCATGATGGAGCTGATCAACAGAGGCCGCCAGTTTGTTAATAAAAGTGAGGTTCCAGTAATACACTTGAATCTGTTGAGATAAATGAGCGCTATAATCAAACACTCTGATTGAAATCTCCCGCATGTCTGTAACAGTTCCACAAACTCACAAATCTCCTCAACGCTTGGTCTGCGAAACAATAGACTTTTCACTGCTTCCTTGAATTTCGCTGGATCCTCATGGCAATACTTTTCTTCGTTGAAAGAATCAGCCAAACCATTTCCTGGAATGTATTCTTTCTCCTCAAGTTGTTCGTGTAGGAATGTTCCCACTGCATAGATAATTCCTTTTGCATTTGGTTGCAAAATAGTAGAAACAGGATGCTTATAAGTTGTTAAAGAAGCTTTCTGCTCAATAATTTGATTCTCATCCATGGCGATATAATTTATACTTGATTGTCTTGATAAAAAAATTTTATTATATTAAAACTGAAAAAAAATCTAACTCTTTTCTTTTTCAACAAAGTTGGTTGGAGCTCAATTTTCTTGTTTTTACGTGAAAGATTTTTCTCCTCCCGAAAAACAGTTTCAAAGCATCTTGGATGATTTAATTTAGAAGAAAAGTTTTGAGGCAACACTCATTGGTTTTTATACTGTTATTTCTATCTCTCTTCATTCAGATCTCAGCATAATTAAAGAAAACAGTATTTGCAAATAAACATAAAAACTATTTGGTGACTCATCATATTTTACTCTATCAAAAAGCACTTCTGTTGGTAAACTTTTTGGTTTTTTGCTGATCCTAAAAGACTCTTCTGCAAGCAAAGGTTTCTCTTTCGTCCAATAATTCAGTGCAAAGTTAAGGAGGGAGTTCAGTTTATGACATGATATGGAGATAAATTTTTCTCAGTTCATATATTTTACAATATAAAAATTAATTAATATCTGAACACGGCTTGGAAAAAGATATGTATAGCAGTACCCTTTCAGAACCTGAAGTGACTTTTACTTCAAGCGGAAGACCAAAGTACAAAAAGCTGAGACTCTCTCCTGCCGAAAATATCCTTAATTCGTTTGGTATCCTTTTTAACCTGGCGTTGTGGATCATTTTCCTCATCAAAATTCCAAAATTGCAAAGTCGAATTCCTTTCCATGCCAGAGAGGATGGCAGCACTGATACGTACGTTAGCAGCTTCATGCTGTTGCTTCTTCCAGCTCTGGGGACGATCATCTTCATCATTCTCTTTATCTTAACTTTATATCCTCATGTGCTTGTTTTGAGACGTGTTCGTCTGACAGTTGAAAATGGAGCAGGCATTTATATGTTGACTAGAGGATATTATAGAGCAATAAGCCTTGTTACACAGATTCTCTTGTTTGTTGCTGGCATGATTTGGTTAAAGAAAGCTTTTGATGACCAGGTTCCTGGTTTGGCTGTTTTACTTATTCCTACTGTCGGATTCGTGGTCGGAACGCTCTTTTTGACTCTGATTTACAATTCCCTCATCCAAGAAGAAGCAAAAGTTTTGTTAAATAAACACGAAATCTATGAAGATTAGCTGTCGTGATTGCATAAAAATTTCTCAATAATGTTATTTATGGATTTTTCTCTCTGAATAAAAGAATAATGGTGATAATCATGTCATGTAAAACCCTTGTTTTTTATAAAATTTCTCTCTCCCTCTTGATAAATAATATCAATTCAATCCGTTCCAATTTCGGAGAAAAAGGAAAAGATATCTTTTTGGGGGAGTTCTCATGATTTGAAAATGATCACAAAGTCTTTTCATGTCCTGCTTCTGTGTGTTTGGTTTTCTCATCTTTCTTCAATTTACCCTTAACAAAATGAAATTCGACCACTTCTTGATGAGTTTATGAAAACAGTTTCCTTCATAAAATTTGTTTGCGACTTTATTTCCATTCTGAGTCAATTTTTTTAGGCTTCTTTAAACTTGATCTGGAGGGATATGGATTCAAATTTTGAAGATTCTGGGAAATCTGTTTGTTTCCTCGAGCATTTTCTCAAGTGAAATTTCAAATACTTTTTTTTCTGATTTTCTTTTTTTCAGAATTTGAGATTTTCCAAGTTCTTTTCTTTTTAGAACCTCTAAATTTCAGCTGAAACCTCATTTGAAAAAAACTTTATTTTGCTGCTGATTTTGAAAGAAAGACACTGTTTTTATTGCGATTGGAATTACAAAGGATGCTGGGAATTTTCTTCCTTTTTTGGACAAAGACCATTTTCAAAAGAGAAGAGAATTTTAAATTTCCCAAAATCATCAAAAATTGCTTGCTGATCGAGAGGCCGTTGACTTCAAAAAAAAATTTAAAACTTGATTGAAAACCATTTATGAACATTTTGAGGAAGAAAAACTTTGGAAAAAAGGACAAGATTTTTCTTCCCTGAAAATTCACAATTTTTAAAGAATTATAACACAATCAGCTGGTTTTTGACCAAACTTTCAAATCAAAATCAGCACAGATCAGTAAAATTCCAAACAAACCATCACAAATTTCGGGTTTTGGAATTAACGAATTTGCTCCCAGAAAAGTGAGAGAATATTTTCTGTCTCTTCTTATCAAAGGGCGCGTTTTTAATTTCACTTATTTATCTCTAAAAAGGAAATATTTCTTTCCGAAATAAAAAATAAATGAATCTTGCAGGTTATTCTGATAGTGATGAGGAAAACTCGGAAAACAATGATCATGAGTCCAAGCCCAACGAAAGCGCTCTTGAAAATCAACAAACCAAGAAAAATGAACCAGGCTTGGAAAAAATAGAAGTCAATCTTTTGTCTTCAATTTATCCTAAATCCTGTCTTTAGAAAAAGCTCAAGGTTGAAGATAAATCTGTTATCAAACCTGTGAGGAATGTCGCTCATACTGAAGGAAATTTCAGCTCAATAGTCTACATTCGAGTTTATTTCACAGAAGGACTTTTTGAATTTTATCAAAATCTGGAGTCCTTTTCCAAAGATCATGACAAAAATCAAATTCTCATGATTGATAAAGAAAGTTTGCACATTTCTCTTTCGAAAACAATTTATCTAAATTACCATCAAATTGATCGAATTGTCGAAAAGATGCAGAAAGCAATTGAGTGTTTTAGCAGCTTTACTTGCAATTTTGGGATGAACTCTCTCAAAGTCTTTGTTAACGAACAAAAGACAAGGACGTTTTTGAGCTTGCTGGTCAAAAATGGCAAAGTTCACTTTTTCAATGTCATTGATAGCGTCAATAAAATTCTCGAATCATTCAAAGCTGAAACATTTTTCAAGGTAAACTAGATATCTTTAAAACAAAAATTCATTATTAGGATCCCCAGCCACATGTTTCATTATCCTGGTCTCTTGAAGATATTGGACCAGAACTCATTGAAAAGTTTTATGAAACTTTTCCAAAATGGAAAACAGAAGCTGAGTCATTTGAAATTACAGAAGTCGTTTTTCAAGTTGGCCAACGATTAAATGCCATCAAACTCAAAAAATCTTTATTTTGAAATTCATGTCATCAATATATATAAATTTTTATCAAGACAAAGAGAGAGAGTTTTATTTATATTAGATAGAATATCATCTTGATTGAGTTTGTGGGGGAACGGAACTGACTAAACATGAACTTGATTAATTAAATAAAGTTGCACATGTATAGATAACGTAAATAATAATAAGTATGATTCATCTAGCTTATTTCATAACGGGGAAGGCAGTGGATAATTTAGTTCTTTCATCAGTTTCTTCTCTCCATCTGGCAGTGATGGTCTTTTGTTGAGTGTAGAAGAGGACACCAGCCTTGCCGTAGAAGTTGAGATCACCTCTGAAGGAGTCCTTGTTTCCGGTGAAGGAGAACATGGGCAAAGGAACGGGGATGGGGATATTGATACCAACTTGACCGGCATGGATTTCGTGTTGGAATTTTCTGGCGTGGGGACCAGATTTGGTGAAGAGGGAGCAACCATTACCCCAACGGTTACTAGAGAAAGATCAGGATACTGAAACAAAAATTATTCTTACTTGTTGACGAGTTGGATGGCTTCATCGAAAGTGTTGACTCTGACAACACAGAGGACGGGACCGAAGATTTCTTCCTTGTAGCAGGTCATGTCGGGAGTGACGTGATCGAGGATGGTGGGTCCAACGAAGTTACCCTTGGTGTACTTGGGGTGGACGAAGCCTCTTCCATCAAGAGGAATCTTGGCACCTTCCTTTTCGGCTTGGTTAATGTGGCCAATGACTCTTTCTTTCAACTAGAAAAGATTAACGATATGCATAAAACAAGTTTGTACTCCAGCATCAACGAGAGGGCCGAGATCGACTCCTTCATCAGTACCAATGCTGACCTTGAGCTTCTTGACTCTTTCGGCCAAATCGGGGATCCAGTCTTGGGCTTCACCGACGAAGACGGCGGTGGTCAAGGCCATGCATCTTTGTCCGGTGGCACCGAAAGCGGCACCAGCCAAGGCGTTCAAAGCTTCTTCCTTATCGGCATCAGGGAGGATGATACCGTGGTTCTTGGCACCCATGTTGGATTGAACTCTCTTGCCGTACTTGCTACCGTTTTCATAAATGTATTCTCCTGCTTGGTTAGAGCCGACGAAGGAGATGGATCTAATGGAGGGGTGTTGGATGATGTTGTTGACGGTATCGTGACCACCGTGAACCAAGTTGACGACACCCTTGGGGAGCTTAATGTCTTGGAGGAGTTGGGCCAAAAGAGTGGAGGCACCAGCGACCTTTTCGGAGGGTTTCAAGATGTAGGTGTTACCGCAGGTGATACCAACGGGGAACATCCAAAGGGGAATCATGACGGGGAAGTTGAAGGGAGCGATACCGGCGCAGACACCGAGGGGGACTCTGTAGCTGTACAAATCAATACCTCTGGAGATGTTTTCACTGGTCTCACCCATCATGATACTGGCGAAAGACAAGGTATGCTCGACGACTTCCAAACCTCTTTGGACATCACCCCTGGCATCGACCAAGGTCTTTCCTTGTTCTCTGGTGATGATCTTGGCCAATTCTTCAGAGTTTTCTCTGAGCTTCATCAAGTAGTCAAACATGTAACGTTGACGAACGAGGATGGGGACATCACGCCAAGTCTTGAAGGCTTCTTCAGCTGCAGCAACAGCTTCGTTGAATTCTTCGTTAGTGGTTTGGGGAACCTTGTTGACGAGTTCTTGAGTGGCCTGAGGGCGGATTAGGAGACAAGAAAGGGAGGAGAGCTTACGGGGTTGTAGATGTTGAACCATTTAGTGGCCTTGGATTCCTTGAATTCACCATTGATGAAGTTTTTGCAGGTGGTGGAGAACCTGGCATTGCAAAGTCTGTTAACTGCCTATGGAATGGGTTTAGAGAAGAGGACAGGATGAGGCGGACCTTTTGGTAGTTGGCGAGCATCGAAATCTTTTGTTTTTGAAAGATGAATCTTAATATTATTTATTATATTTAAATTACGTGGTGCGGACTTTAAAGGGCTCAACGGTTCTAATAACTTGGTCATCTGTTAAATAATTAAACCAAACTATTTATATATTTTAAAACTCTAAAAAGCTCATGTTGTAAAAACTCGGTTTGTCCTTGAAACCTCGAAGAAAAATCCTCCTTCTGGGTGAAAATACTGCTTTTCGAAAGCTCTTCTCATAAACTCGGTTTTTAATCGCAATTTTCAAAGATACTTTTTGGCTCGGAAGATATTTGAAAGCTTAAATTAGAAAAAAAAGATTTTGGCGCGTGTTGCTTCCTCAATCAAATTTTTTATAATGAATTTTATTCAAATCCAAGATTTTTATTAAATAAAATAAATTAAATTAGTTTCTTTTTTTGAAGACGACGGCGACTACAGTTTGTCTGAGTTTGAAGGGCTTACTTCTATTCACTTTCTCGCTTATTTTGAAGAAGAGCATATCTATCTTATACGTGATCACAAGCATGTGTCATTTATACTCGCATGATTTAATTCGATTCATTGGGGGTCACTTTGACAAAAACAAGGGGACAAAACTTGGAGAGAAATGTTTTCCCTGAATCATTATGTTCCAGAACAACTTTTAAAAAAATTCCTCTGAATGAGTTTAGTTCAATTCGAGGAATAATTTGCCTTGAATTCAAGAAAATAAAACCAGGTGTAATAATCCGACAAATCAAAAAAGTTATATCAATTGGGCTTTTATTTTATACTAAATACGGAAGAAATAAGTTTTTTGAACTCCAGAATCTTCCAGGAGCTCTGTTATTGACCTTTGTTCACAAATACATCGTTTCCGCTGCCCAACCTGACAGAATGAGAAATAGAAAAATAGTTTTTTGTTCTCTTGAGACTCAATCGTCCTGAAATTCGAATCAAGGGGAACAACAAAAATTGCTTTCTCTAATTAAAAGAATTAAATATTAAATATTCTTTTTAATTATTTTTATAACTTTGGAAATGAAAAACTCACAAACTCGGGTGGGTTGATTTCATTTTTTTCTCGAACTTGAGAAAGTTTTAAGATTCCAAAGTGAACTTTCAAAAAACTGCCACTTCAATAATTTCTCTAAAATCTGAGATAAAAGTTTTTTTAAGGTCTCTAATATAATATTTTTAAAGGAATTACTTTTTTTATTGCAACCAATCATCTTGTGGAAATACCGCAATTCAGACTTCTAATTTTATGAAAATGAACTGTCTATCAGACAAGTTTGTCTAAAAATTGAATTCAAAAGTTCGAAATCTATATAAAAATACTAACTTTAAATTTCAAAACAAAAAAGGGTTTTATGGAAATCTTTTCGTCAGTCTAATTTAATGGAAGACCAGTCTCTTTTATCTTTTCAGAAGTTTCTCTTCAAAAGGCTCCTCCAAGAAGTGAAGAAATTTTTTTTGAAAAATTCATAATGCTGAAAAAATTACTTTAATTGATAAAACTAGAAAAAGAAAGTTCTTAAAATCAAATTCATGCAATTTGAACATTTTTCAAATGCAAGAAGTTCAGAATTCCCCCTCCAGGGCTTCCGAATCTTTCTCCAGAAATCCAGACATTGTCGTCAGGTTTCCTTTCAAAAAATCTGATCCGGCAAAATTTATTTGATGGAGACGATCTACTCCATCCCAGTATTTTTTATCGCAACGCAATCACCCTTCAATCCGAATGTCGAAATTATTTTGCCAAGAAATCTCTTAAAGAGAAGAAAAGATTTTCATTAGAAATTTCGATCAAAAGAAAAATAGCAACAAAATTATCAAAAAATATATATAAATTTGTCAATTCTGTCAGATGCGACGAATCTTTCAGATGAATTTACTAAAATATTCGACAAAATCTGTAAAAATAGGCACTTTAGGAAGCCCTGTTCCCTCTGTGATCCAGAAATAAATTTATTTTTCTTGAATAAAATCACAATTATAGCTGTTGAAGTTGTGAAATTCTCGAATTGATTTGCGAAAGAATTAGGTTCTAAATTTGCCCTTTGAGATGAGATAATTATAGTTTGAAGCCAGAGAAAGAGTTGAATTTTAGAAACATGATGTTCCTCTTTCATAAAACTTTTGAAAAAAAAATTTCGCACAAACAAATCCAAAAATTAAAAAAATGATCATTTTCCCTTCCTCAGAAATCGGTTTTTCAAAGAATAGGAGAGCTGATATCAGCTTTGTCCGATGCTCTGAACTCAAAATGGAAATTTTACCCAACGACATGATTAAAATTCCAACGAAATCAAATGATTTTTCAAGTTGGGAAATCTGCTCAGAAAATGAAGGTTTTTGGACTTCTCATTTGAGTTTATATCAAAAGAAAAATAAATTTTGTTTTTCCCCCAATTCTTTGAGGATACTAAAAAACGCCAAGGAGTAGTCAATCAAAACAATTAGAAATCAGAAGTCCTTTATTCAAGTCTTTTGAAAAGTCTTAAAAAATTTTATTCTGTCGAAAATAGCTTACTTTACGTTATTAAATAAAAAATTCAGACCGTGTAGAGCCAACTGAGAAAGAAAAAAATTGAGAAAAATTTCTTTGAAATTCTTTTTGACAACTCATGTTTAGAAGTCGTCTCAAAAAAAAAAATACTCTCTCTTTGGTTCCTCAGGTATTTTTTTGGGCAATTTTTAAAAGATCTGATCACCAAATGCGTTTCTTTTCCCTCTTTTCAGCAAGAACGAAAAATAGAATTCATCATTTAAAATTTTGAAGAAAGATTTTATTATGAAACGGATTTTCGTGCTTTTCTTTTGATGTTTGTTTCTGTTTCCATGACAATTTCTTATGCATCCATAAAATATCTCATCAATTATAAGGCAAGACCAAGTCTAGTTTTTCAATATGAGTAAGTGTGAAGTAGAAACTTATTCTTGCTTCTTTTCTCTCTTTCCTCCTTGTCCTTATTTATTTTAAAATATACTCTGAGGATTAATTTACTTCTTTGGGCTTGTTGTTGTCTAGCACCTTCGACGACGACTCCAGGGAGGTTGGCCATACCGATTCTCCTGTTTTGGGTTTAGATTACTGCGAATCAAAAATTAGAAATTACTTCAACATTTCCTTGGTGTCAGCAGTAACAGCAACTCTGCTAATGTTGATCTTGGATTGTTCAGGGATGTAGTCCAATCTTCTTTCTCTTTCCTGAGGATTTGTTAGAAAATCTGAATGTCGTCGAAAATTCATACTTCTTCTTGGACCTTGAGGGAGATGCCTCTGATGGGACCTCTTTGGATTCTCTTCATCAAATGGGTGGCGAAACCAGCAATCTTATTTCTCATTCTCTTGGAAGGGAGGACGGCAACATCGCTCAAGACCTTCTTGTTGAAATGGAAGTCGCTGGTGAGCTTGCTGTAGTATTTTTCGATTAAAACCTTGGAGGCTCTCTTGACAGTCTTGGTTCTGATTCTTCCCTATCACATTCAGTCAGACCTTCTTCAATTGGTTTTTTACCATGTCTTTTAAGTTGACTCTTTAATAAAATTAAATGAATTTTATCATCTCCTCACAGAATTACAGGATTAGATATAAAATTTTGAGATTTGCAGCAGATTTGTTTTCCCCTTCAAAAATAGTTTCTCGTTCGTAGGTCCTGTTAATTGGGGACCTCGAATCATTCCAAGGAAAGTCGATTTTTTGACGAAAAATAATGTTGGTTGAATTTTCCTGTTCCAAAGGTTGAAAAGAAAACCACTTTTGGATGCAAGATTTCTTAAAATAAACTATTTTGCCTCTGTTTTTGACTCTACTCTTTGTAAAATATTTCGGAGGGAATTTATAAATTTTCTAAGAAAATGGTATCATTTCGTCATCAAGGAGGTTTTGTGAAGGAATGGTATTTTGTTGGCGAAATTGAAATGACCATTTTGACTTGAATAATTCAGAAAAAATCTTTTGATAAAATGGAAAATTCTGTAGCTTCGATAAAGGAGATATAAAAAACGTCTACATTTATGAGTTGCAAAAAGACTTGATTAATTTTAGTTAAAATGAGGTTGAAAAAGGATTTTTATTTTAACTGTGGGCATCTTGAATAAATCTGATAGAAATTATTTTTTTTGGAAAAACAGCAAATTCGCTGTTCGAAACATTGTTGCTCTCATATCTTTTTAAAACAAAGTTGTCCAGAAAATCGTTTATGTGATGAGTTTCAAGATCAATTTTTTTTTATTCATTATTTTAAGAAAATAGCTAAAGGACTAAAAATATAAATTTCTAAAAAAGCAAAAGTTAGTTTCAGATTCGGAACTAAATAACAGTAAATCTTTCTAAAAGATATGAAAGGGAGGGACTTCTCTGAATTTGAAAATAATCATGTTGGTATTGGCGTGTTTGATACTGAGAGAATAATGAGTTTCCTCTGAATTTCCTCTGATGGTATTCTCAAATGCTTTCAGAAAGCAAAACCAGAATATAGAGGTGTTAACTCTTTTTGATACTGGAGCCAAAATACAAACAATTAAGGCAGAAAATAGTAGGAGAAAAAACCTGCAGAGGCTGTTGAGATGAATTCGACTAACTGCAACTCAATTATTGGCGGAATTTTAACGTTTTAATCTGCTCTAGTTGATTCAATTTTAAAATACTATTATTCAAAATCTATCTAGCACGCATGTCTTCTCAAACTGCTCCTGCCCAGGGCTCATCATTAAGTCTTTCGATGGCTGTCAACTTGTTTTCAAGGTTCTTTACAAGACTTTTAGAACGTGAAACCAAATTCCCAATCTATTTGAAGGAATGGGAGTCCTTTAAATATCAACTCTTGAAAGACACAGTTGATCTTGATGCCATCTTTATTCATCTTGCAAAAATCCAGCTCAACCTTGGTAAGACTAGATAACTGCCGTTCCCTAATTAGTTTTGAAGAAAAAACTGCAGGACCTTATCGATCAGAAAATCATTTGGATGGATCAGATCAAAAGAATAAGCAGCCTTTACAGCCAAGAACCAACCCTAGGCACGTCAAAAACCTCTCAACAGCAACAAGAAGTCGAACTCCGTCTGCTCAAAGACCCAGAGAAATGGTGACCAAGGCATGTGAACTTTCAGGTCGTCGACAACCAATATTGGATTTCCAAGCCCACGATCTCTCGGATATCAAAAGCAAAACTATGAACCACTTTTTATCTCCTCCCAAAAGTCTGTCTGAAATATCCGACTTTTCTCATACTCAGGTTTTTTTTTATTCTCGAATGTTATTTGACTTAATCCCATTTTAGACAACAAGCATTGAAGACCTGAGCGATTCCGGCAAGTCTTTTCCTGGCCTTGAAACCCTCAAGGTAAAGACGACTTATGATGTGAGTTTCCTGAAATCCAAAGCCAAAATGCTTTCTGACAACTTGCAAGTTCATTCTGAAAAGATCTTGAATCGCAAACACAAGACAATGGGAATGAATTTTGAGCCCCGAACTCCTCTCAGAGAAGTTTGCATGTTTACAGAGCGTAGTTCAGCGCCAGGAACAAAGAAGCTCGGAGCCGAACCTAGACCATATGCCCTTCCCACATATTGAAACAACAAGAAGAGTAAAAAATTGACTACAGTAATTAAACTTATATTATCAATAATATATATTACCAAAAACCATGTTTACATTTTTTAATGTCCTATATTGCTCATTCTATTCTCTAAACTTTCAATAAATCATCATGATCATATTATTCTAAACTGATAAAAGCATCCCTGGAAGTTGAATATTTCGGCAAGAAAGTTCGAGAGATTTTGTTTAATTTAATTTGATATTTTCAAAACACAATGTCAACGAGTATCGTGAAGAGGGATTGTTTGGCATCACTTAATTTTCATTTGGATGACCTTGCTGTGAAAGCATATAAGCCAATCAGTGGAGAATGGGATCTTGTCACAGTTGTTGGAGAAATACCTCAATATAAAGTTTTGCTTACGTTTCATACACATCATTTAAATATCAATTTGGTTTCAAAGCTCACTGAATGGAGCACGATTGATCTTTCAATCAAAAAAGAATTTGAAATGCAGGGCCTATGTAGAGCTGTTCATATCATCTATTCTGACAGTCCCAGTCTGATGGTAGCAAAAAGAAAGGAAGTCGAGTTGTATAGATATGTACCTTCAGAAACACTTCAGCTCCTAAAAAAGATTCGATTTGAGCATTTCATTGATGAAGCTGCGTACTTTGAGGTCCAGAAGCTTTCGCTTGAGGCTTTTGGGATTTTTGGAGTTGCAGCCTACGCAAGAGGCTTAAATAAATATCTAGAAAGAATCTACGAAGCGATAATATATGATTTAAAAAGCAATCGTTACGTCAGGAAACTTGAAATAAAGCAAGAATCTTCCATGGTAGTCCCGCTTGTTTTGGAAAAGAAAAAGTTGATTGCAGTTGGAACAGGAAGTTTCGTAAACTTTTTGAAAATTTCAAATTTGAGAGTTATCAAGCGACTCAAGGTCCCATCTGATAACGAGGTGGTTTTTGACGTTCGGTACTTGGAGACAAGGGATGTCATTATCGTGTATGTGAAAAGTGAGGAAGACATGTCTGCTGGGCCAAAATTATTTTTCTGGAAGGCTGATGGTCTCAAGTTCATTCAGGGACCAATAAAATGGATTTCTCACAACATAGCAAAGAATTTCCACACATTTGATGGCTTCGACTTTTATTTCAGTCTAGCCTCTCAGACAAAAGTTGTGTTTCAAAATATACGAGGATATCGCAAAGAAAAAGAGCTTGAGCTTCCGCCAAAGAGTTCCGGATGGTCTTTTTATAAAATTCTTGGCAAAAATCGAATCATTTGTGTCTGTCGAAATCAAACCAGATTTTATTTTGTCCTTGTCACTTACTAAGGAGACTATTCGATCGTACATGCAATTTTATTCTCAGTAACTATATTTATTTATTCTCGTCAAAATCTAAAGATATTACAAAAACGATGATATCTTCTTGTTCTTTCTCATAATTAAATCCCATTAAATCCCAAGTCAAATACCAAAATTAAGAAGGAGTCGAAAAAATAAAACTTTTATAATCAAAATCAATCTACAACAACATTGGGAGGATTTAACTGAAAATTAATATTTGAGTTTTAATTAGTGCGTGTGAAAATATTTGTCGAGTTTTTAGGTCATGACAAGAAGAATGATTTCAAACAGCGATACTACCTGTAGCGAGACTTCGCAACTGGTTGAACGAGACAGCACAAATATCCAACTTCCTCATTTAAATCTCAATTTTGGTAAAGAGAGAGAGAGAGAGAATAACTTATTTATCTAACATGTTGATCAAGGGTTTTTCAACAACTATGTCAAATCCTCATATGAGCTAGCAAATTTGATCCGTAGATACAGCATCGTAGGGTTTAAAATCAAGAATGAGTTGATGGCTGTGTATGATGACCAAGGGTTTATGATCCTTTACCAAGATAAAATCTACAAAAACTTCTCAAGCATCTATCAAATCTGCTATGAACTCACAGGCCATGCGGTTCCAACCATTGTCCCTTTAGTAAGTGAATATGATGAAATGCAGAATTTTTACGAAATAATTTAGCTTGATTGGAGTGGTCGAGTTCGTATCCAGCTTCAAAGAAAGAACGTCAGAATGCTTATTGGAGTCGTTTTTGGCTGCTATAGCTTGGTTATTCTCTTTACTCTCTTCAAGATATTCCAAAGAGCTTTGGGTGTTTAATTTTTTTTTTGAATGGAATCCTTCCGGACTTGGCAAAAATTTCAGATTGCGAAAAATTTCTTTGAACAAGAAGGAGAAAAGCAGCATACTATAAACTCTTAACGATTATGAATTTCTTTAATATCGTATTATTTTTTTTCAAATTTATTCTTGTATTCTGTATGTTTTAATCTCATATTACTTCTTCAATAACGAGATTTTAAACAAAACTATTTAAATAATGCGACTCAAATTGGTTGACCCGAGACCTGACTTGGTTCTTGAAAAAGAATCATGAATTGAATTGTTTCTATTGAAGATGATTTTTTGAGTTTAAATTGACAAAAAAAGTTATAAACAAAAACTAGAATTTTTGCTTGGGCTTTTGGCAGGATTTCAGATGCAGATGATCCAGAACTTGCGTAATCACAAGCAGGCAGCTTTCATGAGTTTGCTTTTCGAAACGTTTGAAAAAAAAACGAAGGAGACTCGTTGATCGTTCAAATCTTCATTTTCTCAATTAAAAGTTGTAAAAATTAAAAAAAAAAACTTATCATTTGAAACCTTGGAAATTCTCAAATGTTGAAGATCTTTGTTTCAGTTTTATTTCTACCTCAAATCTCCAAGAATATTTCGAATCAACCAAATTTGCTCGAGAAACTTGAAGCTCTTCTCTGCTTTGAGTCAGGATTTTTCTTGATATGATTTTTGTGATGAAAGAAAATCAAAATTAGCAAAGGAAGGGTTCAAACTCCCAAAATGTTTTCTCTTTTGTGAAGGTGAGGAATTATAGGGTTTGATATAATTTTTGGAAGAGAGAAATCGAATGCAGTTGTTGAAAATATTTTAAATGTTTTATTTTACGCTTGGTGGTAAGAAGAAGGAATGCGTTTTACGAACTTTTTTCTTCCAAAATGTAAAAATATCGCAAAAATCTCCAAGCACAATTTTTGGTGGAGTGATGATCTTGTGAAATCCGAAAATTTGAGTCGTTTTCTTTTTTCAATCTCAAAAATTTCAAGCCGAATTTTTGGAAAATTTTTATTGGCTTCTCAAATTCAGAAGAGCACTTTTCCAGAAATCGCCATCTGATTCTTTTGTAAAACCAAATAGACGTCCAAATTCTCATTTGCACAAATTTGAAATTCATCGCTCTCTTCTCGTCGATGTTTCATTGTGTGAGCTTGTTGATTTCCTTCTGGAAGGTTTGAGTTTTCAAGATAATAAATGGACTTTTAGAATTTAGAAAACAAAAAAATCCAAAGAATCTTGGGAATTTGCGATTTTTTCTGATCTTTGTTTGAAAATTTTCGTGAACAAGATTTTAAAAAAATTTCGTTTTGATTCCCATGAAGACCCTCAAAATCTTGAAAAATAATTAAAAAAATTAGGACTGTTCTCCTTAACATCCATAAATTTTTGAAAAAAAAAGTTTTTTCAGAGGTGGAGTGTCAACTAAAACCAAAACAGTTATAAAAATTTCGATGTTTGAGGAAAGTGCGAAAATAATCCAAGATGCCTCTTTATTTTGAATTACAACTTTTCTACCTGAATTCTTTTTTTTCATGTTTCATAAAGTCATCACATTTCTTGATCTTCAAACGTCAAAGTGAAAATTTGTATTTTCAGCAATATTATTCTTCTCTCAAAAAAGACGTTTTGTACTTTTGGCTTAAATTCAATTAAATTTAATTGAGAGTGTTTGAAAGACGAATAACGCCTTAAAATTTTTCAGATCTTTTAGTTTTTACTTCTGGCTTTTGTTGAAGATTTCAATTTCCAACAACAAAATATAAGGTGAAAATTTTACCAGACCTACTTGTATTTCAAATTAAAAAAATGATCAATCAAATTACAAATTATCATCATTGAAAAAACTATTTTCTTTAAGGTGTAAAAGAAACCATTGATTTTTCAACATACTGCATACAAACATTTTACGGGTTATATAATAGGTAAAAATAAAAGTTTTTTGAAATTTAATAAGATGATGAACTTATTATTAATAAATAAAAGAGGGAGTCTTGTTGGTTGGCAAAATTTAAAACATGAAATTATAAAATTGTATTGACACCCAATTCAGCAAGTTCTTTAAGTTTGAGCTTGACGTTTCGAAGACTCATCAAATTTTGACTGACGTAGAGGGACTTGAGCCTGACTGACTTTTGAGCTTGGATAGCTTCGATGAAAGCTTCAAGAGTTTTTTCAGTCAATTGATTTTGTGTCAAGTTTATGGTGTGAAGAGTTTTGTTGAAATACAACAGATTAGCCAGAGCAACTCCTCCTTCATCTGTGATTTTATTTTTGAGCAATTTCAACGATTTGAGTGTTGTGTTCTCCTTTAAAAAGTCAACAAGCGCCAAAACTCCTTGATCACCAAGATCTATTATCATATTAGATAAAATAAGTAACACAACTAACCTGCTCCTGTGAGATCGGCTATGTCAATGGTATTTTGTTCAATGCCGTCGATAATTGGTTCGAATTTATCGGCAACTTTGAGTGCAGCCTTCTTTCTGGATCTTGGAGGTTTACTGCTATAATCTGAGGGATTTTTCCTCCAGGGCGAGGCAGCTCGGGATGAGCTCTTTTTGCCTGAGAGCGCAAGTTTTTCTCTCCTTGTTGTCTGAGTTTCATCCCTTGAGACACTCAAGCGACCAGAAGTGTTGACGTTATTATTTGATCTGTCTCTTTCCTTGCTATCCTCTTTTGCAGAAGTCTGGAAACTTGCTGATCCTTTTCTTTGATTGACGTAAGATCGACCTCTTTCAACTAAAACAGGATTCTCAATCATTTGCATTTCTGAATTCAAATCTTTCCATTCAAAATCGAGCAAGTTGTTATCCTCTTCGAGTTTCTTTCCAAGCTGTGCATCGATAGACTCGAACTTCTTGCAACTTGAGTATTTATCAGTCACATCCTCTTCCTTTTGTTTGATTGGGCTTTTACTTGGAGGAAGCAAGTCTTTGCTTTGGTTTAAACTGATTTCTCTAAACACATTATTCGGTTTAGGGATCTCTCGAAGCAGCTCATTTTTAGGCTGCTCAATAATTGGTTGGGCTTGATTGCCGATGTCATTAAGTGGAGGATTAGCTTTGAAACTAGTTGTTGTAGGTTCTACCCTCTGATAAACCCTATCTTTGTAAAAGTTCAAATCGGGAACATCAAGGAAGCACAATTTCTCGATATTCTGTGAGAAGTTGTCATCGAAAACCACTGAAAGTTTTGCAAGGCTTTCATCAAGAGACTTCAAATTTGATTCAGAAGCTCTCTCAAGGGTCAGAAGGAGTTTTTCTCCAGAGGCAAGCAAATCATTGCTTGGATTTGCCCGATCCTCCAATAACTCAAAAGCAATTTCTCCTTTTTCTGATTTATCTGTCACAATCAATAACGAGTCATGTGTTCTAATGGAGCTTAGGAACTCAAAAGAAAAAGTATTTACTTGGATTTCCACTTTGCTAAATTATCTTGCAAGTCTTCAGGGAGTTGCTTGATCAAAGAGAGTTTTTCTTTGACTTGAGAGAATTTCAGGCTTATATCGTTCAAAATTCTCCTCTCCTTGATTTTGAGAAGATTGATATACTCCTACGGACGAAATTTAGATAAGGTCGATATTCTGATTACCATAAATCTTTGACGAACAAGACGAGCCATTTCTTCAAACTTCTTTTTTGTTTTTTCATTGAGACGATTTGTCCATTCTTGATCGAGAACGAAACTTTGGCATTTCTCCATTGCTTGGAAGACATCAACAAGTCTTTCAGCTCGGCCAGCTATTTCCCTCAGGACCTCATCTTCTGGCTTGATTGCATGACTTCTATGAACGCCAAACAAGGCACAGTTGGCACATATTCTACATTTATCCTCAAGACAGACCACTTCCATTTTTCTAGAGTGCTCTTTGCAGATGTTGCCTTCACCATGAACAAAAGAAAGCAGATCTTGTTGGACAAAACTGTTTTTCTTTGGACTGCTAATTGGCGAACACAAATCCTGAGTCGAACTTGGACTTTTGTTACTGGATGATTTGTTTGCTCTTTTAGCGCTTCTGCCTTCTCTCGGGATTGAGTCACTATTTTTTTCATTCTTTTTGTCAAGAAGTCTGAGCAAAGCAAGATTCTGTGGGAACTCTGAAACATCTTTACTCAGGAGTTTCATCGAGTGTCTATGATCTAGTTAAAGAAGAAGACTGATAAATTACTTACTTATCTTCTGGACATACAAAATCTTCATAGGGAGCAAGAGTAGAAAGCATCTCTAGGACACATTTTGTGCAGAAAGTGTGACCGCATTTTGGAATCATTAAGGGAAGATGCTCTTCTCTGTCATATTGACAAAAGCAAAGAGTGCATATAAAGTCGTCAAGGTCCATTTTAGTATTTAACTGAATACTTTTGTTATTTTTGAAATTCAGAAGCAAAATTAACTGAAAAGTAAGTAAAGTAACTCTTTTTAATTTAATTGTGAATTAATGAGAGATTAAATTCTTGGATGAATGAATTAATTAATTAGCCTATTTATTATTTTGGGCAACCTGTTTAGGATGTCAAAACAAGAAATATTTTGGTAGTTGTGCTTGGAAATGATGAGAAATTCGAGAGATTTTGATATTTAATTAATTTATAACATTAGTTTTTTTATTATTTTAGAAAAAACAACAAACAAAAGGAAAAAAGTGATGAAATACGATGTCGAGGTTTATACCTTGCTAAAAAAAAATGTCCAAATTAATTTGGGGAATGGCCCCTAAAAGAGTATCTGAATTGTTTGAGATCGGTAAAACTTTTAGAAAATCCATCTGTCGAACCTTTTTTGAAAGTGAGTTGAGATTTAAGGTCATATAAATTTTTATTACTCATCATTTTTTGGAGATTCATTTTTGAGATGTTGGAGCGATGGCGAATAGTAAATTCTTGTTTCAAGTTTTTATAATTCTTGATCAATCTACAAAAATCAGATATTCTGAGAAAAGTTTTGAACCCACCTTGAAAGTTCATATAATCGAATTTTTTCTTGCTCTTCTTGGAGTGAGGTGATTCTCTTTCGAAGATTTTCGAGTTCGTTGCTTTGCTTCTTATCTAAAACGAGTTTTTGACTTAAAATTTTGTTGTTTCTCTTGGAACCCCATCTCTCCTTTTCTTCTCTTTCCTACAAAAAGTTGGTCAACAAGAATCAAATGAGAAAAGTCCACCATCTCTCGAATTTTGAGTTGGATTCTATGAGCTTCGACGTACTGATTTTGTCTGATGAGGTGCTGTTCTATTCTCCTGAGATTCAACAAGTCTGACGAATCTTTGGGCCTTGAGGGGATCGATGCATCTGCTTTGCTGAGTAATGCTCTCATCTCCTGCTCATGTCTCCACATGGCCTGTTGTTCAAGCATTTGGGCTTGCTCATTAAACTCTGCCATCTTCTGGTCCCAAGTTTCATTGAAATCTTGGAATTTATCACTATGTTCTTGCTCAAGCTGAACCATCTACGAAAAGCTTGGTGAGACATTGAATCAAAACTGAAGTATACTTCATCGATCTGCTTAACTTTGACTTTTTCATCTCTAAGGGCCGTCAACTGCCGTTTGAGATGAATCAGATGCTCTTTGAACATTTCAGCTTCTAATTAAAAATTTAGGCCTTGAGGCTTCAAAAGTCAGTTCATACTCATTAGAGCTCCCATTTCGACGAAAAGTCTCTTTTGTTCCTGGACGATGGCACTGAAAAAGTTAGAGATTGGAACGATTGCCTGAATTACATTCTTTGGAGAATTTCATCCTCTTCGAGATCTCTATATGATGAAAGCATTGATTTTCTGCCCACTGGGGAAAATTCGACAGAATTGGCTTTTTGCCAAGCTAAAAAAGAGGTTAGAAAACAGAAGAGTGATGAGAACGAAACTTTTGTTCTTCTTTCCTGGGGTTGCAGTGCTGGGGTTTTTGTTCAACATGGTATTAAATTTTATGAAAATTATGCAGGATTTTTATTTTCTAGAAAATTGAAACGGAGGAAGAGCTTAATTTTTTCTCTCTGGTTGATTAGTTGGAAAAAACTTCTTTGATCAATTGATTGATCTCCAAAATTTCGCCCTTCTCCAATTCATGAGACAGAGGATGATGTAATTTACCTGAAGCCAAAAAAATTGGGAATATGAAATTGATTGATTGAGCTGAAATGACTTATAAGTAAAAATGTAAATAAGAATACTTGCAAAAAGAAACAAATAAAATCCAAACTTGGGAATACAAAATGGGTTTTTATCAAGAATTACTGAGTTTTTCGATTTTCAAATTCATATGAAGATTCAGGTTTGTCATTTTTTTGGATGTTGGGTAGAGATTTAATATCTAGAAAAGCAGGCAAGCTTTGCCGTTTATCAATGGCCTCTTCCTGTGGTTGAAAGTTGATACTCTTTGTTTGGAGTGAAGTCAGCTCCTGATGGCAAAATTAAGTGAGAGACTATTTATTTAAGTTTTACTTTGACAATTTGACTGAATTCTTCTTGGAGTGTATCAATAGTATTTTGAGTTTCAAGTCTCAATCTTTCAGAGTTTTCAAGTTGAGTTCTAGAAATTCAGTTGGATCATCAAATGTTTATCCTCAATACTTGAGCAGAATTCGAAGTCTTTTATTATCTTCATCAAGTTGCATTGTTTTCTTTGCCCTGTTTAAAGTCTTTTGGTTATCAAGTTCTCTACAAAATTATTTTTTATCTCATCATCAAACTTTACTTGATCATGTGGGAGTGTGTAAAAATCTTTTGGTATTCAACAGAAAGGTTTTGGACAGTTTCTTTAGTTCTCTGGATTTGGACTTGCAATTGCTTATTCTCTCGAATCAAGCTTTCAAGGTTTTGCAAATTGAAATCTGAATTCATGTTTCAGCTAAATATTGATTGATGATCATACCTGATCCTTTAAACTTGATGGCAATGTTTTTGGAGAAATGAAGTTGATCTCGGCGGACAGGAGTCATTTCGTAATATTCAATATTCTCATTTGCTTCGTCAAAATTATCACGCAGAAATCCAGACTAGAAATTATGGAAAGGGAAGCGACTGAATCGAATACAAATTTGGAAAAACTTGGAAATTTCCAAGCCGGCATCACAATCGATACGAGAGTCATTCTTCTTCTTCTTCTTTATCGAATTAAATTTAAAGAATTTTTTCAAATTAAGAACCGTTGTAATTTTATCAATTTTTAACATTTGATTTGTTTATCGAGTGTTTCTCCTTTTGAATTCTCATTCCAATCGAAATTGGGGGAAAAAATTCTGAGAATCAGGGAAGAGATGTGGAAAATATTAATTGCTGATGGTAAAAACAAAAATATCAAATTGAAACCAGACAAAAATCCTCAGATTCCTCTGGAGATCTCTGGATTTTGAAAAATGAAATCTTTAGGGTTCTCCAAGGTCTCAAAAACCTTTTGGTTTCGAAAAAAAAAACTTAAAAAATTTCAAAATCTATTAGGTTCAAAGGACAAAAGGAGACCAAAAAATCTTTTCAGGAGGCCCAAATTACAATTCAATGAAATTCAAAGGGAAAAAGTTAATATTTGTGAGAATTAATAACTTTGTGAAGAAATAGCTCCTTTGAAATTTCACTCATTCCTCAGAAATTGAAATCAACAACAGATAAGGCCTTGAAAAAATGAGAAATGAATCCCTCAATTATCGTTGCCAAAAATCTTTTTGGTCAGAGTGAATCAATTTTTTGAAGTTCCGAAAATCTCCAAATTTAACCAAAATTTCGAAGGAAAGAAAAAGGGTCTTCTAGAAGAAAGAGAAAGCTTTTAAATCTTCTCAGTGTTTCGGAATCAGTTTCTCAGATTCAAGGGGTAGCATTCATGTCCCAGTGGCTTCAATGAGAGAACATTTTAAAAGTATTTCGTTTTTTTTTTTAAAAACGTCTTTTTTTGGGTTTTTTTTTTCAATATTTTCTTTATATTCATCTTTTATCAATTTCCTTCAAATTCTTCATTGGAAATGTAATCCCTAAAAACTTGAGGATTATTCTCCGTTTCCAAGTGAAATCGTTTGGAAGGATTTCTCAGGTTCTCAATTTTCATTTTTCTCAAAAATAAATCTCTTGAAGAAAAAATATTCTAAAAATTTAGCAAAATTTCATGAGTTGGGAAAATGAGAAACAAATGTTCATTCTTTCCATCTCAAATATTTCACTTTTAGAACTTACCACTCTTTTCATAGAACCTCAGACTCTTGCGATTGAAGAAAATAAAGTAAATTCGTCGAAGGAATGGACAAAAATTCCAAGACTCAAAGTCCACACCAATCCCTTTTTGTTTGAAGAGCCTATTTTAAATTTAGACAAGCAAAATTTGAGAGAGTTTAGGAGTGCATGATTGAAAGCTATCCAAATTTGATTTCAATAAAATACAACTCATCCCAAATTCGATTGACGTTTAAATTATGGTGAGTTAAATAAAAAACAGCATAAAATTTTATTGTTATTTTTATTGAGAGCAATTAAGAAATGAGCGAACAAAAAATATTCTTTTCAAAAGAAGTGAGAGAGCATCTGTCATTTGAAAATAAATCTCATTTCATTTCTGACCAAAATGAACCCTTTTCTCCTCTTCAAGTCCTTACTCAAACAAGTTTTCTTTCATCAGGTATCTCGAAAGATGACTAACGATAGTCAAAGGTGAGCAAGCAAGATCAGATTTTTTTCATCTAAAAAACCATCCTTAAATTCACTGGAATTTCGAGTGAATTTTGCCAATCGTCTTCTCCTTGTCTCTGAGAAGTATTTACAACAGTTCCAATTCAAATAAGGGATTTTATAAATTCTTCTTCTTTGATTATTGACGGAGTAATGCAGGGGAATGCGACAATAAAAAGAGTTTAATTAATGAGAATTCGTTATTTTATTACAACCAGCCAGATCCAATTAAGACAAATTTTCCCTCTGTCTGGAATCTTGGAATTTGCACAATATTAAAACTTACAAGGTTTTTCATTTAAGTCAACAAAATCACGCTCTAATAATATAAAGTTTATCCATCTTTATAATGTCAGTCCGTCGCTCCATCCTTGTCATTGGTGTCTTATTGGCAATCATTGCTCTCTCTTATGCCGACGTTTCTGCCTCCCCTTCTTTGGTGATTAACGTCTTCCGTCATGGTGCTCGTGGACCCACTCAAAAGAAAGTCGACAAGACTTGGGACCCCTCCTTGTACGGTCAGCTCACCCCCGTTGGTATGAGACAACAATATCTCCTCGGTGCTGGTCTTGCCAAAAAGTACCCCAACTTATTCAACAAGCCTTTCAGCAACAGCAGAGTTTACGTCAGATCAAGTCAATCTACCAGATGCCTCCACAGTGTTATCTCTCAACTCTATGGTGCATTCCAAGGAACTGGACCTGCTTTGAACACCTCCTACCCTTCTGATCGTGCCGTCCCTCCTTATGATCCTGAAATTGTCCATGATTTGCTTGAAGAGCTCAGTAATAAGGAAGTCTTCCCTGGCGGTTTTGTTCCCATTGTCGTCAACTCAGTCCCAACTTCTGAAGACGATGTTCTTGAAACTCCCTCCACCTGCCCTGCTTTGTACGCTGACGCCGCCAAGAACGTCTTTGAATTGAAGTTCCTCAACTTCTGGTCCAAGACTCTGGCTCCTACCAAGAAATCCTTGGCTGATCGCGGTATTACTTTCAAGAGCCCTATTGATTTCAAGGACTTCATCGATACCCTCTACTGCAACTATTATCAAGACAAAGAAATGATGGGAAACATCACCTTTGACTCTGAACTTTTCCGCAACTTGACCCTCGCTGCCACTTATGTCACCTACCACGTCGTTTACAGCTCTGAAAAACAAAAGTCTCTTTTGTCTGTTCCCTTGTTTGATGAAGCCTTCCAATTCCTTGACAACAAGGTTCAAGGATCTCCCGTTGAAGTTGTTCTTTTGAGTACTCACGACACCGCTGTCCTCACTATTTTGGCCACTTTGGGCATTGTTAACGAGCAATGCTTGATTGCCAACTTCGAGGCCTCCACCAGAGTTAAGGACATGAGCGAATTGCCTTTCCCCAACTGCATCTTCCCTCCTTTCGCTGCTAATGTCATTTTCGAATTTTACGAAAACTCTGGCAGCCCCTACGTTGTGCTTAAATACAACGACAACGCAATCCCTCTCTGCGGAGGAAAATCCGAATGCCCCTACCAAGATTTTAAAGATCTCGTCACCAAGGCTACCAAGGGATACACCTCCAAGGACTACAAGAGAATTTGCAAGAACGAACTTATCAATACTGCCCTCGATTGGGTCAAGGACTTTATCAAAAAAGAAGATTATTAAGTATTAAGGATTTAGTTATGAGTTATCCCTCTCTCTATCTTTGATATAATTAAAGAAAAGAGTATCTTAATTCATATTAATTAATTCATTCATTCATTTATAACAAATTACAATTAACAAGCAAACAAACCTTTTATGATCAAATAAACAATTTTATTTAAAGTATTGTGAAAAAACACAAGAATCTCGTTTCATATATTTGCCGAAAATTCCTTCTTGAAACTTTTTATTTCCAACAAAAGAAATTTGGTGAAAATCTTCAGGAAAAAATGGAAGACAAAAGAGTTTATTGAGGATAAAAAGAAGAAACATTTGTTTCAAAATCATTTGTTAAGATATTCAGAAGTCACTTATTTTGGAGAAAAAAAAACCTTCTAATAATTTTATAAAAGTTGATCTGCCACCAAAATCAAGCTTTCCTGAATTCTCTTCGAGGACTTGAAAAAAGGCTCTGAAAAGAAAGCGTTTCTCAAAAGCAATTATTTTCTCAAAATGTAGAAGTTCATTTATGGAATTTTGAACGAAGTGATTCAAATTAGATGCTTTTTTTTCTATTTCAAGAATTTTATTCAAAGTTTTTGACTCTTTTGATAAATTTGCTGGGAGGGTGTCCGGGCACCCGAAAACCTTCGCGAAAAA
>Ga0182738_1001064_pt1 | contig 35509 bp, 37 predicted proteins | sample eDN5th30CBELigMG_FD_128876 | JGI IMG/M metagenome (GOLD analysis project Ga0182738, IMG submission 128876) | Enriched Miracle-Growth compost microbial communities from Emeryville, California, USA - eDNA 5th pass 30_C BE-Lig MG (version 2)... ...
AATCAGCTACATTCTGTAAATGGTAATAGGGAGGAGCCGTGTGCAGTAATTCTGCCCGCACGGTTCTAGGAGGGGTGCGGAGTACAATCAGCCTAAAACTGAAAGACTCCCTCCTACTCGACCTCTAAAAAGACATTTATCTATAAGTGATGCCTGACACTTAGGAATATGGAAGTAGAAAACGTGCAAAATAAAATGCAAAAAATCACAACAAATTTATGGTTTGATAATGAAGCAGAAGAAGCAGCAAAGTTTTATACCTTCATCTGTTTTTGGCAATTAATTGATGTATGTTTTGGTAGTATGTTATTAATCTTGCTGGATTATTACTCAAAGTAAAAATGTATGTTCGCTAATATTTATACATATTTACTAAGCTGTGCTTACTATACTAACTGGCAGGTTTGTTGAATAAGGAAAGAAAAAAGGTTAATTTTCCCAAGTGAAATGATAAAATAAACTTAAGCATTAAAAATAGGCTAGTTTAGTGAGTAGAGAGGAGAAAGTATATGAGAGAGTGTAGAAGCATTGAAGAGGTAAGAAAAAGTATTGATTATCTCGATAATCAAATTGTAAAGTTAATAAGCGATAGAAGTCGCTATGTTGAACAAGCTGCTAAATTTAAAAAAGATACTGAAGATGTTAAAGCACCAAAGAGGGTTGAGGCTGTAATTCAAAAAGTAAGGACTATCGCTGATGAAAACAACTTAAATCCTGATATTATTGAACAAGTATATAGAACAATGATTTCTTCTTTTATACATCAAGAATTAGTTCATCATTCAAAAATTAATACTAAGCAAGGGTAAGAAACTGAAGTTACATAAGGCAATGCTATAAATGCATAGCCTTTTTTGTATTTTTGATAATGGAGCTTGTGAACCAATACACTTAAACAGTAGGGGGCTTTAGTGAAAAAAGTAATCATAATTAATAAGCCAAAACATACAAGATTTTATACATTCCTTCTATAATTATGGCTTATTTTTAATTCGAAAAATATACTGCCATAAACGACATTTCTTAATTGCCAAATACACTCCATCTTTAAAAATTCAAGGATTAGTAGAATAATTCGCAATGGAAAGGAAAGTCATGAAAGCAGTTTAGAAGGGGAGGTAATGACTGCTGAATTTGAATTGGAAGGTCAAAAGTATGTAGCCTTAAATGGTGGCCCAAAATACAAATTTACAGAAGCGATCTCGTTTATTATTAATTGTGAGACACAGGAAGAACTGGCTTATTATTGGGAAAGACTCTCTGAAGGTGGAGGCGAAAAAGCACAAGTTTGTGGATGGCTGAAAGATAGGTTCGGAGTATCTTGGCAAGTGATTCCTGCTACACTTAACGATATGGTTAGTGATGAAGACACTAAAAAATCGGAAAGGGTAATGAAGGCACTCCTTAAAATGAAGACCAAAATTGACATGGAGGAATTAAGACAAGCATATGAAGGATAATTTTAATCATCATTTAAAAAAGTGCTTTTTATCTATTTTATAATGCTGGCTTTTATCCAGCATTAATGGGCAGTAAAACCCCCACTGCTTTAGCGGTGGGAGTTGTCAGCAGAATAGGGAAAAGAATGACGCAAGGCAAATCCGCAGCACTGGCACGAAATGTCATATAATTTCTTTTTCAGCATTCACAATCCATTTATAGAAATCAAGCAATATTAGAAATAAAATAGGGTTAATAGTGGCTGCATACCATAATTCCCACCAACCATAGTGAAAGTATCCCCATGGTTCAGGAAGTGTTGTAATAGCCTCATAAATCAGAATAGCTATAACCCAAAAGAAAATATAGCCCGCTTGCCTAGAGATTTTTGAGTTTAAAGGATACCAATTTAAAAACATCATATTAACTGGCGGGATTAAAATAGTATGAGGCAATAAACCTTTCCATTCAATTGCCTTTTTAAAATACCAGTAGCCGTGGTATTTAAATTCTATAATTAAATCAAAGGTTTGTTGAAAAGCAATCGTGAAGCACCAAATATGTATAATCTGATTTTTGGTGAGTCGTTTGTTTGTTTTAAAAGCAACTATGTTAAATATAATTATCGCGATTGTTAGTCCTATCATGTGTTATAATCTGTCCTTTTAGTTAAAAATGGCATAGTTCAGGATTAAATATCCGCTTTAAGTAAGTATTTGTATTAAATAGGAAAAATAATCGAATTTCTTTTTTTGAAATTGATGATATTGGGTTAGGCCTCTAATAAGGAAAAAATGGAGGGGTTTTCTTTTATGGAAGGATACTTGCTTAATGTAGGGAAGTATTCAATTAATGTGCTTTAATGCGATGAGGAACAGGAAGCTTTTACCCTACAGCCGATTTCAAAGTAAGTGACAATTTTATCATGTAAATCAACTTGAAGACCAATAACTTCTACTATAATCTTGTGAGATAAGCGTTTTGGCAGCAGCAGTGTCCAGCACCACTTTGTTTTTCCTATTTACAAGTAAACGAATTGAAAGAGATGATTGAAAAGCATAGTACAGTTGATCGTTTGCGAAATACGTTAAAGATTCATCTAATCGAATTATTCAATGGCAACATTGATCAGGCATTTGTAGAAAAGCGATTTCGTGTGGCACAGGCCCATTATAAAATTGGTCTTGAATCGGCTTGGTATATGGGAGCATTTCAGAATGTGCAAACTACTTTACTTTCCATCATTTTCAATGAGATGCAAGATAAGGAAGAGATTCAAGTCATTTTACCTGTAATTACTAAGCTATTAAGTCTTGAACAACAAATAGTTCTTGAAGCGTATGAGCATGAGAATATGCAGAAATTAAATATTGAATTTGAAAATGGCAAGTTATACCTTAAAAATACAATGCTAGAAGTAAGTGAAGGGCTAGTGGCACTTGCAGAGGAAACACAGGCATCTGCTGAAACGCTTAGCTCAAATATAAAAGATGTTAGTCAAACAACTATTCTAAGCAACGAACAGGCCTTATTGGCAAAAACGTATGCCAATGATGGTCAAAATAAGTTAAATGAACTTCTTGATAAGATTGAATCAATAGAAGCTTTTACTAAAAACATGACAGAAAGCATGCAAAGATTAGGAGAATCTTCTGACAAAATAGCTGATATTATCTATATTGTACAAGCAATTGCAGAGCAGACTAACCTGTTATCATTAAATTCTGCTATTGAAGCAGCAAGAGCAGGAGAGCATGGCAAGGGATTTGCGGTTGTTTCGCAAGAGGTTCGTAAACTTGCAGAGCAAACTAAGCATTCAGTTACGGAGATCCAGGCATTGATTTCAACATCAAACCAATTCAAAGAAGAAGTGGTAGATTCTTTGCAGCAAGTTAAACATGCTGTTTATGAAGGAGCATTAACCTCTAAAAAGACAAATGCTTCCTTTTATAATATGGTTCAGTCACTAGAGAAAAGCGGCAAAATAGTGTTGAGTGTTCAAGAACAGGTTGAGGAAGCAGTTCAAGTTATGAGCGAAATTGAAAGGGCTACGTCTGAAGTAGCATTATCGGCAGAAGAACTAAATAATGCAGCAACACTGGTTTAATATTAGAAACGGGTTTTAAGGATGCTATTCTTAAACCCGTTTTTGTGATTTTTTCTTTTTTATTAAAATGTTTAAAAGCTGCTTAGGAAAGTAGATTAACTGGCATCCCCTAAAACTGAACTAATTTCTAAACTGCTATTACCTTAGAACTCTATTATATTATGAGAAAATATATTTTCTTCTATCAATAACACTCTACAAGCAAATCGACAAACTCCTGATAATCTGCTGCAGTTAAAATTTGCGAGACATTTTTTTCTTCGGTCAGAATAGCTGCCAGTGAATCAAAGACGTCATGGAATAGTATTCGATCATCTTTGCTGACAGAGATGAGCAGAACTAGGTTTACAGTTAGTTCATTCCATTTTATGCCCTTTTCATTGATCAAAACAAACATGCCGGTTTTTTTTGCATTCATTTTGATGGCATGTGGAATGGCGATGCGGCCAAATGCTGTGGAGGACATGGCTTCTCGTTCTCTTACATTTGCAAGGAAACTAGCGTCTACGAATTTTTTTTGTTCCATGACTGCACACATCATTGTTAAAGCTTCCTCTTTTGTTTTTAAGGAATATTCTATTTTAAAAAGCCTTTCATCCATCATTGCTTCAATATTTTTTTTGAATAATTCCTTTTGTTTTATTTCTTTAAGTTCTTTAATTTTATTTGCCACTTTGCTTTGATCAGCGTTAGAGAATAATGGATTAATTAAAATAAAAGGCATTTTCGGCACTAAATTAAGCTGCACAGCTGAAATGACTAAATCGCTGTTTAAGGCATCCAAATCACTTTCATTTGCTACAACATGCTGAATGAGAAGGTCTTCGCCAAAGTTTTTTGTTAAATTTTCGATTAAATGAATGTTATAATTGTAATAAAAAGGAAAGAGGATGGAGCAGGTAATTTTAGAATTAACTTGTTTTTGCATTTCTAAAGCATAGCCTAAATGAAAGGCGATATAGGCTATTTCATCATCATTGATTGTGTAGCCTGTTTCTTCTTTAATGGTATAGGATACGTGAACAGCACAATCATAAATGGATGGACAATTTTGCTTAATTGCAGAAGTTAATGGATTTTTGCTGGAAAAATTATTTTCTAGGCGCATAAGCAAATTTTTTATATGAAGTGTCAATCGCACTAAAACATCTGCATCTTCAATATTAATATAATAATTATTTTTAAGATCCTCTAGAATCCTCTCGACTAAATGAATGCAGCGCCTTCCTGCTACATCCTGCAGATCGGATATTTGCAGGTGCATAAAGTTAATGCTTGTGCCGCTGCTGGAAATCAGAAAAGCAAGGTCAAGCAGTTCTCCTTCCGAGTAGTTCACCGCAAAATGTGCTTCTAGTCTTTTGGCCACTTCATAGGCAATTTTATATTCCTTTTCTATAGTAGCTTCTTTTCCAAATGGCTGTGCATAAATAAAGCCGTTTTTCATTCGGTCAATGGCGATTGCAATATGAAGAATAATATTAGTAAGAGAATAATCATTGGTAAAATAATGGTAGGTAGAAAAAGTTTCGGCGATTGTATCCCGAATATAATCTATATCATGGTCCTTAAAAGCTGTCTTTAATGTTTCGATGTCTAGAAAGTGATCATTTGTTTCATTATAAAGGATAGAGCTCATTAATTTTCGTTTGCTTTTTTCTTGTCCGATCATTTTGATTGTGTCTCCAGAAACGTTCAGTTCTAAATTATGGTTTGCCAAGCGTTTTTTAACTTTGCGCAAATCTCCTTTTAATGTGGCCTCGCTAATAAATAACACTTCACTTACATCAAAAATATGCAAAGGCTTATCCTCTTTAACTAACATTTTCAGAAGATGCTCAACCCGTTCCTTTTGCGATTGCGGAATAGTGCTTTCTATAGATGTGAAAAAGGAGTTTAGCTTATTTAAGTCTACTTGATACCCTTTATTAGAGGAAATAATTAAATCAGATGTTATGGAATTGATATCAGCAATATATGTTTTGACACTTCTTTTGGAGATGCCTAATGCATTGGCAATGGTTGCTGAGGAAGTCCAGTCATTTTGAGTGCTTAAATAACGGAGAATATGTTTATACTTGCTCGTCATGAATCTCGCCTCTTTTCACTGTAATAATAGGGTCTTATGATTGTGCATCCTACAAAATATTCCTTTGCACCGCCATAGTGTAAAGGAATATTGGAAAGCTGCTACTATTCATATTATATTTTAATTGCAAGAAATGATAGCGTTATCATAAAAGTGGAGGAGATTTATTATGAAAAAATTAAACGTGTTATTGGTATGTGGATCTGGGGCAAGCTCTGGTTTTATGGCGTCAAATATTCGAAAAGCAGCGGCAAAGCGCAATCTGGATATTAGCATTAAAGCTAGAGGAGAAGCGGAAATTGAAAATTATATTGATGAAATTGATGCATTAATGGTGGGACCTCACTTGGCATATATTTTGGATGAAATTGAGGAGTATATCGGCTCGGCTGATGTGAAGGTTTTATTAATGAAGCCATCTTATTATTCCACTCTTGATGGAGAGGCTGCTATAGAAGATTTGTTGAAGGAATTCAAATAATTTACGAATCGAGGTTTGTCATATATGGAGAAACTGATTAGTTGGCTGGAAAATGACTTCTCACCTAAAATGAACAAAATCAATCATAATGTCTGGGTAGTGACGCTAAAGGATTCGATTATGCAGCTGCTTCCATTTATCCTTTTAGGTTCTGTATTCTGTTTATTGACTATTCCTGGAGATGTGTTTCACATTAAAAACTATCCTAATTTCTGGGCATTGTTTGGATGGACGATGGGAATGCTGTCTCTTTTAATCTCTTTTTTGATTCCTTTTAATCTAATGGAAAAGAAACGCTTGCGCAAACAGCGTTTTATCGCTGGGTGCACCGGTCTTATTACTTTTTTGATTATTATTTCTCCCCAGGTTATTGCAGATAAAGCAATTGGTTTCAGTCATGAATCGCTTGGTGCAGGAGGCATGTTTGTCGCCATCGTTGCAGGTGTATTTGCCGGATGGGTAATGGGGCTTTTCGGAAGGTTCTCTTTCTTTAAAGAAGAGTCGATTATCCCAGATTTTGTCCGTGCATGGTTTGATGCCATGCTTCCTATTGCAGTTGTTATTGTGGCAGCTTGGCTAGTAGTCGATATTGTCGGATTTGATTTATATAATACTATTTTGCAGATATTTATGCCATTAGCATCTATTATGGAATCACCATGGGGCTTCCCATTGATCATGTTTATTACATGCTTTTTATATACAATGGGCATTTCAACATGGGTGCTTACTCCTGTTACAAAACCCGTTTTTTTAGCGGCAATTACTGCTAATGCTACTGCTGGGGCTGCTAACCTTGTTACTTCAGAAACTATTTTTTCAGCTTATCTATGGGTTGGAGGAATTGGCTGTACATTGCCTTTAGTTATTATGTTAGCTTTCTCTAAAAATGCCAAATTGAAAGCTCTTGGGAGAGCAAGCATTACTCCCGGCATTTTCAATATTAATGAGCCTGTTGTTTTTGGAGCAATTGCATGGAACCCTATTATGATGCTGCCAATGTGGATTATTGGAATTGTGCTGCCGATCATTATTTGGATTGGTACAAAAGTTATTCATTTTGCGCCAATTCCAAAGCTTGTTTTTGATTTATGGTATGTGCCTTTTCCGATTGCAACATGGATTACAACTGGGACAGTAAGTGGAATTATTTTAATGCTGATTTGTGTAATTGTTGCATCTCTTATTTGGTATCCATTTTTTAAAGTATATGAAAAACAAGAAATGGAGAATGAACTAAAAGAAACAAAATAATAATCTTTTCAAGGAGATTTAATGACGATGAATGAAAAAACGGTACAGAATGCGATGCAGATTATTCTACATGCGGGAGATGCGCGAGTTCATTGTATGAATGCATTAAAGGCCATTGAAACTAACAGCTTTGAACAGGCAAAGGAAGAAATAAAATTGGCAAACTCGAAAATTGTTAAAGCCCACCATATTCAAACAAATGCTATTTCGGCGGAAACGCAAGGAGAAGCAGGAGCATACTCAGTGCTTTTTGCACATGCCCAAGATACATTAATGACAATATACAGCGAGATCAATATTGCCAAAAGAATGATTAAGATTTTTGAAGTTTATGAAGCCCGTTTAGCAAAATTAGAAAAAGCAGAAATGGAGGATAAGCATGAGTAAAGTGCCAACAGGTTTTCCAAAAGATTTTCTATGGGGCGGAGCAATTGCAGCCAATCAAATAGAAGGAGCATATGACATTGATGGAAAAGGTTTAAGTGTAGCGGATATTAATGAATTCCGCGCTGATATCCCTATTGAAAAAAAATCGAATAGAGAAATAGATACAGCATATATTGAAGCTGCCTTAAATAGTGCAGACCGTGTTTTCCCAAAACGCTGGGGCATCGATTTTTACCATACGTATAAAAAGGATTTAGAATTATTAGCTGGAATGGGTTTTAAAACATTCCGAACTTCTGTTGCATGGTCGCGCATTTTTCCTAAAGGCGACGAATTAGAGCCTAATAAAGAAGGGCTGCAATTCTATGATGATTTATTTGATGAAATCATAAAAAATGGCATGGTGCCGATGATCACCATTTCCCATTATGAAATGCCCCTGCATTTAGCAACTGCCTACAAAGGCTGGTACTCGCGCGAATTAATTGAATTCTTTAATCGTTTTTGCAAAGTATTATTTGATCGTTATCATAAAAAAGTAAAACATTGGATTATTATCAATCAAATTAATTTAATTGTTCATGAATCATTTAATCATTTAGGGATTGCAGAAGATAAAGTAGATAATCTTTTGGAAGCAAAATATCAAGGTGTTCACAATGAAATGGTTGCTTGCGGCTATGCGACAAAATATGCCCATGACCATTATCCAGATCTACAGATTGGCATGATGCTATGTGGTGGTCCTGCTTATCCAGCGACCCCAAAACCAGAAGATGTGCTGGCTGCTGTTCGCCATAATCAAATGGAATATTTTTTTTCCGATGTATTGCTAAGAGGATACTATCCAGGTTATGCATTCAGATATTTTGATGATATAGGCATTAACGTTAGATTTGGCGAAGGGGACGAGGAAGCACTGACAAATACGGCGGACTTTATGTCATTTTCGTATTATTATACTCGAATTTGCGATGCTAAAAGCTATGCAAGTGGAAATGAAGATTACCGAAATCCGGAATTGGATGCAAATCCTTGGGGATGGTCTATTGATCCAGTCGGTTTAAGAACATATCTTAACTTATTCTATGATCGATATCAGTGTCCCATTTATATTACGGAAAATGGTGTTGGCTACTATGATAAATTAGAAGATGGAGAAATTCACGACTCTTATCGTATCGACTACTATCGAGCTCATATCGAACAAATGAAAGAAGCAATTAAAGATGGTGTGGATTTGCGCGGCTACTATGCATGGGGGCCAATTGACATTATCAGCTGCTCCTCATCAGAAATGTCCAAACGCTATGGATTCATTTATGTAGATCAAGATGATTATGGCAAAGGCAGCAAGAAACGTCTGCTGAAAGACAGCTATCATTGGTATAAAAAAGTGATTGAAACAAATGGAGAAGATTTAAAGTAGAAAAAAATAATAGTATGCTTTTGGTGCTTACAATATACTAGAATAAAAATTCCCTTAGACTGATGCGCTAAGGGAATTTTTATTTGTTGTATGGATCTTTTATCAGCATTTTTTTAAGATTGCTTAGTGGAAAGTGACTTTGATATAGAAAATTATCCTGGTTCTAGCCTAAAGCTATAGCAGGAGATAGATTTTATATATTATCCTGCCGCCCTTTTCTCATGTTACATTAGTCTTACAGTACATAAACAAAAGAAAAATCAGTTTCACTTGTTTGATAAAAGCATGCAGACAAAGAAGCATTAAAACAGTTTTGTGTAAGAGAGGAAAGAAAATAGTCTCGATGCTCCCGAGTTGGGGACCGTGGACATAAAAAACATGGGGAAAGAAGGAATTCAAATGACAAAAACACTTATTAAAGCGCCATTTAGAGCAGATCATGTAGGAAGTCTGCTTCGCCCTCAATCGATTCATGATGCGAGAAAGCAATTTGCAGAAGGGCTTATTGCAGCAGAACAGCTGCGTGCTGTGGAAACAGACGAAATTAAAAGAATCGTAGACAAACAAATTGAAGTGGGTCTTCAAGCAGTAACGGACGGGGAATTCCGTCGCAGGTTTTGGCATACTGATTTCATGGAGCATTTAAATGGTGTGGAAGGTTATGTTCCTGACCATGGATATAAATTCGAAGGTGTAGAAACCGAAGCATATGATGTGCGTGTGACAGGCAAGGTATCCTTTAATCCGAATCATCCGCATCTGAAAGATTTTATTGAATTTAAAGAAATTGTCGGCGATCGTGCTGTTGCAAAAATGACGATTCCAAGCCCGAATCAATTTTTTAATGCAGGCATACGCAATGAAGAAATTTATCCAACTGTAGAGGAATTCGCTGAAGATATTATCCAGGCTTATCGTGATGCGATTCAGGCATTTTATCAAGCAGGCTGCCGCTATTTGCAATTGGATGATGTTTATATTGCAGGACTTTGCGCGCCAAAACTTCCATTTGCAAAGAGCGAATTGGAAAGAGAGCAATTAATCGAGCTTGCTTTGCGTGTTGTGAATGAAGCGCTGGAAGGCAAACCGGAAGACCTAGTTGTGACGACACATCTTTGCCGCGGAAATTATCAATCTGCTTGGGCATTTGAAGGTCCATATGACCGAATTGCTCCTAGTTTCTTTGCAAAAGAAAAAGTAGACGGCTTTTTCTTAGAGTATGATGATAATCGTTCTGGCGATTTCAAGCCGCTAGAATATATTCCAGCAGATGGAACGCAAGTAATATTGGGAGTGTTCACATCTAAAAAAGGCGAATTAGAAGATAAAGAAGCCATTAAAGCTCGTGTGCAAGAAGCAGCTAAATATGTTCCTCTTGAACAAATTTGCATTAGTCCACAATGCGGATTTGCTTCCACACACCATGGCAATAAATTAACAGAAGAACAGCAATGGGCAAAATTAAAGTTTATTGTGGACGTGGCACAAGAAATTTGGGGATGAAGTGAAGCTGTAGTTAAATAATGGTTATTAGAAAAATTGAGGCATTCTTTTGTAAAGAATGCCTCAATTTAGACTGTAGACAGTAAATTAGGTTTTCTTAGTCTAGTTTATTAAATATTTGTAGCATGTCATATAGAAATTAGTATAATTCCTAATTCCTATAGTCGATAATTATTACTGCTCGACTTTTTCAATAGAAACAGATGGAATAGATATATTGCCGCCCATTGTAGATTCATAAGTTATTAGACCGCTGGACAGACCCATTATTGTGATTTGATCATCTTCCAATATTCTAGAATCGACAAGAGATGAATCAAGTTCCGCAAAAAGTACTGTATCATAATCATCATTAACAGCTAATCTTAGTTGTGTTGTACTTCCATCTTCTATAACTTGGATGACTTTTCCACTGAATTTTACTTTTTCGCCAATATAGTCATCAGGCTTTCTTGCTAACTGATTGTAAGTAATTCCTGTTTCATAACCCTGCTTTTCTTTTTCCTCAGCTTTTTTCTTTGCAGCTTCTTCTTTTGCCTTTTCCTCAGCTTCTTTTTTTGCTTTGGCAGCTTCTTCTTTCTTTTTTAATTCTTCAGCTTTTGCCTTAGCTTCAGCTTCTTTATTTTTGCGTTCTTGTTCTTCTAACTTAAAGTAAGGGGCAGCTTCCTCCACCTTTTTTTCAAGTTCTTTATTTTTTGCTAATAATTCGTTGCTTTCAGATTTGAGACTAGATATTTCTTTTTTTAAGGCTTCATTTTCTGAAGTTGATTTATCTAATTCTTCGGCTGATGGACCAGAGGATGAACCAATGATTAATGCGATAATAGCAACAATGATGTAAGTCCAGCGCTTTTTTATAAATGATAATATTTTGTTCATACAGATAGTCATCCTTTTCCCTTTAATATATAAATGTGCCTAATTAAAAGTAATTGTAAAAAAATAGTTATTTATTAGGCGAATATAACTATAACATAATTCTTTGGTTTTTACTTGAAATTTTTGTAATAGAAGTAAATTAATATTAGTTTAGGGATTTTTAATTTGTGGTGTGATAATATTTTTGTGCAAGCAGGGGAAGAAGTTGTTATTCCTCTAATAGTTAGATGTCTGGGAGAATTACTTTAAAATAGTTATAGAAATAAAAGATGAAATTTAACTTGCACTGGAAACTGCTAAGAAGAGGTGCTTTCGATTTTTATCGTCCATTAACTTCATTTATTTTCCTTTTTTGCACTCATTTTCTGTCTTATGGCTTTGTTAGAAGTAAAACGTTTGTTAGAATAGAAGAAACATAGAAGTTTTAATATAGTCATTATAAAACATACATAGTTTACGAGGGGGAATTAGAATGAAAAGGGGATTAATTATCACATCATCGACTCTAATATTAGCAGCTTTAATAGCTTGGGGAGCCTCTATCATTCCTAAATATAAGGCAGAAAACAACAGTCAGGCGGTAGTAAGCTCAGCACAGGCGATAGAGACCGATGAACAAGAAGGCGCTTCAGATGATGCAAAGAGCAAAAATGAAGCAGAAGAACAAACCGGCAAGATAGGCGGAGTGACATACGATACAGCACTTACTGACAGCTCTACAGAAGATGAAGTGGTACAGGTGATGCATCAAATGACACATCAAAAGGTCAAAGCGAAAGAGAAATGGGGAGCCGTCCCTATGCTAGAAGATACCATCAATCAAGTATACAGCCTTGTGGCCAAAAGTGATTTTGAGCATAAAACAGAACTATTGGCTATAGTGGATAAATGGAAAAATGGCGATTTTGAAGGGATAGACGAAGATCATAACTACTTTTGGAAACTGCAAGGCGGAACAGTCGGCAAAGCTTATGGAATATTAAGTGAACAAGAAGAAGAAGAATTTATAAAAAATAACTATAAAGAAGAAGTAGTAAATGGAATGTTAGGTCTCAAGTGAGGCCTAATTTTTTTGTTGATTCTCTAGGATATTGACAGCTTTTTGCTTATTGCCCTTACCTTCAAAAAAATCCTGTCCAGCCGTATCTTTTTTGTAATCCTTCTATTAATATCTAATAGAATAGTATTAGGAAAAAATATTATTGCGAAGGAGGAAATGGTTTATATGGAAAGTTTAGGGCTGGTTATCAATATATTGACTACCGTATATTTGGCAGTGGATGCTCGGAAACATAATAAAAGCCCTATTCTGTGGGCAATATTAGGTTTTATATTTGGTCTGCTTGCTTTAGCTGTCTATTTGATTAGAACGGAAAGAAAACTTATAGGCTGGCTATTGCTTGTAGTTGTCAGTATCGCCTATATACTTATTATACTGTTTTTTATTGCTGCTTTATTTATGTCTTTTTCATAATGAAAACCGCATGAATTGTTGGTATAAAAAGGAGCCTATCGCCCCATAAGTTGCATTATAGGGCGAAGGCTTTTTTTTATTTATTGCCCCTCATTCCTTACTAGCAATATTTCTTCTTTCATTTATTTGCTTCTTTTACAAATATCCGATCAGAAAATTCTTTTTTTATGAGAGTATATATATTATAATGGTGTAAAAATACACTAAATATGAATTTTTACATTTTTTTTATAAAAGATGGAACGGAAGTGGGGCAACAGGATTTTAAACAGGCAAGCAAAATACATACATCATTTTTGAGGGGGAAAAGATGAAAAGTTTTGGAGTTGTTTTAGGAGTTGCTGTTTTAGGAGTTGCGGGTTTGATTGCCGCTTTTATGGCTTCGCTTTCGAGGAATGCGGAATTTTATGTGCCGATAGTTTTAGTGATTACAGTTGGGGGGATTGTATGCATTTTTCTTATAGGCCTTGGCCGCTGGAAGAAACGAGCTGTAAAGGTGGGGGCGCTGATCTTTTTCGCACTATGTGCTGCTTTGATTATAGGGCATGAGGGATATCAAAAGTATCTGAAGAGTCTTGAAGTGGTGAGCAATCAGGATGTTGATTTATCAGAGTATCGCCCATTTTCGAAGGATACAAAGGCTGTTTCTTTAGAAGAGGAGTCTGCTTATAAGATTAAAGACAATCTCCCTATGCTTGATGGGGCAACAGCTTTATATCCTGTTTATTCTTCTTTTGTTCAAGCTGTTTATCCGAAGAAAAATTATCCGCTGGAGAAAGGCCCGGTTGTGTCCAGCCAAACGAACAATGCATTTGAGCGAGTAGTAAGCGGTGATGCCGATATTGCATTTATGGCGCAGCCTTCAGAAAATCAAATGAAATTCGCAAAGGAGCAAGGAGTAGATTTAAAGTTAACTCCAATTGGAAGAGAAGCGTTTGTTTTTTTTGTTCATGCAAAAAATCCAGTAAAAAAGCTGTCCATTAAACAGATTCAAGAAATTTATGCCGGCAAAATCATAAATTGGAAAGAGATGAGCGGAAGGGATGAAGAAATCAGAGCGTTTCAGCGCCCGGAAGAAAGTGGAAGTCAATCTGCTTTAATTCGTTTAATGGACGGCATTTCATTAATGGATCCTCCTTCAGAAGATATTGCAACTGGGATGGGCGGCATTATTACGGAAACCACCAATTATCGAAATAAAACAAATGCAATTGGTTTTTCCTTTAGAAAATTTTCTCAGGAAATGGTGCATAATGGGGAAATTAAATATATTGCGGTAGAAGGAGTGCTTCCGACAAAAGAGAACATCCAGCAGGAAAAGTATCCTATTGTAGCGGAGTTTTATGCGGTGACTGCCGGCAGCAAAAATCCTCATATTGATGAATTTATTAAATGGATGCAGTCCGGACAAGGACAAAAGATTGTGGAAAAGACAGGATATGTATCATTAAATAACTAATAGTAGAGAAATTATTTTTGCAAATGCGAGTAATGGCAAATAGAAAAACAAAAGAAACTAGGATGAAAAGAAGTGTTGTCTGTTCCAGCGGGAAGGGAAGGAAAAAGAAAATATCTGCCCATGTTGATTGCTTTATTTTAGAGAGTGTTGTTTAAGCAGAGATGCTGGCAACATTGGCACTTTTCATCAGGGCGGTAGTTTAATGTAAGACAGTCAGGCTGTTATTGGAGAATTTTCACCTTATTTGAAGCCGAAGAATATTCCTCTGAATTCAAAACATAAATTGCAATCAACCAGGAAAAAATAAGCAAGCTGAAAGAAAGGGGTGTAGATGATGACAAAGAAATTTAATACAGGCAGCAAAAATCAAAGTTCTCCAAAAGGAAATCAATCTGTAAGCATAAGCGGAGATAACAGCAAAGGGAATAAGCGGAATAAAGATCAGAGCGATAAAACAGACGTAAATTAAGAGAAATGGTCTTCTTTTAGGCATAAGGTTCAATTTTTTATAAAGATAAATTTTATGATTTTTCTTTGCCGGGGACATATACGAAAAGTAATCATCTTTCTGATATAGGAGGATGGTTATTTTTTGCATTGTGATTTTTGGCTATTATAAAAAAGGCGCTGTCCCCTGCAATGCTTTTATGAAATGGGGGACAGGCTCCTTTTTATTTATGCAATCATCGTTTGCCTTCAGTGAAAATTTGGAAATTCACGCCGAATTTGTCTGTTACACTGCCGTAAGCGGGACTAAAAAAAGTTTCTTGCAGCGGCATGCCTACTTGGCCTTCCTGCTTTAGTGCATCAAACATTTGTTTTGCATTGTCTGCATCATTTGTTGTAATGCAAATAGTCACTTGATTGCCGCTTTGATGGGGCTGGCCAGGGAATGTATCAGAAAGCATAAGTTCCGTTTCTCCCACTTTTATTGTTGCGTGTGAGATGCGGTTTTTTGCTTCTTCCGGCAAGGGGAACTCTGGATTTTCCGGCATTTCTCCAAAAGATTGAGAAAACAGGATTTGGGCATTTAATGCTTTTTCATAAAATTCGATTGCTTCTTTCGCATTTCCATCCATTACTAAGTACGGTATTAACCTTACTGTCATTCTAATCAGCTCCCAATGTAATAAATAGTATTCTTTTGCTTAAAATAGTGATGCATTTTTGCTTGATCTCGTTAAGGAGTACATCCTGATGACTATTATTGCCAACAATTAGATTATACAACAAAGGAACGTATGTTCGCAAGTGGGGATTTAGTTTGTAAACATTCTTTTTTCTAAGTGGTTTTTCTATATTTTCATCAGCAAATTTGAGGCATATGTTTATGAAACAGTCTAAAGTTTGCCAGTGTTTTTTGCATCACTGTGTCTTAGTGAAAGCATAAAAATTAGACACGGGAGGAAAATCAATCAAATAAAATCATATTTTAATCATGAAAAGCAGCAAAACTGCAGATAATTTATATATTCTAACTTTAAGGAGGAGCCAATGGAAGCAAATAATTTTGATCCAATTCTAAATCCAAAAGCTAAAAAAAACCAAGAAGAAAAGCTGGAAGTCAGTTCTACAGGCTATGGTCTTGAATCCGTTCAAGAAGAAACAAAAGAAGTGCAGCATCCGCAAAAAATAACGGAGACAAATCCATCTTGCGGCGGTTTGTAGTTTAAAAAGGTAAGGGGAATTCTGTGGATTTTATTTATCTTTTCCCGCCAGAAGACTCCCGCCTCAAGGAATGGGAAGGGCGTAGCCCAATGAGTAGGTGGGAGATGGAGTAGAATTGCTTGGCTACACAGCTTGGGGTCCTATCGATTTAGTTTCCATGTCTACAAGCGAAATGTCCAAGCGTTATGGGTTTGTTTATGTAGACAAAGATGATGACGGAAATGGAACGTCGGAGAGAAAACGCAAAGATTCTTTTTATTGGTATAAAAAAGTAATCGAAAGCAATGGAGAAGAACTGTAAGAAGAAATGTCAAAAAAGCAGGGATGAGAGTCACCTGCTTTTTTAGCATTTTTTCTTCAATATTTTGGTTATATTCGGCTTATTATATCAATAAAATCAGGCCTTCTAAAAAGGAGTAAGCCGTCTAAAGGAAAAAGATATAGACTGCATGTATAATGATAATAAGCCTTTATTGTGGCAGGAAAATACGGAATAGATTACTGGAGGAGATTATGGAAGCGGAGTTGTCTTATTTAGGAGAAGTAATAGTAAAAAAGAAAAATGAAATTGCGAGAACCGTTCATGATACGAGGCTAATCGGCGCAAGTGAAGCAGACCTTTTGAAAGTGAAAAAAGTAGAAAATGAAATTATTGCTATACGCGCTAATTTTATAGAGCTGTTTGGAGAGGCTTTGAAAAACAGCTCAGAAAAAGATGGGGCATTAGATAAGTTTTCAAAATGGGGAAAAGAAACCGGAACAGCTTTTTGTGCCCAAGGTGTACCTTTAGACGAGGCTTTAAAAGATACCTCTTATTATAGAAAATTTATTTGGAAAGTGATCAGGGAAGAAGTGATTGAACGGAATATGTCGTTAAATGTAGTGTTTGAAGTAGGCGATATTATTGATCCATTGTTAGATCATGCTGCCCATAGTTTTAGTATGGCATATGTTCATTCTTATTCCGAGACTTTTAATAATACTCGCCAGTCTTTTTTAGAATTATCTGTTCCAGTTGTTCCAATTACAGATACAATCGCCATTTTGCCTTTAGTTGGCGATATTGATACAGAAAGAGCAAGGCTATTAATGGAAGAGGCGCTTACTAAATCAAAAGAATTGGGCATTGCTAATTTAATTATTGATATCTCAGGTGTAATGATTGTTGATACAATGGTAGCCAATGAATTAATTAAAATTATTAATTCATTAAAATTGCTGGGAGTAAAAACCATTTTTACAGGCATTCGACCAGAAATAGCTCAAACAATCGTCAGTCTTGGATTGGACTTAGGAGAATTGACATTCATGAAGAGTTTAAAAGTAGCGTTATCGAAATTGCAGAAATAAACATATTTTATCATTATGTGTATTATCCCTTCTGTTTGACAATATACAGAATCTTATATTGTCAAACAGAAGGGATTTTTTGTGAGTCGGTTTCAAATAGACTATAGAAAGTGAAGCTTCAATCAGTTGTTTTTTTTCACTTAGATTTCCCGTCTTCTCTTATTCTCTGTTAGGCAGAGTTCAAAAGCTTGTTAATGCATAAGAAAGAGTATTTTTTTATTATTTCGACACCTTATTGAAATTTTGTTCAGATAAAGGGTAAAATATAAGCAGAAATGTAGATAGTATAACAGAAAATAGTTTCAAAGGGGAAGGGAGAACTTTGTGTGGAGCTGGATAAGGAGAAATTCAACCAGATAGTAGAAGCGGCAAAAATGTATTATATCCTTGATTATAATCAAAGTGAAATCGCAAAAAAGCTTGGCATATCAAGACCTACAGTTTCTCGTCTGCTGCAGAAGGCAAAAGAAGAGGGGATTGTGCAAATTAATATTGTAGATTCATCAATTAATAGCGAAGAACTGTCCAATGAGCTTGAACAAAAATTCAATCTTAAAAAAGCAATTGTTGCATCCGTGCCACAATATGAAAGCCATATTATTAAAAGTCATTTAGGTGTTGCAGCAGCAGAATATCTTCATGAAATTGTAAAGGATGGGGATATTATCGGTGTTACATGGGGGACGACTTTATATCAAGTAGCGATTGATTTAAAGCAAAAATATGTAAATGATGTACAGGTCGTTCAGCTCAAAGGCGGGGTAAGCCATTCGGAAAAGAGCACATATGCGTCAGAAATTATGTATTTATTTGGGAAAGCCTATAATACGCCGCCGATGCATCTGCCTCTTCCCGTGATTGTTGACCATATTGTAGTGAAAAAAGCGATGGAAACAGATCGCCATATCAAACATATTTTAGATTTAGGAAAAAAAGCAAATATTGCTGTATTTACAACAGGTCCCATTAAACAAGATTCCCTGTTGTTTCAGCTGGGCTATTTTTCCGATGAAGATATGAATATGATTTCAGCAAATGCAGTTGGTGACATTTGTTCAAGATTTTTTGACAAGGATGGACAGATTTGCAATGAAAGTTTGGATGATCGCACATTAGGCTTGGATTTAGCAGAACTGAAAAAGAAAGAATACTCTATTTTGGTTGCAGGAGGAAATCAGAAAATTGACAGCATTTATGGTGCACTAAAAGGAAAAATAGCCAATGTGCTCGTAACGGATCAGTATACAGCAAGATTTTTATTAGATAAACAGGAGTAGCTGCAAAAAATTTTTTCATTTAAATGAGAAAAAATAAATAAAATAGACAAAAAGTGAGAGACTACGCGAATGCGGGAGTCTTTTTTTTATGCTTAGAAAAAAAATGAACAAATGTAAAATATATTGTTTACATTTGTTCAAAAATAATATATAGTAAAGAAGTAGTTTTGAAAGCGTTTAATCGAATGTTAGTATCCATATATTTTCTAGGAGGAAAACATTATGAGAATGGTTGATTTAATTGAAAAAAAACGCAACGGACAAACGTTAAATAAAGAAGAAATTGATTTTATCATTACTGGTTATACAAATGGAGATTTGCCTGATTATCAAATGTCAGCATTTGCGATGGCCGTCTACTTTCAAGGGATGACGCAAGAAGAACGAGTTCATTTGACGGAAGCTATGGTGAATTCCGGAGATCAAATTGATTTATCAAAAATTGAAGGAATCAAGGTCGACAAGCACAGTACAGGCGGAGTAGGCGATACAACGACGCTTGTGTTAGGACCATTAGTGGCATCTTTAGGAGTGGCAGTAGCAAAAATGTCTGGCCGCGGTTTAGGCCATACGGGCGGGACAATCGATAAGCTGGAAGCTGTTCCTGGTTTCCATGTGGAAATAACAAACGAGGAATTTATTCGTCTTGTGAATACAAATAAACTTGCAGTAATAGGCCAAAGCGGTGATTTAACGCCGGCAGACAAAAAGCTGTATGCTCTTCGTGATGTAACAGCAACAGTGGATTCCATTCCGCTTATTGCAAGCTCTATTATGAGCAAAAAAATTGCAGCTGGTGCTGATGCAATTTGTTTAGATGTGAAAACAGGCAATGGCGCTTTTATGAAAAAGCTGGAAGACGCAGAAGAACTGGCAAAAGCAATGGTGGAAATCGGCAAAGGAGTAGGCCGAAATACAAAAGCGATCATTTCAGATATGAGTCAGCCTTTAGGTTTTGCGGTAGGAAATGCCCTTGAAATAAAAGAAGCAATTGACACATTAAAAGGGCAAGGTCCTAAAGATTTAACAGAACTTTGCTTAACTCTTGGAAGCCATATGGCTGTTCTTGCTGAAAAAGCAAAAACTTTAGAAGAAGCGCGCGGCATGCTAGAAGAAGTGATTAAAAATGGCAAAGCTCTTGAAACATTTAAAACATTCCTGAAAGCGCAAGGAGGAGATGAATCTGTTGTGGATGATCCATCTAAATTGCCAGATGCTGCGCATAAAATTCAAGTTTCTGCAAAAGAAGATGGCTATATTTCTGAGATAATTGCAGAAAATATAGGAGTAGCTGCAATGAAGCTGGGAGCAGGCCGCGAAACGAAAGACTCTATCATTGATTTGGCAGTTGGCATTATGCTGAATAAAAAAGTGGGGGACGAAGTGAAAAAAGGCGACGCTCTTGCAACAATTCACAGCAATAGAGAAGATGTGCAGGAAGTAATGGACATGGTGCACGATTCTTATAAAACAGTGGCAGAAAAGGTTAAAGCGCCAACATTAGTTTACAAAGAAATTCATTAGAAGATAGTTAGGGTGGGTAAAATGAGCAAAAACATTACAAGCATTATTGATCACACATTATTAAAGGCAGATGCAACACTAGAGCAGATTACTGTGTTGGCACAGGAAGCAATCCAATATTCATTTGCTTCAGTCTGTGTCAATCCGACTTGGGTAAAAAAAGCAGCAGAACTGTTAAAAGATGCCCCTGAAGTAAAGGTGTGCACAGTCATCGGTTTTCCTCTTGGTGCAACAACTTCTGAAGTGAAAGCATTTGAGACGACAAACGCTATAAATAATGGCGCGGATGAAGTAGATATGGTTATCAACATAGGCGCTCTAAAAGATAAAAACTATGATTTGGTATTAAATGACATTAAGGCAGTTGTGAATGCTGCAAAAGATAAAGCATTGGTAAAAGTGATTATTGAAACAGCACTGTTGACGGAAGAAGAAAAAGTGAAAGTTTCAGAGCTTGCAGTAGAAGCAGGTGCTGACTTTGTCAAAACATCAACTGGTTTTTCTACAGGTGGAGCAACGGCAGAGGATATAGCACTTATGAGAAAAACAGTTGGACCTGATATTGGGGTAAAAGCTTCTGGAGGAGTAAGAGGCTTAGAAGATGCGAAGGCTATGGTAGAAGCTGGTGCAACTCGCATTGGCGCAAGCTCTGGCGTATCGATTGCCAAGGGTGAAAAAAGCGATTCGGATTATTAATAAATAAAGAAGCAGGTGAGCCTTTGGGCTTGCCTGTGTTAAAAAGGAATGATCAATAATGGATCCAAAACAATTAATAGAAGAAGCTGTTTTAGCAAGCAAACAGGCATATGTTCCCTATTCTAAATTTACTGTGGGAGCGGCACTTTTAACAGCTGATCATAAAATATATCGTGGATGCAATATCGAAAATGCTTCCTATGGATTGACAAACTGTGCAGAAAGAACCGCTATTTTTAAAGCGGTTTCAGAAGGGGACAAGCACTTTTTGGCGATTGCTGTGGTTGGCGATACAGATGGGCCAATCTCTCCATGCGGTGCGTGCAGACAAGTCCTGTCAGAGTTTTGCGGAAAAGACACGCAAATTATTTTGGCAAATATAAAGGGAGATTTTGTTATTACGACTATCTCTGAACTATTGCCAGGCCATTTTTCATCAAAAGACTTACAAAAATAAGGAAGCGGCGGAGGAGACTATGACATATTTAATCGGCATCTTAGGATTGCTTGTTGTCTTTGGACTTGCATATCTTGCAAGCAATAACCGTAAAGGAATCAAATATAAGCCAATTGCAATAATGATTGTCATTCAGCTTTTATTATCAGCACTATTACTTAATACTAAATTTGGTTTTGTCATTATTAATGGAATTGCAAGCGTTTTTGGAAAACTGCTGGAATTTGCGAATGCGGGAGTCTCTTTTGTATTCGGAGGACTGGCGAATAAAGGAGAGGCACCGTTTTTCTTAAATGTTTTGCTGCCGATTGTATTTATTTCCGTGCTAATCGGGATTTTGCAGCACTTTAAGATACTTCCATTTATTATGAAGTGGATCGGGCTTGCTCTCAGCAAAATTAACGGAATGGGAAAACTTGAATCATACAATGCAGTAGCTTCTGCAATTGTAGGCCAATCAGAAGTGTTTATTACGGTTAAAAAACAATTGGGAAAACTGCCTCCTAATCGTCTGTACACGCTCTGTGCATCGGCCATGTCTACTATATCCATGTCCATTGTTGGCGCATATATGACAATGATTGAGCCAAAATATGTTGTAACAGCTATTGTTATCAACTTATTCGGCGGATTTATTATTGCTTCGATCATTAATCCATACACAGTGCCTGATCAAGAGGATATTTTAGTGGTGCAAGAAGAAAAGCAAACCTTTTTTGAAATGCTGGGCGAATACATTATGGATGGATTTAAAGTTGCTGTTATCGTTGGGGCGATGCTGATTGGTTTTGTTGCCCTTATGGCTGCCATTGACGGTTTATTTGAAATGGTATTCGGTCTTTCCTTCCAGCATATTCTTGGCTATATATTCTCGCCAATTGCTTTTATCATGGGAATTCCTGCTTCAGAAATTATCACAGCAGGCGGAATTATGGCAACAAAACTTGTTACAAATGAATTTGTAGCAATGATGAGTTTATCAGATATTGCTTCGACGCTAAGCCCAAAAACAGTTGGAATTGTATCTGTATTTTTAGTGTCATTTGCAAATTTCTCTTCGATTGGAATTATTGCAGGAGCGGTAAAAAGTCTACATGAAAAACAAGGCAATACAGTTGCTCGATTTGGACTGCGATTATTATATGGTGCAACGCTTGTAAGTGTACTGTCGGCAATTATTGTCAGCTTTATTTTATAAGAAGATGAGATGGATAAGCAAAAAAGAAAAAGCAATTTCTCTGAGCAATAGTGGAATTGCTTTTTCTTTTTAATTGAAAAAGCAATCTATATATGCACATCTTTTAAGGAAATGGATGATAAAGGAGGGAAGAAAAATGGACCAAATTGGATTACTGCTGTCTGGAGCAGCGCTATTTTTAAATGGGTTGATGCTGCTTGGGAAAGCGGATGAAAAAAATGTCGCCATGTATAATTTATTTGTAGGAGTTTTTCAAGTAATTGCGCCATTTTACTTAATTATAACTTCTGATCAAAGCAACTGGGTTTTATTTGATAAAACTGCTATATTTTTGTTTGGTTTTACCTATTTATATGTTGGCATGACAGTATTAAAAGATATGAAGGGAACAGGACTTGGATATTACTCATTGTGGGTATCTGTTATCGCTCTTGTGTATGTAGCGGTTTCCCTTGTGCGTTATCAGGATGTAACCAATGCTCTTACATGGGTGCTTTGGTCTTTTTTATGGTTTTTATTTTTTGTGCTTAACACCAGCAAAAAAGATGTTTCAAAATTTGTGGGAACAGTCGCCGTTGTTCAGTCTTGGACAACTTTGACGCTGCCGGCTATCTTTTCTCTAACGGGCATATGGAAAAGTATATATAATATGTGGAGTGTTGTGCTTGTTTTGACTATGTTATATTTTGCCTGCATCGCTTATCAGATGTTTTTTGTCCGGCAGGAAAAGGTGTTTAAAATGTAACAATCTTGGAATGTGATTTATTCTCTTTATTTTCCTTGAAGTGGGAGTCTTCTGTCGCAAGATGATAAAAAGCCTGCAGCTTGATAATAACTCAGCTGCAGGCTTTTTCACAAAAATCGCACATTGCTACGCTAGTTATTCCTTTTTAATTAATGCTTGTATATTAAAGCTAGCATTTTTTCTATAACGAATATTTAAGTCTTATCCGCAAATGAACAGGTTGCCTGACTTTCGGTGCGGCAAGACCCCTGTTTTAAGATTAGAGAGGGCATGACACACCCATTAAATGGAGATAGCTGATTTCTTCCTCGTGCACCACCAGCTTTAGAGCATCCTTTTTTTATCAGTGTATAATTTTTCATCTATTCCACAATTTTCGGCTTGTTCCTAACCTTATTTACAAATAGGAAGAAGATTATTCAGAAGGAAAAAGCAATTGCGCTTGTATTAATCATCATATAGAGTGTAAGTTAACAGATTGATTCATTTGATTAAAAAATCATACTGTAAAACGGATCGTTTCTTTTAAAAGCCTATTTAGAACTAAGTTAATGGAGGGATAAAGCAGTGACTCAATATTTTGTTAATAAAGATTTAAACCCTAAAATTGAAAGCGGTTCAAATCCCAAAATGCTCTATATTTGCGATGTGGATGATACTCATACAAGATTTCCTCGGACAATGCATATGCATCATGACATGCTAGAAATCGTTTTTATTAAAGAGGGAAATGGAAGTCATATGATTGGGGATCGTCATTATAAAACACAAAAGGGTGATATTTTAATATATAATAACGGTGTTCTTCACGATGAATACAGTAATATTGATGCAAATATGAGTGTTTTTTGCTGTGGAATTACAGGTGTGAAGCTAGCTGGATTACCAAAAAATCATTTAGTTTCAAAAGAACAATCTTATGTTTTGCATAGTGGGGAGTATGCATCAAATATTGAATCCTTGCTAGAAATGATGCATTTGCAAATTTCGGAGAAAAGACCTGGTGCAGAGGAAATTTGCAGCTATTTGCTTTGTGCACTGATTACGCTTATTCTGCAAATTCCACAGGAGAACTTCGCACTATCAAAATCAGAAGAGTCTGTATTATTAAGCGAAATTAAATCGTATATTGATGAACATTATCAGGAAGATATTACGTTAAACCTTCTTTCGCAGCGATTTCATATAAGTTCGTATTATTTAATCCATATTTTTAAGAAATCTATTGGTTTTTCCCCCATTCATTATATTATTCGCCGCCGCATTGGAGAAGCACAGTCATTGCTTATCAATACAAAAGATAGTATTACAAAGATTGCTGGTATGGTTGGCTATGATAATACTAGCTATTTTGCTACACTCTTTTCTAAAACAGTGGGAATGTCTCCTAAAAAGTATCGGGATTTCTGGACTGAAAATGAGTAGTTTATGGCCAAATAAATGAGAGTTTTATAAACAGCAGTCGTGAGAAACAGCTGCCTATTTATCTTTTAATGTCACTATTTATAGCAGCTGTTTAACCTGGCTCTGTTCGCAAATTTTTTTGTTTGACAGCAAATTAGTGGATAGAAGCGGAAAGCCCTTAACTCCTGCAAGGAACACAGGGGGACCTATGGGAAAAAACGCGTGCTCTTTGACCTTTCGAGGGAAAGAAGTGTCTAAAGTCAATATCCACTTGGGAGTTCCATGAAACTATATAGAAAAATAATAGTTAATGTGACAATTGCTCTTTAGTGAAGTTGGTGTAATACATATTATTTTCGGTTAAATCATTTGTATATTTTGGTGATTTGCTGCTGTGATTATGATGAAAAAGCAAGAATGTGAAAGTTTTTATTTATATAAATGGAAAAGCTGCTTTAATTAAACAATTTTATGAAAGCGCTTAATTTTAATTAGATTTATAATGAAAGCATAAGTTTTGGAGGTGTTTCAAATGAGTATTAGAATTTCAGGAGCCCCATGCTGCTGGGGTGTTGATGATCCAAAGAATCCTTTTCTTCCACCATGGGAGCAAGTATTGCAGGAGGCATCTCAAGCCGGCTATAAAGGGATTGAATTAGGGCCATATGGATATATACCTATGGATATTCAGAGAGTACAAGCCGAGCTCTCTAAAAATGATTTGAATATAATTGCGGGAACCATTTTTGATGATTTAGTATCTGAAAATAATCTAGAAAATTTATTATATCAAGTCGATGATATTTGTTCATTAGTAACAAAGCTTCCTGTTTCCTCAATAGAAAAAGGGTCCCGATTTTCGCCGCCTTATTTGGTCATTATTGATTGGGGGCATGATGAAAGAGATTACAATGCGGGTCATTCTGATCGGGCAAAAAGATTAGCTGAAAAAGATTGGAACAATATGATGAAGCATATTCGCATTCTTTCTGAACGGGCATGGAGCAAGTTTGGAGTAAGGCCAGTAATTCATCCGCATGCTGGGGGATATATTGAATTTGAAGATGAAATCAAAAAACTTTTAGAAGATATTCCATATGAAACAGCAGGCCTTTGCTTGGATACAGGTCATTTATATTATTCCCAAATGGATCCAGTACACTGGCTTAGACATTACTCCGATCGCCTAGATTATATTCATTTTAAGGATATTGATATCGATATATACAATCAAGTAATGAATGAAAAAATTCGCTTTTTTGATGCTTGCGCCAAAGGGGTTATGTGCCCAATCGGCCAAGGAATTATTGATTATAATTCGATTCACCAATTGCTAAAAGAGATTAATTATCATGGGTATATCACGATTGAGCAGGAGCGTGACCCAAGAAACTCTGATACTAGCCTGCATGATGTAAAACAAAGTGTTGACTATTTAAAAAATGTTGGATATTAACGATAAAAATAATTCGGGTTAGGGAGAGTTGAAAGATGATCAATGGAGAAAGAAATATAGAAAAACCAATACGCTGGGCGATGGTAGGCGGCGGGCGCGGAAGTCAAATTGGCTACATCCACCGTTCAGCCGCGCTTCGCGATCATAATTTTGAATTGGTTGCAGGCGCTTTTGATATAGATCCAGAACGGGGAAAAGATTTTGGCGTAAATTTACATGTTGATTTAGAACGCTGCTATCCTGACTATAAAACAATGTTTGCAGAAGAAGCAACACGCGAAGATGGAATTCAAGCTGTTTCCATTGCCACTCCAAATGGAACACATTATGAGATTACGAAAGCAGCCTTAAATGCTGGATTGCATGTAGTGTGTGAAAAACCTCTTTGTTTTACGACTAAAGAAGCAATGGAGCTGGAAGAGCTAGCGAAAGCGAAAAATTTGGTAGTGGGTATTACATATGGCTATGCGGGACACCAAATGATTGAACAAGCTCGCAAAATGGTTGAAAGTGGAGATATAGGAGAAGTGCGCATTGTAAACATGCAGTTTGCACATGGTTTCCACTCTTCGGCGGTAGAGGAAAATAATGCAAGTACGAAGTGGAGAGTGGATCCAAAAGTTGCAGGACCAAGTTATGTTTTAGGTGATTTAGGAACACATCCACTATATTTGTCAGAGGCTATATTGCCAAATTTAAAAATTAACAAATTAATGTGTTCCCGCCAGAGTTTTGTCAAGAGCAGAGCACCTCTAGAGGACAATGCATTTACCATTATGGAATATGATAGCGGTGCTGTTGGGACAGTGTGGTCTTCTTGTGTGAATGCTGGTTCTATGCATGGGCAAATGATTCGTGTTATCGGTTCAAAAGCCAGCATTGAATGGTGGGATGAACATCCTAATCAATTAAAATATGAAGTGCAGGGGCAGCCGGCAAAGATTTTAGATCGTGGCATGGATTATCTTTATTCAGGGGCACTTGCAGAGGACCGCATAGGAGGCGGTCATCCAGAAGGATTATTTGAAGCATGGTCTAATCTGTATACTCGTTTTGCAAAAGCGATGAATGCTGCAGATCAAGGAGAATCGCTAGAAGATGTTTGGTATCCGGGAATTCAGGCGGGAGTGGAAGGAGTCCGCTGGGTTGAGAATTGTGTACGCTCCGCGGATAATGGTGCTGTCTGGGTTGAATACCAATAAACACTATTAAATGTTCTGCAGGATGAGGACTTGGAAAAATTTATTGCGCATTAATGGGCTTTTGACTCCCGCCTTCAGATTATAGGAGAAAATGAGAAATCCAGGCGGACAGAAATTAGCCCGTAAATGCCCGATATCAAAGCACACATACTTTTTAGCGGCAGGAAAGCAAAAAAGACTAGACTTATAAACTATTATCATTATTCCTAAAGTAACCGATGGAAGATTTATAACGTTTAGTTTTCTTTTATGTATAAATATGAAAACGTTATCAATAGATGTTCCATTAGGAAAAATCCTATAAATAAGTCTGTTGTTGGTGCATGGAAATTTGACGCTTAAGGGGGATAATTATGAGCAATCAAGTTATAAAGAAAACTAGAAATCATAGTAGGTATTTGCAAATTATTATGGTTTCTGCAACTTTCGGTGGACTTCTTTTTGGATATGATACGGGTGTTATAAATGGAGCTTTGCCTTTTATGTCAAAACCTGATCAATTGAATTTAACACCAGTTACAGAAGGACTTGTTACAAGCATTCTTCTATTGGGAGCAGCGATTGGAGCGCTGTTTGGAGGCAAATTAGCCGACCAATATGGACGCCGCAAGATGATTCTCAATCTCTCCTTTTTGTTTTTGCTAGCATCACTTGGAACAACATTTGCACCAAATGTTTTATTAATGGCAGTTTTTCGCTTTTTGCTTGGGCTTGCTGTTGGTGGAGCATCATCAATGGTTCCAGCCTTTTTAGCAGAGATGGCACCACATGAGAAAAGGGGCCGAATGGTAACACAAAATGAATTGATGATTGTTGGCGGGCAACTATTGGCATATGTTTTTAATGCTATTCTTGGTGTTACAATGGCTGATACTGGCCATGTGTGGCGGTATATGCTATTTTTATGTGCAATTCCAGCTCTTATCCTTTTTGTTAGCATGCTCTTTGTTCCAGAAAGTCCAAGATGGCTGGTTGCAAAAGGAAAAAGGAATGAAGCTCTAGATGTATTAAAGCAAATACGAGATGAAAAAAGAGCCAAGGATGAATTTAATGAAATCAAAATAGCGGTAGAAAAGGATTTAGAAGCTGAGAAGGCTTCTTTCAAAGATTTTTCAACTCCATGGCTGCGCCGCATCTTACTGATTGGAATTGGGGTAGCTGTTGTAAATCAAATTACGGGTGTTAACTCTATTATGTATTATGGTACTCAAATACTTCAAGAGTCTGGTTTTGGAACAAAAGCCGCATTAATCGCTAATATTGCGAATGGACTTATTTCACTTATTGCTGTTATAGTTGGAATTTGGCTTGTCGGCAAGGTAAATCGCCGTCCGATGTTAATTGCTGGTTTATCTGGAACAACAACAGCGCTTTTGCTTATTGCTGTATTTTCAATTGTACTTGATGGATCTGCTGCATTGCCGTATGCTGTTCTTTCTTTGACCGTGCTGTTCCTTGCCTTTATGCAGGGATGTGTTGGACCGGTCACATGGCTAGTCGTTGCAGAGATATTTCCACAAAGATTAAGAGGGCTTGGATCTGGAATCAGTATATTTTTCTTATGGATTGTGAATGCTATCATTGGCTTTGTGTTTCCGATATTGCTAAGTTCTGTAGGTTTAGCTGCAACATTTTTTGCTTTTGTAGTTTTAGGAATATTAGGGATTGCCTTCGTCTACAAGTTTATGCCAGAAACAAATGGCCGTACACTTGAGGAGCTAGAAGAGCATTTTCGGGCACAATTTGATAAGGATTCTTCAAAGAATTTAATTGCTAAGTCTCAATAAAGTATCCAATTTATTAAATAAAAAAGGGAGCGCTTCTACAATGTTTTGAACATTAGCGGAAGACTCCCTTTTTTTATTTCTATAATTTTTTGCTCATATTATACCAAGTTATCCCTCCATGTTCAGAGCTTGAGACACCATTGTTGTAATATCCATGCTTTTCATAAAAGGAGATTAAATTCTCTTTGCATGTCAGTGTAATGGTTTCCCGTTTTTTGGCAGCTGCTTCTTTTTCAAGATGCTGAAGCAAGCTTGCTGCGATTCCTCTTTTTTGATGCTTCGGATCTACTGCTAATCCCAAAATGCTTTGATGGCCCCCAGCTGCTGGGTTTTTTTGAATACTCTTAAACAAATCATCTGTAATAAATTTTGTTTTTATAACAGGACCATTAATGAGTCCTATTATAACCCCATTTTCTTCGGCCACAAAATAGCTATCTGGAATCAAGCGGATGCGCTGTTCGGTAGACTCTTTTGTTGCAGCTTCCTCTTTTGAAAAACAAAGATGTTCAACCTTTACTGCTTCAGATAAATCCTTTATGGCTGCATTGCGTATTTTTAGCATATTGATTATTCCTCCAATTAGAAAGGGTATCTAAAGATTAATAGATAATCTAAGAGTGATATGTATCTAGTATTTCACAGATAGTGCCTATATAAAATATATGGATAGATAACATCTATGAAGATTATTAGTTGTTTTAAGGGATTATGTTCCACTATAATAAGGCAGTTTTAATTTAGCCTACATTAATAGGGACATAAAATCCAGGTGGAAATTGTAATTGTGTATCCGCTTTCAACTTGATAAGATAAGGTCATAGAAAGGATGGAAATGAGGTGAATACAGTTTTTGAATGAGCGCCAATATAAAATTATCGAAATTTTGCAAAAAGAGGGTCGATATGTAACTGCTTTTGAATTGGCTGAAAAGCTGTCTGTTTCAAAAAAAACAATTTACCGAGACATCCAAGATATAGCAGAAACTAATCCTGCTGGATATAAAATCAGAAAAAAGGAAAATTTCGGATATCTTCTTGAGCTTTATGAGGAAAGCAGGTGGGATGAGCCTCAATTTGATCATCCAGAAGAAAGGCGGCTAAACTTATTATTATTTCTCCTTTCCATTGCACCAAATAAAACATCCATTCAGAAAATAGCAGATAGATACTTTGTTAGTCAAAGCTCTATTATAAACGATTTTAAGCATATAGAAAAAAAAATCAGCCCATTCAGCTTGCATTTATCGCGGAAAAATGATGGCACGTTTATAGAAGGAGATCAGCTTTCCATCTATCGGCTAATGTCTGTTATCATCGAAAGCTATTTAACACAAACAGGAGATCCTTTCAGCCAATATGATATACCTGATTCCATTAAGGATATAAGAGTGATAAATGCAAGATTAAGCGAAATAAAAAAACTTCTGCATCATATCCAAGTGGAACACGATTTGCTTTTGGATCAGCCATATTATTTAACTTTATTCTGTTCTCTTCTTTCTATTATAGAAAAGCATACAAATAATATTCAGCACGTGTCAAAAGAAGAAAAGATGTATGAAGAAATAGATGAAAGTTCCGCTATTTATCCAATGACGAAAAATTTGGTTGAAAGTTTGGAATTGCGTTACTCCATTTCATTAAAGAAAACGGAAATTTATCATTTATATTATATTTTAAAAGCCTATAAGCTTAATTCTCGATTTTTGCTTGATCAGGATACGGAAAAAATTATGAATGAGCAAGTCAAGATGCTGACAGAACAGCTAATACAAAAAGTAGCAGAAAAAAGCGGCTATCAGTTTATGGAAGATAAAGAATTGACAAAACAATTGACGCTGCACCTTCACTCTATGGTTTATCGGTTAAACCATCAAATCTATATTATCAATCCTATCATAAAATCAATCAAATCTAATTTTGCCAATATATTTAATCTAGTGAAATACTGCACCCAAGAATTAAATAGAGAAGGAATCTATAATGAATTTGTAACAGAGGAGGAAATTGGATATATTACATTGTATTTTCAAATTTCCTATGATGAAAGATTTGCAAATAAGATCCCCATATTAATTGAGTGTACAAGTGGAATAGGGACATCTCACCTATTAAGCGAAAAAATTAGAAAAAACTTCCCAAATATTCTTATCAAAAAAATTATTGCACAACAGCGCATCAAAAAAAGTGACTATGATGATGTCGAACTTGTTATATCAACAGTCAAAGTGCACAGTATCATCGATAAGCCAACTATTCTTGTCAGTCCTATTTTAAATGAAGAAGATAAGTACAAAATTAATCAATTTATAAAAAAATATTATCAGCAACAAGCAATTCTATCAGAATAATGGCTAGGAGCGATGGGAGGTTCTTTAGATGGAGGCTAAAATGGAAGAATTAGATTTTAGTAAGGTAGTAACAGAGGAGCTTATTCAATTGGATATGTTTGCTGCAACAAAAATGGAAGTGATTGAAGAGTTAACCCATCTGTTATTTGAGAACGGCTGCATAAAGGATGAAGCGGCTTTTATTAAGGATGTGATGTATCGAGAAAATGAGGGAGTTACTGGTTTAGAGAAGGGGATAGCTATTCCTCATGGAAAATCAGATGCTGTCTTAAAAACGGCTATTGCTATTGGAAGAACAAAAAAGCCGGTGGAATGGGAATCAATGGATGGAAATCCCATTAATATTATCATATTGTTTGCCGTAAAAAATGCTGATAAAACGACAACACATATTAAACTGCTGCAGAAAGTCGCAATTTTGCTGGCAGATGAAGAAACAATTGAACAGTTTCAGACACTTCAAACAAAAGAAGATTTTTTAAAGCTATTATCTAAAAATAATTAGCAGGGGGAATGAAGGATGAATATTGTAGGAATTTCGGCTTGTACTTCTGGCATCGCCCATACGTATATTGCAAAGGAAAAATTAATTAAAGCAGGACAAGAGTTTGGCCATAAAGTCCGCATTGAAACACAAGGAACCATTGGCACGGAGGATGAATTAACAAAAGAAGAAATTATGGAAGCAGATTTAGTGATTATCGCTGCTGATATAAAAATTAGCGGGAAAGAACGTTTTAAAGGGAAGAAAATCATTGAGATACCAACGAATATTGCCATAAAAGCGCCTAAGCAATTATACAAAAAGATTGAAGAGGAATTAAACAAATAACAATAAGGAGGGCTATGATATGTTAAAAAAACTTCAAATTAAGAAGCATGCTTTAACTGCTATATCCTTTATGCTGCCACTTGTTGTTGCATCAGGACTTTTAATTGCGATAGGAAATTTAACTGGCGGAACGGTAATCGAAAATTATAAAGAAGCATATTCGATTCCATCTGCGCTTGTCTCATTAGGCGTATTGGGAATGGGCTTATTGGCTCCTGTTATTGCAGGCGCCATCGCCTATTCCATAGCAGATAGGCCTGGAATTGCGCCAGGTTTATTGATGGGATTGATTGCGAATGCCATTGGAGCAGGGTTCTTAGGCGGAATGCTGGGCGGATTTATTGTCGGCTATTTTGTATTATTCCTTAAGAATCGTTTAAAAGTTCCAAGATGGGCAGAAGGTTTAATGCCAATGATGATTATTCCCTTAATATCCAGTGTCGTTATCGGATTATTGATGTTTTTTGTGCTAGGAGTGCCAATTGTATGGGCAACAGAGGGATTGACTTCCTTTTTAACAAGCATGCAAGGTTCGATGCGATTTGTTTTTGGCGCAATTTTAGGGGGAATGGCAGCATTTGATTTTGGCGGACCGGTAAATAAAGTAGCTTCTTTGTTTGCTGATGGCCTGCTTTTGGAGGGCATTTACGAGCCGGAGGCAGTAAAAATTTTGGCTTCGATGGTTCCTCCGTTTGGAGTAGCCATTTCATGGGCGCTTTCTAAAATGCTCCGCAAAAAAAGATATACGAAATCAGAAGAAGATAATATTAAAATTGCCTTTCCGATGGGAATTTGCATGATTACAGAAGGAGTTATTCCGATAGCTGCAGTTGATATTGTAAGAGTTGTAGCATCTTGTACAATTGGAGCAGCAATCGGCGGAGGTTTTTCGATGATGTGGGGAGTAGGCTCACCTGTTCCTTCAGGCGGCATGTTTATCGTACCAGCAATGAATCATCCATTGCTTTTCTGTTTAGCATTACTGATTGGATCACTCATTACAGGATTTATGCTGTTTTTATGGAAAAAAGAGCCTGTGGAAAAAATTATAGAGGATGCTCCTGAAGAAGAAATGGATCTATCGGATATTAAAATCAATTTTTAAAAAGATAGGTGGAGGTAATCGATGTATGTTTCAATGAAAGGCATGCTTGAGAGGGCAAATAAAGGAAGATATGCAGTCATGGCAATTAATTGCTTTAACTTAGAGACGGCTAAAGCAGTAATTGATGGAGCTCAGGAGCTAAGATCTCCCATTATTATTGATTTGCTGCAAGATCATTTGATGGAACACTTGGGCAGCAAGCTGCTGACACAGCCGATTATAGAGATGGCCAATGCGGCAAGTGTTGAGGTTGCCATTAATCTAGATCATGGCCAGGATATAGGGTTTGTGAAACGATGCTTAAGAGATGGATTTTCCAGTGTCATGATGGATGCATCTAGTTATCCAATTGAAAAAAATATAGAAATTACCCGCAAGATGGTTGAATTTGCGGAAATCTATGATGCAAGTGTGGAAGGAGAAGTTGGGAATATTGGATCAATAGCCAGAAATAATATGACAGGAGATGATATGTATACAGATCCAGATTTAGCTATTGAGTTTGCGAAAAAAACAGGAGTAGATGCACTTGCTATCTCTTATGGTTCGAGTCACGGTGATTATCCCGACGGTTATGTTCCTGAATTCCGCTTTGATATTGTGAAAAAAATAAAGGAAGCAACCAATATTCCACTTGTTCTTCATGGAGGGTCGGGATGCGGGGAAGAAAATATCAGAAAGTCCATTGAGCTTGGAATCAATAAAATTAATGTAGGCTCTGATTTTATGAGTGCTCAAATGCAAAGCATAAAAGAAAATTTGAACAGCAATCCAACAATCAGTTATCCTCAATTGATACATGAAACAATTGCGGCAGGAAGCGAATTAGTGAAAAAATATATCCGACTATCCCTATCTGAAAATAAATCCATATAGAAAGAGGAGAATATAGTATGTTATTAAACATGAAACAATTGTTAGAGGTAGCCCAGAAACATCAATTTGCAGTAGGTGCATTTAATGTAGCAGACAGCAATTTTCTTAGAGTAGTAGTGGAAGAAGCAGAGAAAAACAACTCCCCAGCCATTATAGCTGTTCATCCAACGGAATTGGATTTTACAAAGGATGATTTCTTCTCATATGTGTTAACTAGAATCAAAAACAGCCATGTTCCCTTTGTGCTGCATTTGGATCATGGAGGAAACATAGGCGACATTATGAGAGCGATACATGCAGGCTTCAGTTCTGTTATGATTGACGGGTCTTTGCTTCCTTTAGAAGAAAATATTAAACTGACAAAACAAATAGTAGATATCAGTCATTCATTAGGAGTATCTGTTGAAGGGGAATTAGGAACAATCGGCAACACAGGGACATCGGTAGAGGGGGGAGTTTCAGAGGTAATCTACACAAGACCAGAGGATGCAAAGGAATTTGTGGATAGAACAGGTGTGGATACATTAGCGGTTGCAATCGGCACATGCCATGGCATCTATCCGAAAGATATGAAGCCTGAACTGCGGATGGATATTTTGCAGGCGATTAAACAAAATGTAGATATTCCACTTGTCTTGCACGGCGGCTCGGCTAACCCAGATGAAGAGATTGCAGAAGCAGTAAGAATAGGAATTCAAAAGGTAAATATCTCGTCTGATTATAAATTTGCCTTTTACAAAAAATGCCGGGAGATTTTAGCAGCCACTGAGCTTTGGGATCCAAATGCCATTTATCCTGAATGTATTGATGCAGCAAAAGAGGTAGTAAGGTATAAAATGAATTTGTTTAACTCTATTGATAAAGCAGAGGTTTATAGAGAAGAGGGAATTATAGCATGGAGAAATGATTTTCTATAATACTTTTGGCAATATCCATATCACTAAGAAATCCTATTGTGAATAATATTGCAATAGGATTTTTTTAGATTGTGCTAGTTGTTTCTATAATGCAGGGGATTTAATTATGTAAAAGTTTTAAAAAAGTCGTAAAATGAATATATAGATGAAATGAAAGGAATGG
>Ga0182738_1001065_pt1 | contig 35448 bp, 31 predicted proteins | sample eDN5th30CBELigMG_FD_128876 | JGI IMG/M metagenome (GOLD analysis project Ga0182738, IMG submission 128876) | Enriched Miracle-Growth compost microbial communities from Emeryville, California, USA - eDNA 5th pass 30_C BE-Lig MG (version 2)... ...
AACGAGCTCGCCAGCGACAGCACCCCCGAGGCATCCCAGGTGGTCGGCGACTCCATCGGCCGCTCCATCGCCACCGCGATCGACGCCGCCCTCTACGGCGACAACGACGGCACCGGCGTCCCGCCCAAGGGACTCGGCGCCCTCGACGATGAGGACCTCACGCTCGTCGAGCTGCTCGCCGACTGGGAGAACGCCGACCCGTTCATCGAGGCCGTGTTCCGCGTCGCCGCGGCCGGCGGCAAGCTCACCGCGTTCATCGCCAACCCGACCGACGCCGAGGCGCTCGCCAAGCTCAAGCAGGAGGACGGCAGCAACGTCCCGCTGCTCCAGCCCGACGTCACCCAGGCCGGCCGGCGGACCCTCAGCGGCGTCCCGCTCTACGTGTCGGCCGCCGTGGATGAGGGCACCATCTGGGGCTACGACCGGGCCCGCATCTTCACCGTGCTGAACAAGTCCCCGAAGGTCGAGACCAGCGACCAGGTGTACTTCACCAGCGACGGCGTCGCGGTCCGCGGCATCGCCCGCGTCGCCTTCGGCTACCCCCACCTCGCGACCATCGCGAAGATCACGGCGGTCACCGGCTCGTGAGACAGAGAAGCACCGGGCGTTGGTCCCTCTGCTAGGTGGGTGCGCCCGGTGCTCTCTCAGTCTACTGACCCCCACGGGGGGCCATCACGCCGCCTTCACAAAATGCCCGCCAGGGAGGCTGAAAAGGTTCCGTACGGGTCTGGGAGATCCTTTCCGGTGGTCATAGTTCCCGAAACCGCCAGACCTGGACGTCGCGCTGCGGCCCTCGGAGCCAGGTGCCGACTGCGGACCAATCCCGTTTGGTTGTCGGTGGGTGGCGGTACCGTCGCTCCGTGAGTGGAGTCGCCGATCTGCCCCCTGTAGACCAGTTGAGGACGTTCATCCTGCGCTGCATCCAGTCCCCGGCGAAGCGGGAGAACTACCAGCTTCCGCCGGGTCGGCGTAGCGAGTTCCTGCTGCTCATCGGCATGTGCCTCCGGGTGCGGCGCTTAGCTCAGGCGTACAACCGCCTCGAGCGTGGCGGCTTCGCCGTCGAGGGACAGGTACTCGTTCGATCCGCGCTGGAGCATGCGGTGACCGCGCAGTACGCGCATCTCGTTGTCGGCGGTATGGATCGGCTCGCGGTGAGCGGCACGCGAGACCAGCACGAGCTAGCCAAGTTCCTCGCTGACCACAGCTCTGACCCGACGGTGCCGGACTTGGTGGAGCAGTTCGCTGCTGCTCGACTGGACGGCAGAGGACTGCCGAAGTTCTCCGGCAAGGACAGCATCGTCTCGGCGCTGGACAACAACGGCTTCCTGACGACGACCTACAAGGTGCTCTCGCTCGTCGCACACCCGTCTCACCAGACCACGTTCGACGCCCTCGACGTCGATGACGATGACGTGTCGGTCAGGCTCGAGCCGACCGACCACTATGCCCACCAGATGTTCTACTCACTCGCAGCCGCGTGTATGCTCGCCGCCTGGCTGATAGCTCACCTGACGGACGAATCCGCGGAGATGGCGACGCTCCGCGACCTCGCGAATGAGCTACACATGCCCTGGCGACTCGACGGCGGGCTATCCGACGACCGGAGAAGATTCCCGCTCGACTAGCGTGCCCTCCATGAGTAACCGACGCGCTCAAGAGGGCGCTGACCTTGCGGCGCAGGGGTTAGCCAGACTCCAGATACTCGCGTCACGACTAGATCGGCTGCCGAACCTCGACACCATCACCGTCTCCCCTGCCTCCCAATTGGGTCAGGACGCTCAAGTCAACGACTACGACCCCGCGGATCAACAGGTGGTATTCGCCTATGCCGTCGCGAAAGACCATCTGGAGACCCTGTACCGCCATCTAACGGCGGATGGCGGGGGCCTTCCCGCCTTCGCCGCATTCACACTCGTGCGCGCGGCCGTCGAGGCTGCCGCTCAGGGCATCTGGCTCCTGAGCGGCGGGACTCGCGACAAGAGGGTATTCCGATCTCTGCAAGCCATACGCCGTTCCCGAGATGACGCGGAGCCGCTCGCCCGATCCTTGGGCCTGAGCAACACGCAGGGATACAAGCGCATGCTCGAGCGCCTTGAGGAGATCAAGGCCAAGCGGTCGGCGCTGAATCAGCGCGACCTCGGAGCGTCGCTCCACACGACCGCGATCTTGATCGAGGCGGACCGACACGTCAAGACGACTGCCGGTCTAAAGGGCCTCGACGTTTGGCGGGCTGGGAGTGGAGTCGCCCACGCGAATCGGAGCACCGCGTTGATGTTCACCGAGCTGGAGGAAGTCGAGGGCATGCCTCTGAGACGCTCCTCCACATACCGGCTCACCAGTAGCTTCTACGTCGTCTCGCTCATGGTCGAGGTCGCGCTCGACTACCTCGAGACGCTCCACCAGATGTATGCAAGAGCGGCCAGCTAGCTTGGGTCCGATGAGCCGGAGAGCCTTTAGAGGATCGTTCTGCGACGTGCCCGCGCTCGCGGCCCAGCTCGGCCTCACCGAGAGCCACGTCCGGCTGCTGCCCTCGGCCATCGCCGCGGACGACGCCGAGCATGGAAGTGCCCCGGCCGAATGAGTCTCGGCCGGGGCACCCGTCCGCTACTCGACGATGGTGAGGCCAGTCCTCCGCCGTACGTTGGCATCGACGTGGCAGGGGATGCAGATCGTGCGGTTGGACAGGATCGCATCGCCACAACTGGGGCAGCGGTTCTCAAACGCTGCTTCGATAGCCTCCGACGCACCTATTAGCGCAACACCGATCACCCTGGCCTCGGCGGATCCGATGGTGAACGAATGGCCCGCATCGTCTCCCAAGTAGATATGCGGGGGCCACATGCCGCCGTCCGAAATGGGCTGCTCGATCCGCACGGAGCGGAACGTCCGGGAGGACTCTCCTTCGATGAGGTAGAGCATCGAGCGGTGAGATCCGACAGGAATGCACTCCTCGGCGGGTTCCTTCCCGGTCAGTTCGTTCGTTGCGGTCGAATGCTTTCCCTCATGATCGGTGCACCATGACGGACACGCTCGAGGGAATCGGGCGGCTGTTGGTCGCTTCACTACGAGCCCTCCTGGTCACTGAGCCCCAGTGCGTTGCTGCGGGTCGTCCAGAACTCGTTGATGAGCAGGTGATTGGCCTCGGTGTCGCCATGTACACCGAGCTTCGTCATGAGGAACTCGATGTAGTTCATCGTCTCGTTGAGTAGTAGGTGCTCACGTCCGTCGAAGCGCCCGAGCAGTCGGCCGAGCGCCTCGTCTCCTGTCGGGTCATCCTTCGGGTCGGGCACGCTCCCGCTGATGATCCGCAGGAGACCGACCGTTGTCATGGCAGCGTCGGCGTCAGCCGGGATACCGTCTCGCTCGTCGTTCCCGATGCCGTGGATGAAATAGGCGTGCGCCTGTGCCCGTTCGTCGGGAGTGAAGTCCTCGATCGCTGGCCCCTGCCATTCGGGGTGCATCGCGATGAACGCGGCCAGCTCGACCCAGCGAGCATCTGCGCTGTCGAGAATCGGTGTTGGGGTGTTCATGCCGTTGCCTTTCGTAGTGCCCTGTGCAGGGCGATTGCATGACGGCGAGCGCCGCCACGAGTGACGCGGCCGACTGACCGCAAGATGACCGCAAGAGTCCCGAATCCGGGCAACTGTCGGCAATCACTGACAAGCAGGAAGAGCCCGGAAACACAGGCGAGACAACAACCCGCTATGGTCGCCAATGACTCGCGGATACTCCGAGCTGTACTTCGGGGTCTGAGATCCCGCGGGTCGAGTAGCCGCCCACGGCGGCGCAGCGAGACCAGAACGCGATCGGGCCGCTCCCAGCACGGGGGCGGCCCGATCGCGTTCTCAGGTGTGGATCGAGGCTCGCAACCGGTCGATGCGGGCCTGCAGCTGCGCGACGGTGGCCCGCGAGACCTCGGGGCCCCCGCAGGTGCGCCGGAGCTCGGCGTGGATGTGCCCGTGGGGCTGCCCGGTGCGCTTGGAGTGCAGGCCCACGAGCGAGTGGAGCAGGCTGCGCTGCTCCGCGAGCGTGCGGTAGAGCGCCTGGGGCCGCTCGGCGGGATGGTGCTCCGCGCGGCGGCTCTGACGGGCCTGACGATGCCGCAGCGCCTCGCGGAGCTCCTCGGGCGTCAGCACGGCGGGCACCGACAGGAAGTCGAGCTCGTCGTCGCTGCCCGTGAACGCAGCGAAGCCGAATTCGTCGCCGTCGTAGACGATCCGTCCGAAGTCCGCGGTCGAGGCGAGCGCCTGCCACTCGAACTCATCGACGAGGGACTCCGAGGCGCGCTCGTCGGCGGATGCCGCCTCGAGCAGCGAGTCCTCGAGGCCGTCCGCGTCGCGCGGGGCGCCGAGGACGTGGTCGCGCTCGCGTTCTATCGCCGTGGCGAGCTCGAGCAGCTGCGGGACCGATGGCAGGAAGATCGAGGCCGTCTCGCCGCGCCTGCGAGCCCGCACGAAGCGTCCGACCGCCTGCGCGAAGTAGAGCGGCGTCGCCGCGCTCGTCGCGTACACGCCGACCGACAGCCGCGGCACGTCGACGCCCTCCGAGACCATCCGCACCGCGACGAGCCAGCGCTGCTCACCGCCCGCGAACTCCTCGATCCGGGCCGAGGCCGACGGGTCGTCCGAGAGCACGACGATCGGTGCGGAGCCGGTGATCGCGGCGAGCAGGTCCGCGTAAGCGCGCGCCGCCCGGTGGTCGGTCGCGATGACGAGGCCGCCCGCGTCGGGGATCGAGTGCCGAACGATCTCGAGGCGACGGTCGGCGGCCTGCAGCACGGCGCGGATCCAGTCGCCACCCGGGTCCAGCGCGGTGCGCCACGCCTGCGAGGTCACGTCCCGGGTGTCGGGCTGCCCGAGCCGGGCCTCCATCTCCTCGCCGGCCCTCGTGCGCCAGCGCATGCCGCCCTCGTAGGCGAGGAAGACGACGGGCCGCACGACGCCGTCCTGCAGCGCGCGCCCGTAGCCGTAGCGGTAGTCGGTGAGGCTCATGCGGGAGCCGTCGGAAGCGGGCGCGTACTCGACGAACGGGATTTGCGCGTCATCGCTGCGGAACGGCGTGCCGGTCAGCGAGAGCCGGCGCTGCGCCCCCGCGAAGGCCTCCCGGACCGCGTCGCCCCAGCTCAGCGCGTCCCCGCCGTGGTGCACTTCGTCGAGGATGACGAGCGAGCGCCCCGATTCGGTGATGCGGCGGTGGAGGGCCGCGTCGGCCGCGACCTGCGCGTAGGTGACCGCCATGCCGTGGAAGCGGCGCCCGCCCCAGCCATCCCCGTTGCGGTACATCGGATCGAGCCGCACGCCGCCGCGGGCCCCGGCGTCGGCCCACTGCCGCTTGAGGTGCTCGGTCGGGGCGACGACCGTGATCCGGTCGACCGTGCCGCGGTCGAGGAGCTCGGCGGTGAGCCGCAGCGCGAAGGTCGTCTTGCCGGCCCCCGGCGTCGCGGCCGCGAGGAAGTCGCGCGGTCCGGTGCCGTCGCCGCGGCTGAAGTACTCCGCGAGGGCCTCCTCCTGCCAGGCCCGGAGCCGGTTCGCGGTCCCCCACGGCGCGCGCTCGGGATAGGCCGGCGTCAGGCCGCGGTCGGGAATCATGCTCATCCGATCGTACTTGCGCCCGCCGACACCCCCGACCGCGCTGCCACCCCGACGACCCGCCCACCCCTTCCGTTTTTCAGGAGTCGGGACGGGTCGGCGTGCGTATTGCACGTGAATACGCCCCAACTCCTGAAAAGCGGAAGTCGCCGGGGGAAAAAAGGGGTCAGCAGGACTCGTAGAAGAGGCGCTCGAAGACCTGGCGGGCGAGCCGGGTGACGCGCAGGTAGTCCTCCTCGAGCTGCGACGCCGAGCCCGGCGGATAGCCGAGCAGGCGGGCGACGCCCTCGAGGTCGCGACGGTCCGTCGGCAGCAGGTCGGTCGTGCGGTTGAGCCAGAGCGTCATCGCGGAGCGGGCGCGGGACGCGAGCAACCAGGCGTCGCGCAGTCGTGACGCATCGGAGAACGCGATGAGGCCGGCCTCCTCGGCGGCGCGCAGCGCGTCGAGCGTCGAGGTCGTCTGCAGGCCAGGCACCCGCGCGGCATGGCGCAGCTGGATGAGCTGCACGAGCCACTCGACGTCAGAGATGGAGCCGCGGCCGAGCTTGAGGTGGCGCTTGGGGTCGGCGCCCTGCGGGAGCCGCTCCGCCTCCACACGCGCCTTGATCCGCTTGATCTCGCGGATGTCGTTCTCCTCGGCGACCTCGGGGTAGCGGACCGCGGCGATGAGCTCGGTGAACTCGGCGAGCACGTCGACGTCGCCGACGACGACGCGGGCGCGCAGCAGCGCCTGCGCCTCCCAGGAGACCGCCCAGCGCGCGTAGTACGCGCGGTAGGACTCGACGCTGCGCACGATCGCGCCGTTCTTGCCCTCCGGGCGCAGATCGATGTCGAGCTCGAGCGGGAGTCGCACGTCCTCCGTCAGGCGGGCGAGCTCGCGCACTACGCGCTCCGCGCGCGCCTGCGCCTCCTCCCCCGCCCCGGCGTCGCGGTAGACGTACATGACGTCGGCGTCGGAGCCGAGGCCGAGCTCGCGGCCCCCGTAGCGGCCCATCGCGACGATGCCGAACTCGATGCCGTCGCCGAACCGGTGCGCGAGGGCGAGGGCGCCGCTCAGCACCGTCGTGTTGACGTCGGCGAGCGCCGGCCCGAGCTCCTCGACGTCGAGCAGCCCGAGCATCGAGCCGATCGCGAGCCGCAGCAGCTCGCGTCGGCGCAGCTGGTGCAGCGCCCGCGTCGCCGAGGCCTCGTCCGCCAGGTAGCGGGCGATGATCGCCTCCTGCTCCTCGACGAGCGCGGCGAGCGGTCGCGGGCGCAGGTCCGCGTCGTCCTCGAGCCACGCCGCCGCCTCTGGGATGCGCTCGAAGAGCGTCTGCACGAACTTGGAGCCGCTCAGCACCTCGGTGAGGCGCTGCGCGACGCCGGACGAGTCGCGCAGCAACCGCAGGTACCAGTACGCCTCGCCGAGCTCCTCCGAGATGCGGCGGAAGGCGAGCAGCCCGCCGTCCGGGTCGGCGCCGTCGGCGAGCCAGCGCAGCAGCACGGGCAGCAGGGTGCGCTGGATCTGGGCGCGCCGGCTCAGGCCGCTCGTGAGCGCCCCGATGTGGGCGAGCGCCCCCTTCGGGTCGCGGAAGCCGATCGCGGCGAGACGCGCGATCGCCTGCTCGCTCGTGAGCGCGAGGTCGCTGTCGGGCAGCGCCGCGACCGCGGACAGCAGCGGCCGGTAGAAGAGCCGCTCGTGCAGGGTGCGCACGCGTGCCTTGACGCCCTGCCAGCGCTCCTGCAGCTCCGTGGCGCTGCCCGCGAGCCCCGAGGCGCGCGCGAGGATGCGCAGGCCGTCCTCGTCGGTCGGCATGAGGTGCGTGCGGCGCAGCTGGCGCAGCTGCAGCCGGTGCTCGAGGAGGCGCAGGAAGCGGTACTGCTCGGCGAACTCGGTCGCCTCGACCCGCCCGATGTAGCCGTGATCGACGAGCCGGGTGAGGGCCGGGAGGGTGCCGCGGACGCGGACCTCGTCGTCCGTGATGCCGTGCACGAGCTGCAGCAGCTGGGCGGTGAACTCGATGTCGCGCAGGCCGCCGGGACCGAGCTTGAGCTGGATGTCGACCTGCTCCGCCGGGATGTGCTCCGTGACGCGGCCGCGCATGCGCTGCACCGACTCGACGAAGTGCGCACGACCGGCCGAGGCCCACACGAGCGGCGCGATCGCGTCGACGTAGCGCCGACCGAGCTCGAGATCCCCCGCGAAGGCGCGGGCCTTGAGCAGCGCCTGGAACTCCCAGTCCTTCGCCCAGCGCTCGTAGTAGGCGACGTGCGACTCGAGGGTGCGCACGAGCGCGCCGTCCTTGCCCTCGGGGCGCAGGTTCGCGTCGACCTCCCAGAGCCCCGGCTCGACGGCGAGCTCCATGATGCCGCGGGTCGTGAGCATCGCGAGCCGGGTAGCGATCTCGATCGCGCGCGACTCCGGCAGCGACTCGTCGCCTTCGCCGACGAAGATGACGTCGACGTCGCTGAGATAGTTGAGCTCGCGGCCGCCGGACTTCCCCATGCCGATGATCGCGAGCCGGGTCGCGGCGATCTCCTCCGCCGGGAACGGCGCGTCGCGGCGCGCGATGACGAGCGCGGCGTCGAGCGCGGCGCCCGCCATGTCCGACAGCGCCGCCGCGACGCGCTCGACCGCGCCCTGGCCGTCGGGCTGCGCGAGGTCCCAGGCGGCGAGCCGCGCGAGCTGACGGCGGTAGCCGATGCGCATCGCGACGCGGCCCGGATCCCCTGCGCGCTCGCCGATGTCGCCGAGCAGCTCGGCGAGCAGCTCCCGCTGGCCCGGCGGCGGCCCGATCGGCTCGAGTAGGCTCGCGAGCTCCTCGGGGTGGCGGTGGAAGAACGCGGCGATGCCCTCGGACGCGCCGAGGAGGCGCACGAGATGCCCGGCCGCGTCCTCATCGTCGAGGATGCGCGCGGTCGCCGCCGGATCGCGTTCTGCCAGGCGCAGCAGGCGCACGAGCGCCTCGTCGGGGTCCGCTGCCTCCGAGAACAGGTCGATGCGGTCCGGGCGCCCGAGCGCCTGCAGGCGCTCGCTCGCCGGACCGAGCTCCGCGAACCCGATGCGGGCGAGCTCCGTCAGGGAGGTGGGACGCTGGTCCGATCCGGGACGCCTCGGCGCGTTCACGACACCTCGTGACCGCTCAGAGGATCGAGAGGTTGCGCTCGAGCTCGAACGGGGTGACCTGCGAGCGGTAGTCGGCCCACTCCTGACGCTTGTTGAGGAGCACGTAGTTGTAGACCTGCTCGCCGAGCGTCTCGGCGACGAGCTCCGAGTCCTCCATGAGCGACACCGCCTGGTCGAGGCTCGACGGCAGCTGCGCGTAGCCGAGCGCGCGGCGCTCCGACTCGGTGAGCTCCCACGGGTTCATCTCGGCCTCGGCCGGCAGCTCATAGCCCTCCTCGATGCCCTTGAGGCCCGCGGCGAGCAGTAGCGAGTAGGCGAGATAGGGGTTCGCGGCGGAGTCGATGGCACGGTACTCGACCCGGGCGGCCTGGCCCTTGCCCGGCTTGTAGAGCGGCACCCGCACGAGCGCGGCCCGGTTGTTGTGCCCCCAGGTCACGTAGCCCGGCGCCTCGTCGCCGCCCCAGAGGCGCTTGTACGAGTTGACGAACTGATTGGTGACCGCCGTGATCTCGGGCGCGTGCCGCAGCAGACCGGCGATGAACTGCCGCCCGACGGCGGAGAGCTGGTAGTGCCCGGCGGGGTCGTAGAACGCGTTCGCATCGCCTTCGAAGAGGCTCATGTGCGTGTGCATACCGCTGCCCGGCTGGTCGCTGAACGGCTTCGGCATGAACGTCGCGTAGACGCCCTGCTCGATCGCGACCTCCTTGATGACGGTGCGGAACGTCATGATGTTGTCCGCGGTCGTCAGCGCGTCCGCGTAGCGCAGGTCGATCTCGTTCTGCCCGGGACCGGCCTCGTGGTGGCTGAACTCGACCGAGATGCCGATGTCCTCGAGCATCCGCACGGAGCGGCGGCGGAAGTCGTGGGCGGTGCCGCCGGGGACGTTGTCGAAGAAGCCGGCGGTGTCGACGGGGACGGGCGCCCCGTCGGGTCCGAGGTGCGCGCTCTTCATGAGATAGAACTCGACCTCGGGGTGCGTGTAGAACGAGAAGCCCCGGTCGGCGGCCTTCGCGAGCGCGCGCTTGAGGACGTGCCGAGGGTCGGACGCGGACGCCTGCCCGTCGGGCGTCATGACGTCGCAGAACATGCGTGCGGTCGGGTCGACCTCGCCGCGCCACGGCAGGATCTGGAACGTCGTCGGGTCGGGGAACGCGAGCATGTCGGCCTCGTAGGCGCGCGTGAAGCCCTCGATCGCGGAGCCGTCGAAGCCGAGGCCCTCCGCGAACGCGCCCTCGATCTCGGCGGGCGCGACGGCGACCGACTTGAGCGTCCCCACCACGTCCGTGAACCAGAGGCGGATGAACTTGACGCCTCGCTCCTCGATCGTTCTGAGGACGAAGTCACGCTGCTTATCCACGGAGCTCACGGTCCTAGGCTAGCGACTGTGACCGACCTGCGCCTGGCCCTCGCCCAGTCGAACCCGATCGTCGGCGACATCGCGGGAAACGCGGAGCAGATCCTCGCCGCGGCGCGGCTCGCCAGGGACGCCGGCGCGGACCTGCTCGCGACCGGCGAGATGGCGCTGACCGGCTATCCGATCGAGGATCTCGCCGCCCAGCCGTCGTTCCTGCGCGACGCGACGGCGGCCGTCGACGCGCTCGCGCAGCGGCTTGATGCGGAGGGACTCGGCGACCTGCCCGTCGTCGTCGGCCACCCGGACGGCCCGCACGCGCCGAGTCCCGAGGGCGCGCGGAACGCGCCGACCGCGATCGCGCAGAACTGCGCCTCGGTGCTGCGGGGCGGGCGTGTCGTCGCGCGCTACGCCAAGCATCATCTGCCGAACTACGGCGTCTTCGACGAGTACCGCAACTTCATCCCGGGCGATGACTCCCTCCTCCTGCGGCTCCCCGAACGCCCCGCAGGCGGGTCGCGGCTCCCTGAGCGAGCCGAAGGCGAGTCGAAGGGCGCCGCCACCCGGGTCGCGATCATCATCTGCGAGGACCTGTGGCTCGACGACGGCCCGGTCGCACGGGTGCGGGACGCCGATGCGGATGTGCTGCTCGTCCTCAACGCCTCCCCGTTCGAACGCGACAAGGACGAGGTGCGTCTGCCGCTCGCGTCCCGGCGCGCGCGCGAGACGGGCGCGGTCGTCGCCTACGTCAACCTCGTCGGCGGCCAGGACGACCTCGTCTTCGACGGCGACTCCTTCGTCGTCGCGCCGGGCGGCGAGCTGCTGGCGCGCGCGCCACAGTTCGTCGAGCACCTGCTCGTCGTCGACGTCCCGGTGGGCGACGCTTCGACTCGGCCTGCGGCCTCGCTCAGCGACCCGCATCCTGCCCCGGTGGACGGCACCTCGACTCGGCCTTCCGCCTCGCTCAGCGACCCGCATCCTGTCCCCGAGGGCGGGTCCCTGAGCGAGCGCAGCGAGTCGAAGGGCCACCACGAGAACGTGATCGCCGAGCTCCCAAGCGACGAGCAGCAGATCTGGGACGCGCTGGTGGTGGGCCTGCGCGACTACGTCGAGAAGAACGGTTTCCGCTCCGTCGTCCTCGGACTCTCGGGCGGCATCGACTCGGCCGTCTGCGCGGCCCTCGCGGTCGACGCGATCGGCGCCGACCGCGTCCACGGCGTCTCGATGCCGTCGCGCTGGTCCTCGGACCACTCGCGTTCTGACGCCGACGACCTCGCGGAGCGGCTCGGACTGCACTACTCGGTCGAGCCGATCGCGGAGCTCGTCGCGCCGTTCGAGACGCAGCTCGGCCTCGACGGCGTCGCGGCGGAAAACGTCCAGGCCAGGGCCCGCGGAATGATCCTCATGGCGAAGTCGAACCAGCACGGCCACCTCGTCCTCACGACGGGGAACAAGACCGAGCTCGCGGTCGGCTACTCGACGATCTACGGCGACTCTGCCGGCGGGTTCGCCCCGATCAAGGACGTCCCGAAGACGCTCGTGTGGGAGCTGGCCCGCTGGCGCAACGCCCACGCGGCGGCGCGGGGCGAGACGCCGCCGATCCCGGAGAACTCGATCACGAAGCCCCCGTCGGCGGAGCTGCGCCCCGGACAGGTCGACCAGGACACGCTGCCGCCGTACGAGGTCCTCGACGCGATCCTTGACGGATACGTGGGCCGACGGCTCGGCCGCGAGGATCTCATCGAGCTCGGCTTCGACGCCGCGACGGTCGACTTCGTCGCGGGACTCGTCGACCGCTCGGAGTGGAAGCGCCGGCAGGGCGCGATCGGGCCGAAGATCAGCGGCATGGCGTTCGGCCGGGACCGCCGGCTGCCGATCACCGTGCGACGCACCGGCACGCGGGTCGAGTAGCCGCGGGGCGATACGGACCCGCGGGTCGAGTAGCCGCGCAGCGGCGTATCGAGACCTAGGCTGAACCCATGGCAGACGCGAGCGACGCGCCCAAGCGCGTCCGCACCCGACACTTCCGGCAGGCCAAGGAGCAGGGGATCCGGATCACCGGGCTCACCTCCTACGACGCGAACTCGGCGTCGATCTTCGACGAGGCTGGCATCGACTTCCTGCTCGTCGGCGACTCGGCCGGGCAGACCGTGCTCGGCTACGACACGACGCTCCCCGTGACGGTCGACGAGCTCATCCCGTTGACCCGGGCCGTCGCGAACGCCGCGCAGCGGGCGCTCGTCGTCGCCGACATGCCGTTCGGCTCCTACGAGTCCGGTCCCGACCACGCGCTCGAGACGGCGTTCCGCTTCATGAAGGAGACCGGCGCGCACGCCGTCAAGCTCGAGGGCGGGGTGCGCTCCGCAGAGCAGATCCGCCGCATCGTGTCGGCGGGGATCCCCGTCATGGCGCACATCGGCTTCACGCCGCAGTCGGAGCACGGGCTCGGCGGCCACGTCATCCAGGGCCGCGGGGAGGCGGCCGAGCGGCTGCTCGCCGACGCGCACGCCGTCGAGGCGGCCGGCGCGTTCGCGGTCGTGCTCGAGATGGTGCCGTCGGCCGTCGCGGCGCGCGTCACGAAGGAGCTCGGCATCCCGACGATCTCCGTCGGCGCCGGGCCGGACTGCGACGGTCAGCTCATGGTGTGGACGGATTGGGCCGGCCTCACCAAGGGGCGCGTCCCGAAGTTCGTCAAGCAGTACGCCGACCTGCGCGGCACGCTGCTCGCGGCGGCCCGGGAGTACGCGTCGGAAGTGGCTTCAGGCGCGTACCCCGGACCGGAGCACGAGTACGGAGACTAGATCGGGTCGGACGTGAAGGGGTAGTCGGTGTACCCCTCGGCCCCGATCCCGTAGAAGATGTGGGGCCGCAGCTCGTTGAGCTCGAGACCCTCCTTCATCCGGTGCACGAGGTCGGGGTTGCCGATGAAGTTCGCGCCGATCGCGATGATGTCGGCGACCGGACGGCCGAGCGCCGGCACGACCTCGTCGAGCAGCGGCAGGTCGGTCGCGTCGGTGCGGCGCGGGGTCGTCCACGGCTTGAGCACGAGCGTGCCGGGCCAGGCGCCGCGGATCGCCTCCGTGAGGCCGCGCAGCTCCGGACCCTCGTTGACGTGGATGTAGGCCATGCCGATCGGGGCGAGCGCCTCGATGAGACCCAGGTAGAGGTCCTCGCGCTCCGTCTCGACGATCGTGTGCAGCGGGTTTCCGGGAGAGATCCGCATCCCGACGCGCTCGGCGCCGATCGCCTCGGCGGTCGCCTCGACCGCGGCGACCGCGAAGCGGATGCGGCCCTCGACGCTGCCGCCCCAGCGGTCGGTGCGCTCGTTCGCGGAGGTCGAGAGGAACTGGTGGATGAGGTAGCCGTTCGCGCCGTGCAGCTCGACGCCGTCGAAGCCCGCCTCGATCGCGTTCCGTCCGGCGCTCGCGTACGAGTCGATCGCCTCGGCGATGCCGGCCTCATCGAGCTCATCCGGGACGACGTAGTCGATGGGGCCGTCGTGCGTGTAGATCTTGCCCTCGGCCGCGATCGGGGACGGGGCGACGACGTTCGCGTTGCCCTCGTGGAGGAAGGGGCTGCCGATGCGGCCGACGTGCATGAGCTGGGCGAAGATCCGGCCGCCGTTGCCGTGGACCGCGTCGGTCACGAGGCGCCAGCCGGCGACCTGCTCGGCGTTCCACAGCCCCGGGGTGTCCGGGTAGCCGCGGCCGATGTCGCACGGCGCGATGCCCTCGGTGATGATGAGGCCCGCGGTCGCGCGCTGGCCGTAGTACTCGGCCATCAGCGCGTTGGGGACGGAGTCGGTGGCACGGGTCCGGGTCATCGGCGCCATCGCGATGCGATTGCGGAGCTCGGTGCCGGCAAGGTCATATGGCTCGAATGCGACAGTCACACGTTCGAGGATAGTGGAGCCGCCGGGGCCGTCCGTCCAGGAAGCGCCCGCGGGAGCGCCCGCGGATCAGTCGGATTCGGCGCGCCATTCGGCCGCGCGCTCCGCGACGATCTCGAGCGCGCGCTCGGCCTCCTCGCGGGTCTTGAACGGTCCGATCCGGTCGATCGCGAGCGACTGCGGGCCGACCTCGACCTCCCCCGTGCGGTCGTTGTACCAGTACTCGGTCTCGGTGCCCGTGCTCGGGAGGCCTGCGTCTCGGTCCTGATCGCTCATGCTCAGAGACTATGCCCCAGCGTCTAGGCTGGCCAGCATGCCTTGGGACGCCGCCGGACGCCTCGTCCCCGGGGTCGTCTCGGACATTCGGGTGGTCCCCACGAGCATTCCCCGACCGGAATACGTCGGGAGGCCTGCGCCGGCCAAGTATTCGGGCGGCGACGTCTACAGCCCCGAGGAGATCGAGCGCATCCGCGCGGCGGGGCGGATCGCTGCGCAGGCGGTCGAGGCGGTCGAGGCGGCGATCCGCCCCGGCGTCACGACCGACGAGCTCGACGCCGTCGCCCACGAGTACGTCGTCTCCCACGGCGCCTACCCGTCGACGCTCGGCTACCGCGGCTTCCCCAAGTCGTGCTGCACGAGCCTCAACGAGGTCGTCTGCCACGGCATCCCCGACGACACGGTGCTGCGCGAGGGCGACATCGTCAACGTCGACATCACCGCCTTCAAGGACGGCATGCACGGCGATCTGAACGCGACGTTCGTCGTCGGCGAGGCGGCGCAGGAGACGCTCGACCTCGTCGAGCGCACACGCGAGGCCCTCAACCGGGGCATCAAGGTCGTCGCGCCCGGGCGGCGGATCAACCTCATCGGACGCGCGATCGAGTCGTACGCGAAGCGCTTCGGCTACGGCGTCGTCCGCGAGTTCACCGGGCACGGCGTGGGGCGCGCGTTCCACAGCGGACTCGTCGTCCCCCACTACGACGCCGCCCCACTCCACGACGAGGAGATGGTCCCCGGGATGGTCTTCACGATCGAGCCGATGCTGACGATCGGCACGCCGGAGGCCCCCGGCACGATCGCCTGGGACGAGTGGGACGACGACTGGACGATCGTGACGCGCGACCGGCGGCTCTCCGCGCAGTTCGAGCACACGCTCGTCGTGACGCAGTCCGGGGCCGATATCCTGACGCTGCCCTGACGAGCGAACGGAGAACCATGACGCACGCACTCGGAATCGACATCGGCGGCACCGGCATCAAGGGCGCCGTCGTCGACACCGAAACGGGCGAGCTCGTCACCGAGCGCTTCAAGCTCTTCACTCCGGCCGGCGGCGAGCCGCAGCCGATGATCGACACGACCGTGGAGCTCGTCAAGGAGATCCCCGGCGCGGACGAGCCGATCCCCGTCGGCATCGCGTTCCCCACGATCGTCAAGAACGGGCTCACGCTGTCCGCCGGAAACATCTCCGACGACTGGATCGGCCTCGACGGCCGCGGGCTCTTCGCGACCGCTCTCGACCGCCACGTCGACCTCGTCAACGACGCCGACGCCGCGGGCTATGCCGAGCTCCACTTCGGCGCCGCGAAGGGCGTCCAGGGCCTCGTCGTGCTGACGACGCTCGGCACCGGGATCGGCAGCGCGTTCATCTACAACGGCGTGCTGATCCCGAACACCGAGTTCGGCTTCCTCGAGATCGACGGCGAGATCGCCGAGGCGCGCGCCTCCTACCGCGCGAAGGAGGAGGACGACCTCGACTGGACGCAGTGGGCGGCGCGGCTCCAGCGCTTTTACACCCACCTCGAGCGGGTCTTCTCCCCCGACCTGTTCATCGTCGGCGGCGGGGTGTCGAAGAACGCGAGCGACTTCCTGCCGCTGCTGGACCTCTCGACCCCGATCATCACCGCGGTGCACCGCAACAACGCCGGCATCCTCGGCGCCGCCGCGATCGCGGCCACCGCGCTCGCCTGACGCGGACCCTAGCCGCGACCTCCCCGATGGGCGTAGCGTGCCGAGTGACCCGACGAGGAGGTACCGGTGAGGTTCGACATCCACGCCGACAAGGGCGGCAACTATTCGTGGCGGCTGATCGCTCGCAACGGCCAGCAGGTGTGCTGGGCGGGCGAGTCGTTCGCCTCCAAGTCGAATGCGGAGCGCGCCGCACGGGCGTTTCGCACGGGCGCGGCGAACGCGAGGTTCGAGGTCTACGAGGACGCCGGCGGCCACTGGCGCTGGCGCGCGCACCGCGGGGGCCACAAGGTGGCCGCCTCGGGCGAGGCCTTCGCGAGCAAGTCGAACGCCCAGCGTGCAGCGGACAACGTCCGCGACAAGGCTGCGGACGCGGCTGAGGTGTAGCGCGCCCGGCCGAGCCCGCGCCGACGCCGGGCCGACGCAGAGCCGACATCGAGCCGACCCGCAGGGGCCGGGGGTGAACGGGCCGGCTGATACGCCGGGTTCTGTTGGGGTCTTTCGACCTTGGACGGCCATCCATCTCGGTCGTGCGTCGCCGCACGACTCCAGCGGCCTACCCGGGGACGGGACGAGCAGCCCCATGGTCCCCTGTCTGGCCTTGCTCCGGGCGAGGCTTGCCTAGCTGACCCGGTCACCCGGACCACTGGTGGGCTCTTACCCCACCGTTTCACCCTTGCCGACTCGGGCCGAGGCCCGTGCCGGCGGTCTGCTCTCTGTTGCGCTGTCTCGCGGATTGCTCCGGGTGGGTGTTACCCACCGCCCTGCTCTGCGGAGCCCGGACGTTCCTCGGCACCGCCGGCCGGGGCCGGCGATGACGCGGCCGTCTTGCCGACCCGTTCACCGCCTCCAGGGTAGCGGCCGATGCGCGGCGTTCCGAGTGCCATTCGCAGGATGCCGACGACGACATCCGACGGATAGCACTCGGATCGGGGCGCCGGGCACGCGGCGAGCCGCGTCGACACGCCAGTATGTTCGCATGGAGTACGGACTGCTCGCCGTCGCGGCCGTGCTCATCGTCGTCGCGGTGTCCGCGTTCGCCTCCAAGCTCGGCGTCGCCGCCCCCATCCTGCTCGTCGTCATCGGCATCGGCTGCAGCTTCATCCCGGGCGCGCCAGAGCTGGAGATCCCGCCCGAGTGGATCCTCGCGGTCGTGCTCCCGCCGATCCTCTACGCGGCCGCCGTCAACATGCCGGCGATGGACCTCCGGCGCGACTTCGGCGCGATCGGCGCGCTCTCGGTCGTCCTCGTCATCGTCTCGGCGTTCATCTCCGGCGCGATCATCTGGTGGCTGCTGCCCGACCTCAACTTCGCCGCCGCGGTCGCGGTGGGCGCCGTCATCAGTCCGCCCGACGCGGTCGCGGCGACCGCGATCGGCAAGCGGCTCGGGCTCCCCCAGCGTCTCGTCACGATCCTCGAGGGCGAGGGGCTCGTCAACGACGCGACGGCGCTCGTCATGCTCCGCTCCTCGGTCGCGGCGATCGCCGGGACGATCTCGTTCTGGGGCGCGATCGGCGACTTCGCCTACGCCGTCGTCGGCGCGATCGTGGTCGGCGCGATCATCGGCGGCATCTCGGTCTGGGTCCGCTCGCACCTCGACCAGCCGGTGCTGACGACGGCGATCTCGTTCGTCGTCCCCTTCCTCGCCTACATCCCGGCGGAGGAGCTCGGCGCGTCGGGCGTGCTCGCGGTCGTCGTCGCGGGCCTCGTCACGGGCCACTACGGCGTGCGCAAGTTCACCGCGCAGGACCGAATAGCCGAGCGCATGAACTGGCGCACGATCCAGCTGCTGCTCGAGAACGGGGTCTTCCTCGTCATGGGCTTCGAGCTCATGGCGATCGTCATGGACGTCGTCGACGCGGACCTCGGCGTCGGCGGCGCGATCGCGCTCGGCCTCATCGCGACGGCCGTGCTGCTCGTGGTGCGCATCGCGTTCGTCGTCCCCCTCATCGCCTGGCTGCGTCTCGGGCAACGACGGGCAGAACGCCAGACGGCCCGGATCTCCAGCGCGCTCGGCCGCCTGGACAGCTTCGAGACGCAGCCGGAGCACGCGGCGCGCGTCGGGCGGATGCGCAGCTTCCTGCGCCGCCAGCACGCGGATGCCTCCTTCCTCGCGCGGGAAGGCCTCGGTTGGCGGGGCGGCGCGGTCATCGCCTGGTCGGGGATGCGCGGCGTGGTGACGCTCGCGGCGGCCCAGTCGCTGCCCGCGGGGCTGCCGTACCGCTCCCAGCTCGTGCTCGTCGCGTTCACCGTGGCGATCGTCACGCTGCTCCTGCAGGGCGGCACCCTCCCCTACCTTATCCGCCTGCTGCGCATCAGCGGCACGTCGGAGCAGGAGACGAGGCGCGAGCTCGCGCTGCTGACGGGCGAGATCGGCGATGCGGTGCGCGAGCTCCTCGACGACCCGGAGCTGCGCCGGGAGAGCGGCGCGGAGTTCGACCCCGCGATCGTCGCGCACGTGCGCACGACGAGTCTCGCGGTCGGCGAGTCGCTCAGCGCGACGGAGGACTGGGAGGCCGGCGCGACGCCGCTGCAGCAGCGCCAGGAGCTGCGCCGGAGGGTGTTCGAGGCCGAGCAGGCGGCGCTGCTGGAGGCGCGCGCGAGCGGCGTCTACTCCTCGCACGTCATCCAGGCGGCGCAGCAGATGATCGACGGCCAGGCCTCGGCCTTCAACGACCCGTCCTGACGCCGACCCGGGCGCCGCGCGGGGGCGTGCCTCAGATGTCGGCGCCGGCGTCCATCGCGCGGTTCGCGAGGCGGTCCGCCCTGGAGTTGCGCTCGCGCGGGATCCACTCGAAGCGCACCGGCGTGCCCGTGAGCGCCTGACGCGCCTCAGCGGCGAGCTCGGCCATGTCGGGGTGCTTGATCTTCCACCGGCCCGACATCTGCTCGACGACGAGCTTCGAGTCCATCCGCACCGTGAGCACGGCGTCGGGGTCGATCTCGATGGCGCGTCGCACCCCGGCGATCATCGCCTTGTACTCGGCGACGTTGTTCGAGGCGACGCCGCCGTAGAGGCCGATCTCGGCGAGGATCTCGCCCGTCGCCGCGTCGAGGACGACCGCGCCGCTGCCGGATGGCCCCGGGTTGCCGCGAGAGCCGCCGTCGGCCTCGACGATGAGCTCGCGCGTCATCGCGCCGCCGTCCGAGCGGTCGTCACAGTCCGGACTCGCCGGTGCGCACGAGGATCGCCTCGCTCGACGGGCACATGAGGACGTCGTCGGGTGCGGCCGACTTCACCTTCGCGAGCTCGTCCCCCGTGAGGGCCACGCCGGACGCCTCCGAGACGCCGCGGCGCAGCAGCGAGGCGCCGGCGCCGTAGCGGGAGCGCTGGCGCTCGTAGAGCTCGACGAGGTCGGCGGGCAGTGCTGCGACGAGCTCGGCGCGCGCCGCCGCGACGGTCGAGCGCTCGGCGCCGATCCTGGCGAGCGCCTCGTCGACGAGCGCCTGCGCGCCGTCGATCTCCTCGGTGAGCGCGGCAGCACGGGCCTCGAGCGCGGCGACCGCCGCCTCGTGCTCCTCGACCCGCTCCATGACGGCGAGCTCGATCTCCTCCAGGTCCGCCTGGCGGCGGCGCAGCGACTCGATCTCGTGCTCGAAGCCGGAGGCGTCCTTCGCCGAGGTCGCGCCCATCATCCGCTCGGAGTCCTTCGCGATCCGCGCCTCGACGAGCGCGACGTCGGACTCGGTGCGGGCGAGCTCCGTCCGCGCGTCCTCGAGGACGCCCGCGGTCGACGCGAGGTCGGTGCGCACCGTCTGGCGCTCGGCGCTCAGGGTCTCGAGCGCGGCGCGCTCGGGCAGCTCGCGCTCCTGCTTGGCGAGCTGCACCCCCCGGAGGTCGAGGGCCTGCAGCTCGAGGAGGCGCTCCTGCGCCTTCGGGTCCGCCTTCATCCGTCGTCGCCTCCGCTCAGCACCGCGAAGTCCCACGGATCGGTCCGCAGCTCGCTCACGATGAACTCGACACCCGGGAGCGCGGCCCGCAGCGCGGCCGCCGCGATCTCGAGCCACAGCCACTCGCTCGCCCAGTGCGACACGTCCACGAGCGCCGGACCGCCCGTCAGGAGCGCCTGTTCGCGGGCCTCCTGCGCGGGGTGGTGGCGGAGGTCCGCGGTGACGTAGACGTCGGCGCCGAGCACCGCGGGGGCCGCGAGATAGGCGTCGCCCGCGCCGCCGCACACGGCGACGCGTCGGACGGGGCGCACGTAGGAGCCGCTCACCCGCACCCCGCCCGCGGTCGCGGGTAGCACGGAGGCGACGAGGGACGCGAAGCGGCCGAGCGTCGTCGCCTCGGCGAGGTCGCCGACGCGCCCGATCCCGCCGCCGTACGCGTCGGAGGCGATCGGCGCGGCGCCGCGCAGCCCGAGCCGCTCGGCGAGCACGCCGCTCGTGCCGTCGTCGACGACGTCGGCGTTCGTGTGCGCAGTCAGCAGCGCGCAGTCCGCCTTGATGAGCCGGCTGATGACGGCGCCCTTGTAGCGGTCGGCGGCGACCGTCGTGACGCCGCGCAGCAGCAGGGGGTGATGCGTGAGGAGCAGGTCGGCGCGCGACTCGATCGCCTCGTCGACGGTGTCGGAGACGGCGTCGACGGCGAGCAGCACCCGCTCGACGCTCGCACGCGGGTCGCCGCTGACGAGTCCGACCGCGTCCCACGCCTCGGCACCGGCGGCGGGCCAGAGGGCCTCCGCGGCGGCGGCGAGGTCGGCGACGGTCGTGGGCATCGCCTCAGTCTAGGCGGGGGCGGGACGCCGACGATCGAGGAGGCCGACGACGACGACCGCGGCGATGAGCAGCCCGAACCCGCCCCAGGCGAGCGGTGCGAGCCGTTCGCTGAGGAGCAGGACCGCGAGGACCGTCGCGACCGCGGGCTCGAGCAGCGACACCGTCGTCGCGGTGGAGGCGGACAGCGTGCGCACCCCGACGCCGAAGAGCGCGTACGCGATCGCGAGCGGGCCGACCGCGAGGTAGGCGATGAGGCCGATCGACGGCCACGAGCCCCACAGCGGCGCGCCCCAGACGAGTGCGATCGGCACGAGCACGAGCGCGGCGAGGCCGAACATCGCGCCCATCGCCGACACCGGGGCGTGCCCGACCCTGATGACGCGCAGCGACGCGTACGCGTAGACCGCGTAGCCGAGCCCGCCGACGAGCCCGAGCAGGACGCCCGGGAGGACGAGCCCCTGCCCCGCGTCGCCGCCGCCGCTGACGAGCAGCGCGATGCCGACGATCGCGAGGACCGTCGCGATCGTCCAGATGAGGCTCGGGCGACGGCGTTCGACGATCCACTCGATGATCGCGGCGAAGACGGGTCCGCTGCCGAGCGCGACGACGTTCGCGATCGCGACGCCCGTGAGCCGCATCGCAGGGTAGACCGCGAGCGGATACGCGATGACGCCGATCGCGCCGACGAGGAGCCACCAGCGCACGCGACGATCCGCGATCGCCCGCCAGGCGCGGCGGGGTGCGACGAGGTACAGCAGGACGCCGCCGAACCCCATCCCGGCGGCGCCGATCGCGAACGCCTCGACCTCGACCGGCACGACCATCGCGGCGAGCCCGATCGTCCCCCAGAGCGCCGACGCGACCGCGACCGCGACGACCGCGCGGGTCCTCACGGCGGCGCTCGTCACGCCTTGAGATTAGCGGTGAGAACGCGGCCCTCCCGCACCCTGCGAGGCGGCCGTCGTGGAGAATCGGATGCGACGGGAGGGCCTCATGACGAGACGGCAGCGATGGCGCCGCGGCATCCGCGCCGCCGCGCTCGTGGTCGCCGGGACGATCGCGTTCTCCGCCGCGACCGTGCTGCCCGGTCTCGCCGACGACCGCACGGAGATCACCCTCCTCGGCATCAACGACTTCCACGGGCGCATCGGGCTCGACGAGGCGCTCGGCGGGGTCAACACCGTGCGCTTCGCCGGCACGATCGAGGAGCTGCGCGAGCGCTACGGGGCGGACTCCACGCTGCTGCTGTCCGCGGGCGACAACGTCGGCGCGTCGCTCTTCGTCTCCGCGATCGCCGACGACGATCCGACGCTCGCGGTGCTCGCCGCGCTGGGCCTCGATGCGAGCGCGGTCGGCAACCACGAGTTCGATCAGGGCGTCGAGGACCTCGTCAACCGCATCGCGCCGACGGGCGGCTTCCCCTACCTCGGGGCGAACGTCTACGAGGCGGGCACCTTCGATGCGGTGCTGCCCGAGTACGCGATCGTCGAGGCCGCCGGGCTGCGCGTCGGCATCATCGGCGCGGTCACGCAGGAGACGGGCACGCTCGTGAGCCCCACCGGCGTGTCCGCCGTCGAGTTCGGCGACCCAGTCGACGCCGTCAACCGCGTCGCGCTGCAGCTGTCCAACGGCGATGAGACCGACGGCGAGGCCGACGTCATCGTCGCCGAGTACCACGAGGGCGCCCCTGTCGGCACGGATCAGGGCGGCACGCTCGAGTCGAATCTCGCGGCGAGCCCCGTGTTCACGGCGATCGTCGAGCGGACCGTGCCGCAGGTCGACGTCATCTTCACCGGCCACACCCACCAGGCCTACGTGTGGGAGGCGCCCGTGCCGGGCGAGCCGGACCGGACGCGGCCCGTCGTCCAGACGGGCAGCTACGCGCAGCACGTCGGCGTCGTGCGCCTCGGCGTCGACGACACGGGCATCGTGACGGTCCTGTCGGCCGAGCTCGCGGACCCCACCGCGACGCCCGTCGACGAGCTCGTCGCGCGCTATCCGAGCGTCGCGGAGATCGACCGGATCGTCGCCGCCGCGCTCGAGAACGCGACGGAGATCGGCGAGCGCCAGGTCGGCTCGATCACGGCGGACATCACGACCGCCTACTCGGGCGGCTCCTACCGGCAGGACGGATACCAGGGCGGAGAACGCGATGACCGCGCGCACGAGTCGACGCTCGGCGCCCTCGTCGCCGACGCGCTCCTCGAGGCGCTGTCGGACCCGGATCGCGGCGGAGCCGACTTCGCCGCCGTCAATCCGGGCGGCCTGCGCGCCGAACTGCTGACGGCCGCGGGCACCTCACCGAGCCCCGTCACGTACGCGCAGGCGAACTCGGTGCTGCCCTTCGGCAACGACCTGTGGACGACGACGCTGACGGGCGCGGGGGTCAAGGCGCTCCTGGAGCAGCAGTGGCAGCGCGACGAACACGGCGACGTGCCATCGCGCCCCTACCTCGCGCTCGCGCTGTCGAGCAACCTGACCTACACCTACGACGAGTCGCGCGCCGAAGGCGACCGCATCACGTCGATCGCGATCGACGGGGTGCCCGTCGAGCCGACCGGCTCCTACCGTCTCGGCACCTGGGCGTTCCTCGTCTCCGGCGGGGACAACTTCCGCGCCGCCAGCCAGGGCTCGGATGCCCGCGACTCGGGACTCCTCGACCGCGACGCGTGGATCGGCTACCTGCAGGCGCACCCCGGTCTCGCCCCCGACTTCCAGAAGTCCGGAGCCTCGGTATCGGGACTGCCCGACTCGGCGCAGGTCGGCGACCGCATCGCGTTCTCCGTCTCCGACCTCGACCTCACGTCGCTCGGCGCACCGCGGACGACGTCCCTCGAGGTCGCCTGGGCGGACTCGACCGCCCTCGGGCCGGCGGAGGTCGACGACTCGGCCGCGCCCGTCTACCGGATCGAGGCGACCGTGCCGGCCGACGCGCTCGCCGCGAGCACCATCGTCGTCACCGCGCAGCCGAGCGGCGCCGTCGTGCGCATCCCCATCGCGGTCGACGGCGGACGGGCCGCCGCGCCGCCAGCCTCTACGCTGTCCGCTATGGAATGGATCTGGCTCGCATCGATCGGACTCATCGGCGGCATCGTCATCCTCGTCGTCATCGCGACGATCGCGGCCTTCGCCGCCCGCCCGCGCGACTGAGCCGCGACCTGCCTCAAGCGGTGACGACGGCGTAGGGGACGCGCGGCGCGATCCTCGCCCGGCCGCCGAGGAAGCCGAGCTCGAGCACGACCGAGAATCCGGCGACCCGCCAGCCGGCGCGCTCGACGAGCGTCTGCGCCGCCGCGAGCGTGCCTCCGGTCGCGAGGACGTCGTCGACGATGAGCACCCGCGTCCCCGCCGGCACCTGCCCGACATGGACCTCGAGCCGGTCCGTGCCGTACTCGAGCTCGTAGTCCTCGCCGTGCGTGTCGCCGGGGAGCTTGCCGTGCTTGCGGATGAGGACGACGCCCTTGCCCGCCCGTGCCGCCGCGGCGGCGGCGAGCACGAAGCCGCGCGCCTCGATCCCCGCGATGACGTCGTACTCCCCCGCGAACGGCGCGACGAGCGCGTCCGCGACCGCAGCGAGCGCGGCGCCATCGGCGAGGACGGGGGTGAGGTCCTTGAAGTCGACGCCCGCGCTCGGGAAGTCGGGGATCGATCGGGTCAGCGACCGGACGTGCTCGGCGGCCGACGGCATCAGGACGTCGGAGTCGGTGTGGGCGTCGAGGTCGCGTCGAGCAGCGACGACTGCCCGCCCGCCGCGAACAGCCCCGGGAACGCGTCGCCGAGCGCGAGCATGATCGACTGCACCGCGATCGCGAGCAGGAGGAGGCCGAAGACGCGGGTGAGGATGCTCATCCCCGTCTGCTTGAGCAGCTTCGAGACCCACGGGCCGACGAAGAAGATCACCGCGACGAGCACCCCCACGATGACGCAGATGAGGCCGCCGAGGACGTAGTCGATGACGTCCGTGTAGCTGTGGGCGAAGGTGATCGCGAGGGCGATCGCGCCCGGACCCGCGAGCACCGGGATCGCGAGGGGGACCACGACGGGCGACTCCCCGGGCTTGACCGAGACCGGCCCACCCGGCTTCGCGACGAGCATCGCCCAGCCGATCGTCGCGACGAGCGCGTTGCCCGCGATCTTGAACGCCGTGATGTCGATCCCGAACCACTGCAGGATGATGTTGCCCGCGATGAGCGAGATGACGAGCACCGCCGCGACCGCGATCCCGACGAGCACCGCCGTGCGCCGCTGCTGCGCAGGAGTCTGACTGCTCGTCAGCGAGAGGAAGATCGGCAGCGTGCCGATCGGGTTCGTGATCGTGAAGAGGGCGATCGCCGAGGTGATGAGTGTGGGCGTCGCGATCGCCGGATCCATGCGGCGAGCCTAGCGGGATCGATACAGTGGCGGCATGAGCACTCCCGGCAGCGCACCCGCGCGCCGGGGGTGGCTCCTCTGGGTCCCCGCGGGCGTCCTGCTCGTGCTGCTCGGCCTCGCGCTCGTCGTGCACCCCTTCACCTCCGTCGACTGGCTCGTCATCCTCATCGGCCTCGGCCTGCTCGTCGGGGGCGTCGTGGAGGCGATCGCCGCGATCCTGCTGCGCTCCGAGACGCGCCCGTCGCGGCTCGCCTCGGCGGGACTCGGCGCGATCGGGATCGTGCTCGGCGTGCTCGTCTTCGCGTGGCCCGGAGTCACCGCGGGCCTGCTCGTCGTGCTCCTCGCGATCCTGCTCGCCGCGGCCGGCGTGCGCGACCTCGTGCTCGCGTTCCGCCGCGACCAGCCGCAGCGCTGGACCGAGGTGCTCTTCGGCCTCGCGGGCGTCATCGCCGCGATCACGATCATCGCCTGGCCGGACGTCACCGTCATGGCGATCGGGCTGCTCTTCGGGCTCTGGCTGATCGCCGCGGGACTCCGGCTCGCGCTCGGCGCGCTCGTGCGCCGCTTCCGCCGCCGCGGACCCGCGCCGGGCCGCCGCCACCCGATCCTGCGCGGCGTGCTCAGCGTCCTCGCGTTCGCGGCCGCGATCGTCATCGCGTTCGTCGGCGTACGGCTCTCCTCGACCGCGATCCCCGACGCCTTCTACACGCCCCCAGCCGACGTGCCGGCCGAGCCCGGCACGCTGCTCGCCGCCGAGCCCTTCGCCCGCGAGGTGCCGGACGGCGCCCACGCGTGGCGGATCCTCTACACGACGACGGGACTCGACGACGCGCCTGCCGTCGCCTCCGCGCTCGTCGTCGTGCCCGACGCCGACGGCCCCCACCCCGTCATCGGCTGGACGCACGGCACGACGGGCGTCGCGACGGGGTGCGCCCCCTCGCTCCTCGCCGAGCCGTTCACCGCGGGCGCGATGCCCGACCTCGACGCGGCGATCGCCGAGGGCTGGGCCGTCGTCGCGACCGACTACGTCGGACTCGGCACGGCCGGGACGCACGAGTACGTCGTCGGCGAGCCCGCCGGCCGCGCCGAGCTCGACGCGCTGCGCGCCGCCCGGCAGCTCGACGGCGCCGACCTCGCCGACGAGACGGTGCTGTGGGGCCACTCCCAGGGCGGGCACGCGGCGCTGTGGACCGCAGGGCTCGCCGACGCGTACGCGCCCGAGCTCGACATCCTCGGCGTCGCCGCGATGGCGCCCGCCGCGAACCTGCCCGCGCTCCTCAGCTCGTTCGCCGACGACTCCATGTCACTGCTCTTCGGCGCATTCGTCCTCACTGGCTACTCGGCCGCCTACCCCGACGTCCGGATCGCGGACTACGTGAAGCCGTCCGCCCGCATCGTCGTCGACGAGATCGCCAGGCGCTGCTTCGTCGACCCCGCGACACTCGTCTCGGTGCTCCAGATCGGCTTCTCCGGCGGTCCGGTATGGACGCAGGATCCCGAGTCCGGGCCGCTCGCCGACCGCGCGGACGAGAACGTGCCGCGCCTGCCGATCGCGTTCCCCGTCCTGCTCGCCCAGGGCCTCGCCGACCCGCTCATCACGCCCGTCGCGCAGGACGCCTATGTCCAGGAGCGCTGCGCGAGCGGTCAGGCGCTCGACTACCGCACCTATCCCGGCCGCGACCACATGGGCGTCGTCACGGGCGACTCACCGCTGCTGCCGGAGCTGATGGCCTGGACCGCCGCCCGTTTCGCCGGGCTCGCGGCCACCAGCACCTGCTGAGCGGATCAGCCGTTCAGGTGACGCGAAATGGCGTTCTGACGCCCGGATTCCCGCACTTGGCGTCACCTGGATCCGGCCGACGGACACCGACGTGGGGCGGACGGGACTTGAACCCGTGACCGATGGGTTATGAGCCCACTGCTCTGACCAGCTGAGCTACCGCCCCGACTTCTCGATCGTAGCGGCGGACTCGTCGACGAGCTGCGGGTTCTGCTTCGCGAGCAGGAAGACGCCGATCACCGCGACGATGCCCATCGCGAGCATGACGAGCGTCGCCCAGCCGGGCGCCCCCGCCGTCTCGCCGAGGACCAGCGCGCCGATCGACACGGCCACGATCGGATCGATGACGGTCAGGCCCGCGACGACGAGATCCGGCGGGCCGTACATGTGGGCGTTCTGCACGAACCAGCCGCCGAGCGCGGTCGCGACGATGAGCGCGATGATGCAGCCGATCGTCAGCCACTCCTCCGTGCCGAACTGCCAGCCCGAGTCGATGAGCGTCTGGATGCGGCCGATGACCACCTTCGCGAGCGTCGCGAGGAAGCCGAACAGCGTCCCCGCCGCGATGATGTAGAAGAGCGGCCGCGGGCTCTTGCGCAGCACGATCGACAGCACCGCCCAGACGACCAGCATGACGCCGAGCGCGATGAGCACCGTCATGAGCTCGCTCGTCGTCACCGGCTGCAGCTGCGCATACATCGCCGCGATCGTCACGAACAGGCCGATGCCGCCGACGCACAGCACGATCGCGGTGATCGCGCGCGCCGTCAGACGGGTGCGGGTGATCCGCGCGTTGACGATCGCGGTGATGACGAGCGCGATCGCGCCGAGCGGCTGGACGACGGACAGCGGCGCGAACCAGAGCGCCGTGAGCTGGAACACGATCGCGAGGCCGAGCAGCAGCGTCCCGAACAGCCAGCCGGGCCGCTTGAGCAGCCCCTTCATGTGGCCGAGCGTGAAGCCCTGCTTCCCACCCCCGTTCTCGTGCTCGTCGACGACGGCGACGCCGCGATGCTGCAGCTGCGTGCCGAGCGAGAGCGCGACGCCGCTCAGCAGCGCGAGGAGGATGCCGATCCACGTATGACCCCCGAACACCGATGCGAGGTCAGTAGCTGGCACCCTCCGAGGGTAGTCGACGGGTGCCGCATAGGCTTGGAGCCACCATGGCCGTGCTCCCGATCGTCATCACCGGCGACCCCGTCCTCCACACGCCCGCGCGACCCGTCGGCGAGGTCGACGATCGCGTTCTCAGTCTCGTCGCCGACATGATCGAGACGATGCACGCCGCGCCCGGCGTCGGGCTCGCGGCCCCCCAGGTCGGCGAAGGTCTGCGCCTCTTCGTCTGGCACTGGGAGGAGGACGAGGACACCGTCCACCAGGGCGTCGCGATCGACCCCGAGCTGTGGATCACGCCGACCGCGATCGGGCCCGCCTCGGACGACGACGAGTCCGAGGGGTGCCTGTCGATCCCGGGAGAACGCTATCCGCTGCGGCGCGCGGACGCGGCGATCCTGCGCGCCCGAGGACTCGACGGCCTGCCCTACACGATCGAGGCGAGCGGTTGGCTCGCCCGCATCTTCCAGCACGAGTACGACCACCTGAACGGCGTGCTCTACGCGGACCGCCTCGAGCACGCGCACGCGAAGAACGCCGCGAAGGCGATCAAGCGGGAGGGCTGGGGCCGGCCCGGCAAGAGCTGGCTGCCCGGCGTCGACAAGCTCGAGGGCTGATCAGCGGGTCGAGTAGCGCCGCCGGCGCGTACGCGGGTCGAGTAGCCGACGAGGTCGGCGTATCGAGACCTCGAGATCAGCCGAGCCAGCCGAGGGCCCGCAGGCCGGCCGCGGCGGCCGCCGCCGCGATCACGACGATGATGAACGGCACCCGCAGCGCGAGCAGCGCGCCGGCGAGCACGAGCGCGGGCAGCCGCGCATCCACGACGAGTTGCGCCCCCGTCGTGAAGGCCTGGGTCGCGACGAGCGCCGCGAGCAGGCCCACCGTCATGAGGTCGGCGGTGCGGGCGATCCGCGGGCGCTCCAGCACGCTCGCCGGGACGAAGAACCCCGACAGCTTGAGCGCGTAGGCGGCGGCGCAGGCGATGAGGATCATGAGCCACGTGTTCATGCGGACGCCCTGCCCTTGCGGTGCCCGAACACGTTCGTGAGGCCGAAGACGATCGCGACGCCCGCCGCCGCGAGCACCGGGATGCCGGGCGGCGTCCACGGCACGACGACCGCCGCAACGACGGCCGCGCAGATCGCGACCGCGACAGGCTGCAGACCCTTCAGCCGAGGCCAGAGGAGCCCCAGGAACGCCGCGGCGGCGGCCGCATCGAGCCCCCAGGCCCGCACGTCGCCGAGGAGGTCCCCGAGCAGCGCGCCGATGAGGGTCGTGAGGTTCCACCCGACGTAGATGACCGCACCGGTCACCCAGAAGCCCGCGCGCCTCGCCTCCGGCGTCGGCTGCGCGGTCGACACCGCCGCCGTCTCGTCGATTGTCCAATGCGCGGCGAGGAGGCGCTTCAGCCACCCCGGCCCGACGATCGGCCCGGTGCGGATCGCGTAGAGGGCGTTGCGGGTGCCCAGGAGCGTCGCCGCCGTGATCGCCGACCACGCGGTCGTCGCCGGCGCCGGGACGCTGCCCGCGGCGAGCACCCCGATGAGCGCGAACTGCGAGCCGCCGGTGAACATGAGCGCGCTCAGCGCGCACACCTGCCAGACGTCCAGCCCCGCCGCGACGGCGAGCGCGCCGAAGGACACGCCGTACAGCGAGACCGCGATCCCGACCGCGACGCCGCTGCGGGTCGCGGCGGCGATTCGGGGGTCCCGAGCTTTGCTATCCTTGTACGGCCCCAAGGGGTGCTTTCCTCCATAGCTCAATTGGCAGAGCAATCGGCTGTTAACCGATAGGTTCTTGGTTCGAGTCCAAGTGGAGGAGCTTCGCTCCTCAGTATCCGGCCCCAGGGTCGACGACGCCGACGAAACCGCCGTCGCCGAGCAGCGCGCGCACGTTCGACTCGACGCGGCTCGCGAGCAGCGGCGCGACCATCTCCTCGGTGTCGGCGGAATGGCAGGTGATGACGGCTCGCGGCGCGCTCCACAGGGGGTGTCCGTCCGGCAGCGGCTCGGGGTCCGTCACGTCGATCCCGGCGCCCTTGAGGTGACCGCGCTGCAGCGCCGCGGCGAGCGCTTCCGCGTCGACGAGCGAGCCGCGCGCGATGTTGACGAGGATCGCGTTCTGATCCATCAGAGCGATGCGGCGCTCGTCGATGAGGCGCGAGGTCTCGTCCGTCGCCGCGGCCGCGAGGATGATGATCTCCGCCTCCGGCAGGACCTCGTCGAGCTGCTCCGCCGTCACCACGCGGTCGGCGCCGGGGACCGCGCCCGGCGAGCGGCGCACGATCGTGATGGCGGGCTCGAAGGACTGGAACAGGCGGATGATCTCCTGCGCGATGCCGCCGGCGCCGAGGATGAGCACGCGCCGGCCGAAGATCGACTCACCGGAGCGCGGTGACCAGCTCGTGCGGCGCGCCTTCTCGGGGAGTTCGCGGATGCAGGCGAGCGCGAGGGCGAGCGCGTGCTCGGCGACGGGCTCCGAGTACGCGCCCTTCGCGCTCGTCCACACGGGCAGCGCGCGGCCCGCGTGAGCCGCGAGGACGGACGCGAACGCGTCCACGCCCGCCCACGGCAGCTGGACCCAGCCGATGTCGGGGTGGTCGGCGAGGACCGCGGCGAGCCCCGCCGGATCGCTCGGGTGCACCCAGATGAGACCCGCGGTGTCGGGCCCGAGCGGACCGACGGAGCCGCCGGCCGCCTCGGCCGCGGCGACGAGGTGCGGCGCCTCGTTCGGCAGGATCGCGATCGGCCCCGGCGCGGGGCGCTCCTCCGACGGACGCGGTGCGCCGGTGCCCTTGAGCGGGTCGCGCAGCTCGCCGGATCCGCGGCCGCTCACGAGGCGCTCCGGAGCGCGCCGAGCGACTCGCCGAGCCGCCGCACATAGGGGTGGAGCGGGTTCTCGAACACCTCATCCATCGAGCCGATGCCCACGATCCTCCCCTGCTGCATGACCGCGACGCGGTCGGTGATCCGCCGCACCTCGGCGAGGTCGGCCGTGACGATGAGCGCCGCGAACGCGTGACGCTCCTGGAGCTGCGCGATGACGTCGAGGATGTGCGAGCGCACCGTGACGTCGACGCCGGCGGTCGGGTCGTCCGCGACCAGGACGGCGGGCTCGAGGACGAGCGCGCGTGCGATCGCGACGCGCTGCCGCTGGCCCTTCGACAGCTCGTGCGGCATGAGGTCGAGCATCGACAGCGGCAGGTGGACCGAGTCGAGCAGCGTCGCGGCGTGCTCGCCCGCGACGAGCCGGTCGAACTTGCGGTCGATGAGGTAGATCGGCTCGAGGATGTTCTCCTCGACCGTGAGCCGCGGCGACAGGTGCTGCCCGGCCTCCTGGCGCAGGAAGCCGACCCGGGTCAGCAGCCGCTCGCGCCGCCGTCCCGGGATGCCGCGGACCTCCTGGCCGAGCACCGTCAGGCTGCCGCCCGAGATGCGGGGAGAACGCCGGTCGCCGACGATGTCGGATCGCAGCGCGACCGCGCGCGCGAGGGTCGACTTGCCCGAGCCGGTCTCGCCGACGACGGCGAGGATCTCGCCCGCGGCGATCACGAGGTCGACCCCGTCGACGGCGATGGTGCGCGTCACCTGGCTCGACGAGTGGTATCGGAGGCTCAGATCGGTCGCGCGGACGGCGATCTCGGGCTCCGCGGACACGCCCCCACTCTAGGCGCTCCCGCTTTTCAGGAGTACGCGGGTGTCGGCGTGCGTATTGCACGCCGACCCCGTCGTACTCCTGAAAAGCGGAAGGGGAAGGTCAGTCGCCGCGGAGGCGCGTGCGCTCGGCGTCGATCGCGACGAGCTCGCGCTGGAGCTCGCCGAACCGCTCCGGCTCGGCGTCGCGCTCGAGACGCTGCAGGGCGCCGAGCGCCTCGCGCTTGCGGCGCAGCAGCTCGCGGTCCACGAGGGATGCGGCGACCGCCCGCACCGTGAGCGACAGCGTCTCCGGCCTGCCCGGGATGGGGGCGACCGCGAGCTCCCGCACGAGCCCCCGATACGGCTCCGGCGCCTCGAGCGCCACCTCGTCGACCCAGCCGGGGTCGCCCGCCGAGCCCAGCTGCACCGCGATCGCGTCCCGCACGACCGCGAGGCTCGCGTCCGCGAACGCCGCCGCGACGACGCGGCCCGAGAGCTCGGGGCCGACCTCGCCCGGATACTGGAGCAGCGCCTGGAGCACCTCGACCTCGAGCCGGGTGTTCGGGTCGCGGCCGAGGCTCGAGAGCGTGACGGGTGGGCGCCCTTCGACTCGGGCTTCGCCCTCGCTCAGGGAGCCGCGTGCGGAGCCCTCGCTCAGGGAGCCGGGAGCGGAGCCCTCGTGCAAGGAGCCGGGAGCGGAGCCCTCGCGCAGGGAGCCGTCGGGCGCCCGGACGGCCGTCGTGCCCCGGCGCCCCCGCACGGCGCGCACCGCGGCGAGCGTCTCCGCCGGGTCCGCGCCGAGCCAGCGGGCGAGCAGCCGCGCGTACTCCGTGACGAGCGCCTGATCGCGGATGCCCGCGACGACGGGCGCCGCCGCGCGCAGCGCCTGCACCCGGCCCTCCGCCGAATCGAGGTCGAAGCCGGCGAAGGTGCGCCGGATGATGAACTCGAACATGGGCTTGCGCGACTCGATGAGCGCCCGCACCGCACCGTCTCCGCGCTGCAGCCGCAGGTCGCACGGGTCGAGGCCGTCGGGCGCGACCGCGACGAAGGTCTGCGCGTTGAACCGCGACTCCTCCTCGAAGGCCCGGGACGCCGCCTTGAGCCCGGCCTCGTCGCCGTCGAAGGTGAAGACGACCTCGCCCGCCGACGCGACCGCGTTCTGCTCGCTGTCGCCCAGGATCCTGCGGATGATCCGGATGTGCTCGACGCCGAACGCCGTGCCGCAGGTCGCGACGGCGGTCGTGACGCCCGCGAGGTGCGCCGCCATGACGTCCGTGTAGCCCTCCACGACGACGACCTGCTTCTGCCGGGAGATGTCGCGCTTGGCGAGGTCGAGCCCGTAGAGCACCTGCGCCTTGTGGTACACGGGCGTCTCGGGAGTGTTGAGGTACTTGGGCCCCTGGTCCTCCTCGAGGAGCCGCCGCGCCCCGAAACCGAGCGTCTGACCCGTCGTGTCCCGGATCGGCCAGACGAGGCGCGAGCGGAAGCGGTCGTAGACGTCGCCGCGCTCGCCCCTGCCGAGCAGGCCCGCCTGCACGAGCTCCTCCTCGCTGAAGCCCTCCGCCTTGAGCGCCCTGCCGAGCGCCCCGCCGCGCGGCGCGAAGCCGACCCCGAAGTGCTGCGCCGCGGCCTGATCGAAGCCGCGCTCGCCGAGGAAGCGCCGGCCCGGCTCCGCCTCGGGCGTCAGCAGCTGCGCCTGGAAGAACTTCTCGGCCGCCGCGTTCGCCGCGAGGATCCGCGCGCGGTTGCCGCGCTCCTCCTCGCGCCGCCCGCCGCCGTCCTCATAGTGCAGCTCGTATCCGATGCGCTGCGCGAGCCGCTCGACCGCCTCGGGAAACGTGACGTGGTCGATCTTCATGAGGAAGTCGTAGACGTTGCCGCCCTCGCCGCAGCCGAAGCAATGGAAATAGCCGACGGCGGGGCGCACGTTGAAGCTCGGGCTGCGCTCGTCGTGGAAGGGGCACAAGCCCTTCATGGAGCCCACGCCGGCCGACTTGAGGGTCACATAGTCGCCGATGATGTCCGCGATGTTCGTGCGCGCCCGGACCTCGTCGATGTCGCTTCGACGGATCAGGCCTGCCATGCCGGGATTCTACGAGCCGGGGACGAGGAGCGAATGCCAGGTCATGGCGTTCTGATCGGTCAGGGAGGCGACCTGGTCGACGATGACCCGCTTCCTCGCCGCGTCGTCGGGCGCCGCGTCCCAGTCCTCCTGGAACTCGGCGTCGAGATGGCCGGGGCCGATCGCGAGGAGGCGCTCGGCGAGCTCGGTGAGGATCGCGCGCTGGCGGATGTAGACGGGCTGGCGGGTGACGTTCGCCATGACGGTCGAGCCGACGATGCCCTTCAGCACGGCGATCTCCGCCGCCGTGTCGTCCGGCACGACGAGGTCGGCGCCGTACCGGGCGAGGCTCGCCTGCGGGTGCGCGTCGCGCGTCGCCCGCTGCGCCGCGCCGACGAAGCGGCCGATGAGGGCGCTCGCGAGGTTCTTGAGCCGGGCACGGTCGCGTCGGCCCGCATCCCATGTCTGCGGCCAGGCCTCGGCCGACTCGAGTCGGGTGAGCGCGGCCCTGAGCCCGTCGACGGGGATGCCGTCCCCGACCCATTCGGCCATGCCGCGCAGGAGCTCGTCGCGGCCGGCCTCGGAGTGGAGATCGCGCAGCTCGATGTAGCCCTCGACGATCGCGTCCTCGAAGTCGTGGACGCTGTAGGCGATGTCGTCGGCGAGGTCCATGACCTGCGCCTCGATGCAGAGGCGGCCGGCCGGAGCGCCCTCGCGCAGCCAGGAGAACGCGACGGCGTCGTCCGCGTAGTGCCCGAACTTCCTGCGCCCGCTCGGGTCGACGACCGCGTCCGCCTCGCCCCATGGGTACTTCGCGGTCGCGTCCAGGCTCGCGCGGGTCAGGTTGATCCCGTACGAGGCGCCGTCGGGGCCGAACACCTTCGGCTCGAGGCGGGTGAGCATGCGCAACGTCTGCGCGTTGCCCTCGAAGCCGCCGATGTCGGCGGCCCAGTCGTTGAGCGCGCGCTCGCCGTTGTGGCCGAAGGGCGGATGGCCGAGGTCGTGGCTGAGGCACGCCGCATCGACGACGTCGGGGTCGAGTCCGAGGTCGGCGCCGAGCTCGCGGCCGATCTGGGCGACCTCGAGCGAGTGGGTGAGGCGGTTCCGCGCGAAGTCGAGGCCGGAGGCGGGCGAGAGCACCTGCGTCTTCGCCGCGAGTCGGCGCAGCGCGCTCGAGTGCAGCACCCGCGCCCGGTCGCGGGCGAACTCGCTGCGCCGTGAGTAGTGCGCCTCGGGCAGCCAGCGCTCGGCGTCCGGCTCCGCGTATCCGGCGGGCAGCGGCCAGCTATCCGACATGCGGCTCCCTGCGCGCACGCCCATACGGCTCCCTGAGCAAGCCCCCGAGCGGCACCCTGGGCGAGCGCCCACGCGGCTCCCTGAGCGAGCGCAGCGAGTCGAAGGGGCCGCGACGCTCCTCAGCCCCCACTGGTGTCGCTCTCGTCCTCGCCGAGCTGCGCCGCGTCCGCACTCGACAGCGCGCGGCTCTCAAGCCAGCCGTTCGGGAGGTGGGGGCGCTTCGGGGTGCCCTGGCGACCGCGTTCTCCCTCCGCCGCCGCGCCCGGGTACGGCGCGTCGAGATCGATCTCGGCGATCGTCTCGGCGATCTGCGCGAGGCTGTCGACGCTCGCGAGCCGCGCGCGGATCTCGCCGCCGACCGGGTAGCCCTTGAAGTACCAGGCGACGTGCTTGCGGATGTCGCGACAGGCGCGCGCCTCGTCCCCGAGGAACTCGGCGGTGAGCTCCGCGTGCCGCAGGAACGCGCGGGCGACGTAGCCGAGGCCCGGCTCGAGCTTGCCGGAGCCGGTGCCCGCCAGCGCGCGCTGCAGCTCGCTGAACAGCCACGGCTTGCCGAGCACGCCGCGGCCG
>Ga0182738_1001067_pt1 | contig 35383 bp, 33 predicted proteins | sample eDN5th30CBELigMG_FD_128876 | JGI IMG/M metagenome (GOLD analysis project Ga0182738, IMG submission 128876) | Enriched Miracle-Growth compost microbial communities from Emeryville, California, USA - eDNA 5th pass 30_C BE-Lig MG (version 2)... ...
GCGCTGCCGGACGGCCGCGTGCTCGACGGCGTCGAGCTGGCCTCTTTCGACACCGAGCGCGACCGCATCGATGCCGTGATCGCCAACGCGCGCGGCACGCAGGTGGCCAGCCTCGGCGGTTGAACCGAGGCCGATGCGGAAAGCGGGGCGGCGATGGGCAGGCCTGTCACCATGGGCGAGGTGAACTGCGCCTCATCCGCCCGCGACCGGCTGCGGTTCCGGACACCGAACACGAGAATCGGCGACCGAGGCATCCGCACGGCTTTCCTCGCGGTAGCCGTCAGTCCTGGAACAGCGAGTAGTCGATGGTGAACCAGGCCGGGTCGGTCGGGGCCCCGATCTGCACCTCGCTGATGACTGTCGTGGTCTCGAGCCCGTTGGCGTCGAGCACCGTCCACTGCCTCAGCGCCCGGGTCTGACCGTCGAACACCAGCGTCAGCCGGCCGTTATAGAACGTGTTGGCGTCCTCGAGCACCAGCACGATCTGCTCGGGGGTGACCACGAAATCGATGATCGTCGCGGCGGTCGCGAGGTCGACATTGTCGGCAAGCAGCAGGCGCAGCGGCGTTTCTCCCAGCGGGATGAAGCTCTGCGACCGGATCTCCCGCTCGATGACCGCGACATATTCTCCATCGCAGATCATCTCGACCGGCGGCTGCCCTCCGGGCGTGGTGGGCGCGTACTGGAACAGCATCTTGCCCGGTCGCTGGATTACGAAGATGCCCGCGCCCTGGCTGCCGTCCGGGTTGGTCTGGAAGAACTGGCCCTGCATGGTGCGGAACGCGCCGAAATCCGCCTGGATGGCCGCCAGCGCAGCCTGCTGCTCGGGCGACATCTGCGCCGCGCCGACCTGCGCAGCGGCCGAGCCGGCCGCCGATCCCGCCCCCAAGAGCGCCAGCGCAGAAAGCGTGAACGCGCGCCGCGTCAGGCGAATGCGGGAACTGGTCATACGCACGGGTCCTTTCGTTTGCGCAAGAGCGCCCATCTCATCTCGGCGCCGCGGCCGCTTCGGTCAATGGCGGGCGAGCGTGGCCGGAATGGGACCGTGAGGCCGCCCCAGACGGCCGCGGCCGCTTGCGGCGGCGCGTCCATGCTGTAAACGACCCCGGTCCCGCACTCAGTCCGAGCCGCCCGTGCCCCTTCGCCGCCTCGCCGCCTGGGCCTTCACCCAGCCCTACCTGCTGCTCGCGACGACGATGGCGTTCTGGGGCGGCAATTTCGTCGTCGGCCGCGCGCTCGCCGGCGTGTTCCCGCCGGTGACGCTGGCGCAAATCCGCTGGGCTGTCGCGGCGCTCATCGTGCTGCCGTTCGCCTGGCGGCACTTGCGCGCCGACTGGCCGGAGCTGCGCCGGCGCTGGGGCATGGTCACCCTTCTGTCGCTGACCGGCATCACGCTTTACAACACGCTTGCCTATGTCGGGCTGCAATATACCGAGGCGATCAACGGGCTGCTGATCCAGTCCACCGCGCCGCTCCTGATCGCGTTCTGGTCGCTCGTGCTCTACCGCGACCGGCTCACGGCCGCGCAGATCGCGGGCATCCTGGTGTCGCTGACGGGCGTTGCCGTGATCGTGCTGCGCGGCGACTTCGGCACGCTGCGCCATCTCGCCTTCAATGTCGGCGACGCCTGGCTGCTGCTGGCGCTCGCGCTCTACGCCCTCTATTCGGCGCTGCTGAAGCGGCGGCCGGCGGTGCACTGGCTGTCGCTGCTCGGCATCACGCTGGCCTGGGGCGCGATCCTGCTCGCGCCCGCCACCGCCTGGGAGCTCGCCTCCGGCGCGCGGCCGCAGATCACCGGCGGCACCATGGCCGCGCTTCTTTATGTCTGCGTCTTCCCTTCGGTGGTGGCCTATATCTGCTTCAACCGCGGCGTCGACCTGATCGGGCCCAATCGGGCCGGCCCGATGTTCCACCTCATCGCGCTGTTCGGCTCGGTGCTGGCCATCCTGTTCCTCGGCGAGCAGCCGCGGCTGTTCCATTTCGTCGGCTACGCCCTCATCATCGGCGGCATCATCGTCGCGCAAGGCTTCGGCCAGCGCGGGCGCGCGGTCAGATCGCCAGCCCCCGCAGCAGGCGTGGCGCCGAGCGCGCCTCCCCCGCCGCCTCGGCGATGAACATGCGCTTCAGCCCCGGCAGCCTGTCGACGATGCCGAGCCCGACATCGCGCAGCATCCGCAAGGGCGCGATGTCGTTCGAGAACAGCCGGTTCAACCCGTCGGTCACCAGCGCCATCTGCACCGTGTCGAAGCGGCGCCAGCGCTGGTAGCGCGCAAGCGCGGCGTCGCTCCCCGGCTCCTCGCCGATCCGGATCGCTTCGACGACCGCCTCGGCCAGCGCCGCGACGTCGCGAAAGCCCAGATTGAGGCCCTGCCCCGCAATCGGGTGGATGCCGTGGGCGGCGTCGCCGACCAAGGCGAGGCGGCGCTTCACGAAATCGCGGGCGAGCACGAGGCCGAGCGGGAACGCCGCGCGGCCGCCGACGAGCTCGATCGCGCCGAGCCTGCGACCGAAGCGGCGCTCGAGCTCGGAGACGAACACGATCTCGTCGTCCGCAACCAGTCGCTCCGCGACGTCCGTGCGCTCGGTCCAGACGAGCGACGAACGGTTGCCCTTGAGCGGCAGGATGGCGAACGGCCCGGCGGGCAGGAAATGCTCTTCCGCCCGCCCTTCGTGCGGGTGCTCGTGCGCGACCGTCGCGACGATGCCGGACTGGCCGTAGCGCCACTCCAAGGTGCGGATGCCGGCAAGACCCCGCAGATGGGAGCGCACGCCGTCGGCGGCGACGATGAGGCTCGCCGCGATGCGCGCGCCAGAGCCGAGCCGCACCTCGGCGCCGTCCACGCCTGCCGCATAGTCCGCCACCCGCTCCGGCGCCCGGATCACCAGCCCCGCTTCGAGCGCGGCGCGCCGCAGCGCCTCGACCAGCACGCCGTTCGGCACCATGTGAGCGAACGGCTCGCCGCGTTCCGTCGTGCCGGCGAAGGTCAGGAACACCGGCCGCACCGCGTCCTCGAGCCGGCTGTCCGTCACCACCATGTCGAGAATGGGCTGGCTCTCCGGCTCGATCGCGGCCCATACCCCGAGCGTCTCCAGCATCCGCCGCGCCGCCGCGGCAATCGCGGAAGCGCGGAGGTCTCCGTTCGGCGCGGCAGGGGGACGGGCGTCGACCAGTAGCACCGACAGCGACGGCGCCGCCCTTCGCAGCGCCAGGCCGAGCGACAGCCCGACATAGCCCCCGCCGCAGATGACGACGTCCCAGGCCTCCGCGGCCCCCGCGCGCAACGGCCCGAACGCGGGATGCCCGATCGCGTCGGGCGCCTGTGCGGTCCTGTCCCCTGCGACCCTCTCCACCGTGTCCGTCATCCTGTCATCCCGCGCCGCAGCTTCGCACGCATCCTCGACCGCGCGGGCGCGGAACACAACGCCCGGCCGGAGCGCCCGGCGGCGCCGGAAGGGGCCGCCCCCACCGCCCCCGCCTACCGGGCGCCCAGTCCCTACAAGCAGGACCTCGCGGCCGACGACGTCGCGGGCATGTGGGGTCGCGCTGTTCGGCACCACGCTTGGCATGAACAAGCAGCTTTTCATCTTCCTGCGCAACGGCGACGCGCTGCGCGGCATCGCTGCGGCCGCTGCGACAATCCCTGGATCTCCGGCGCGTTGGAGAATGTATGTCCAGATCGTCGGCGACACGCTCTACTACGACATCGTCCACCAGGACTGGAGCGAGCGCGAGGAGGTGACGTTCGACCGGCAGATCGTGGCGCGTATCGTGCAGAACGAGATGATCAACCTCATCGCCGCGCCCGGCTGCGATGTCGACCCCGACAACCCGCCCCCCGGCGGAGCCGCCGAGCTTCGCCCCAACCGACGGGGCCCAGGCTCAGCCGTCATGCTGCCTCGCCGCGGCGGTCCCGGGCAGCGGCCGAAGATTCGCCGACCGCAACCGCCTCGGCCCGTCATGCCCGCGGCCTCCCCCCACTCGTCATCCCGGGCTCGACATCCCCGGGCTCGACCTGTGGATCCACTCCACGCTCCCGCAAATAGCTCGGCCAGTGGATTGCCGACTCGAGGCCGGCAATGACGAGGGGAGAGGGTTCGACCCAACCGACCGGGCCCAGGCTCTCCCACCCGTTCGCCGCCCGAAGTCGTGACCGTCCCCATGCGCTTGACGCCGGCCGCCTCCGGCGCGCGAACTCTCCCCGCACACGCCGGAGATGCGATTCATGACCTCCGCCCTTTCGGACCTCCTCGGCATTCTCGATCTTGAGCGGCTGGAGGAGAATCTCTATCGCGGGCTCAGTCTCGACGCCGGCTGGCCGCGCATTTATGGCGGGCAGGTCATCGCACAGGCGCTGGTCGCGGCAGCGCGAACGGTCGGCCCGGAGCGGCAGGCGCACTCGCTGCACGGCTATTTCCTGCTCCCGGGCGACCGCGACGTGCCGGTTCTCTACGAAGTGGAGCGCATCCGCGACGGGCGGAGCTTCGCCACGCGGCGCGTCGTGGCGATCCAGCACGGGCGGGCCATCTTCACCATGGCAGCCTCTTTCCACGTCGAGGAGGAAGGCGCCTTCGCGCACCACGCGCCGATGCCGGAGGTGCCTCCGCCCGAGGCGCTCCCGGACGAGGACGAAGTCCGGCGCAGCTATCTCGACCGGCTCGGGCCGTGGCTACGGCCGCATTTCGCGCGGGCCCGGCCGGTGGAGATGCGGCCCGTGGACTTCACGCGCTATCTCGCGCCGGCGCCCGGCGAACCCGCCCAGGCCGCCTGGATCAGGGCGGCGGGCGCGCTGCCTGACGATCCCGTGCTGCACCGCGCCGTGCTCGCCTACGCCTCCGACATGACGATGATCGACACCATCCTCGCCGGCCACGGCCGCACCGTGTTCGACCGCGACCTGCAGCTCGCCACGCTCGACCACGCCATGTGGTTCCACCGCCCGTTCCGGATCGACGACTGGCTCCTCTACGCCCAGGACAGCCAGGCCGCCCACGGCGCCCGCGGCCTCGCCCACGGCGCGTTCTTCACCCGCGACGGTGCACTCGTCGCGTCCGCGGCGCAGGAAGGCCTGATCCGGCGCGCCGCCGACCGCGGCTGACGTCGCTCGAAGCGAGCAGCGGTTCCTTCTGCCTCATTTTTAGTCGTATTGCACGAACTGCTTAGGATTTAAGCAGTTCCCCTGGCGCGCGCACGGGCAAACAGACCGGGGCTGCAGCGCCGCGGTCCCGGCGCGCCTTGGCACTGCAGGTGGCACGAAGCTTGATTCCTCCATCGGCGATCGACTTGGCGCCCCTCGGGGTGGGCGCGGGTTGCGATGCCGCCGGCCGCGCGCCGGCGCCTGGAACGGGAAGCGAGCCCATGAAGATCGTGATGGCCATCATCAAACCCTTCAAGCTGGACGACGTGCGCGATGCCCTGACGGCCATCGGGGTGCACGGGCTCACGGTCACCGAGGTCAAGGGCTACGGCCGCCAGCGTGGCCATACCGAGATCTATCGCGGCACCGAATACGCCATCGCCTTCCGGCCCAAGCTGAAGATCGAGGTCGCCGTACCGAGCGAGCAGGCCGGGCGGGTCGTCGAGGCCATCACCGCCGCCGCCCGGACCGGCCAGATCGGCGACGGCAAGATCTTCGTCTCAAGCCTCGATCACGCCGTCCGCATCCGCACCGGGGAAATCGACACCGAGGCGCTCTGAGCGTCGCCAGAGCCCACGCGCAAGGGGAGAAGCATGAAGCATTTCAGAGCCCTACTGGCCGCGACGCCGATCATGGCGATCCTGGCCCTGCCTGCGGTCGCCGCCACCGCGCCGGCCGTCCTCGACCCTGCCGCTCCCTCCGCCGCCCCGGTCGCGGACACCGCCGCGGCGGCTGCCGAGACGGTGGCCGCGATCGTCGACAAGGGGGACGTGAGCTGGATGATGGTGTCCAGCCTGCTGGTTCTGTTCATGATCGTGCCGGGCCTCGCCCTGTTCTATGGCGGCCTCGTGCGCGCCAAGAACATGCTGTCGGTGCTGATGCAGTGCACGACGATCACCGCCGTGGTGATGATCGTGTGGGTGTTCTGGGGCTATTCCTTCGCCTTCGGCGACACCGGCAACGCCTTTTTCGGCGGCTGGGACAAGTTGTTCCTCAAGGGCGTCACCCTGGACAGCCTCGCCGCAACGTTCACTGAAGGCGTCAGTCTGCCGGAATACGTTTTCATCAGCTTCCAGATGACCTTCGCGTGCATCACCCCAGCGCTGATCATCGGCGCCTTCGCCGAGCGCATCAAGTTCCCGGCCGTGGTGCTGTTCGTGATCCTCTGGGCCACCTTCGTCTACTTCCCGATCGCCCACATGGTGTGGGACGGCGGCGGCCTGCTCTACGACCGCGGCATCCTCGATTTTGCCGGCGGCACTGTCGTGCACATCAATGCGGGAATTGCCGGCCTCGTCGGCTCGCTCGTGGTGGGCAAGCGCATCGGTCTCGGCAAGGACCTGATGGCCCCCCATTCGATGACGCTGACGATGGTCGGCGCCTCCATCCTGTGGGTCGGCTGGTTCGGCTTCAACGCCGGCTCGAACCTCGAGGCCACAGCCGGCGCGACCCTCGCCGTGATCAACACCTTCGTCGCGACAGCGGGCGCCATCGTCTCCTGGGTGGTGATCGAGAGCCTCACCCGCGGCAAGGCATCCATGCTCGGCGCCGCCTCCGGCCTCGTCGCCGGCCTCGTCGCGGTCACCCCGGCGGCCGGCTATGTCGGGCCGGTCGGCGCCATCGTGCTCGGCATCGTCGCTTCGGCGGGCTGCTACGTGTTCGTGGCGGTGGTGAAGCCCGCGCTGGGCTACGACGACAGCCTCGACGCCTTCGGCGTCCACGGCATCGGCGGCGTCATCGGCGCCGTCGGCACGGGCATCCTCAACGATCCCGCGCTCGGCGGGATCGGAGCCGGAGGCCGGAGCATGGGCGAGCAGGTCTGGATCCAGGTCCAGGGCGTCGCGCTCACCGTCGTGTGGTGCGCGATCGGCAGCTTCATTCTCTACTGGGTCGTGAAGCTGGTGATCGGCCTTCGCGTCAGTCCCGAAGCCGAGCGCGAGGGCCTCGACCTGTCCTCCCACGGCGAGGCCGCCTATCACAGCTGATCCGCCGATCCCGATGGGTCGACGCGACGGGGGCCTTGGCGCCCCCGTCGCTTTTCCACAGCCACGGGCACCGGGCCCGGAGGGTTAAAGCCCGCTTAACCGGCCTCGATCTAGGGTCGGCGGCGTTAACGCGATCGCCCGAGCCTCATGGTCAGCACGCCCAGACACGGCGAGAAATCCCGCCCGACGCCGTCGCCGTTCGCGCGCCTCGCCGCGCTGCTCGACGCGGTCGCGCCGGGCCTGCCGCCGATCGACCTGAGCCTGGGCGAGCCCAAGCACCCCGTGCCGGACTTCGTCGGCCCGGTGCTGGCTGCCCACACCGCCGACTTCGGCCGCTACCCCCCGATCCGCGGCACGCCCGACTTCCGCGAGGCGGTGGCGCGCTGGCTCGACCGCCGCTTCGGCGCCGGCGCGATGCTCGATGCCGAGCGCGGCATCCTGCCCCTGAACGGCTCGCGCGAGGGCCTGTTCTCGGCCGCGCTCGCGGCAGTGGCTTACGCGAAGAAGCGCGTCGGGCACCCGGCGATCCTGCTGCCGAACCCGTTCTACCCCGTCTACGCCGCCGCGGCGGAAGCGGCGGGCGCCGAGCCGGTGTTCCTGCCGGCAGGCCCCGCGACCGGCTTCCTGCCCGACCTCACCGGCGTGCCGGCCGACGTGCTCGCGCGCACCGTCGCCATCTACTACGCCTCCCCGGCGAACCCGCAGGGCGCGGTGGCGAGCCGCGAATCGCTCGCCGCGCTGATCCGGCTCGCCGGCGCGCACGACATCCTCGTCTTCTCCGACGAGTGCTATTCCGAGCTCTATCGCGGCGACGCCGCCCCGCCCGGCATCCTCGAAGCCGCCGCGGATGTCGGAAGGAGCGCGGCGAATCTCGTCGCCTTCAACTCGCTCTCCAAGCGCTCGAACCTGCCGGGCCTGCGCTGCGGCTTCGCCGCGGGCGATCCCGACTTCCTCGCCTTCTGGGCGGGCATCCGCAACGTGATTGCCCCGCAGGTGCCGATGCCCGTGCAGGCCGTTGCGGTGGCCGCGCTGGGCGAGGAGGCGCATGTCGCGGCCAATCGCCGGCTCTATGACGAGAAATTCGCCGCCGCCGCGGCGATCCTGGGGACAAAGTTCGGTTACGCGACCCCGCCGGGCGGCTTCTTCCTCTGGCTCGACATGACGGCGCTCGGCGGCGGGGAGGCAGCGGCGCTGCGGCTCTGGCGCAACGCGGGCGTGAAGGTCGTGCCGGGCAGCTATCTCGCGGCCGGGACGGACGCGCCCTCCGGACCCGGCTGGGCCTATGTGCGCGTCGCCATGGTCGAGAGCCTCGCCGCGACGGAAGGCGCCATGCGCCGGCTGGCGCAATTTGCATGACAGGACGAGGGATGATGCGGTCCGTGAGAACCATGCGCTCGGTACGCGGCGGGGCCCTCCGCCACGACACGAAGCTGCGGCAGACGCTGCGCCGCAATCTCGCTGGCGTGGCGGGCCTTGTGCTGCTGGCGCTGGTCGCGGCGCTCGCGGCGGCGCTCGCCACCTGGTCGATCCACGATCCGAGCTGGAGCCACGCTACCGAGGGGCCGGTGCGCAACGCGCTCGGCGCGCCCGGCGCCATCGTCGCGGACCTCTTGATGCAGTTCATCGGCCTCGCCTCGGCGGTGTTCCTGGCGCCCGTCGCGGTGTGGGGCTGGCAGCTGATGACGGGCCGCCTGCCGCGCGTGCCGCGGCGGCGGCTGCTCGCCTGGATCGGCGGCACCGCGCTCGCGTGCGGCTTCGCCGCGGCTCTCGCGGTGCCGGGAAGCTGGCCGCTGCCGACCGGGCTCGGGGGCGTCATCGGCGACGCGGTGCTCGAAGTCCCGTTGATGTTCGGCGGCTCGACCGCGGGCTTGGGCCGCTGGATCGTGGCCGTCGTCCTCGGCCTGCCTTGCGCGCTCCTGCTCGCCTATGCCGCGGGCCTCCTCGGCCGGGCGAAGGCCAAGGACGAGGACGCGTCGGAGGAGGATGCCGCCGAGCCCGCCGCCTCCGAACGTCCCGCACGCCTTGCCGCCGTCACCGGCTACGGCCTGCATCTGGCGTTGAGCGGCATCGCCGCCGGCAGACGGATCGCCGGCCGCTTCCGCCGCGAGCCGCCGGAGCCCGCGTACGCCGGCGAGTTCGAGCCGGACGTCGAGCCTGCGTTCGAGCCGCCCCTTCTCGAGGCGCCGCGCCGCCGGCGTTTCCCCGCCATGCGCGAGGTCACGCGCCTGTTCCGCGATCCCGAGCCCGGGCTCGACGAGGCGCACGATATCCCCGTCCGCCGCGAGCCGTCGCTGCGCGAGCCCACGTTCCGCGAGGCCGAGCCGCGCTTCCGGCGCCAGCCCGAGCGGGTGCCGGTCGAGGCTTACGACGCGGAAGAGGAGGAAGCGCCTTACGCCGAGGAGCCGCGCGCCCCGACCCGTCCGCTCGGGCCTCCCCCCGAGCCGGACGAGGAGGAGCTCGACCCCGAGACGATCGCAGCCATGCTGGCGCCGAACCGGACGCTGGGCGAGACCAAGCGCCGGCCGAGCCGCGGGCCGGCCGCCAAGCTGCCGACCGAGCGGGCGAACGAGCGCTCGATGGAACTCGCCGCGGCTTCGATCCGCGCCGCAACCGAGCGCGCCGCCGCGCGCCGCGCCGCCCTTGCCGCCGAACGCGCCCGCGCCCACGCGCAGGAGGACGACGACCCCTATGCGCCGCTGCCGGCGGCCGGCTACGAGGACGAGGCGTCGGACGCCGACCTGCCGCCCTGGGATCCTGCGCAAGCCTCCGCCGAGGAGGATTACGGCGAGGAGGCTTATTTCGACGAGGAGCCCGCGCCGCTCCCGCCGCCCGCCCGCCGCGAGGCGCGCCCCGCCCCGGCACCGGCCGCAAGGCCCGCGCCCGCGCGCGGCGCCGCGGCGCCCCCGCGGGCGCTGTCGCGCATGGCGGTCACGCCCGTCCGCAGCGACGGCCGCTACGTGATGCCTCCCCTGCCTTTGCTCGCCGAGCCGAAAATCGTGCCCGGCGCGCGCTTGTCGGGCGACGCGCTCGAGCGCAATGCCGGCCTGCTCGAAGGCGTGCTGGAGGACTTCAGCATCCGCGGCGAGATCATCGACGCCCGCCCCGGTCCCGTGGTCACGCTCTACGAGCTGGAGCCGGCACCCGGCGTGAAGTCCTCGCGCGTGATCGGCCTCGCCGACGACATCGCGCGCTCGATGAGCGCGATCGCCGCCCGCGTCGCGGTGATCCCCGGCAAGAACGCGATCGGCATCGAGCTGCCGAACCAGAAGCGCGAGACCGTCTACCTGCGCGAGCTGCTCGCCTCCCAGGATTTCGCCCATTCCAAGGGCCGGCTCGCGCTGGCCCTCGGCAAGACCATCGGCGGCGAGGCGGTCATCGCCGACCTGGCGCGCATGCCGCATCTTCTCGTCGCCGGCACCACCGGTTCGGGCAAGTCGGTGTCGATCAACACCATGATCCTGTCGCTGCTCTACCGGCTGACCCCGGCGGAGTGCCGCCTCATCATGATCGACCCGAAGATGCTGGAACTCTCCGTCTACGACGGCATCCCGCATCTGCTGACGCCGGTCGTCACCGACCCGAAGAAGGCCGTGGTGGCGCTGAAGTGGACGGTCCGCGAGATGGAGGACCGCTACAAGAAGATGTCGAAGGTCGGCGTGCGCAATATCGACGGCTTCAACGCACGCGTCGCCCAGGCCAAGGCCAAGGGCGAGGTCATCACCCGCACGGTGCAGACCGGGTTCGACCGCGAGACCGGCGAGGCGGTGTTCGAGACCGAGGAGATGGACCTCGATCCGATCCCGTACATCGTCGTCATCGTCGACGAGATGGCCGACCTCATGATGGTCGCGGGCAAGGAGATCGAGGGCGCGATCCAGCGCCTTGCGCAGATGGCGCGCGCCGCCGGCATCCACATCGTGATGGCGACGCAGCGCCCCTCGGTCGACGTCATCACCGGCACCATCAAGGCGAACTTCCCGACCCGTATCTCCTTCCAGGTCACCTCGAAAATCGACAGCCGCACCATTCTCGGCGAGCAGGGCGCCGAGCAGCTGCTCGGCCAGGGCGACATGCTGTTCATGGCCGGCGGAGGCCGGGTGCAGCGCGTGCACGGACCCTTCGTGTCGGACGACGAGGTCGAGAAGGTGGTGCAACACCTCAAGGCGCAGGGCGCGCCGGACTATCTCGACTCCATCACCGAGGAGAGCGAGGACGGGCCGGGCGGCGGCGACGATTCCGGCCCCGCTCCGAGCATCGGCGATGACGACGCGGCAGACCTCTACGACAAGGCCGTCGCCATCGTGCTTCGGGACAAGAAGGCCTCGACGAGCTACGTCCAGCGCCGCCTCGGCATCGGCTACAACCGCGCCGCCTCCATCATCGAGCGGATGGAAAAGGAGGGCGTCGTCGGCCCCGCCAACCACGCCGGCAAGCGCGAGATCCTCGTGCCGGGCGGGCCGGATTCGGAGGACTACTGAGGCGGCGACGGGCGCGACGTGCGGGTGTCGCGGGAGCTCGGAGCCGCTTCGGCGCGCCTGCAGTTCGACGCCTGGCGTCGCCGTCGACGCACCGCAACTGTCGGATCGCACGACGGGCGGCCGCGTCGCGGTGCGGCGCGCGCTGGTGCACCGATCATCGGAAATGTCTATCGCATCGATTGAGTGCAGCAGAGCCGCCCACGGTCTAGGGTGAGCGGGTCTTGTCGGAGGGACCCGCAATGAAGAGGCTGGCATGTGTCGTAGCAAGCGCACTCGTCGTGTTTGCCGCATCGGACGCAGCATTGGCGCAACAGCAGCCGGGACAGCTCGGTGCCGGCCCGCCGGAGGACTTTTACCTTGAGGTGACGAGGGCAGACGACGGCACGATCACGCTGTCGCAGAACGAAGTCCATCTCGCCTCGGGAGGCTACTACCGGCTCAACTTCGTTTGCCCGGCCGGAACGGAGAACGAAGCCGGCATCGCCTTTGCGGCGCCGGAGTTCCTGCAGAACATGCATATCCGCATCGTCAGCGTCGGCGACACCCGGACCGAAGACCAGCGGGTTCCCGAGATCAATTTCCATCTGCAGGGCCTGAACCTGCGCATGTTCGAATGCGAGGGCCTGCCGCTGACGGCGCGCATCAGCTTCCACCCGATGCGGGCGGGGACCTATCCCTTCACGGTGCTGAACGACACCGTCGACCCGGCGCAGGAGGTGACGGGCCAGTTCATCGTGGACTGACAAGGCGGGCCCTTCGGGCGCCCGCTCTCAGCGTTCCCAGGAACGTCCCGAGAGCCACCGCTCGGCGGAAGCCGGACGGTGGCTCTCCCTGTTCTGGGGTGGAAGCGGCGACCAGGGAGAGCCCCGTCGGGGTCGAGCCCCTTCCCCCCGCCTCAGAGAATCGACTGCCCCGTCTTCTTCCAGTCGCTGACGAAGGCGGAGAGGCCCTTGTCGGTGAGCGGGTGGGCGAGCAGGCCCTTCAGCACCGCAGGCGGCACGGTCGCGACGTCCGCACCTGCCATGGCCGACAGCTTGACGTGGTTCGGCGAGCGGATCGAGGCGGCGAGAATCTCGGTCTTCAGCGCTTCGTAATTGTCGTAGATGGCGCGGATTTCCCCGATCAGCTCCATGCCGTCGAGCCCGATGTCGTCGAGCCGGCCGATGAACGGGGACACGAAGGTCGCCCCGGCCTTGGCGGCGAGCAGCGCCTGGTTCGCCGAGAAGCACAGCGTCACGTTGACCATGTGGCCGGCATCGACGAGCGCGCGGCAGGCCTTGAGCCCGTCCCAGGTCAGCGGCACCTTGACCGCGACATTGGTTGCGATTCCCGCCAGCGCTTTGCCTTCCGCGATCATGGTGTCGGCGTCGAGCGCGGCCACCTCGGCCGAGACCGGGCCGGGGACGATGTCGCAGATTTCCGCGATCACGTCCCTGAACGGCCGTCCGGCCTTCATCACCAGGGACGGATTTGTCGTCACCCCGTCGATGAGGCCTGTGGCCGCGAGCTCGCGGATTTCCGCGACATCCGCGGTGTCGACGAAGAACTTCATGACGTCCCTGCCCTCGCAAGCTGGCGGGCGGCGCCGGTCCGCCCCATCTGGAGCGCACCCTTAGCCTAAACTTGCCGAATGCGTCATCCCGATTCGCCTGTCCTGGACAAAGCCGGAACCGCGGACCTGTTCGGTCCCGCGGCGCCGGCGGGGGCCGCGCCGCGCGAGGTGGCGGTGCTGATCCCGGTCGCGGTCGACAAGGCCTATACCTACGCGCTCCCGCCGGGGATCGAGGCGCCCCCCGGGAGCCTCGTCCACGTGCCGCTGGCCACGCGGACCACGCTCGGCATCGTCTGGGGCGAAGCGGAGGAGACGGTGCCGCCTAAGCGCCTCCGCGCGATCGAGGCGGTGCTCGACGTGCCCCCGCTCGGCGACCAGCTCCGCGCCTTCATCGACTGGGTGGCGCGCTACACCCTCACTCCCCGCGGCATGGTGCTGCGCATGGCGCTGCGCGCGCCCGAGGCGGTGGAGCCGGAAAAGCCGATGCGCGCGGTGCGCTACACCGGCCGCGAGCCCGGGCGCATGACGGCTGCCCGCGCCCGCGTGCTCGACGTCTGCCAGGACGGGGAGACCTGGTCGCGCACCGGCCTCGCCGCCGCCGCCGGCGTCAGCCCGAGCGTGGTCGACGGGCTCGTCGATCTCGGCGTGCTCGCGCCGCTCCTGGTGCCGCCGCGCGCCCCTCCCCCGCCCCCCGACCCCGACCATGTCCCCGCGAAGCTCAACACAGACCAGGCCGGCGCCGCGGCGGGCCTCGCCGCAACGGTCGGCGCCGGGTTCTCGGCGACGCTGCTCGAAGGCGTCACGGGCGCCGGGAAGACCGACGTGTATTTCGAGGCCATCGCCGCCTGCTTGCGCGCCGGCCGGCAGGCGCTGGTGCTGATGCCCGAGATCGCGCTCACGGCCGCGTTCCGCGACCGCTTCGCCGCCCGCTTCGGCTCGCCGCCGGGCGAGTGGCATTCGGAGGTGCCGCCGCGGGCGCGGGCCAAGGTCTGGCGCGGCGTCGCCGAGGGTACGACGCGCGTCGTCGTCGGCGCGCGCTCGGCGCTGTTCCTGCCGTTCCGCGAACTCGGCCTCGTCATCGTCGACGAGGAGCACGACCAATCCTACAAGCAGGAGGAATGGGCGACCTATCACGCCCGCGACATGGCGGTGGTGCGCGCCCGGCTCGGCGGCTTCCCCGCCGTGCTGGTCTCCGCGACGCCGTCGATCGAGACCCGCGTCAACGCCGAGGCGGGGCGCTATGGTCATCTCGTGCTGCCCCGACGCGCCGGCGGGGCGGAGCTGCCGCAGCTCCGCGCCATCGACATGCGGACGGACGGCCCGCCGCGTGGCCGATGGCTGGCGCCTAACCTCATCGGGGCGGTGACCGAGACGATCGGGCGCGGCGAGCAGGCGCTCCTGTTCCTCAACCGCCGCGGCTATGCGCCGTTGACGCTGTGCCGGACCTGCGGCCACCGCTTCCACTGCCCGAACTGCTCGGCCTGGCTGGTCGAGCACCGCTTTCGCGGCACGCTCGAATGCCATCATTGCGGCCATACCGAGCGCCGGCCGACGGCCTGCCCGAATTGCGGCGACGCGGAGAGCCTCGTTCCCTGCGGGCCGGGGGTGGAGCGCATCGCCGAGGAAGTAGCGGAGCTGTTCCCCGCCGCCCGGCGCATCGTGCTCTCCTCGGACATGGGCGGGCTCGAGCGGATGCGCGCCGAACTGAAGGCCGTGGCCGACGGCGAGGCCGACATCGTCATCGGCACCCAGCTCGTCGCCAAGGGCCATACCTTCCCGAAGCTGACGCTGGTGGGGGTGGTCGACGCCGATCTTGGCCTCGCCCAGGGCGACCCGCGGGCGGCGGAGCGCTCGTTCCAGCTGCTGGCGCAGGTGACCGGGCGCGCCGGGCGCGTCGAGGCGCCGGGGACCGGGCTGCTGCAGACCTATATCCCCGAACACCCCGTGATTCGCGCGCTCGTCTCGGGCGCGCCGGAGCGGTTCTACGCGACCGAGATCGCCGAACGCGAGCGCGGGAAGATGCCGCCCTTCGGCAGGCTCGCCGCGATCATCGTTTCGGGGACGACGCGCGAGGAGGCGATGGGGCATGCGCGGGCGCTCGCCCGCGCCGCCCCGGCGGACCCGCACGTCGAGGTGCTCGGGCCGGCGGAGGCGCCGCTCAGCCTCATCCGCGGGCGCTATCGCTACCGGCTGCTCGCCCACGCGCCGCGCACTTTCGACCTCTCGGCCTGGCTGCGGCGGTGGATGGACGCCGCCCCGCCCCCGCGGGGAAGTCTCGGCGTGCAGGTCGACGTCGATCCTCAGAGCTTCCTGTGACGCTCAGAGCGTCTCGGCCGCCTTCCGCAGAGCGGCGTTGATCCGCGTCTGCCACCCGCGCCCCGTGGCGCGGAACTTGTCGACGACGTCGCGGTCGAGCCGAAGCGTGACCTGGGCCTTGGAGTTGGCACGGCGCCACTCGGGGGAACCCTCCACGATGACGCCCTCGCGCGCGATGGAGGCCATGAGCTCCGGGAACGCCTCGGCGAAGGGCCTTGCGTTGGCGATCTCGTCCTCCGTGAGTTCCGGATTGTCCGACACTTCGTCCCAGTCCTCCTGGGTGTATCCGTTGAACGTGAGATGCTTATCCGTATCAGTCGGCATACGCCCTCCTTTTCCGGATGCTCGCCGGGCGAACGCTAACGATCGAGATCGCCTCGTCACCCAGTGGAGACAGGACCGCCAGCACAACACCCGAGCTCATCAGCCCTAAAACCTTCGCACGACGCCGCCCCGTCCTGGGGCTCGGACGCGCTGGAAAGAACACCACTCTCGACCAGTCGAATGTCGCCTCGAACTGGCCGAAGTCGATCCCATGCTTCACGAGATTGACCAGCCGCTTCGGCTCGTCCCAGACGATCCTCATGGCCTGATGGAGCTACACGCGACCGCCCCGTCCAGGTCGACGCGTTCCGCACGACACCGTGCACTCCGAACCCTGCGGCAAATGCGCCGCGCCCGGTGTTGCGCCCGCGGGAGGCGTGTGATAGAGCGAGCCCGATTATGTCAGGCGGCGTCGGCCGGCGCGCCCGTCCAGCAGAAAATCGAGCATTTTCAACAGCGTGCCTCGCGAAAGCACCGGGCACTGGCCGACGAGACGAACGCGAGCGAGGGCGAGCGAGAAGTGACCGACGAGCCAGCGACCGTATCCGGGGTGGCCGAGCGCTACGCCTCGGCCCTGTTCGAGCTGTCGCGGGATGAGGGCACCCTCGACGCCGTGATGGCCGATCTCGACCGCTTCGCCGCCCTCCTCGCCGGCAGCCCCGACCTCGCCCGCCTCGTGCGCTCCCCCGTGTTCACCCCCGAAGACCAGCTGCGCGCCATCGGCGCCGTGCTCGACCGGGCTGGCATCTCGGGGACCGTCGCCAACTTCATCCGGCTCGCTGCGCGCAACAGGCGCCTGTTCGCGACGCCGGACATGATCGTCGCCTTCCGGCGCTTTCTCGCCGAGCACCGCGGCGAAGCAACCGCCGAGGTCACCTCGGCCGAGCCACTGTCGCCGGCTCACGAGGCGGCGCTGCGCGAGGCGCTCGGCGCCTCGACCGGCAAGACAGTCCGCATCCATTCCAAGGTCGATCCCGCGCTGATCGGCGGCCTCGTCGTCAAGATCGGCAGCCGGATGATCGACACGTCCCTCCGGACGAAACTCAATTCTCTCAGGATCGCATTGAAAGAGGTCGGCTGATGGACATCCGGGCCGCGGAAATCTCCGCAATCCTCAAGGAGCAGATCAGGAACTTCGGCCAGGAAGCCGAGGTGTCCGAGGTCGGCCAGGTCCTCAGCGTCGGCGACGGCATCGCGCGCGTCTACGGGCTCGATCGCGTCCAGGCCGGCGAGATGGTGGAGTTCCCCGGCGGCGTCCGAGGCATGGCGCTCAATCTCGAGTCCGACAATGTCGGCATCGTGATCTTCGGCTCGGACCGCGACATCAAGGAAGGCGACACGGTGCGCCGAACCGGCGCCATCGTGGACGTGCCCGTCGGCAAGGGCCTGCTCGGCCGCGTCGTCGACGCGCTCGGCAACCCGATCGACGGCAAGGGCCCGATTCCGGCGACCGAGCGCCGCCTCGTCGACGTCAAGGCGCCCGGCATCATCCCGCGCAAGTCGGTGCACGAGCCGATGTCGACCGGCATCAAGGCGATCGACGCCATGATCCCGATCGGTCGCGGCCAGCGCGAGCTGATCATCGGCGACCGCCAGACCGGCAAGACCGCCATCATTCTCGACACGTTCCTGAACCAGCGGCCGCTGAACGCGGGCGACGACGAGAGCCAGAAGCTCTACTGCGTCTACGTCGCCATCGGCCAGAAGCGCTCGACGGTCGCGCAGTTCGTCAAGGTCCTCGAGGAGGCCGGCGCGCTCGAATACTCGATCGTGGTCGCCGCCACCGCCTCGGACCCGGCGCCGATGCAGTTCCTGGCGCCGTTCGCCGGCTGCGCGATGGGCGAGTTCTTCCGCGACAACGGCATGCACGCCGTGATCGCCTATGACGACCTGTCCAAGCAGGCCGTCGCCTACCGCCAGATGTCGCTGCTGCTGCGCCGCCCGCCGGGTCGCGAGGCCTATCCGGGCGACGTGTTCTATCTGCACTCGCGCCTGCTCGAGCGCGCCGCGAAGCTGAACGAGAACTACGGCCTCGGCTCGCTGACCGCGCTGCCCGTGATCGAGACCCAGGCGAACGACGTGTCGGCCTATATCCCGACCAACGTCATCTCGATCACCGACGGCCAGATCTTCCTTGAGACCGACCTGTTCTTCCAGGGCATCCGCCCGGCGGTGAACGTCGGCATCTCGGTCAGCCGCGTGGGCTCTGCGGCCCAGATCAAGGCGATGAAGCAGGTCGCGGGCACGCTCAAGGGCGAGTTGGCGCAGTATCGCGAGATGGCCGCGTTCGCCCAGTTCGGCTCCGACCTCGACGCCACCACCCAACGCCTGCTCAACCGCGGTTCGCGCCTCACCGAACTGTTGAAGCAGCCGCAGTTCTCGCCGCTGAAGACGGAAGAGGAAGTCGCGGTGATCTTCGCCGGCGTGAACGGCTATCTCGACAAGCTGCCGCTGAACCGCGTGCGGGCGTTCGAGGAGGGGCTGCTGCGGGTGCTGCGCGACCGTCATGCGGACGTGCTCGACACGATCCGCACGGAGAAGCAGCTCTCCGACGCGACGCGCGCGAGCCTCAAGTCCGCGGTCGACGCCTACGCCAAGACCTTCGCCTGACGGCCCCAGCTTCGAGGGAGTGAGCGGCCGGCATGGCGAGCCTCAAGGAACTTCGCAACCGCATCGCCTCGATCAAGGCGACGCAGAAGATCACCAAGGCCATGCAGATGGTCGCGGCGGCCAAGCTCCGCCGCGCCCAGGAAGCGGCCGAGGCGGCACGGCCCTTCGCCGAGCGCATGGGCGCGGTGCTGGCCAATCTGGCCGGCGGAATCTCCCCCGAGGGGGCGCCGCCGCTGCTGGTCGGCACCGGCAAGGACGACGTGCACCTGCTGGTCGTCGCGGCCGGGGAGCGCGGCCTTGCCGGCGCGTTCAACTCCGCGATCGTCCGCCTCGCCCGCGAGCACGCCCGGCGGCTCGTTGCCGAGGGCAAGACGGTGAAGATCATCACCGTGGGCCGCAAGGCCGCGGACATGCTGCGCCGCGACTTCGCGTCGAACATCGTCCACCGCGCCAGCTTTCGCGATGTCCGGCAGATCGGCTTCGCGCAAGCCGACGAGGTGGCCACGTTGGTCCGCGACATGTTCGAGCGCGGCGAGTTCGACGTCGCCACCCTGTTCTTCTCGACCTTCCGCTCCGTGATCTCGCAGGTACCGACCGCGCAGCGCCTGATTCCGGCCGAGATTCCGGCCGCGAGCGAGGATGAAGCGGGCACTTCCGCGGCCTACGAGTACGAGCCGGGCGAGGAGGAAATCCTCACCGAGCTCCTGCCGCGCAATATCGCGATTCAGATCTTCCGGGCGATGCTGGAGAACCAGGCGTCGTTCTTCGGCGCCCAGATGGCGGCGATGGACAATGCGACGCGCAACGCCGGCGACATGATCAAGCGCTACACGCTGGCCTACAACCGCTCGCGCCAGGCGCAGATCACCAAGGAGCTGATCGAGATCATTTCCGGCGCCGAGGCGCTTTGAGCAACGGTTCGTGAGGGCTATATCGGGGGCATGACGCACGAAGCCGCCAACCGCATTTCGGGGCACCTGAAGCGGATCCAGGGCCGGCTTTCGACAATCGAGGTCGGCCTTGGGGACATGAAGCTGCGGGTGTCTTCCATGGAGCAGCACCAGAGCCAGCTGCTCACGATGCTCTGCGGCCTCAACCAGCGCACGGACAGATTCGACGAGCGCCTGTCCCGGATCGAGCGCCGGCTCGACCTCGTCGAAGCTTAATCGGCGAACAGGAATTCGGCGCCGCTTCGGCGCAGCACGACACAAAACGCAAGGACGAGAAGAACGATGGCTGTGACCGGACGGATCAACCAGGTGATCGGCGCCGTCGTCGACGTGAAGTTCGACGATCATCTGCCGCCGATCCTCAACGCGCTCGAAACCAGCAACAACGGCAACCGCCTTGTGCTCGAGGTGGCGCAGCATTTGGGCGAGAACACCGTCCGCACCATCGCCATGGACATCACCGAAGGCCTCGTCCGCGGCCAGGAGGTGACGGACACCGGCGCGCCGATCGAAGTGCCGGTGGGCGACGTCACGCTGGGCCGCATCATGAACGTGATCGGCGAGCCGGTGGACCAGCTCGGCCCCGTCCAGGGCGAGGCCAAGCGCCCGATCCACGCTCCGGCCCCCGCCTATGTCGAACAGTCGACCGAGGCCGAGATCCTCGTCACCGGCATCAAGGTCATCGACCTGATCGCGCCCTATGCGCGCGGCGGCAAGATCGGCCTGTTCGGCGGCGCCGGGGTCGGCAAGACGGTGCTGATCCAGGAGCTGATCAACAACGTCGCCAAGGCCCATGGCGGCTACTCGGTGTTTGCCGGCGTCGGCGAGCGCACGCGCGAGGGCAACGACCTCTATCACGAGATGATCGAGTCGGGCGTCAACAAGGACGCGCACGAGAACAACGGCTCGACCGCCGGCTCCAAGTGCGCCCTTGTGTTCGGCCAGATGAACGAGCCCCCCGGCGCCCGCGCCCGCGTCGCGCTGACCGGCCTCACTGTCGCCGAGTACTTCCGCGACCAGGGGCAGGACGTGCTGTTCTTCGTCGACAACATCTTCCGCTTCACCCAGGCCGGCTCGGAAGTATCGGCGCTGCTCGGCCGCATCCCCTCGGCGGTGGGCTACCAGCCGACGCTCGCGACCGACATGGGCGCGCTGCAGGAGCGCATCACCACCACGACCAAGGGCTCGATCACCAGCGTGCAGGCCATCTACGTGCCCGCCGACGACCTGACCGACCCGGCGCCGGCGACTTCTTTTGCCCATCTCGACGCGACGACGACCCTCTCCCGCGCCATCTCCGAGAAGGGCATCTACCCCGCGGTCGACCCGCTCGACTCGACCTCCCGCATCCTGACGCCCAACATCGTGGGCGAGGAGCACTACAACGTCGCCCGCTCGGTGCAGCAGATCCTGCAGCGCTACAAGTCGCTCCAGGACATCATCGCCATTCTCGGCATGGACGAGCTCTCCGAGGAGGACAAGCTGACCGTGGCGCGCGCCCGCAAGATCGAGCGCTTCCTGTCGCAGCCCTTCTTCGTCGCCGAGGTGTTCACCGGCTCGCCTGGCCAGCTCGTCTCGCTCGAGGACACGATCAAGGGCTTCAAGGGTCTTGTCGCCGGCGACTACGACCACCTGCCCGAAGCCGCCTTCTACATGGTCGGCACCATCGAGCAGGCCGTCGAGAAGGCGCAGCGCCTCGCCGCGCAGGCGGCGTGAGGACGGGCGAATAGCGAATAGGGAGTAGCGAATAGGGATCGGCGGCGGCGAGCTGGGCCTCCACTCGCCATTCGCTATTCGCCATTCGCTAGCGCAGCATGGCCAAGCCTTTCCACTTCGACCTCGTGTCCCCCGAGCGCATGGTCCTCTCCGAGGATGTGACGCAGGTGGACGTGCCCGGCGCGGAGGGCGTGTTCGGCGTCCTCGCCGACCACGCGCCGCTGATGTCTACGCTGCGGCCCGGCGTGATCGTCGTCACGCGCACGGGCGGGGAGACCCGGCGCATTTTCGTGCGCGGCGGCTTCGCGGACGTGAACCCGGCCGGACTCACCATCCTCGCCGAGCAGGCGATCCCGGTCGAGGACCTCAAAGCCGATACCATCGCCGACCAGATCCGCGTGCTCGAGGAAGATGCGCGCGACGCCACGACCGACGAGGGCAAGCGCGTCGCGCAGCTGAAGCTCGACCAGATGCGCGAAGTCGAAGCCGTCCTCCGCACCTCCGGCGCCGCGCACTGACAATTGAGGGATTCGGCCCGCCTCAGGGGCCCGATCGGCCTCCCGCGCGTCGTCAAGTGCGGCTTCCGGTGGGAGGCAATAGGCTTCTCGGGACGAGGCTCTTGCCGGGAGCCCAATGCCGAGGCCCGAAACGGTTTCGGTTGAGATGAAAGCCGCCGCTCGTCCCAGCGGAGGCGGGGACCCGGAAGCCCCGTAACGGACGGCTCTGGATTCCCGCTTGCGCGGGAATGAGCGGGGCTCACCGGGCCGGAGCGCCGGAGATCATCTTACAGCCCATCCCGTTCCACCGGGCCGACGCATCGTTGGGCTGCTCCGAAAATCCCGGGTCACGGTCAAAACCGACGGGAACGGGTTCCACAACCAGCCCTCGGATCGCGACACTCGACGGACCAAGGCGCGCCCCTGAGGGCGCGCCTTTCCGACTCGCGGCCGTCCCCCCGCCGACCTCTCTCAGGCCCGCAGCCGCCCGCCCGTCGCCTTTTCCACGGCGACGACGATGGCGCCCGAGACCTTCTCGATCGCCTCGTCGGTGAGCGTCTTTTCCGTCGGCTGCAGCGTCACCTCGATCGCGACCGACTTCGCCTCCGCCCCGAGCGCCTCGCCGGCATAGACGTCGAAGACCGCGACGTCGCTGACCAGCGCCTTGTCGGCGCCGCGTGCGGCGGCGACGACCCGGCCGGCCTCGACCGCACGCCCGACCACGAAGGCGAAGTCGCGCGTCACCGGCATCAGGCTCGACGCGACGAGCGGGGGCTTGGCGCGGCCCGCTTTCGCCTTGGGCTCGGGAATCCGGTCGAGGATCGCCTCGCAGGCCACGATCGGGCCCTCGACGCCGAGCGCCCCCAGCACCGCCGGGTGCAACTCGCCGAAGCTCGCCAGCACATTCTGCGGGCCGAGCCGGATCGTGCCGGAGCGCCCCGGATGAAACCAGGCCGGTGCGCCGCGCGCCACCTGCACCTTGTCCGAGCCGAGGCCGAGCGCGTCGAGCAACGCCAGCGCATCGGCCTTGGCATCGAACACGGTCACCGGCTCCGCCCGGCCGGACCAGTGCCGGCCGCCGCCCGTCACGCCCGCCGTGCCGCGGCGCAGCGCTGTCGCGGCGATCGACTGGTCCTCCGGCCGGTCGCCGGCGAAGATCTGGCCGACCTCGAACAAGGCGAGGTCCGCGAAGCCGCGGTCGACATTGCGCTGGGCGGCGGCGGCGAGGCCGGGAATGAGGCTCGGCCGCATGTCGGACAGGTCCGCCGAGATCGGGTTGGCGAGTTCGAGCCCGCGCTGTCCGCCGCCGAACAGGGTCGCGGCTTCGTGGCTCACGAAAGACCAGGTCACCGCCTCGACGAGGCCGCGCGCGGCGAGCGCGCGCTTGCCCCGGCGGGTGCGGAGTTGCAGGGGCGTCAGCACCGCGCCGGCAACGGTCTCCGCGCGCGGCAGCGGCGTCGGCGGCACCGCGTCCACGCCGACGATGCGCACCACCTCCTCAACGAGGTCGGCCTTGCCGCCGATATCGGGCCGCCAGCTCGGCGGCACAACGTCGACGACCGCGTCGTGCCCCTCGACCCGGAAGCCGAGCGCGCCGAGCACACCGACCGTGCGTTCGCGCGGCACGTCGAGGCCGGAAAGGCGCTTCACCTCGGACAGCGGAAAGGCGATCACGCGCCGCTCGACGGGCTCGCCGCCGGCGATCTCGACCCGCGAGGCCTCGCCGCCGCAGATATCGAGGATCAGCCGTGTCGCGAGCTCGAGCCCCGCGACCACGAAGCCCGGATCGACGCCGCGCTCGAAGCGGTGGCGGGCGTCGGAATGGATACCGGTGCGCCGGCCGGTGCGCGCGGTGCGGTTCGGATCGAAATAGGCCGACTCGATGAACACTTCGGTGGTGGCCTCGGTCGAACCCGTCGCCGCCCCGCCCATCACCCCGCCCAGGCCGAGCACGCCGGACTCGTCCGCGATGACGCACATCTCGGGGTCGACGGCGTAGGTCCGGCCGTCGAGCGCTTCGAGGCTCTCCCCGTCCCGGCCGAGCCGGGCGCGGATCGTGCCGCGGAGCTTGGCGACATCGTAGACATGGAGCGGCCGCGCGCGGTCGAAGGTGAGATAGTTGGTGACGTCGACAAGCGCGTTGATCGGCCGGAGGCCGATCGCCTTCAGCCGCGCCTGCATCCAGGCCGGGCTCGGCCCGTTGCGCAGGCCGCGAATGGTGCGGCCCGCGAACACGGGGCACGGGCTGGGGTCGCGGAAGAACGCGAGCGCGATCGGCACCGGGCAGTCATAGCTGCCGGCGATGCGTTCGACCCCGTCCGGCTTCAGCGTGCCGAGCCCCGCCGCGGCAAGGTCGCGCGCGATGCCGCGGACGCCCAGGCAGTCCGGCCGGTTCGGCGTCACCGCGACGTCGATCACGGGATCGTCGAGCCCGGCCCACTCGGCATAGGAGGTACCGACGGGCGCGGTCTGAGGCAATTCGACGATGCCCTCGTGGTCCTCGGAAATGCCGAGCTCGCGGCCCGAGCACATCATGCCGCGCGATTCGACGCCGCGGATGGTGCCGATGCCGAGCTCGGTGCCGGTCGCGGGAATGCGGGTACCCGGCGCGGCGAAAATGCCGACGAGGCCCGCCCGCGCATTCGGCGCGCCGCACACGACCTGCACGGGACCCTCCCCGGCGTCCACCGAGAGCACGCGCAGCCGGTCGGCGTTGGGGTGCTGCGCAGCCGAGATCACGCGCGCGATGCGGAAGGGCTTCAAGGCGGCCGCGGGGTCGTCGACGCTTTCGACCTCGAGTCCGACCATGGTGAGGCCGCGCACGATCTCGTCGAGCGAGGCCGTCGTTTCGAGGTGGTCCTTGAGCCAGGAGAGGGTGAATTTCATGCTGATGCAGCTGCTATTTTGGACGCATCGACTGCAATTCCTGCTGCCTGAAGCCTTTGAACCAACTTCGGCACCACCTCCTGCACCCGATCGTTGAACTCAAGCCGAATTATGCCATCGGCATCCGATGGGATTTCCAGCGCGCCTTTTTTCAATATCGCCATCTTTTCGCGACTGAGCGCAGCCATCACCATTCCCATCTCCAGGATCACATTCTGGCGGGCCCTCGGCTGCTTATCTTCGTCTCTGCCTTTTGGATACCCGAAGTCGTCAGGGGTTAGCAATACAATCCCGAAAGCAGAATCTCGGTAAATATTTGATTCTAGAGCCTCGATTATAGTCTTGGACCCGCCATCTTGATTTTGTAGAATAAATGGCTGCAAACCCAATCTCATCAGCACCAATTCAAGTTGATCACGTGCTTCTCTATCATGCCCGTGAACAATAAATATTTTCGTGTTCGGGGATGGGTTCGCGCCCGTGATGGGATCATTTTCAATCCCAACAACTGCTTCCTGAAGCAGACCAAGGTTCTTACCCTGGAGCTGGATCGTGCCTTTCGAAGGCCACCAGTTAAGAACTTGGCCAAAGCGTCCACGGAAACACCATTTTCCCGAAGCTTCCTCCGTCCATCTGCCAGGCAGGCCGGTACTAGCTACCAGGGCCTTTAGCTGGTCTATGTCGCCGTGGAACTTCATGCTGAGTGGCCCTACTTGGTGTTCGGTACCCGTGATCTGCACCCCTACCCCGACAGCCCGCCGAGCAGGGTGGGAATATCCAGCGGCCGAAAACCGTAGTGCTTCAGCCAGCGCACGTCCGCGTCGAAGAAGGCCCGCAGGTCGGGCATGCCGTATTTCAGCATGGCGATGCGGTCGATGCCCATGCCCCAGGCGAAGCCCTGGTAGGCGTCGGGGTCGATGCCGCCCGCGCGGAGCACGTTCGGGTGCACCATGCCGCAGCCGAGGATCTCCAGCCAGTCCGAGCCCTGCCCGAAGCGGATTTCGCCGGGGCGCGAGCGGTCGCACTGGATGTCGACTTCCATCGACGGCTCGGTGAAGGGGAAGAACGAAGGCCGAAAGCGCATGGTGACGTTCGGCACTTCGAAGAAGGCCTTGCAGAACTCCTCCAGCACCCACTTCATGTGGCCGATCGTGCTGGTCTCGTCGACCACGAGGCCCTCGATCTGGTGGAACATCGGCGTGTGGGTGGCATCGGAGTCGCAGCGATAGGTCCGGCCCGGGCAGATCACGCGGATCGGCGGCCTGGTGGACTGCATCGTCCTGATCTGCACCGGCGAGGTATGCGTCCTGAGCAGCATGCGGCTGCCGTCTTCCTTGGGGTGCAGGAAGAAGGTGTCGTGCATCTCCCGCGCGGGGTGGTCGGGCGGGAAGTTCAGCGCGGTGAAGTTGAGGTAGTCGGTCTCGATGTCCGGCCCCTCGGCAACGCGAAAGCCGAGATCGGCGAAGATCGCGGTGATCTCGTCGATGACCTGGCTCACCGGGTGGATGCGGCCGGTCTCGAGCGGGCCGGGGCGCACGGGCAGCGTGACGTCCACCGTCTCGCGCGCGAGCCGCGCCTCGAGCGCGGCGGCCGCCAGCGCCTCGCGGCGGGCCGCGATCCCCGCCGTGACGCGCTCCTTGAGCCCGTTGACCGCCGGCCCGAACGCGCGCCGCTCCTCGGGGCTCATCCCGCCGAGCTTCTTCAGTTCCTCCGAGACCGACCCCTTCTTGCCGAGCGCGCCGACGCGCACGGCCTCCAGGGCCGCCTCGTCGGCGGCAGCGGCAACGGCGGCGAGAATGTCGCGTTCGAGCGTCTCAAGATCGGACATGCGGCGGAACCCGGGTGTTGCCGGCGACCGTTTCCGGCGGCTCGGCGGGAAGTCGCCGGACGGGCCGGCGGGAAAACGAAACGGGCGGCGCGACCCTACCGGTCACGCCGCCCGACATCCGTTCAGCGGCCGACCGGCTGGCCCGGGCGGCGCTTTCGTGCGGCTCAGGCCGCGACGGCGACGCTCCGTGCCTTCTCGACGAGGGCCTGGAACGCGGCCGGCTCGCGGATCGCGAGATCGGAGAGAACCTTGCGGTCCACCTCGATGCCGGCCTTGTTCAGGCCGTCGATAAATCGGCCATAGGTCAGGCCGTGCTCGCGGACCGCGGCATTGATGCGCTGGATCCACAGCGCGCGGAAGTTGCGCTTGCGGTTCTTGCGGTCGCGATAGGCATACTGCATGCCCTTCTCGACCGCCTGCTTGGCGACGCGGATGGTGTTCTTGCGGCGGCCGTAATAACCCTTCGCCGCCTTCAGCACCTTCTTGTGCTTGGCATGGGCGGTGACGCCCCGTTTCACGCGCGACATCTATCGTGCTCCTTCAGCCGCTCGCGTTCACGCGTAGGGCAGGAAATTCTTCTTGATGATGATGGCATCCGGCTCAGCAAGAACCGAGGTGCCACGGGCATGGCGGATGAACTTGGCCGTGCGCTTGATCATGCCGTGCCGCTTGCCGGCCTGCGCTGCCTTCACCCTGCCCGTCGCGGTGACCTTGAAGCGCTTCTTCGCGCCCGACTTCGTCTTCATTTTGGGCATTTTGCTCTCGTGCCTGTTTGGACGGCCGGCGTTTCGGCGGGAAGTTCCGCACGCGCCGGCGCGAATGTCCGGGTTGAGCTTTCGAAAGCCGCCACGGCATGCCCTCGGAGCAGGCGCAACCGGGCGCCTCCCCGAGCCGGGCGGCTCGAAGGTGGCGGCGTTATACGGGGAACGGGGCCGCCATGCAACCGCCGCCGCCGCGCAAGGCAGCTCAGGGCAGGCGGGCGAGCACCGGCCAATGCCCCGCGAGCTGCGCCCATTCGAGCGCCTCGAACAGCGGCACCGCCGCGAGGAAGAACAGGCCGTCGCCGACCGTGCGCAGGAACAGGCGCGGGCTCGCCTCGACGCTGTCGAGGTCGCGCCACGCCCAGAGCCGCGGACCGAAGCGCGGCGTGCGGGCGGCATAGGCCGCGAAGGCGGCGCCGTGACGGACCGCGAGCGCCGCCTCCTCGCGCCGGATCACCGGCAGAAACAGCAGGACGGCGAGAAAGGTGAACAGGCCTGCGACGACGACGCTGCCGCTCTGCGCGCCGAGCCCGGCGGCGCCGATGAAGGAGAAGAGCTAGAGCGGGTTGCGGCTGATCGAGTACGGCCCGGCGGTCACCAGCTCGTGCAGCTTGCGCCCGCCGATATAGAGCGTGCACCAGGCGCGGCCGACGATGGCGGCGGCGATCAGGGCGAGGCCCGCGCCCTCGACGGCCTCGTGAAGGCTGCCCGCCGGCTGGGAACGCAGGAACGGCAGCACGGCGAGGGCGGCCGCGAGGGCGAGCCCGATCGCCCGCTTGCGATTCTGCTGGACGAGGCCGAGGGCCGCCGAGTCGCCTGCATCCGTCATGTGTTCCGATCGCTCCAGGCACGCCCCGCGCAAGGCGGACGGCCGATCGGGAGCATAGGGGAGCCGCGGCGGCGCGCAAACGACGTGTCGACGCGGAGGCCCACAAAAGCAAAAGGCGCGGGGGGTAGGTCCCGCGCCTTGGATCACACGCCTGCTGCTGCCGTCACTTCGGCGCCAGCACCATCACCATCTGGCGGCCTTCGAGGCGCGGCTCGGACTCGACCTTGGCGATCTCCGCCGTCTCGTCGCGCACTTTCCAGAGCAGCTTGAGGCCCAGCTCCTGATGCGCCATCTCGCGACCGCGGAAACGCAGAGTGAGCTTCACCTTGTCGCCTTCCTCGAAGAAGCGGCGGACGGCCTTCATCTTGGTGTCGTAGTCGTGATCGTCGATGCTGGGGCGCATCTTGATCTCTTTGATCTCGACCGTCTTCTGCTTCTTCCGCGCTTCGGCCGCCTTCTTCTGCGACAGGAACTTGTGCTTCCCGAAATCGAGAATCTTGCAGACGGGGGGAGAGGAATTCGGCGAAATCTCGACCAGATCGAGTTCGGCCTCCGCTGCCCTTGCCAGCGCGTCCTGGATCGGCACGACGCCGAGATTCTCGCCGTCCTCGTCGATCAGCTGAACTTCGGGGACGCGAATCTCGCGGTTGACGCGGGGCCCGTCCTTGACGGGCGGCGGGGCTCTGAACGGACGGCGAATGGCTGGATGCTCCTCTTGTGGAAAACGATGTGCGGACGGAGAAGGGCCCGCAGGCGCCCGCGGCAGGCACGCGTAACACGGAAGCCCCCGCACGTCCATCTGACGTCGAGGGGCTGGACGGCACACGAATCCCAGCCGAAGCTGCACGCTGAAGGTCGGCTCGATCCTCACCGAAGTCAAGACCGAGCCGAGCCGAGCCGAGTATTCGCGCCCGGGGACGGGCGGCCCGAATCAGGGGCTGGGCGTGGCGGCGTTCTCGATCGCCTGCCCCGCATTCTGGAGCGCTTGGCCGGTCGCCTGCCCGGCATCCTGCACGGCCTCCCCCGTGGCCTGCCCGATGTCCTGGGCGTCCTCGCGCGCGCCCTCGGCGGTGTCGTCGCAGGCCTGCAACCCGACCATCAGGCCGCAGACGGCAAAGGCGATCAACGCTTTCTTCATGCTGGACGCTCCTCGATACAAGGACCGGGCGTGACGCCCGGTCCGCTGATGCGCGGAAATTCTTAATTGGCAGCGGCGGTGCCCACATTGTTCGCCGCGGCCTGGGCGGCGTTCGTGGTGTTAGCGATGTCCTGGCCCGCCCCGCGGATCGTGTTCGCGCACGCCGTCATCCCGACGGACAGGGCCATGACCGCAAGCAAGGCGATGAAACGCTTCGACATGGGCTGCTCCCTTCTCGACCGACGCGACCCGGCGTCATGGAATGCGGCGCTGGCTGGGGCGGGCGCGCCCGGCTCGATCGAACCCGGGCCGGTGCGGCCGGGCTCGCGATAACAATCCCGTGTTCCGCAAAAAGGTTTCACCGCCCGGGCGCGTTCGGTGAGGCCGGTGCGGGACTTTGACCGGAGGCGACATGGCAGAAGAGGTTCGGCGCATCACCGTGGGCGCCCCCGACGCGCGGCGCGACATCGCGGTGCTTGCAGCGGAAGGCGCCGGGCCGCCCGTGCTCTGGCTCGGCGGCTTCGGTTCCGACATGCGCGGCACCAAGGCGGAAGCCCTCGCCGACTGGGGGCGGCGGCACGGCCGGGCCATGGTGCGGTTCGACTATTCCGGCCACGGCGAATCGGGCGGCGCTTTCGAGGCGGGCACGATCAGCCGCTGGCTCGAGGAGGCCGAGGCGGTGTTCGAGCGCTTCTGCGGCGCCGGCGCGGTCGTCGTGGGCTCCTCGCTCGGCGGCTGGCTCGCGCTCCGCCTCGCCCAGCGCCGCTTCGCCCGGCCCGGAGACGCCGGCGGGCTCGCCGGCCTGGTGCTCATCGCGCCGGCTCCCGATTTCACGGAGGCGCTGGTCTTCGACCGCCTCACCCCGGAGCAGCGGGAGGCGTTGCGCGCCACGGGACGGATCGAGGAGCCCTCGCCCTATGGGCCGCCGACGGTTTATACGCGCGCACTGATCGAGGACGGGCGCAGCCATCTCGTGCTCGGCGGAGAGATCCGCCTTGGTTGCCCGGTCGCGATCCTGCAGGGCCGGAACGACGCCGAGGTGCCGTGGCGCCACGCGCTGAGCCTCGCCGAGCACATCGCCGGCGACGACGTGACCTTCACCCTCGTGGAGGACGGCGACCACCGGCTGTCCCGCCCCGCCGACATCGATCTCATCCTCGCCGCCGTCGAGCGCGTCGCCGGCTGAAGCGCTTGCCGCTTCCGGCCCGGGAAGCCGGCTGTTATACCCCCGCGCGGGGCAGGGCGAGGACGGGCAATGACCGACATGAGGCTGGTGGTGACGGGGGCTGGCGGCCGCATGGGCCGGACGCTCGTCCGCACGCTCGCCGCGATGGACGGCGTCACGCTCCACGCCGCGCTCGAACGCGAGGGCTCGGACCTGCTGGGCGCGGATGCCGGCACGCTCGCCGGCCTGCCGCCGCTCGGCGTGCCGGTGACGAGCGACGCGCTCGCCGCCATCGTGGCCGCCGACGGCATTATCGACTTCACCGCGCCCGCCGCGACGCTCGCCCATGCGGAGCTCGCCGCTCAGGCGCGCATCGTCCACGTCATCGGCACGACAGGCCTGTCCGCCGAGGACGAGGCGGCCATCGCCGCCGCCGCCCGGCACGCCACGATCGTGAAATCCGGCAATATGAGCCTGGGGGTGAACCTGCTCGCCGCGCTGGTCCGGCGCGCAGCGGCCGCGCTCGACGCGGATTTCGACGTCGAGATCGTCGAGATGCACCACCGGCACAAGGTTGACGCGCCCTCCGGCACGGCCCTGCTGCTCGGCCGCGCGGCCGCCGCGGGGCGCGGCGCGGACCTCGGGCAAGTCGCTGTCACGGCGCGCGAGGGGCATACCGGCCCGCGGCCCCGCGGCGCCATCGGCTTCGCCACGTTGCGCGGCGGCTCGGTGGTGGGCGACCACAGCGTCGTCCTCGCCGGCGAAGGGGAGCGCATCGAGCTCGCCCACCGCGCCGAGGACCGCGCCATCTTCGCCCGCGGCGCGATCAAGGCCGCGCTCTGGGCCCGCGGCAGGAAGCCCGGGCTCTATTCCATGGCCGACGTGCTCGGCCTGTCCGACTGACACATCCCCGGAAGCAACGGAGCCCCGATGGAGCGCATCCTCGTCCTCGTCCGCCACGGCCAGAGCGAGTGGAACCTCAAGAACCTCTTCACCGGCTGGAAGGACCCGGACCTCACCGCACGCGGCGTCGAGGAGGCCGGGCAGGCCGGCGACCGGCTGAAGGCGCTCGGGCTCCGCTTCGACCGCGCGTTCACATCCGTGCTCGGCCGGGCACAGCGGACGCTGACCATCATCCTCGATCGCATCGGGCAGCCGGACCTGCCGACGATCCGCGACGCCGCGCTCAACGAGCGCGACTACGGCGACCTCGCCGGCCTCAACAAGGACGACGCCCGCGCGCGCTGGGGCGCCGAGCAGGTTCACGTCTGGCGCCGGTCCTACGACGTCGCCCCGCCGGGCGGCGAGAGCCTCAAAGACACCGCCGAGCGCGTGCTTCCCTATTACGAGCGCGAGATCGCACCCCGTGTCCTCGCCGGCGAGCGCGTGCTGGTGTCCGCCCACGGCAACTCGCTGCGGGCGCTCATCATGCAGCTCGAGGGCCTCTCCGGCGAGGAAATCGCCGGCCGCGAGCTCGCGACGGGCGTGCCGATCGTCTACCGGCTGAACGCGGACGGGTCGGTGGCGTCGAAAGAGGTGCTGGAGGGGTGACGCGCAGGTCGCATGGACGAAGACCTGCGCAATCCCGACACGCGGCGGCCTCTCTCCTCATAACCGAGGAGCGCACGCACCCCGCCTGTCTCCCTTGCGAGCGGCATCGACGCCTTCCCGGTGGCATCGCTGCGGCGCCGCCCTTATAAAGGCGGCGCCTCGTCATGCGGGCGTGGCGGAATCGGTAGACGCGCGGGTCTCAAAAACCCGTTCCCTCAAGGAGTGTCGGTTCGAGCCCGACCGCCCGCACCACCAGCTCAGGCCGCCCGGCCGGCCGCGTCGAGATCGGCGAATTCGTCGTCGGACAGCGTGATTCCCGCCGCCGCGACGTTCTCGTCGAGGTGCTTCACCTTCGAGGTGCCGGGGATCGGCAGCATGACCGGGCTGCGCTTGAGGAGCCAGGCGAGCGCGATCTGCCCCGGCGTCGCCCCGTGCGCGTTCGCGATCGCGGCGAGGCGCGACCCCGGCCCGGTGAGCCGGCCGGCGCCGAGCGGGAACCACGGGATGAAGCCGATGCCCTTGGCCGCGCAATGGTCGAGCACCGCCTCGCTGCCGCGCTCGACGAAATTGTAGCGGTTCTGCACGGTCGCGACGGGAAAGACCCGCAAGGCCTCCTCGATGTCGGCCACCGAGACCTCGCTGAGCCCGACATGGACGATCACGCCCTCGTCGATCAACTGGCGAACGGCGCCGAACTGCTCGTCGCGCGGCACCTTAGGGTCGATGCGGTGCAGCTGCCAGAGCGGGATGCGCTCCATGCCGAGCCGGTCGCGGCTCTTCCTCGCCTCGTCGATCAGGTAGTTCGGGTCGCCCCGCGGCGTCCAGCGGTCGGGCCCGCTGCGCGCAAGACCGGCTTTGGTCGCCACCACGATGCCGTCATAGGGGTGCAGGGCCTCGCGGATCAGGCGCTCGGAGACTTCCGGCCCGTAGGAATTGGCCGTGTCGATGAAGTCGACGCCGAGTTCGGGCAGGCGGCGCAGGGTCCTCAGGCACTCCTCGCGGTCGGCCGGCTCGCCCCATATGCCCGGCCCGGTGATGCGCATCGCGCCATAGCCGAGCCTATGGATGGTGAGGTCGCCGCCGATCCGGAACGTGCCGGACCGGGCGGCATCGGGTGTCTCTGCCATGAGCCTCTTTCCTTGGCTGGAGATAGTCGCGGCCGGCCGACACGAGCGTCGCGCGGCCGCCTGAGCCCCGAACACGGCTGCGCGCCGGGAGTTCACACTTAGCCCCCCCTCGCCCGGCGCCCAACCCCATGCGCGGCTCTTCGCCGCAAGGCTCCGGAAAGGTCTTCCCTCTCTGATTCGGGGTCTCACCCTTGTTGTCGCGCCGAAAATGCGTATATTGCGCGTCGAATGCGGCAGGGACCGGCTCGGGCCGAAGTCTCGCGGGCGACAGATCGCCGAAACGCCGCACGGGGATCCGTACAACCCATCGATAATCAGCGCGCGCTGTCCCGGCACGGCCGGCTTCGCGGCCAATGCCGGGTATCCGCCCTTATGCAGCTTCGCAACATCGCCATCATCGCCCATGTCGACCACGGCAAGACCACGCTGGTCGACGAGCTCCTGAAGCAGTCCGGCTCCTATCGCGAGAACCAGCGCGTCGCCGAGCGCGTGATGGACTCGAACGACATCGAGAAGGAGCGCGGCATCACCATCCTCGCCAAGGCGACCTCGGTGGTGTGGAAGGGCGTGCGCATCAACATCGTGGACACACCCGGTCACGCCGATTTCGGCGGCGAGGTGGAGCGCATCCTGGGCATGGTGGACGGCGCGATCGTGCTCGTGGACGCCGCCGAGGGCCCGATGCCGCAGACCAAGTTCGTCGTCGGCAAGGCGCTGAAGGTCGGCCTCAAGCCGATCGTCGCCATCAACAAGGTCGACCGCTCCGACGCGCGCATCACCGAGGTCGTGAACGAGGTGTTCGACCTGTTCGCCGCGCTCGACGCCACCGACGAGCAGCTCGACTTCCCGATCCTCTACGGTTCCGGCCGCAACGGCTGGATGGCGCTCGATCCGGAAGGCCCCAAGGACGCCGGCATGCAGCCGCTGTTCGATCTCGTCCTCCGCCACGTTCCCGAGCCGAAGGTCGCGCCCGGTCCTTTCCGGATGATCGGCACCATTCTCGAGGCCAATCCCTTTCTCGGCCGCATCGTCACCGGGCGCATCGCGTCCGGCACGGTGAAGCCGAACCAGAGCGTGAAGGTGCTGCACCACGACGGCACCCTGCTCGAGCAGGGCCGCGTCTCCAAGATCCTCGCCTTCCGCGGCATCGAGCGACAGCCGATCGAGGAGGGCGTCGCCGGCGACATCATCGCCATCGCGGGCCTGACCAAGGGCACGGTTGCCGACACCTTCGCCGCGCTCGAGGTGGACGCGCCGCTTCCTGCGCAGCCGATCGACCCGCCGACGGTGACGATGAGCTTCATCGTCAACGACTCCCCGCTTGCCGGCACCGAGGGCGACAAGGTCACGAGCCGCGTCATCCGCGATCGCCTGTTCCGCGAGGCGGAAGGCAATGTCGCGCTGAAGATCGAGGAGTCCGCCGACAAGGACTCGTTCTTCGTCTCCGGTCGCGGCGAGCTGCAGCTCGCGGTGCTGATCGAGACCATGCGCCGCGAGGGTTACGAACTCGCCGTGTCGCGGCCGCGCGTCGTCTACAAGACCGACGAGGCCACCGGCCAGCTGCTCGAGCCGGTCGAGGAGGTCGTGATCGACGTCGACGAGGAATATTCCTCCGTCGTCGTGCAGAAGATGAGCGAGCGCCGCGCCGACATGATCGAGATGCGGCCTTCGGGCGGCACGCGCCAGCGGCTCGTGTTCTACGCCCCGACCCGCGGCCTCATCGGCTACCAGTCGGAGCTGCTGACCGATACGCGCGGCACCGCGATCATGAACCGCCTGTTCCACGCCTACGAGCCCTATCGCGGCGAGGTGGCGGGCCGGCGCAACGGCGTGCTGATCTCGAACGAGGCCGGCGAGGCGGTGGCCTACGCGCTGTGGAACCTCGAAGACCGCGGCCCGATGATGATCGACCCCGGCACCAAGGTCTATCAGGGCATGATCGTCGGCGAGCACACCCGCGAGAACGATCTCGAGGTGAACGTGCTCAAGGGCAAGAAGCTCACCAATGTCCGCGCCGCCGGCAAAGACGAGGCCGTCCGCCTCACCCCGCCGATCCGGATGACGCTGGAGCGGGCGCTGGCCTGGATCCAGGACGACGAGCTGATGGAAGTCACCCCGAAGTCGATCCGCCTGCGCAAGGCCCTGCTCGACCCCAACGACCGCAAGCGCGCCGAACGCGCGAAGGAAGCGCTCGCGGGGTGAGGGCTTCGGCCGCCCGGCGGCTGAACCGGAGCGACCGGCCACCCTCCCTCTCGCGCGAGGGGAGGGAGGGTGCGTGGGGCACCGCCCTACCCCCACACGTCGGCGTCATGGCCGGGCCTGTCCCGGCCACCTACCGTGTAGGGTGTCAAGCCTTTGTGGCGTGGTCCCAGGGCCTGCAGTCACGGGCGATGGCGTTGAGGACGACGAGCATCTTGCGTATGAGGGCGGTGAGGGCGACCTTGCCGGGCCTGTGATTGGTCTCGACCAGCCGGTCGTAGAAGTCTCTGAAGGGACCTTCGTGCCGGATGGCGGCCCGGGCGGCGTTGAAGAGGA
>Ga0182738_1001068_pt1 | contig 35372 bp, 21 predicted proteins | sample eDN5th30CBELigMG_FD_128876 | JGI IMG/M metagenome (GOLD analysis project Ga0182738, IMG submission 128876) | Enriched Miracle-Growth compost microbial communities from Emeryville, California, USA - eDNA 5th pass 30_C BE-Lig MG (version 2)... ...
AGGTGCTTTGTCAGGCGAGATCGAGCGATTTGTGTTCTGACAAGGAAGCCGAAGCAGGCGAATCCCCAGGATTCGTCGATGCAGGCTGACGAAGTTCAGAACGCAAAAGAGCCGATCGCAGCCAAATTGACCTTTCCGGACAGACTCTCAGAGCGCGTGTACCCCATTCGGACCGATTCATCGTTTCGCTATCATCCGTAGCGAAACGATGAATCGTTGGATTCTTTCCACGAGCCTCCACACGCACGACGGTCAATGCGGAGGCGAGACGCTCTAAAAGGTGACGACAGCATCCATCATGAACAGGCAGTTACTTGTATAGTTTGCCAGGGCTGCAGCGTTCGGTGCGACCGTGGGCAGGAATCCGGGGATGCCGTTGCTCCAGTTATAACGGACTTCCGGACGCAGCAGCAGATTAGGTAACGGGCGAATATTCAGTCCATAAGCCATCTCCTGCATCGACGTTCCATTTGCCTTCCACCATTCCACGCGGGCTCCGGCTTTCAGGTGATCGTTAATCGTATAGAACAGATACTGATTAACGCCAATGGCACTATAATGCGTTCCGGCTCCGGCGCTGCCGTTTGGAGAATTGTTCATGCTATCCAGGTCGCTTTGAATGACATATTCCCATTTATCATTGATGACATAATCCACGACGACACTGTGAGAATATCCATTGCCGATCCAGCCCAGATTTCCTGCAGTCAGGATATAGGTCACGGTCAGGTCATCGACAACTTGAATACTGGTCCCGCCCAGGAAGCTGCTGCCGCCGTTGAACTGGTCAAAACCGGTATCCCAGCCAAACGTATATCCACCATAAACAGTCACTCGATCCGTGGCCTGGTAAGTTGCCAGTGCGCCCGTATGAGTAAACGCTTCGCCGAAGTTAAACGTATATGGAATACTGTAAAAGAAGTTACCTGTGGAGGGGACAACCTGATAACCGAGTAACGTATAGAAGTGTCCCAGCTTCACGGACAGTTTCTCATAAGCGACTTCCGCATAGAGCTGCGGGACCGCCCAGTCATAGACTCCATAATTATTGTGGAAGTCAAACCGTCCCGGATGATTTCCGAACGACTGCGTATTCGAGGCATCGGTTCCATACATCACATCCACGCGACCGCCGAATCCGAGCCCCCGAGAGCCATCCGCAATCTTTTCGACGAAAATATTCGTCTGATTATTTTGAAAGTGGCCTGGATAAGTTGCAAACACGCCGTCATTGGCGGTGCTGAATCCAAAGCTGACCCAGCCGCCGATATCCCAGTCGGATTTCGGACCAAGCAGAGTTTCTCCCAGATCAAACGGTTCTCCATTTCCGAAGAATCGTCGCTCGCCACAACCGCCTGATCCTGCAAATGAGGCGTCACAGGCCGCTTGTGGAGAGCAAAATAACGGTTCTCCGGCATAGCCTTGGTCTGCTTCAATCGGGCCAGAGTTTTCGCTGGGGACAGAAGGAAAGGGGGCTGCTTCCGGGAGTTCAAAAACGGTCAGGGCCTGCTGCGAAAAGCGGTTCTCCTGAGCAGAAACAGAGATGGCAGCGCCGTGGAGTGACGCCAGGCAGAGAATCAGACATGTGGGGGAAAGGGACTTCATTGGAGAGACTCCAAACGATTCTCCCCGGTCCCCGTGAGCACTTCGGTACCGAGATGATGACAACGAATCCGTTCATTTCTACAAGGCTCGTCAGGGACAGTGTCGCCATCCGATCCGCCCACTTGATTGAGTGAGCGATAGCGACGTCATCCAGCGACACCCTGTGCCGATCAACGCAATACGTCTGATGTCTCAATTCGACGCTCCTCGCCCGCGTTCCTCCGAAAATCTCCGATTGCCCGGGAAATCGTTATAATCATTAAGTTCCCGTCAGGGCGTATTCACCCCGCACGGGCCGCGTTCCGCCACGGCGCGTCCCCCTTTCATCAGTCGAAACGCGCGCAGCACGAGCCCAGGCCGGGGCTTTCGCTTTATTGAAAATGGCACGTGAAGGCGAGGCTTCCGCCGAACCGCAAACCAGAGGAAGCGTGATCTTGCTCGCGGCTCAGCAGGAGCTTCGCCCTCCCGGAAGTTGCCCACTTTAAAAACAGGCAAAAGCCCTGGGTTCAGGCCAGAGCAACTTGCTCTCATTGAAGGATTCGGAACAAGATGGTGAGACCACTATCCAAAAATCGCACTCCAGCTAAAATTGCCGGGCATCGGAGAATGGATGGATGCTCATACTGCAGCATTCCGGCATTGAAAGATGAAAAATGTTGCGGGGCAATGCTCGAAAATCCATCAGGACAGGTTGATGCAGCCCTTAGGGTATTCGGACAGCTGAAAGCTCGCATTCGTCAGAGAGTCGAGCCTCTCATGATTTTACGACGCGCAGCAGAACGCGGAAACGTGTCCTGCAAATGCCGAAGGAAACTGGTTATGGATGGCGGTCAAAGCATGAAAACTCCCCGATCTCTGACGGTGGGTTGCTGGGTGTGTGGTTTATGGTTGCTGGGCTCCATGGCCGCTTGCAAGCCTCAACCTGCAGAAAAAAAGGGAGAGGAAACGAGGCCTGCAACGGGAACAGTTCCTTCAGGAACAACTTCCGGAAAGGGAAGCAACACGCCGCCGCCGGTGCTGGCAGACTGGAAAGATCCCCAGGGGGTGCTGGTCTTTACTGGTGATGTTCACGGATATCTCGAACCGTGTGGCTGTGCCGAAAAGCAGTCGGGCGGCTTTGCCCGACGGGGCGGTCTGATCAAGTTACTCAAAGAGGAAAAAAAATGGCCCGTGGCTGCCCTGGATGTGGGCGGCTCCCTGAATGAGGCCCGTATTACATATCCGCAGACTCGCATCAAATTCGATGTCATGCTGAAGGGGCTGAACGAATTGGGCTATCAGGGGCTGGCGCTCGGAAAAGAGGAATTGCTGCTGGGAGCCCAGGATCTCTATACAGAATTCACTCATGTCTCCGCGGAAGAGGGGTTTCATGTCCCCTTCCTCTCGGCAAACACCACGATTTTTGGATCGAAAGATCTGGGAACACCACTCAGCACGCGCATCATCGAGTTGGGCGGGCTGAAAATCGGTGTCACAGCCATTGCGGGAAATGCCACCCGTAAGGAACTGGAAAGCGCCGGTGTCACACGTGATCCAGGAGAGTTGCTGGTCGAAGATCCCCGTACCGTTCTGCCGGCAGCGATTCAGGAACTCAAGGCGGAAAACCCGGACTTGCTGGTCCTGCTGTCCGCAGCCACGATGGAAGAATCGACAGCCATTGCCCGGGAATTCCCCGACTTTCAGATTGTGGTCACCTCCGGCAGCGTGGAAGATCCCCGTTCTGATGCCATTTACATTGGCCAGACGCTGCTGGTTCAAGTAGGCAAAAAAGGGAAGAACGCAGCCGTTGTGGGAATCTCTCCTGAACACCAGTTTCAATATGCTGTGCTGGAACTTGATCAGGAACGGTTCGAGGAACTGCCTGCCATGCACCAGTTGATGGGCGATTATCAGGAACTGTTGAAGGCTGCCTGGCCGGAACTCTCCGCTCAAAAGATTTCTGATCCGGATGGTCGCCAGTTTCTGGGAGCGGCTTCATGCAAGGCATGCCATACTTATGCCTATGGTGTCTGGTCCCAGTCCAAACATGCCCATGCGTTCGAGAGTCTGCAAAAAGGGCGTCCCGGACAGGAGGCCCATTGGATCGATCGCACCTGGGATCCGGAATGTCTGGCCTGCCATACTACCGGTTGGGATGCTCAGAAAGCGTTGCGGTATCAAAGCGGATTTGTGGACCTTGAGCAGACTCCGCTACTGGTTGGACAGCAATGTGAGAACTGTCATGGAGGCGGTTCCAAACATGTTTCGTTAGAAAAAGACTGGAAACGCGGCAGCCCAGTCAGTGCGGAGATGAAAGAGGCTCGCGATGGGATGCGACTCACGTTGACCCGCGCGAAATCCGATGTCTGTCTCCGTTGTCATGATGGCGATAACAGTCCTCACTTCGATTTCGATAAGTATTGGCCCAAAGTGAACCATACCGGTCGAAAAGATTAGAGCAACCTGATCCCACCTGGGCCCGCGCAGCGCGTTTCGACTGATGAAAAGCAACTCGAACTTTCTCGCGAATGGTGGGAAAGTCCAAGGGCCTCTCCGATTCGGAGACCGGGCCAAGGGGTCAAAGCGTACTGGACACTTTGGTAACGGAAAATGACTCGATATCGGCCATCGCGGTTTTGCAGGGCGGTCCTGGATGTCTCCAATGCCACCGCAATGCTGTTACCAAATTATTACCAAATCTTCCTGACCAGTTTTGCGGCGAGAGCAATGATACGCTCCGGCCGCAGAAAAACCTGAAAAATGCGAGAGACAGGACTTGAACCTGCACCCCTTGCGGGACTGGAACCTAAATCCAGCGCGTCTGCCAGTTTCGCCACTCTCGCTGGCTGTATTTTTACTGGTTTTTCCAGGGTTGTGAAGGGAGTTCAATTCTTCACGACAACCAGACGGCAACCAATAATCATGTCACAAAGCCTGAAAACCAGTTTCGAGCTTTTCGCACACCGCCCATTCTAACGGGCGGCAACAATTTGGGAGAGTCTGGAACTGAAGAGAAATCGGAGAATCAGAAAGAGGACGAATCAAGTTTTTCCTGAGAGTGCATTCACGCTGCATCGACCGCGTTCCACCACGCGGTGAATGACCTTTCATCAGTCGAACGTCCGTCGAAACGTGTGCTGTGCGGGCTCAGGCCGGAATAACCTGCTCTAATTCCAATCGTCTTTTCTCTTTCCGTCACGTCGCATGAAGCTGTCAAACTTGGAACGACTGAATCTGTGTTGGTGCCACGGGGTTGTTGCATGGTGCTGGCGCTGCACTCCTCTTAGACTACGACTATCGGGACGACAGCTACCGGGACGACAGCTACCGGGCAAGAGAAGCAAATTGACGACATCCCTTCCCCCTGTATGAAAGACGCCGCAGAAAGACCATCAGAGGGAGCGGATATGCGTGTATGAACCATGCCGTCTCACGCAATGAAACATCTGCAGTCTAATATGCCCTGTCAGGGTTTCGTCTTCGGGCACGTCGTCGCGAAACGTCCTCTGCTGTTGGACTTTACGTTAAGACTACCCAGATTCCCGGGGTTGACAAAGTATTTGTAATTACCCTGAGTAAGCAGCAGCCATCCTGACCATCATGGCCTGCTGTCTTTTTAATGGCCTTTTAGACCTTTGATTTTTCCATGCCTCGTTACGACGCCAAACGGATTGAACAGAAGTGGCAGCACCGCTGGGAAGAACAGCAGTCCTTTGTCACATCCAATACACCTCGCCCGGAAACCACCGGCAAACTCTATGTGCTGGATATGTTCCCGTATCCTTCTGGAGCCGGGCTGCACGTGGGACATCCGGAAGGTTACACCGCCACGGACATCATCTGTCGTGCGGGGCGAATGCAGGGAAAACATGTCCTGCATCCCATGGGCTGGGATGCGTTCGGCCTGCCTGCTGAACAACACGCGATCAATACCGGCACGCACCCCCGCGTGACCACTTATGAAAACATTGACAACTTTCGCCGCCAGTTGAAGATGCTGGGGTTCAGCTACGACTGGAGCCGGGAACTCTCCACGACGGATGAAGATTACTATCGCTGGACGCAGTGGATCTTTCTGCAACTGTTCGACACCTGGTTCGATCCGGAAATGAAATGGACGGGAGCCGACGGCATCACTCGTCAGGGAAAAGGTCGACCGATTGCAGAACTCCCCATTCCTTCCGATGTGGAAACACGGGGACCGGATGCTGTGCGTGCTTATCAGGATCAGCACCGACTTGCCTATCAGTCGGATGCGCCTGTCAACTGGTGTCCCGCACTGGGGACGGTCCTGGCTAACGAAGAAGTGACCGCAGACGGCAAAAGTGACCGGGGGAACCATCCTGTCGAACGCCGAAACCTGCGGCAATGGATGCTGCGTATTACAGCCTATGCCGAACGACTCATCTCAGAACTGGAAGACCTGGACTGGCCGGAATCGGTCAAAAGTCTACAGCGAAACTGGATTGGCAAAAGCGTTGGTGCTGAAGTCGATTTTCTGGTCGAAGAGCCTGTCGGTGTCGCTCAACAGGGAAGTCCCGGGCAGAGCAGTCCGGCATTGGATGCTTTTCTGAAGAAGCGGCAGGCCACCGGATTCCCTTCCACACCGGAAGCCAACGTCCTGCGTGTCTATACCACGCGGCCGGACACGCTTTATGGAGCCACCTACATGGTGCTGGCTCCGGAGCATCCGCTGGTGAACAAAATCACGACCGACCCGCAACGCGCTGCCGTGGAGGAGTACCGCCGCAAGTCGATGCTGAAGAGTGATCTGGACCGTACGGATCTGGCCAAAGAAAAGTCTGGCGTTTTTACGGGTGGTTATGCCGTCAATCCGGTCAACGGTCAGCGCATTCCAATCTGGATCGCGGATTATGTGTTGATCAGCTATGGCACGGGGGCCATTATGGCGGTCCCGGCGCACGATGAACGGGACTGGGAGTTCGCTCAGCAATTTCAACTTCCCATCATTCAGGTCGTCGCGGAACCCGGTGCAGAGCCGACTGAGGAAACGCCATCCAAAGTCTTTACCGATCATGGGGTGGCAATTCACTCCGGGCATTACAACGGGCTGACGACGGCCGAATTCAAGAAGAAAATCACAGCCCATCTGCATCAGCACGGGCAGGGACGGCAGGCTGTCAATTACCGTTTGCGTGACTGGTTATTTTCACGACAACGGTACTGGGGCGAACCGTTTCCCATCTGGCATGAACTGGACTCCGCCGGGGTGCCCACTGGGAAAGTGCGTCCGGTCGCTGTGGAAGAATTACCGGTCACCCTGCCGGACATGGATGATTTCAAACCGAAAGGAACCCCCGAGCCCCCCCTTTCGTGGGCTCCGGAGGCATGGCTCTACAAGACTGCCGAAGATGGCGTGCGTCTGAAACGCGAGACCAACAGCATGCCCCAATGGGCGGGAAGTTGCTGGTATTACATCCGGTTCTGCGACAACAAAAACCCCCACCAGTTTATCGATCCCGACCTGGAAGAATACTGGTTGCCGGTCGATCTCTATATTGGCGGTGCCGAACACGCCGTGTTGCACCTGTTGTATTCGCGGTTCTGGCATAAGGTCCTGTTTGATCGCGGACACGTTTCCTCTTCGGAGCCGTTTCGCAAACTGGTGAATCAGGGAATGATTCTGGGCGAAGCTGAAATCACTGGTTATGCACGAGAGTCCGCCGTCTCTGCTGCTGTTGCGAATCAATCCGCAACGCCTGCTGCCGATCAGATTTCACCCGACCAGTTTGTTTCCGCAAAATTTGTGAAAGAAGAGTCGGACGCAGAGACAGGTCAGCCGGTTTATACAGACTCCCGAAATGGAGACCTGTTATTGGCTGTGGGACTCACGCCGGAGCAGATTGAAAAGAAGGGGAACGAGCTGGTTCTCAAAAGGAACTCTGCCGTCGTGGTCGAAAGCCGGGCATTCAAGATGTCCAAATCTCGCGGTAATGTCATCAATCCGGATGACGTGGTCCGCCAGTATGGGGCGGATTCTCTGCGACTCTATGAAATGTTCATGGGTCCCCTGGAACAGACCAAGCCCTGGAGCATGAGCGGGGTGGAAGGGGTGTATCGTTTCCTGACCCGGGTCTGGCGATTGTTTGTGGACGATCTGGCGGATGAAATTCAACTCTCATCCGCTGTCCAGAATGTCGTCCCTACTCCGGAACAGGAACGGGTCGTGCACCGCACCATCAAAGCGGTGACCGAAGACATCGAAAAGTTGTCGTTCAACACCGCCATCAGCCGTATGATGGAATTTACCAATGCGTTCACCAGTGCAGAGGTTCGCCCCCGATCATCTCTGGAACAACTCGTCTTGCTGCTGGCCCCTTTCGCACCGCATCTGGCCGAAGAACTCTGGGAAATTCTCGGTCATCCGGAATCGTTGACTTATGCCCCCTGGCCGCAGTTCGACCCTGCCAGACTGGTCGAATCAGAGATCGAGCTTCCCGTACAGGTGAACGGAAAGGTGCGGGCGAAAATCAATGTTCCGGTAGAAGCCGATCAGGCCCAGTTGCGGGAGCTGGCTGAACAGCATCCGACCGTGCAAAGTCAATTGGCGGGAAAAACGATCGTCAAGGTGATTTGTGTTCCCAAAAAACTGGTCAATTTTGTGGTGAAGTAATCTTGTCATGGAACTCACTCAGATGGGAAATCAGAGGTGAGGGATCGGATAGATTCCCCCGGCTGGATCGCATTCACCCCACATCGGCCGCGTTCCCTTCCGGCAAGTTGTTTTTTGAAACCACTGTTTTGTCAACTTGAAAATTTAGGGTAAGCCTTGACGCAACGTCCGACAACGGAGGACGTTTTGCGATGAGGCACCCCTAAACCAAGCCCTGACAGGGCACCAGCTTCCCTTTTGATTGACGGCGGGCAGGCCAGCGCTTGTTCCGCCCGCAGTGGGGAAGAGCACCGTTTGCATTGAACCTGTTTAAGATTTAAGAGCTGAATCATGTCTCTGCCTGCTGTCGCCACCCAACTCGAAATTCTTCGCCGGGGAGTCGAAAAGATCGTCCCCGAAGCGGAATTTGCTCAAAAACTTGAGAAAAGCCGACAGACCGGGGTTCCCTTACGTGTGAAGTATGGAATTGACCCCACAGCCGCCGACGTGCATCTCGGGCATACGGTTCCGCTCCGGAAAATGCGTCAGTTTCAGGAACTGGGTCACCAGGCGGTGATCATTATTGGCAATGCCACCGCGATGGTGGGCGATCCCAGCGGCCGCGACGAAGCTCGCAAAAAACAATTGACCGCTCAGGAAGTGGAAGCCAACGCCCAATATTATTTACAGCAGGTCGGCAAAGTGATTGATCTCTCGAAAGCAGAGGTCCATCGCAATGGAGACTGGTTCGGCAAAATGGGACTGGTTGAAGTGCTGCAACTGTGTGGAAAAGTCACCGTGGCACAACTCCTGACCCGGGATGATTTCGCGAAACGAATGGCTGCGGAATCGCCCATTTTTCTGCACGAATGCCTGTATCCCGTCATGCAGGCGTGGGATTCTGTCGAAATTCAGTCCGACATCGAACTGGGAGGCACCGAACAGCTTTACAGTTTTATGCTCGCTCGCGATCTCCAGAAAGCACAAGGGCTGAATCAGCAGATTGGAGTGATGTCCCCCATTCTGGTGGGAACGGATGGAACCCGGAGAATGGGCAAGAGCCTGGGGAATTACATCGGAATCTCCGAAGCCCCCTTTGCCATGATGAAAAAATTCATGCAGCTTCCGGACGCCGTCATGCGGCCTTATTTTGAGCTGCTTACAGATTTACCAATGACCGAAGTGGATGTCTTACTGCAGGGGCACCCGAAAGAGGCCAAGGTCCAACTCGCTCAGATCATCATTGGTGAATATCACAACGCCGCGGCTGCGGAGGAGGCTGCTGCACGCTGGCAAAAAGAAATCGGGGAAGGAAGTCTGCCCAGTGAAATTCCCGCTGCCCGACTTTCCAAATCGTTGCTGAATAAAAATACTTGTCTGCAGGCGGCTCAACTTTTGAAAGAGTTGGGAATGGTTCCCTCCACCAGTGTGGCGATGCAGCGTATCAAAGGAGGGGCGGTCTATGTCCTGCGCGGAGACGAGAAAACTCCCGTTCAGGATCGGGCGGAATGGGTGGCCGTGCAGGACGGGATGATCGTCCGGGCGGGCCGGAAGGATTGGCGCCGAGTGAAACTGGTCGATTGATGAAAGGCTGCAGTGCTGCATCGCAGCTTGGGGTTCGGGTTGGTTTCTCGCGATTCCACTCCGTTGTGGCTTGCTTCACAGTCGCTTACTTCACAGTGGCTCGTTTCATAGTCGCTCGCTTCACATTTTCCTATCCGAAAATCAGGATGCGATCGACGAGTGGCTTGCGTGATGGGATACAGCATTTCATCAATCGAAAAGCGTGCTGCGGGGCACCAGCGAGAACAACCTGCTCTCAAAGGTAAAATGGTTCAATATGAGTGAGCAAAATCCAGCATACACCGTTCTGGCGCGTCGTTGTCGGCCTCAGTCTTTTGACGAAGTCGTAGGACAACAGCATGTGGGACAGGCCATTCGTAATGCGATTCGATCCGGCCGTGTGGCCCATGCGTATCTGTTCACAGGGGCTCGGGGGGTTGGGAAGACGTCTACAGCGCGAATCTTCGCCAAAGCTCTCAATTGTCCGCATGTGCAGGATGGAGTTCCCTGCAATCAATGTGAGATCTGCCAGGGAATTGGTGCGGGGAATGATGTTGACGTACTGGAGATTGACGGAGCCTCAAATCGCGGGATTGATGACATTCGTCAGTTGCGGGCGAACGTCAGCGTGAGGTCGATGCGGTCACCCTGCAAGGTCTATATCATCGACGAAGTGCACATGTTGACCAAGGAAGCCTTCAATGCACTGCTGAAAACGCTGGAAGAACCGCCTCCAAATGTCAAATTCGTCTTCTGTACGACGGAACCGAACAAAGTTCCGGACACGATTCTTTCACGGTGTCAGCGATTCGATTTCGGCACGATTTCGCAGTCCGATATCGCTGGCCGTTTGCGGCAGATTGCGATTTCTGAAGGGCGGGAAGTGGATGACGACGCGGTGGAACTGGTCGCGCGGCGGGCCAATGGTTCGATGCGGGACAGTCAATCTCTTTTCGATCAATTGCTGGCATTTGGTGGAGATCGAATCACCGCCCGGGATGTCCACCAACTCCTGGGAACGGCTACGGATGACCGATTGATCGATCTGGTGGAAGCTCTGATCGGCAATCAACCCGCAACGGCGCTGCAGACGATTGAATCCGCTTTGGACCAGGGGGTGCAGATCGGGAGTCTCAGCGATCAATTACTGGCGTATCTGCGGGACCTGATGGTCACAGCAGCGGGGGCGAAGGAAATCAGCCTTTCCGCAGTGACAGATTCCAGCCGGGAGCAAGTTCGTCAGCAGGCAGAACGATGGGGATTACGCACGATTTCAGCTGCCATGCAGATCCTGGCTGAGACAAAATCGCGGATGCAGCGGGCCAGTTTCGCTCGTGCGCTCATGGAACTGGCTGTCGTACGAATGGCTGCCCTGGAAGACCTGGAACAGATTTCAACACTGATTCTGCGGGCAGGAACCGGAGCCATCTCCGTTTCGTCAGCGGGAAGTCCGCCGACGGCAAGTTCGTCAGCAGGGGTGTCCGGCAAGTCGGCATCTCCCGCGCCGCTGAACCCGGCGGCGCTAAAAAAAAACAATGAACCTCCCCCCGTCATCGCTTCCACTCCAGTCAACGCATCTCCACCAATCACCCCGAAGTCCGCCGTGATCGTCGAGACACCTACCGCGACGGCGGAAGAGAAGGACTCTGTAGCGCAAGCAGTTTTAAATTCTCCATTTACGGAGGATAGAATGGATGAATTCTGGGAGCGGCTGCTGCGAGAAGTGCCGGAAAAGATGGCGGAATATTTGCAGAAAGCATCCAAGAGAGCAATTTCTGGGCCAAATCGACTGGAAATTTGGTTTCCAAAGAGCTATGCTTTTGAAAAGCGTTATTTCGAGAATCCTGAAGCATGCAAAAAACTGGCAGCAGTGATTCAAGAAATTGTTGGAAAAACGATTGATTGCCAATTCTCCGTAGATCGGAATGCAGAAACAGGACGTGAGGCATCTCCCAGCCCGGAGAAACCTCGCCTTCAGGAACGGCGAAAAGCATCGGCAGTGGATGGCGATGCCTTTGTGCAGATGGCAGTCAGTCTGTTCGGCGGTCAAGTGGTCGAAGTTCGCCCGTTGCCGAACGAGATCGTTTCCTCTCAAAGTGAGGAAATGATGGAAGATCAGGTAGACGAAAGTTGACGGTCCGGCAGCATGGCAGCACGCGGATTTCAATCAGATCAGCACCCGTTTGGACCGGCAGTGGGTCGGCTTGTGGAACAATTCTCCTCTTTGCCAGGAATTGGTCGCAAATCTGCCGAACGGCTGGCCAATCACATTCTCAGTTGTCGCGAAGCGGATGCGATGGCACTGGCCGACGCCATTCGAGACGTGAAAAAAACGGTCCGGCGCTGCCAGATCTGCTTCAACCTCACAGAGCAGGAGGTCTGCTCTATCTGTCGCGATCCGCGTCGTGACCGAACGATCGTATGCGTGGTCGAACAGCCCAAAGACGTGTCTGCTTTGGAAGCGGCTTCGGCATTTCAAGGAACGTACCATGTTCTAGGAGGACGAATTGCACCGCTGGAAGGAATTGGACCGGATGATTTAACCATCGGCCGATTGATTCAACGAATCAAGAAGGAGAACGTGCGGGAAGTAATCATGGCAACGAATCCAACATTGGAAGGGGATGGAACAGCTTTGTTCATTTCCAACCTACTGGAGGATGAACCTGTGACAATCACCAGACTTGCTCGCGGGATCGCGACAGGAAGTGTGTTAGAGTTTGCTAATAAAGAAATGTTGGCAGATGCCATGCGTGGGCGACAGAATTTCTAGAGCCCTGTCAGGGCTTGGTTTTGGGGTGCGTCATCGCGAAACATCCTCAGTTGCCGGACGTTGCGATAAGACCTACCCGAATTTTTAAAGTTGACAAAGCACGAGGAGTCTATCGCAACTCAAATTTCGGTTAGAAAGCAGGGGAAGCGAGCGACAACGGAGCGGAATCGCGAGAAACCGACCCGAACCCCAGGCTGCGGGGCAGCACAGAGCACATTGCTCTCGTTTCGAATGCTTTTGAGAGTTGCGAACAAAACTTTCCAGGCAAGGGGAGATTGAATTTCCGCGAGCACGTTCGTTGCAGGTTTTGTCAGAGCTTTTTAAGAATCCATTTCAATGCACTTAAACGTTTCCCAGCAAATGCGGATGAGCCAGCAAATGAAGCTGGCGCCTCGCATGATTCAGTCGATGGAGATTCTTCAGCTGCCGCTGATGGCGCTGCAGGAACGTATTGACCAGGAGCTCGCTGAAAACGTGGTCCTGGAGCAGGTTGCCAATCGCACGGAAGAATACAAGCAAGACCCCCCCGAAGTGGATTACGATGCTCCCAAAACGGAGATCGACCGCCGGGAGATGGTGAACGACGACAATAACGCTTCTGATTTCGAACGCCTGCTGGAAATCTCCAAAGAATGGCCGGACGATAACTATACTTCCGGGTCACGACCTTCCAGCAATCGGATTGAAGAAGATGGAGATCGCCAGAACGATGTGATGGCGAACTGTGAAAACCGCCCGGAAACGCTGCACGATCATCTGCTGGAACAGTTTTATTGCGATGCCCCGGAACACCTCCGGGATTTCGGCGAATACCTGATCCATAATCTCGACCCGAATGGCCGACTCCAAAGCTCTCTGCCGGAACTGGCACAGGTCTTTGGAGCCAATATCACCCATGCCGATGCCGAACAGGCCCTGAAACTGGTTCAGCGTCTCGATCCCCCCGGGGTCGGCGCCCGAGACCTACGGGAATGCCTGCTTTTGCAGATCACTCCAGAAACTCCGCTGGGGGAGATCATGGCCACCCTGATCGGGGATCATCTGGATGACGTGCTGCAGAATCGGCTCCCTTTGATTGAGCGAAAAACCGGTTATTCGCTGGATGCTGTGAAAGCAGCCATTGAACAGATGCGGACCCTGGAACCTTATCCGGGGCGCATCTTCGATGCGCCTGCCATCCAGACCATCACGCCGGACTTGAAAGTGGAGAAGAATGACGCTGATGTCTATGTTGTGGAATTGATTGATGAATATGTGCCTCAACTACGGATCAATCGCCGTTATGTGCGCATGCTGGAAGCAAATCCGGACGCAGCCACCAAAGAATTTATCAAACGGAAAATCGAATCCGCCAAATGGCTGATCGATTCGATCGAACAGCGCTATAACACTTTGAAACGGGTGGCCCAGTCCATTGTGGATCAGCAGCTGGAGTTTCTGGATCTGGGCCCGGAATACATCAAACCATTAAAAATGCAGGATGTGGCCGATGTAGTCGGCGTGCATGTGACCACCGTCTCCCGGGCAGTGGATGATAAATACATTGCGACTCCGCGCGGGATCTTTCCACTCAAACGATTCTTTGGTGGGGGAACAAAGACGACGGACGGCGAAGATGTAGCCTGGGAAAATATCCGCCTCAAGTTGAAGGAAGTGGTCGACCAGGAGGACAAATCCGATCCTCTCAGCGACGACGCACTGGTGGCAGAACTCGCGAAGCATGGCTTCAATCTCGCCCGGCGGACAGTCACCAAGTATCGCAAAGCGATGAACATTCCCTCATCTCGGCAACGTCGCGAATATTAGAGCAAGTTGCTCTAATATCGCATGACTTCCGTATCGTCCGTCGTACGCGTGAACACTCGCAGAGAGACCCCAACGATTCATCGTTTCGCTGCAGATGATAGCAAAACGGTCAATCGGTCCATACGGGCTGAATGCGATCTAATTAGAGCGCATGACTCCCGCATTGGCCGCGTTCCGCCACGTGGCGAGCAGTCTTTCATCAAATGAAACGCGCGCTGCGCGGGCCCAGGCCAGAGCAACTTGCTCTACAGCCTGGTTAACTCTAAAAATTCAGGTAGGTCCTAACATCAAGCCCGACAATGAAGAACGTTTCGCGATGACGTACCCTGAAGCCAAGCCCTGACAGGACAACCTGCTCTTACCGGACAGCTGTGAAATCGAATATGGAGATGCGGACTTGTCGAGGCGGGATGGTTGCCGAGCGCAGATCTCCGTTGAAGAGTTGTCGTAGAGCTTGACAGGAATTATTTGTGTTTTTTACAAAACTGTCTTGCGTGCCACATCGAGATCGGCACTTGTCCTGTTCCGAGCACATTCATTCTGAATTGTCGATGTCCTGCCTCGGACATCTGGCATCTCATCAATCGAAACGCTTTCACCGCGGGCACGGGCCAGAGCAATGTGCTCCAGCACCTGTCCGAGAACCCCTTCTTAGAGAAAGAAGAGAGAGAGAAGGGGAAAGTATCAGCGACGGTCTTTCTTCTCCTCCTTTTACTTTACCTTGGACCAGGCTTCCAAACTGAAAAGACGGTCATTTGATCTCATTCCAGAAAGTGCTCCGTGATTCCCGATGAATCCGTTTGATGCCCGAATCATTCACACGCATCCTGGATTCCGCATCGGAAGACGAGTTTTGGGATGATGTCCAGGAGGTTGCTATTTTGCCGCATTCCTATCGCGAATTGAAGAAGCCAGTCCCGCCTGGACAACGATTGCCTTTACGGATTGCGATCTATCTTCCTAATTATAGTAGTGGCTTTCATCAGGTTGTGGATGGCATCCTGAAATTCCAACGGGCTCATGGAACATATGTACTGAAAGATTTCCGTTATTCTCCCGGTGATCTGGACGATCTCGAGCAACGCCTGTCTCCGCCTCCGTGGACGTCCCGATCGGATGGAGTGATCACCTTTGTCGGGCGCCAGCCTGGGATGGAAGAGTGGTTAATCAGGGGGAAAGTGCCGGTCGTTAACACTTCAGCAGACCGTCTGGGAATCTTTCCGCCATCCGTTCACAGCGACGCAGCCAGTATTGCCAGTGTTGCTGCCGATCATTTTTTAGATCTTGGGTATCAAGAATTCGCCTATGTCGGCTATGGACCGTCGATCGGAAATACTTATCGCGAGGAAGCATATCGTCATGAGCTTGAAAGTCGCGGCTACTCGTTGCACACCTGGCGATTACAGTCGATCTGCGATCACTTGATTGAAGATCCAGAGCCGATATTGAAAAGAGACCCTCAATTGGGGATCGGGTTGCAAAGTGCGGCCAAACCGCTGGCGGTCTTCTGCCAGAATGATGAGACCGCTTCTGCCATCGTCTGCATCTGCCAGAAACTGGGTCTGGATGTCCCGAGTCAGGTTGCAATCTTAGGGGTCGGCGACAGAACTACCGCCACGGATTGCAGGATTCCACTTTCCAGTATTTCGATTCCGGGAGAAGCGATTGGATGGGAGGCAATGGCATTACTCCATCGATTGATCAGCGGCGACAATAACGTCCCCAACGACACGGCAATTCCAGTGATAAGTATGACCGCCCGGGGATCGACCCTGGAACGCCCTGTTCGTGATCGTGATTTTGATCGAATTATCCGGTTAATACGAGACAGGGCCTGTCTGGGAGTTTCCGTCAACGAGCTTGTTGATACATTGCATGTCAGCCGCAAAACACTTGAACGAAAATTCATCGATATTCTCGGACATCCTCCCGGTGAAGAGATCCGCCGCGTTCGTTTGGCGCGTGCTAAAGAACTCCTGTTGACAACACAGCTTTCGGTCACACGCATTGGTCGAATGACTGGATTTGATAAAGCGAGTTTGTTCAGCCGGTTCTTTCTGACCTGTACCGGACTCTCTCCCAGGGACTACCGGCGGCTCACTCAATCAAACGAAGATGTCTTCACTGTGCCGACAAGAGACTGAAATCGCTTTCACCGCGGACACTGGCCAGAACACCTGCTCTCAGGTGGCCCTGACAAGGACTGCTAGCCTGCATTGCACACTCAGTTGACGCAAAAACGCCTTCGCGTGGGTATAAGTTGTGATCACAACATCACTTCTACAGCACGGGAGGCGTTCGCTGGATGATACAGGCTGTCCGCAGCAGTTGGAACTCTTTGAGGTCAATCGGCAGCAGGTGACCGTCACCTTTGACGGCGAGCAGATCGTCTCTGATGCGGGGCTGTTGCCGATTCGTCAGCTTGATCAGCAGTTGGGGATTCTGGCGGAAGCAGCACGACGGTTGCCTGATCCGCGTTCGCAATTGTTCGTCACGCATTCGGCGGAACGCATCATCACACAACAAGTGTCTCAGATTCTCGCTGGCGATCCGGATGGCAATGATGCTCAGCGATTGCGGGACGATCCACTCTTCAAAACCATCGTCGGTATTGATCCGCGTGAAGAACTTTCACTCGCCAGCGGATCGACGATCAATCGTTTTCAGCATGCCTTCACACGACGCGAAGCGGAGAAGCCGATCGAAGAACGAGACGTGATCTTCGAAGTTCGAAACGCTCAGATCGAGCGGATCAAGGCCATGAATGAGTTCCTCGTGGATGTCTTTGTGCGAACTCGCCAGCAACAGCCACCGAGCCTCATCATCGATCTCGATCCGACCGATGATCCAACACACGGCCAGCAGCAACTTTCACTCTTCCACGGCGATTACAAACAGCACCAGTACTTCTTCGACCCGGTTCGCGGCACCTTGGACTTGGCATGCGGATGCACAGACCCCGGTGGCAGCGAAGAGTTCTGCGGTGTCTTGCGGAACCCTTTGAGTTCCTCTTCCAGGCGAGCGATCCGCTGTTCGTAATACTGAACGATCGCCTCGACCACCGCTCTCGCTTCAGGAGGCAAAACAGCCAACTGCTCAGGAGCGATCGGCAATGACGACATCCCCAAGATATCGCAAATCCTGCAATTTCACGAAAGACCAACCCCCAACCCGTGAACGGTTACCGAGCATCCGAACTGGCCTCACTGACTCCAACCGCATTTGATCTGAATTCAGAACCAGCAACCGTCACTCTGGCCGCTGCTGATGAGAAGCGGCGTCGAGGGGCAGTGCAACCGCTTCCACCAGGCTTGGCAGATCTGCTTCGCCCTTGGGTGGAAGGGAAATCGCCCGACGATCGTCTCTGGCCGGGACCATGGGCAGACCAGAAGAGGGCCGGAAGGTTTCTTCGATTGGACCTCAGTGCTGCGCGGGCAGCCTGGCTGGAAGAGACTAAAGACGAAGCGGAACGAACCGAACTCGAGAAGTCTGACTTTCTGAAATGGGAGGACTCGCAAGGCCGGTTCGCGGACTTCCACTCACTCCGGCATACCTACTTGTCCCAACTGGGAAGATCTGGAGCATCCCCCAAAGCGATGCAGTTGCTGGCTCGACACTCCACAGTGGAACTCACACTGGGGCGATACACTCATGCTGGCTTATTCGATCTTGCAGCGGCAGTTGATCGTCTTCCAAGGCTGCCGGTTGATCCTGCCGCGAAGCAGAACCCGCCCATGCTGAAAGCGACCGGAACCGAGCCGGCCCGCCCAGCCGATTCTGTCCCGGTTGTGGTTGCCGGAACGGTTGCCGGTTTCAGCGGCAACCATTGATTTTTGTTGAGAACGATTGATCAGCGGAGAGGGGGGGGATTCTCTGCAATGATTTTTGTAAAGCTTGTCTCAAACAGCACTTGTGTCGCAAGTGTCAAGTGAGATCAGGATTTACGGATTGTCAGACTGCGTCAGGAGTGGTCATGGTTTCTCATTGGTAGTCAAGCTGAATGGCACACTGTGCCATTCACTGGGGCGGAGTCTCCCAAGGAGATTCCATGACGATCCGTCTTGACCCGCCCATCATCCCCAAGAATGGTCACACGATTGAGGTCATTGTCCCCGGTCGTGTGAGCGATCCTGGTCCCGGAAAACAGGACATCCGTTCCTTGGACGATCAGTTGAAGCTGGCGAAGGAATGGATTGAGCTCCGAAGCGACTCTCCCATCAAGATCACTGAGGTGGTGGGACAAGGAAGCGGGGAGAATCTGGAGCGTCAGGAGTTTCTCGATCTGATCTCACTTGTTGAAACCGGCGGATATGACCTGGTCCTGACTGAGGATCTAGGGCGAATTGTGCGACGGCTCCAGGCTCACATGTTTGCGGAACTTTGTGTCGACCAGGAAACGCGTCTCATCTCAATTAATGACTATGTCGACACCGCTGTTCCCGGTTGGCAGGATCGGTCCATCTTTGCTGCCTGGCACCACGAGCGTTCCAACCGCGACACATCGGATCGGATCAAACGCACTCGCCGCAGCCGATTCGATCAGGGAGGAACCTGTCAACTCCCCATTTTCGGCTATCTTAAGCCTCCTGGGTCGAAGTCGGATCTCGACTGGACGAGAGATCCCGTTGCGGAAGACATCTACAAAGAATGGTTTCGGAAGCTGGATGGAGCGGATCCCAACCACATTGGTGCGTGTCCCGATGGTGCTCTCTATTCGGAGATTGCTGACTGGCTCAATTCAATGGATCTCCCCACTGGTCCCTATTGTCGGCAGAAAAAATGGGATGGGCCGATGGTCAGCCGGGTCACACACAACTGGCTGCTGAAGGGAGTTCGCTTTTGCAACAAGCGGAAATCTCGCCGGGGCGGCGACGGTAAGTACCGTTCTGTCAAAGCGGATCCTGCTGAACTGCGCACTCGGCGGGTTCCAGGGTTGGCCTTCTTCGAGGAAACCTACTATGACCGGGTTGTGGCCAAAGCGGATGCCAGGAACGCGCGATATCGTCGACGCGGGGAAAACGGCCGCGATCCTCGCCGGAACGTCTCCCGGCGTCGGACACGCTGGCCAGGCCAACATCTGGTTTGTGGAATCTGCGGACGAATCCTGGTTTTTGGCGCCCATGGGCAAAAGGATCAACTGGTCTGTCGTGGTGCCGTGAACCATGAATGCTGGAATATTGTTTCGTGTGATTCAAAACTGGCTGCCAAAGCGATTGCCAGTGCTGTCCTCGAGGAGATTGAGGTCTGGCCTGATTACGATGCGGAACTGATTGCGAAAGTCCAGGAGGAGATGGGAAATCACGAAGCTGTCCAAAGCCAGGCGTTGGCTGAACTTCATCGCCGCGAGGAAAAGTTGATGCGTCAAGAGACGAACATCCGGCACTCGCTCCGGGAATACGGTCCGACACCACTCATCCAAAGCGAAATCTCGGCATTGGAGCAGGAAATGGCAGAACTTCGTGCCGAAACTGCGAAACTTGAACAGCAGCAACCTCCCCTTGCCGCTCTTCCGGATCTCGAAGAACTCCGACAGCTTGCCCGTGATCAAATCCGGGTATTGGCTATGGAATCCATCGAATTCGGCCACCTCATGCGACAGCTTCTGCCTCAGATTGAATGCTTTCCGTATGAATCCATCGACGGGGGGATTCCGGTTCTCCGAGCCTCCGTGAGAATCAATCTGACAGGCCTGCTGCCAGACCGTATCGAGGCAGATTCCTATAAGGCGATTGACTCACTCTCCCGCACTCGATTGGTTGATTTGTTTAAGAGCCCACAGCGAATCAGTTTTCGAAAGAAGATTATGGAACAAATTGATAAGCAGAAGCAGCGGGATTTGGCCCAATCACTGGGGATCAAGCAGGCCGTCATCAGCCGAGCCAAAAAGCTGACGCAGCGGATGGAAGAACTCGGCCGCAGCGATCCCTTTGTCCCGATTCGCCAACCGATTGAGCGAGGAAAGAAGTATCGACGACAAAATCATCTCCGGTTTTGCCATACTCCGCTCCCCGGATACGAAGAGCCGAAATTCCCTGCGGAGTAGCAGAAGCAGAACAACAATCGCTTTGAACCCCGAGACCCGGTCATCGTTGATGACCGGGCCTTTTCTCATGCGCAAGCAGGAACTCCACATGCCCCGCAGAACTCAACGAAGATCCCCTGAGAGGATCGTTCACAAGAACAATTCCTTATCTCTACTCTTGACGCTCTTAGCGAAAGCCGTCGCACAGGAGATCAAAAAGCAGCCTCCGTCCCTCGCGAGCGCTCGTCGAAGTCGATCCCCTCGGCAGCAAAAGAAATAATTGCCACAACACTTCCTCAATCATTCCTTACAAGTTTCTCCACGCATCACAATTGAACAATGAACCATCTGTTCGTCGTGGCGGGCTGTCCGAAAGACAGCCCGCCACAAAGTCTTTCTTTTATCTATGCCAAGGTCGGAATCCCTGTGCTCTGCCTGCACAAGGATTTTCAAAGAATGTCTTCTCCCTAATCAGGAGACGTCCGTTCGCTCTGTTGTCAGCCTTATTCCTGCTTCAATGCAGGAGCGGAACGTCTCTGCTCAAACATCCACTTCAAAATGCCGCTCGCAGGATCATACGCATCGTGCCAGCTGTCGTGGCCGACTCCGGGGAGTTCGGTATAGTGAGGATTGCCGCCTGCGGATTGGATGGCGGTGATCATCTCTCGGGAGCGTTCTGGTGGGACCACGCTATCCTCGGCACCGTGAATTGCCCAGATGGCGGTTTGCTTGAGTCGTTCTGCCCATTCGGGATGGCCGCCCCCGCAAATGGGAAGGACTGCAGCAAATAAGTCGGGGCGGCGGGCTGCCAGCTCCCAGCTGCCATATCCTCCCATCGACAATCCCGTCAGGTAGACTCGATTCGGGGCAATTCGATGTTGGCGAATTGTTTGTTCGATGAGTTCTTCCAGTTCAGGAATCCACGAGTCCCACCAAGTCTGGGGTGGGCACTGTGGGGCCAGGATCGCACAAGAAACAGAACCTGTCCGAAACAGCTGTTGCGGCAATGTCTGTAGCTGCTGAATGGTGTCGTACCCGCGTTGGCCTGAACCGTGCAGAAAGACGACCAGAGGAGCAGGATTGCCGATACGCTGTGGAGCCAGAAATCGGGCCTGCAGTTCGTCACCAAGGTAAGATCGTGACGAGATGGGCTGGAATCCAGAAACCGTGCGGGCATCGATGCCAAACTGAAGAGACCCGTCATTCCGCTCATCCATGCAAGCGATGAGCATGAAGTTCAAGGCAACCCAGACCGTCGCGCAGGCCACGAGGGAAGCGTCCGGCTTGTCCACATGGGGTGAATTCACATGGCTTGCGATCTGAGAGTTCGCTTGATCGATGATGTGTTGCTCCAGGGCAATGTCCAGCAGATCATTCACTGACAATCATCTGCTCACTGTCGTTCCTCATGAACCTGTTCAGGATCTATCGTCCCATCCGCAGCCTCAGCAGGACCCATCCCGCCCGGAACGCTTCCGTCCAGTGCAGCTTGGTCTGGCCGAAGCGGCGTTCTTCGTAGTGGATCGGGACTTCCTGGAATGTTGCCCCGACGTTCTTCAGGCGATAGAGAATCTCTTCCTGGATGGCATAGCCCGTGGACAGGGCTGTGGACCAGTCGACTTGAGAGAGAAGTTTCACGTGATAACAGCGGAAGCTACCGCTATTGTCTCGGGTGGAAAGTCCAAGGAGAGTGCGGGCGTAAAGGTTCAGCGATTGGCTCATCAGCCAGCGGATTTTCCCGAACCCGTCTGCCTCGCCTCCCTGGATATAGCGAGAGCCGATCACGACATCAGCTTTGTCGGCCTTTGCTAACAGGGACGGGATGAACCGGGGAGGATGCGAGAAATCCGCATCGAGGTTAACCAGCAGATCATAGCCGTGGTCGATGCCATACTGGAACCCGGCGATGATGGCGGTACCCAGGCCGAGTTTGCCGGGACGGTGGAGGACGTGAATCCGTGCATCCTGGACGGCCAGCTCCTCGACAAATACTCCGGTGCCGTCTGGGGAGTTGTCATCGATGATCAGCAGCTCGGCTGTGGGCAGCTGCTGCAGGATTTCCGGGATGAGCAATTGCAGGTTTTCTCGTTCGTTGTAGGTGCACAGCGTGATCAGCATGCGCGGAGTCCGGACCTCCAAAGTAGATTTCTGGTCCTCTTTCCTGTCTGGAACGATGGGATTTGTTTGCTCTAACGCGAAATCCATATGGCCCTCACTTCTCGTGTTCGGCGCGTGCTTCAGGCAACGGTGTCCGGTGAGGCTCTTTGTCCGGTTGAGCTGCGGTGAACGATCCCGGCCATGCGATGCCCGGGCTTTGTGGTTTCAGTAAGAGGACTGAACTCCGAAGCAGTGCTGAAGACGTCGGGACACACATGACCCGGAACCCGACAAAGGGGGATGACTTCCAGGGAGCCAGGATCGGATAATTGATGAAGCAGCCTTCGCCGACGTAGATCCAGTCTCCGCCTCGAATCACTTTCGCGTAGCCCTCTTTCGGCCCAGCGGGATTGTCGCGGCGGGAGCGCTGGTAATAGTCGCGGTCGAACCAGTCGGCGCACCATTCCCAGGCGTTGCCCCGCATGTCATACAAACCGAGTGAATTGGGGGGATAGGAACCGACTGTCGTGAGTGGTAATGCTGGACCGATTCCCGCAGCCGCTCCGGATAGATCATTGGGCTGACGTTTGGACATCCACGCATAAGGAGCGGAAGTGCGTTCGCGGCAGGCGAATTCCCATTCCGCTTCGGTCGGGAGTCGGTAACTGTGTCCGGCAGCTTTTTCTTCGGGAAGTGACGAGAGGCGTTCGCAGAACTCCTGGGCCTGGTCCCAAGTGACGTTGACGATCGGCTTGTCGGGATCGGATGCCTTTTCCTCGGAAGCAAGGACTTCAGGTGGAATGACCTGCTGAAACTGCCGTTGTGTGACCTCGGTCGTCCCCAGGAAATAGTCCGCTGAAATCTTGACCAGATGAGGGGGAGTCTCCGGGGGCGTGTCGTGATTATTCCCTTCATCAGGGACTCCCATCGTGAACTCACCGGCGGGAATTTTGACGAAGTTCATCCCAATCGAGTTCTGAATGGAATCCGCCTGCAGGTTCTCGCCGCGCGACGGAGAAGGCGCTTCCTGGCTGGAACCAGTCCAGGTGACAAGCTGGCTGGCTTCCAGGTGGAACCGGTCGGGAGGGGTTTCACGGGAATGCAAGTAGTGCCAGACGGATGAGTCAATGTTGTTGGAGACGAACCGGACGGCTCCATCCAGAAACGCGGCATTGACTCCTCCGGCATGGCGGCTGCGGGAAGTCGCGTTCTGATTCTTGTCCACATAGGAAACGCAAGGCATTCCCAGTTCGATCAACCGTTCAGGACCGTATAGTTCGTTGAGGGCGCCGCCCCCTTGAATATCATCAGAGCGCGCCCAGGGATTATTCGGCCCAGCGTCATCACCATTGATGCCATGCCCCCAGGTGACGCTACCGGCGATGTGTCCCAGCGCCCAGCAGCCACGAATATCGATCGGATCGATTCCCGCCCGGATTTCGTTGAACGCCACCAGCGTGGACAGGCCATTCGTCAGGTCTTCGCGGCGGAACGCCTTGTTGAATCCCGCGATCCCATTTCCCCGGTATTCGAATTTTCGCTGCTCCCCATCAATCAGCAGGTAGGCATGATCTCCTGTCGGAGTCTGCGTGCTTCCCGCAGTCGTGTAAAACGAATGTGTTCCGCCATTGATGGCATAGTTGCCCCGGGCAAATTCAATGATCAGTCCTTCGACCGGCTCAAAGGCAAACCGGTTGTCAGGACGGTTGAATTCATCCACGGGACAGGTCAGTTCGCTGATCTGCCTCTCCCGGATCGTTCTGTTGGTTTCGGAGGACACTGGCTGTGCATCGTCATAGTCCTTCAACAACTCCGTCAGGCCCAGATGCGGGGCCAGTTCGAGCGCCCAGTTCTGGCCAATGAACTGATCCCAGCGGGTGGAGTCGTGCAGCGCGAGGGTGCTTAGCGCAGACGTGTCCCAATGAGCCGCCGGCGGATAAGTGTCGTGTTGCTGTTCGTATTCTGCCAACGCCTGGGCCAGACGCCCCATCCGCTGCGCGCAGGTCTTCCTTCGTGCCTGTTCCCGGGCATGGAGTGTCCAAGGGACGGCCAATGCCGCCAGGAGCAGGAGGACGGAAAGCGTGATGAGGACTTCTGTCCGGGACAGGCCGCGATGTCCTGGCGGAATGGTCTGCTCTATCTGCCACTTGTTACGAACGTGAAATCGCATACCAGCCGACTCCCCCTACGAGCAGAACATTGACGGCGACAATGGCCCAGAACCGGAAATCATTGCCCTCCGGTTTTTCCTTGTTTCGCGCCACCTGCGTGCTGGCGCGGGATTTTCCCTTCTGGGCCTGACTGTTCAGCAGGTCTCGTCCCTGCTGAAATTCGGCGAGTGAAAGCTGCTTGTCGGCATCGCGATCTGACGCGAGGAACATCTCTTCGCGGCGTCCAATGGCGGACTGGGCGCCTGCATCCGTGCGGCCTTTGTATTCGGAGAGCAGTTCTTCCAGCGTCAAAAACCCATTCTGGTCGGCGTCGTAATAACCAAACGCGATTTCGGCAGGAGCACGTGCAGGATCAACGCGAAAGTCAAATTCCTCCAGGCTCAACTGGCCGTTCTGGTCCTTGTCGTGGCACTGGAAATAGTAGTGGGCCAGTCCCGTCAGGGGCACACCCTGACTGTCATAGAACTCACCAAAGGAAAGTGTTCCGTCTCCGTCCCGATCCAACCGCGTGGAATGCCAGGGGGCCAGCACATTGGCCAGCGGAGTGAGCCGATATTCTGCCAGTGAGAGTTCCCCATCGCCATTCTGGTCGAATGCCGCTGCCAGATGCTTGGCGATTCCCCGTTGCCATTCGCCGACACTCGCAGAGATTTCGGCCTGGGACAGAGTGCCACTCAAATCCTTGTCGTACTGCAGGAACTGGGCAATCGGGTCAACTCGCCAATGGGGAGCAGCCGTCCATTCCGCGAAGTCCAGGAACCCATCCTGATTGGTATCGGCTTCCCGGAATTTTTCTTCAGCAGTCGCTCCCCCGTACCCCCTTCTCAAGTATTCGTCTTTGCTGACACGATCATCATGATTCTCATCCGCATGTTCGTAAAGCATCGTGTTCCAGACGATGCCGGAAGAGCTTCGGTACGCTAAGCCGTCAAACCGCCTGACCCCAAAGGTCGCTTCCGTCAACTGGCGCAGTTCCTCCAGAGTCACCCGATGATCGCCATTCCGGTCCCAGTCCCGGAACACACTCAGTTGCAGTCCGGGGAGATGACGTGAGACACGGCCATTGCGAAACTCTTTTTCATCCAATGTCTGGTTCCCATCCTGGTCGGCAGCCAGAAAGGCTGTTTGCAATTGTGAAAACACGGTTTCCGCCAATTCCGTGATGGGATCTGCGGGGGCGGTCCGTTGATGGAACGAAGACTTGGAGGGAATGGACAGATATTCGAGATAGGTCAGCTTGCCATCGAGATCCGCATCAAGCACCCGCAAATCCCGCTGGGCGGCTTGAGCGTTTTGATACGTGGCAGCCAACTCATCCAGGTCCAACAGGTTGTCGTGATTCTTGTCCGCCCGCTCAAAATCCCGTTGCGGATCTCGACGGGTGGTGGAAAATGAAAATTCCTGCAGGTCCAGTCGCTGGTCTTTGGAAACATCCAGACTAGCAAACATGAGCGCCGTCACGGCCACCGAATCAATCTCCCGACCCCAGCCGAATTCCTCCAGAGACAGCAGACCATCCGCGTTCCGGTCTGTTTTCCCTTCATGCCAGCCTTCGTCGTAATTTGCCAGGGGGCAGAGACGGTATTCCTCAAAGTTCAATTTCCCATCACCATCTGTATCGAACCCGGGCAATGTCACAGCCGCAATAGCTTTCTGGTAATCCGGTACGGCCGCGATGAGTTCTTCTTTTGACAGCAAGCCATCTAGATCCTGATCGGCGCGGCAAAAGACTGCGAGGGAATCAAATGGAAACATCCCCCAGGCTTCTTCGGGAGAAAGCTTGCCGTCGTGATCGTGATCATGGGGGGCCAGCGATTCGGCAGCCTTCTGTTCGTTCAGCTTCGATCGGGCCATCCGGTCGGCGACACTGATGAAGCCGTCTTGGTCAGCGTCAGAGTAACGAAAGCCCATCCAGTTAAAGACCAGTCCGTTCGGCTGACGCAGGGCAAACCCGTTCAATCGGCGCACTCCATAGGCCGCTTCAATCACCTTCGTAGCTTCGCCTTGATTCACAGTTCCGTTGTCATCCAAATCCCAGGTCTTCAGTTCACTCTGCTGTAAGCCCGGAATGGCTGCTTGCGGCTGGGCCGCTGAAAACTCCTTGTCGTCCAGAATCCCATTGCCATCCGCATCCCAACCATTCCACTGCTGACGGAAGTGTTCCAACTGCTGGTTGGCGTGGCTGACGATGGGGTCTGGCACCGGCCCACGCTGGGACGCGGCCACAACGCCGGGCAATGTCCGGTACTCTTGTTCCGAAAGGCTTCCGCTACGGTCCCAATCGATGACCTGAAAATCCCGCTTCAGACGCGAATGTTCCTGCTCAGGACGACCGGAAAGAAATTCCTCCAGCGACAGTACTCCGTCATGGTTGGTGTCGTAGTCCACAAAGGCTTTCGGAAAGGTCGGCTTGACTTCCTGGGCGGCGAGTTGCTGCATCAATCCCATAAAGACAATCAAGGATGCAACGGCGTTCCGTGACAGGCGGTGTCGAGTCTGGTTCATGATCAAAAGCCCTATTCGTCTGCGCAAAGCGATGTCACTTGATGTCCGAAATGTTCTATTTCTCAATCCGGTCGTACCTTCTGAGGAAGTACGTCCCGGAGTAATCCTTCCTGGTGGTTTCCGCGCTCAGCCGCCAGGAGTCTCCGATCTCGGCCGGCAATTTGCTCTTGCCCCAGTTGCCATTGTGGCAGACCCAGGCGGTTTGCCAGTTTCCGGAATTGAGTTCAGTCGCGGAAAGAAACTCCTGGGGAGTCGTGACGGCGGTGCCGTTGTAAAACGGGTAGTCCTGCTCCTGGCCGAAAATCTTCAGATCAGCCGGATCGTGATAAATCCGCGCCGTGATGTAGTACATGGGATTACAGAAGATGAGCGGTTCATCCGTTCCTCGATGTTCTTCCCAGGAGGCCAGCAGCTCCGGAATGGCCCATTTCCCCGCGACCGACTCCCGCCATGTGTGATGGTCATGGGCCAGAAAGATCAGCGTTCCCAGCAGCACCGCTCCCACCGGAAGTTTCAGGAACCACGTCGGGAGCCGCGCCACCCACACGGAAACAGCAAGGCAGACCAGCGAGTGTCCGGTAATGAAATAGCGCCCATTGACAATGTTCGTCTCCCCTTGGGAGACTGCGATCAAGAGCAGAAACGGCAAACTGGCACTGAGGGCGAGCAGCAAATCAAAGGGACGTTTCCCGGCGGCGACAAAGACGCAGATCAACAACAAGCCTTGTCCCAGCCAGAGCCCCCATTTCGGATCCAGCACCGAATGCTGGTAGAGGGTGAAGCACTGCACGAGTGCCGTGCTGAGCAGTTCCAGAGTGAACGGCGGAATCCAGAAATCATCATGGACCCGGGCATGCTGCATCCGGATCACCAGCACCCAGGGCAATGCGATCAGGCCCACCGTTCCCATTACCGTCGCCGCCCGCCAGAACAGAAATTTCGTCGCGGCCCAGTCCTTCCGCCCCTGGATCAGGACTACCCAGATGGCCAGCACATGGGCTGCGAAGATGAAGAGCATGGTCACGTGTGTATATAGTCCGGCGACTTCGACAACCGCATAAGACAGCCAGCGTCCCCAGCGATGCGGCTCCTGGACGGCCCGCCAGAGCAGCCACGTTCCGAGAATCGCCAGACAGGTGTCGGGCGCATACATCCGCACCTGCTGTGCCCAGCTGATCTGAATCGGGCTGAGTGCGACACACAGCCCCGCCAGCGTGGCCGCCAGCAGTGCAACATTGCGGTTCGATGGACGTTCTTTGGAGCAGCACATTCCCTCATAGGTGAACCCGAAGGCGGCTGCCACCGCCCCCAGACTCCACAATGTCGAGAGCAACCGTGCCGCCCATTCTCCATTGCCGAAGCACGCCATCCAGGCTTTGAGCGTGAAGTAATAGAACGGCGGATGCGTGTCACCGGCACATCGGGAAATCATCTCCAGCGGCGGAAACTCCGCTGTCCGGAGGCTGTACGATTCATCAAACCAGTATGCCAGATCTGCCAGCCGATGCAGCCGTAAAGCAGCCGCAACAATGAGTGTGGTCAATAATAAAAAGAGGATGACAGCCCGAGTCAGCCACGAAGGCTTCTCGGTTGATGGGATCTCCTTCAAGGTTCCTGCGCCCCTTTTCCCGGGTGTCTCTGTAGGAAGAGATCGTAAGGGCACGATTGGAGTGGAAAGGTTTTCCATGGAACTGATGTCCGGCGAATGCTGAAGACCGATAGGAAACATCACTCATTCTGAGAAGCAACGGATTCCGTAGAGAAATGAATTATGATGCCTCGTTTCAATTTGTCTGTGTGACGGCGCTCTGCTGAGTGGAGTTCCTGGTTTGGAGTTCATATTTCCGAACGACAAGGTCCATGCGATATCCGAATCGCTCCGGGAACCGTTCCGCAGCCACCAGCTGATACTCTTTGGGCAGATCGACAGCAGAATACCGACCGAATAACCCATCTGCGTTGATCGTCCACAGGACAGGCGGTCGGCGTTGAATCAGATCATTGGTTCCCACGTAGTCCTGATCCTGCATGGGTGGCCCGCTTAAGATGTTGGAGCGATGATCCCCATAAGAAATCGCCAGGAACTCAGACCGGTCCCGCAGGTATTGCAGGGCGATCGTATGGACTAAGGGAGAGCTGACAATCACCGGCTCATGCGGTTGCCGATTGTCATTCAGAAAGGCAATCGCTCCCTGTGTCCCGGGCACTTCCGCACAGGACTGACGATGCGCGGCATAACTTGCGGACCAATAGAAATTCCAGCCGATCACCAATGCCACGACTGTCCAGCGCAGCAGTCTCAGCTGCCCTCGGGCGGCCAGCAGCGCCACTCCCAGCAGGACAAACGTTTCCGCAAATATCAGGTAATGCACCCCCAAGACACTGCGAACCAGCAGTCCGTAAGCTAATGTTGCGATGAGTGGAACGATCGCACACAGCCCGATCAGGCGTCCGCCAGCACGACCACGAATGATCAGAAAGACTGCCAGTCCGCTCCAGATGGCGACCGCCAGCCAAGTCCAATCCGTCCAGACTTCCGAAGTCTTTCCCCCTGCCAGAACTTTCCAGCAGGTCGATGCGACTCCATTCCACGTCAATGGCTTCATCCAGAGTTGCGTGTCTGTCCGATGCCGCTGAAACAGAAAGATCGAGATCCAGGGCAACCAGATCAACTGAATGCTCCACAACGAGACTGTCAACCCGCAAACCAGCTGTTTCGTCTTCCGACTCCATCCGCTTTTCCAGAGAGCAATGATTGTTTCGACTACGAGGAATAAAATCAGGGCGATCAGCGTAAAAATGCCGTAGTAATGGAGTAGTGAGACCGCCGCCGCCGTCAAAACAAACCCAATCCAGTCTGCAATTCGTTGAGGCATGCGGCTCACTCGTAACGCGAACGTCGCGCTGAGCAGAGACAACATCACCCCCAGTGAATAGGGCCGGGCTTCCTGGCCCATCTCCACCTGCAATGGATTGACGGCCACGAGCAATCCGGCCACAAGAACCGCAGCCAGTGATTCCCAGGGACGCGATTGGCGATTGGCAGCCGGGCTTTCCGGATCAGTGCTGGCCGTCTTCATCAGCCAGCAGGCCGCCAGCACACTGCCCACCCCTGCCAGCACACTGAAGCTGCGTGATGAGACCACCCCCGACCCAAAAACTCCAGTCCAGAATTTCATCAGGAAGTAATACAACGGCGGATGGGCATCCCGCGAGATCGCATCCAGCATCTCCGGAACGGGAAACTGGCTGATCTTCCAGGAACAAGCCTCATCAAACCAGAAGCTGACCGTGCTCAAGGACTGAGTCCGCTGCAGCAATGCGAGGAGAGACAGGCCAGTCAGAATCAAAACCACAGGGACCAACGATGATCGCGGCCTTTTGGCACTGGGAGACGCAGACTGGAGTTCTTCCGCGTCCTTTCCACGATTTTCCAGGGTCTCCGGCGCGATGCTCAAAACTCACCTCCGGAAACGATTCCCTGGGCCAGAGGAGTTCCTTCAAGCTGCCCCCCCTGTGGACTGGCCAAGGCTGCATACACGCGCCCGTCCACGTTCTCAAAGAGGAGCCGGACATGGCTGTCCGCGTAAGCCATCATCACCCCTCCGGAATGAAACGAATTGGGAAACGGGGAACTCCCCTCCGCGCTCCAGAGGCCGCTATTGATCCGATCTTCGCCCGCATTGCTGCGAGAATAATCGACATTGCCGGGCGAGCAGTTCCCGTTCAGGCACGGATTGCCAATATAAAACGCGCAGCGATAAGGATTCGGGTCCGCGAAATTCGCTCCAGAGTTGTCCGGATCAAATCCAGTCCGGGCATTCTCGCTCAGCAGAAATGTCTGGGTCGTCCCGTCCGTGATATCCTTGGCGGAATGATGTCGCTCCGTGCCGATTTTCCAGTTCTCTAAAAAGAACAGCCCCAGCTGATCAAAAATCGCCCGGTCCGCATCATCGCGTTCATCAGCGCCCGTGCAAGTCGCACCATCTCCATTCAGGTCCAGACGGCGGCCATGCCAGTCAACGGGGCAGTCCCGAACACCTGCCCCCGTCCGCATCGTGAACCCCCATCCTCCATTGACCGCATAACTTAAATCTCCCTGCTTTTCGTCATTGCGGCTGATATCCACGGGACAGATGAACGCGGGGACATGGGCCTTCGTCAGTGGTTTGTTGACTTCAGCTGTGACTGGTTTTTCGAAATCCCATTGGTTATAGAGATTTTGTCCGTCGACAAACGGCAAGATCGACACAGCCCAGTTGTGATGCGGTCCTCCCCCTCCTCCTGGCGGATCAAACAGATATCCGGAAGCCGGAAAACGTCCGTTGTAATGCTCGAATTGAATGAGAGCGAACGCCAGGTTACGGACGTTGTTCATGCACTGCGTCCGTCGGGCCGCCTCGCGCGCACGTCCGACCGCCGGAAGGGCTAACGAGATCAACAACGTGATGATCCCCATCACCACGATCAGCTCGACCATTGTGAACCCAGAACGGGCAGAATGCGAGTACCTCTGTTGTTGACCTTGAATCAGCACCACATCCCTCCCGCCAAACTCAGCTCTTCACACTCATCCCCATTGACTCCTCATCCACTTCCTAAAACTCGCCAATCGCTTCCCGCCCGGCAGTTGTCCCTAATGCTGCGAAGGTTGTTGCATCGACATTCGAAGAAATAAACCGCACGGAAGCATCGCACAGTACGAAATTCGCTCCTCCCGAGTGTTGACTGCCGAAATCCCCTTGCCCCGGAGGGGAAGAACAGGAGCCTGTTCCGGGCTTGGCCCAGGCATGATCCTGAGTCGTCTCGCCGACCGCGATCGTGTTGCTCTCCCCATCATAAATATCGGTCAGTTCTTTCCGCTTGGAAAAAACTTCCGTATTCCCCAAACCATTAGATCGCCCGAACCCCGAACTTAATCGGGTACTCCCGGTGAATGACGGGCATAATAAGACTGGCAAAATACTTCCCGTAGTCTCAGCCTGTGCCACCGCGCCGGAGGCCAGTTTGGTTGTGAGCGGATTGAGCTGACCATAAAGCGCAGACTGCTCCAGTTGCGGCAGCAGAAAGACCTCGAATCCCCAACCGTTCTCGCCATCCTTCGGTAGATAGCTAAATTGACTATGGTGATTTTGTAACGCCGTCCCCACCTGCCGCAGGTTATTCTTACATTGTGTGTTCCGGGCCGACTCCCGGGTCATCTGCACAGCCGGGACGATCAACCCCATCAGCATGCCGATAATGGCAATCACCACCATCAATTCAATCAACGTGAATCCCGATTGCATTCGCACCCGTCCGCTCGCTGGACCAGCGAGCGTCCTCTTCCGCTCGCCATTAATAAACATGGCCGCTTCCCTGGAACGATATTTATGATGAGCTCTAATCATCTTCCGCCAGCGCCTCCAGCCAGCGGATGCCAACGTAAGTTCCAATTCCCGCTGCCAGCATCGTATCGATCAGCAGAAACGTATACTCCCCCTCCGAAGAACACGTTCCCCAGATCGGAAAAGCCTTCGGCTGGACCTGCATCTTATCGCGGGGTGGATAACGCTGCGCTTCAACGTTCGACCAGGAGAGAATCCCAAAGGCGACCAGGTTCGGCACCGCCAGCGTCATTCCCCAGCGAAAAGCTGTGATCAGCGTCTCCCGGGAGAAGACGACATCTAAAACCTCTTCCACCCACCGGGGCAATGCCCCCTGTCCACCCAGCCGCGACCATAGCGCCATGAACAACACAAACGGAATCGTCCCCAGAAACTTCACCGACTGGAAACATCTCTCGATCCCCTCTTGAACCGCTGCTCCCCAGCGTGACTCTCCAACTGGCCCCGCGTCCGGGACCGGGCGGCCATATTTATCCAGGAGCTGTCGCGTCGCCGCATAAGTCGCCGCCTGAATCTCCCGGCTGAGCCCCGGATCAGGCCCCTCCTCCCCCTCTACCGGCGTAACCTCCAACAGCACTGGCGCCACATCCGCCTCGACAGTCCTCTGCACCGGACGATCCGAAGAGAGCGGCGACTTGACCAATGCGGGCGACGCGGCCTCGACACCACCATCACCCCGGCTAGAAAACGAAAACGGCGGAGAATCTGGCCGCGGGTGAACGGTCGAGTCCGTCGTTGCTGCCCGCACTGCTCTGGCCTCCGCCTTCTCGATGACTGCTCCTGCCCCCTGTCCCCCAACCGCTGCTCCCTGACTCCCCTTCCCCCGCCGCTCCGCCCGCCAACGCGAAACCTCATCCGCCCGCCCCGCCATGTGAAACAACCCCGCAATTTCACCCGCCGGCAGCCAGTCCGACTGATTATCAAGACGAACAGCATCCTCCAAGTGAAGCGACTTCTCCCGGGCCCGCGAAACCAGTTCGGCAAACGAGACTGGTCCCGTAATGGCCTCGTCCTGGCGAAAGTAATACTGCGAGGCCATAACCAAGACTCATGGAAGAAGATTCATTGACAAGATTCATTTCATCCCAATGTTATAGTCCCGACACCGCCTTAGACGATAACGCCCGACGCCGTACCCACACTGCTCGCAAAGTGGTCGCAAAGTGGTCGCACCCAAATTCAACATTTTTGAACCGGTCCATCTCACCCACGCAGCTTGAAATCTCATTGAACATGCCACCCAAGGGAGGAGGCTATCATCGTTGGAAGAATGCCTTCCTCACCGAGCAGGAGCTGTACAATCTGGTGACCGCCCATGCGCTGGTCCGTTAATCTTGACGAAGGTAAGCGATCAACCGGAAAGCCGTATGTGGAAAATCTACACGTACGGTTCGGAGGTAGGGGAGTCCGAAACCAATCGGACTTCCCTACCCCTATCCCAAATTCAACATTCCTCGCCCAGGCCACCCCGTCCCCTACTCGACTCAATTAAGTATTTATGTGACATTCCCGGACAGGAGTATTACTACAGGTGCCGCAGAGCGATCGATAATAATAATGATGCGAGTCGTGAAATGTCCCTTCACACCGTCGGTCCGGAAGGTTATGTCCACAGTTGCAGCCTCACTCGGCTTCAACACGTTTCTATCTACGACAGCTGAAGTACAGGACATACAATCAGGATTAACACCGAGAATACGAATGGAGTTACCTGAGCGGTTTTCAATCACGAATTTTCGACTTAGTTGACCAACATCTGCAGAAATATCCCCTAAATTGACCGCCCAGCTTTGGCACCAAAGCCCCGAGTCCAATAATGATTCTTCTCTTTTCTCCATCGGACGGCTGATTAAAGAAAGCTCTCGATAAGCCACAATACTCCCAGCTACCGCGCAGACAAATCCACCAGCGATAAAACCTGCACGGATACATGTGAGAAAACGCGTCATATCTTTCTAAATACACCTTACTCAGAACCGTAGCGATTTTGTATTCCCAGGAAAACAGGCTGTCTTGGCCTCCGAACTCGAAAGTCAGGCCCGTAAAATGCCTCTTTCGGCCAATTGGTGTATGTACGCGATTCACTCCGATTTGTTGTGGATACATCTAGGTTTATCCGACCTTCACGCAAATGAGTATCGCGTCAATGCACCAACATTCTTTTTCGCAAGCATGACAGCCCACCTACACTTCATCTCCAGGTGTTTGCACGACATAAAGTCCTGGCGATTTGTCATCTTACAATCGTCCCATGAACCTCTTTTGAACACGCCATTTACTACATATTACAAACTATTCTGCTTTAAGAGCGATTACTGAATCCGTTCGAGCAGATCTGACAACGAAACGTCGATACTCCCTCGTCAAAGGTTGTCGCAAACAATCAGCACACGCTGTATTGACTTAATGTGAGGCAGCCCGGACTCGACAAACAGAGATTTCGTCACTTCAGCGAGGTGAGATCCCAATCGCCTAGTACGTAGTAAATGGACGAAACGTGACTGTCTCTCCGGGTGCAGCCTACGCTCCATCGTTATTCAACGCAGCAATACTCATTGAGATCATAAGAAACTCCCCCGCAGCAGCCCAAGCTCTGGTCGACGCAAGAGCCACCGCAGCACTGTTGGTTGGCCCCGCATGTCTCCTCGCCACATGGGCCGCCGCCCGCCACAGCCCTCCCTTGTGCTAGTTGGCTAGCTGCCACAAACAATGTGAGGCCAATAATCCAGTGAGGTGGACCCTTTGATTCGGACCACTGAGCGGGGTTTCTTAGATGGTCTCAGAGTGGTCTGTGGGGGCGAGAGGTGAAGGCTTGCCAGGGGGTGCGGTTGTCCAGACCCTGGTGAGGTCG